>Ga0182040_10000070_pt1 | contig 41622 bp, 37 predicted proteins | sample flu12Cox44000176_FD_125973 | JGI IMG/M metagenome (GOLD analysis project Ga0182040, IMG submission 125973) | Lab enrichment of tropical soil microbial communities from Luquillo Experimental Forest, Puerto Rico - flux8day.12C.oxic.44.000.176 | ecosystem: Environmental > Terrestrial > Soil >... | reverse complement strand
GGCCTAGGCAATGAGCCAGAAACCACAATTGGTTCGCGGCGGGTTCGATCCCAACGGCAGCTTTTCACTCGCTAATAAGTATTGGGACAAACTAAGGGTGACAAGCCTACTTACCGACCGAGTCTGCATGAGTCACTCTTTAGGCAGCAACTGGTGTTGCGCCGGACGTAGCCGGAATGGCGGAGTAAAGTGCGTTTCTGAGCGCCAAGTCCCGCGGGTCTCCGGTTAGCCGCGTTCCCATCTGGCTGGTCACGTAGGCGTAGCCGATGCCGACTTCTGGATCAGCAAACCCAAGGCAGCCGCCCGCTCCCGCGGACCCGAACGAACGATCGTTGCTGCCGAACGGCCATAGTGGGCTCGGCTTCATAAAGCCCAGCGAAAATTGGACGCCACTTGTCTTCATGCACTCATCGTAAAATCCATGAGCGGGCGGAATCGCAGGGGCGGCCAACAAGTCCAGCGTCTCCTTCCGCAATCCCAGCTCCCGTCCCCCTGTGACGAAGACGCTATACGCATGCGCGATGCCTCGTGCCGTGGCGACGCCTCCGCCTGACGGCACCTCGAGATTCCGTGCATAGATCCGCTGCTCGTCCTGGTATACCCGCGAGCCAGGGTTCGTGCTCAGCGCCCGGTAGATGTTGGAGCGGGGGTTCATTGCTTGCAACATGAATCGAAGCCCGAAGCCGCGAAGCACCTCGAAGAAGGTGGGCGGGGCCAGTATGGCCAGGCGCGAGTTCGGGATGGCCTCCGGCAACCGAATGTAGACCTCCTCGTCGAGGCGTAACGCCATCTCCTCCTGGAAGAACTGTCCTAGACTGCGATGCAAGGGATCGACGCGGCGCAGCAGCTCGCCTTCGTAAAAGCCGAGGGTGAGAGCGTGATACGCTTGCCGGGTCCCAGGCTCCCACGCCGGTTTCTGACGCGCGAGGACGACCGCAAGGCGGTCGAGGTCGGCGACAACGCTTCGGTCCACGGGCTCATCGAGCGCAAACAAGCCTGCCTGATGCGCCAAGAGTTGGCGGACGGTGACTCGCTCCTTGCCATTCTGCGCGAACTCCGGCCAGTAAGCACAGACACGTTCCTCGAAGTCGAGCCACCCGCGAGAGTGGGCGATAGCGAGCGTCATGGCGGCCAAACCTTTGGTGGCTGAGTGGACCACTACCATCGTGTCCGGCGCCCAAAGCTCACCGGTCCGCTTGTTCCGAATGCCGCCCCACAGGTCGACCACTTTTTCGCCGTGGCGAAAGATGCAGCAGGCCCCGCCCAATTCGCGTCGCCGAACAAAGTTCTCGACGAACGCGTCTCGCACGCCCTCATAGCCGCAGCTGACATGTCCCTCAACGGTGTGTGATGTGAGTAGACTCATGGCTCCTCAGCGGCCACCGGCATGCCAAATTCTTTCTCGGCTGCGTGCGCCTTTCTGTGCGCCAAATCACCGTTGTGCGTGACCGATGTCATTTTCACGGTCAACCGGTCGGCCGAGAATCAGACTTTGCCAATGCGGGCCGGCGAATACAGGTACGTCAGGCAGTGCGCCTTTCTTCCTTTGAATTTAAGTAATGGTTCAGGAGCCGCTTCTGAACCCCGGTCACCTCGCAACAAGCAGGTGAGTCTGAACGCAGACTCCGTAGTTAGAGTTGTGTGACCATTGTGAATTGCTACCTGGGTACCCCTGAGAAGGTGCGACAAGACTTCTCGAGGGACACTTTTCGTCAAGGGTTGGTCAGCCAGGCGGAGAGCGAGATAGACTCAACCTGAACGTACACACCGTCATCCTTCTCCTCGATTCTCCAGTAGCTGTATAGACGCACGCCTTTCAGTGATGAGGGTCACAGCCATCGAACAGACCGAGCAACAATCAGCACGTTCTTGTAGTGCGCTGGGATGCTACCTCGCGACGTTCCATGCCATCGCACAGCTGTCAAAGATGGAGTTCTTGGGGCTGACGTTGACTGCCGAGGGGAAACTGGGAAACCCGATGGAAAGTTGCGCTTCACGGAAATCGTACTGAAGCCCACGCTGACCATCGTCCAAAATCAGGATCGTGAAGGCGCGAATCGATTGCTGGAGAAAGCGGAACAAGAATGGGTGATCACACGCTCCTTGAAGTGTCCGGTTGTGCTGGAACCCTTGGTCCAAAACGCTGAAGAGATTATGGCGCGTTAGGGGGAAATTGTCCGTCCCTCATTATGGCGAGTGACGCCCATCACAGCATTCGACCTTATGGGGATCGATAATTTGTTCAGAAGAGGGAGGCCAGACATGAAAGCCACTACCGCCAAAACTCGGGCTCAATTCAAAACCATTTTGTTTGCGACTGACTTTTCCACTGCTGCCGCTCAGGCCCTTCCTTACGTCAAGAAGATTGCCGAACACTTCGAGTCCAATCTCGTGGCCTTGCACGTCCGCCCCCCCGTCGCGCACGCCGGAACCGAGATGGGCACCTGGCCCGATGACCTCGAAGCTGCAAAAGCCATCGATGAAAAACACAACGAGGAAATTCTCGACACGTTTACCGGGATACCGACGCAGGTCCTCATCGAAACAGGCGACATCCGATCCAGTGTGGACGCGGCCATTCAGAAGAACAACGTCGATCTGGTCGTGATCGGCACCAGGGGCCGCACGGGGCTCGGAAAGCTTCTCCTGGGCTCGGTTGCGGAACAGATTTTCCGAACAGTGGAGTGCCCCGTGCTTACCGTTGGACCGCATTCTGACTTTTCCCGGGGAACACCACGACAGTTCCGCGAGATTCTCTACTCGACAGATTTCAGCCCCCACTCACAAGCCGCTGCGGCTTATGCCGTGTCCCTGGCTGAAGAGTTTCAGTCGCGACTGATTCTCCTGCATGTGATTCCGGAGCCAAAGGCAGGTGACCTCGTCTCCGCCTCCGATGTCACGGCGTCCTCGAAGGAGCTCCTGCGCAAACTCGTCCCCCCGGAAGCGGAGACCTGGTGCAAGCCCGAGTACTTCATCGAACGCGGAGACCCGGCAGAGAAAATTCTGGAAATCGCAAAGTCACGAGAAACGGATCTTATCGTTCTAGGAGCGCGACGGGAGAAGGGCGTCGCCGGCGCAGCAACGCATCTGCCGATCGCCACGGCCCATAAGGTCGTCTCCCACGCAACCTGCCCGGTTCTTACGGTTCGCCACTAGCGAGCAAAGAGGCGCAACGGAAACGCAAGCTTCACGGCGGTCTAATGAACGTTGGGAAGCGGGGAATGCGGAAATGAGGGATCGGTTTGCATTTTCTTGCGCAAACAAACCGTGTTATACGTCGCTCGCACTGGTTTACCCATGCCCTCAGCATTGCTCTTTCGCTCTTAGTTTTAGTTTTCCCTGGGGCGTATTCGGCCAAGGACTCGCCAGGGAGCAATCAGGGTTCGCCTCTGGTGCGTGGACAGATAATTCAGCAGTTGCCTCCTGGGGGCCAAGCTGAGCTCCTCGCCATTGTCACTGCGGGTGAGCTTCCCGAATTAGGCTGGCCTCGCTTCGGAGATCTCCAGGTCGAGGTCAGTGAATTTTATTCCTCGGTCGGCTATTCCCTGGTTTGGATCCGATCTTCGGCACCTACTTCCCAAGCCGGAGGCGAGATTGAGTTGCTGAAAAGCTCAGTCAGGAAGGGTCTGGACCCAGAAGATTACGACGGTCCTCGGTGGACCGCCCGAGTCCAGCATCTCGAGCATGGAGGCTCTCCTTCCGACTCGATTCTCCTTCGTTTCGACGTCGGACTCACGGTATCGACGATGCGATATATCTCGGACTTGCATCGCCGACGGGTCAGCCAGTTTGCAGAGCACTTTGCGCTCGACGTCAAGAACAGCGAATTCGACCTGTCGGAATTTCTCAGGCTGAGAGTCATAAATGCCGCCGACATAGAGACTGCTCTCGCGGAGGTCGAGCCGCCATTCCCCACGCATCGCAGGACAATTCACGCTCTCCTGGCCTGCCTTGCATTGAGAAATTCGGACGACGGCACGCCTCTCCCCGTCCTTTCGAGACCCATAGATCCGGGCGACCATGACCCTGGCGCGCCACGTCTGGCTCGCCCTCAAGCACTTCATCGAAAAAAGAAGACTCAGAGGAGGTAGCAAGTGGTGAGCGGCCAGCGGGGCGAATCTTGGTTGGTTTCCGGGGTTTTTGAAGACAAACAAAATGAAAAGGAAGGCACCGTTGGCCGTCCCCATCCGAGTAACTACATCGGCCCGGTCCTAGCTGCCGCATTCCTCATGATGTGGCCCGCACTCTACAATCGCTACCCTCTCCTGTATCCAGATTCGATGGCATATCTAGAGGATGGGCCACTCGTTGCACGGGCGTTGTTCCTTCGAATATTTTCGGACGACTATGGCCAACGCTCGTTGATTTATTGCCTCGGCATTTTACCGTTGCACTTGAATGTCACAACTTGGCCTATCGTTGTTCTCAATGCGCTTCTGACTGCGTACGTCATATGGCTCACAGTGCACTCTATGTTGCCGAAGAAAACCGCCATTCGGTATCTTGCTCTTGTTTTGCCTCTCAGCATTTTCACTGGATTGAGCTGGTCGGTCTCATGGATTATGCCGGATATCCTCGGCCCGGCACTGTATCTCTCCATCTATATTCTTGTGTTTGCTGCACAGAGCCTCTCCCGTACAGAGCGATTGATTGTAGTTCTGATCGCCTGGTGGTCGATGGCATCCCATATCACACACCTGTTACTTGCTGCCGGCATTTGTGTGTTCTTGGCCTTGTTTCTACTTCTTCGGCACGCTAGGGCGCCCCGCCAATTGCGATCTGTCGTCGGGATAGCAATGATAGTCATGACTGTCGCAGCGGTTAACATTTCGCTGCATTGGTATCTATACGGCAAGCCGTCAGTAAAGGGCAAAGGGCCACCATTTTTGTTGGCTCGCGTGATCGCCGACGGTCCCGGTAGGTGGTATCTGCAGCAGTGTTGCGGCGACATCCATTTCGAGGTTTGCAACCACATACATGACCTACCCGACAATGTGGACGATTTCCTGTGGGGAGACGACGGAATCTGGCTCAATTCATCGGAGGAGCAGAGAGAGCGGCTGCAGGACGAAGAGCTGGCAATTGTGGTGGGCACGCTACGCGAGTACCCGCGACAGGAACTTATGATCTCTGCCGACCACTTCTGGGAACAACTTCACACCTTCGGGCTTTCGGACTATGACCCGAACCCGTGGATATTGGAGAAGGCTGACACAGTGATGCCTGTCACGCGATCACGCTACGTACAAACTCGGCAAGCACACGAAACTCTGCATGAAAAAATCTTTGCCTTCGTCCAAGACTGGACAGTCATAGCATCACTAGTGGTGATTGGCATTAGGTTAGTATGTGTGCGGCATTGGTCACGTCGCGTGGTCGGGCTCACCGCAATTATAGCGATTGTTGTCATAGGGAACGCCGCCATTACCGGGGTTCTGTCCACCGTGGACGACCGCTATCAAGCCCGTGTGATTTGGCTAGTGCCGCTGCTAGCTGGCGTGTTAGGGCTGGAGTGGCTCGATTACACACCATCCGCTGGGCGCTTGTCGATCGTGTCGAAGGCTAAATGCAGGCCTCATTGATCGCCTTAACAAGAAAATAGCGCATAGGTTTGCCCCGCTCGATCGGCTTCAACGCACACCTAAGTCAGAGTGAACGCCGAGTTGAGACAAAATCTCGAGTACACTGTACCAAATTCTTCAGAGGGAAACCGCAGTTTCGACCTGCCAATCAAAACTTGCCGCGTTAGAACGTCGAGAACCTGCGTGAAGGTAAGCCTGCCAAAATCCCCCCGCTTTGCGTTCGTTAGCTCATGAGTGGAAAGGATTTATTCTGACAGCGCGATGCTGCCCAAAACCAGGAGATTTTTGACACTGCAGCACCGCAGCGACTCTCGATGTTTTGCACTGTAATGCTCCCAGCGACCGAGTTCAAGCGACTTGTGCTATCAGAACCTCTTCTGCTGAATACGCGAGGGGTTCAAGCGGCGAGGGCCTGTTCGAACAACTCAACGTATTTGCCCGGATTGAAGAGCACTGCAGTGTGGCCCATGTCTCCCAGTTTAATCAGGTGCACGGCGTGTCCGAGAAGCTTTTCATAACGCGGAATATCCTTTGTCCCCTGGGTCGGGTCGTTTTCGGCACTGAGCACGAAAGCGCGCCCCTTCCAATCATGATAGGCAGCGGGAGTGACGATTCCATTGGCGACCAGATCGGCAGCCACAGCAAAATGAGAGATCACATCGGCACGTGATAGGTCGTCTCGAATCACAGTTTGAATGGCTTCCAACCATTCTTCGCGTTTGTCTGCGGACAGAGTGATGATTTTGAGCAGCCTGCCAGTCAGGAATCCCTTGACGGTCTGTTCTGGCAGAAGGCGGGCTAGTGCAATCATGGCGTACGAAGCAGGCAGCCAGGCTTTGCCGTAATCGGCCGGACCGGTGCTGGAGAGGGTGAGTCTTTCGATAGACTTGGGTTTGTGCGGCGGATATGCCTGCGCCATTCCGCCGTAGGATTGGCATGCCAGTACAAAAGTACCCACGCCTTCGCACTGCAGGATGGCGTCGAATGCCTCGATGAATTGCCCTATCGTCCGCACCGGTGGATAGTCCGGAGCGATGACCGTATGGCGTGCGGCAAGCCTTTCAAGGAAGCCGAAACCGAGCGCTGCCCGGCGCAGCCCCCCCCAGTGAGCCAGAAAATAGGCGCGCCCGCGCCGAGGCGGTAATAATGCCAGGTTCTATTGTTGACGGTCACTTTCTTTCCAAACTGGTCAGCAAATTATTTCATCCGCTCCAAGATGGTCATCGCTTGATCTCCCCCCAAGCTCACCTGCCCACAAAGGCCCCGCCTATTTCTTCCTAGTCCGCCATATCATTCGGTCTCGACGTCGTTCCAGCGTGCAGGAGCAGGCCCGCCACACCCAAAACGGCGAATCCCGCTCCGGCATAGAACGTGGCTGGCGGGCCGATACGATCCCACAGCGTGCCTGCGAGGATACTCCCAACCATTAGAAGGACACCGCTGACCAGATTAAAGAGACCGAACGCACTTCCACGCATTTCTCGTGGTGCCGCATCCGCAACCAGAGTCGCGAGTAGTCCCTGGCTAAATCCCATGTGGAGCCCCCAAAACGAAATGCCTGTGGCGAGTCCCAAGAACCCTTTCGCTCTGGCAAGAACGACATCAGCGGTTATCAGCGCAATTCCGCCAACGGCTAACACTAGGCGTCGATCCGTGCGGTCGGAAAGACGACCAGCGGGGTAGGACGACGCAGCATAAAAAGCGTTCATCACAACCAAAACCAAGGGAACATAATCATTACCGACGCCAACGCTCTTGGCTCGCAGTATCAGGAACGCTTCACTGAACCGCGCCAGTGTGAACACTGCTCCAACGGCGACCACGAACCAAAATGCTGGAGAAAATAACGTAGTTCCTGCCAATGGAGTTACGGTCGTACGTACTCCTTGTTGTTTCGAGGAAGCAGGCGGCTCGTGAACAAAAATTGCCAGCAGCACCACCGATATGAACGCCGGTACAATTGCAATCCAAAACACCCTCCGAAAGTTGCCCTTGAACATCAGCATCAAGCAAATCGCACCGAGTGGGCCGCTAAAGGCCCCAATTGTATCCAGGCTTTGGCGAAGCCCGTAGCTCGCTCCCCGCACCCGCGCAGGGGCCAAGTCTGCTACAAGCGCGTCCCGGGGTGCGCCTCTGATGCCCTTACCAATCCGATCCATTAGCCGTGCGGCGAAAACCACGCTAAACGAGCCAGCCAAGGGGAAAAGCGGCTTTGTAAGCGCTGCAATTCCGTATCCGGTCAGCGCCAAGGCTTTACGTCTACGCAGCCAATCGCTCAATACACCAGAGAAGATTTTCGTAATGTTTACGGCCCCTTCTGAAATACCTTCGAGCAGGCCTAGCGCTGTGGTGTTGGCCCCCAGTACGGAGATGACGAATACGGGCAAGAGGCTGTGGATCATCTCAGAAGAAATGTCCATAAACATGCTCACGAAGCCCAGCGCCCAAACGCTTCCGGGGACACCGCGGACGCCGTGCGTGGATCCTTGGGTTAAAGAGCTATCATGTAGTCGAGGCACGCGAATCTCTTAAGCCTTTCTCATTCTCGAAGTCCCACCGTTCTGACGAGCGTCGCCCCATTGCGTATGCCGCTCTCCCTGTATATTGCCAGCTATCAGCCACTCGTATTAATGGTTCGGAGTTTTTCAGTTTTTCGGTGTGGGAGGATCGCCATTATTTTTGGGTGGTGCTCTGCAAGAACCGTTGGTTCCATCTTCGACGGAACATTTTGTTTAGGCACAGAATTCGCCTTGCGGAGACAGCAAGGATGAGAACCCGTTTCCAAGCCTTCCACCGCACTTGAGGGTAATAGTTCACGAGCCGCATCTCAACCTCGTCACCTAGCAACAAAGCGGGTGAGTCCAAACGCAGACTCCGTAGTTAGAGTGGTGTGGCCGTTGTGAATTGCTACACGGGTAGCCCTGAGAAGGTGAGACAAGACTTCTCGAGGGACACTTTTCGTCAAGGGGTTGATCAGCCAGGCGAAGACCCAGGGAATACTGCGGCTCAGCGCGATAGACTCAACCTGAACGTACACACCGTCATCCTTCTCCTCGATTCTCCAGTAGCTGTAGAGACGCCAGATGTACCCATGATCTTTTCCAACTGGTAGTTCACGCTCTTCCGGCTTGCCTGGGTGCTCCAGTTCGGCAATCCGCGTGGAATAGGATCTGCTCATCGCTCGTGTCTTCTCAGGCTGTGTGTACTGAATGTCGAGATTCATATTTACCACGACGGTGACAAGCGACTTGCGGTAAAGCTGCAAGTAGACCTTGAATTCATTTCCCTTGTGCGCCAGCAGTTTCGACTCCCGAACACTGGGTTTATAGATGTTTTTGTGATTTTCGTAGTCTTGCAGTACAGCCAGCGTCTGTGCGAAGGTAGCGCTTCGTATGAACATTACGCCGGCCCAGTCGTGAATCAAACCACTAGGAATCCGGATCGATCTACCGTCTTCTTTAGTGTGAAGCTCTTCGATATAGATCTGGCCCTGCCGGACTTGCGCATAAACCTGCTGCCGGCGCCCATCGGGTGGGCCATCGAGGATGAGGAACCGATCCTCTGCCAAACCTTCTGCCATCCGCGCTTCGCTTGCCTGAATGTAATGGTCAAAGGCAGCTACTGTCTCTGGTTTCAACTCTGCCGCCCGAGCAGCTACAACGAGCAAACAACCTGCTGCCCATGCGGTCATCAACGCTCTTGCTTTGCAACCGATCAAGGCCAATGGTTAGCTCCTCTGCTCTCAATTTTCGGAGTAGGTTACATGGAACGTTGCTCTAGTTTGCTGGACATACCTGTCAACGTTGAGTAGCTTGGCAAGCAGTGACGCTCACAGCGCGAGGGCATGTGAGCAGATTCCGTGTGAGTCATATGCCCGTCGGGCGCGCCTTTCAGTGATGAGGGTCACAGCCGTCCAACCCATACCGAGTGACCGATCCCTGTGCTGGTTCTGTATGGGACTGCCGTGGTTATGGAAGACGGAGAAGTCTGCTTCTTCGACGACATTTACGGACTCGATGTGGATCTGGAACGTATCCTGGCCGGACGACACACATTCCTTTCTACCCCACCAGGTGAAATCGGTCAGTGATTAGAATCACTCTAAGGGGTGATCGAAATCATGGGATTCTGAACTTGTCCAATCCATTCTGCGGTTCGTAGGGCGAGGAGCAGGCAGTTTCTTTTCCGCATGGAACCGCCACCTCAAGAGAGGAACGACGGATGTCGTCGCCTTGCGATCCCATGAAGATGAAAGGACCAACTCGCTCGATTCTTGCGCTCGGCCTCTTGCAAGCGGCTTCTTTCGTGCTGGCAACAGAAGGGCAGGTGCGAATCGGCGAGCTTGCACAGACCGAACACAGACTACAGGCGCGGACGCAACAGCCAAGTGCTCCAACGGATGGTCAACAGAATCCGCCTCCGTACACCATCGCTGTCGAGTCCAATCTTGTAGTCCTGGACGTTCTCGTTACCGATGAGGACGGCAACGTTCTCGCAGGTCTTAAGAAAGAGAACTTTCGGGTCTTGGATGAGGGCAAGCCGCAAGTCATTACGTCGTTCGGTCCTACGGACGACCCAATCACGATCGTAATGGTGCTGGAATACAGCGGGCTCGCCTACAACTATTTCGCTACAAGGGGGCATATTGGAGTTCGGGATTTCTCGATCATCTCGATGCGAAAGATTGGGTCGCGCTGATCACTTACGACATGAAGCCCACGATCCAGGTGGACTTCACGCGCAACAAAGCCGAGGTTCAGGATGCTCTCAACAATCTGTCCTTCCCTGGCTTTAGTGAAGCGAATCTGTTTGACGCACTGACCGACACATTGGAAAAACTGAACCACGTCAAAGGCAAGAAAGCGATTCTCCTGATCACCACGGGAATGAACACGTTCAGCAGTGCGACTCTCGACGACACGATCGAGAGGGTTAAGAAAAGTGAAGTGACCATCTTCTGCATTGGTGTGGCGGAGAGCGAGTACATGCTGGCGGAAACCCGGAGCGCCGGGGCATCACTCAGTTACCTACAGGCCAAAAACCAGTTAGATACATTTGCAAATCTCAGCGGCGGATTAGCGTGGTTTCCGCGCTTTGAAGGAGAAATACCCAGTTTGTTCCGTAGCGTCGTGGGCTTTCTGCGCAGCGAATATAACCTGGGATTCTCGCCTCCCAGCGCAGCCCTGGATGGGAGATATCACAGGCTGAAGGTGGAAATTATTGGTGCGGACGGCAGTCCATTGCGAGTGACCGACGCAAAAGGTCGGCGCCGTAAGGTCGTGGTCTATGCGCGGGACGGGTATGTCGCGACAACAGACGTGTCGAAGGATTAGTCGAAACCTCTTTTGGAGGGAATCGCTTTTTGTCTCTGCCCTGAAAAGCCCGTCCCCACCGTATTTCCCGTCACTGCTTAGTGTGAGCTTAGTCACAGTCACCTGGCTTCCGCCACGATTAAATGAAGATTGATTGTCTTGGTGACGCTGGGACTGTCCCGACTGAGTCTTAGCGAAAGAGGGAGGAACCAATGGGAAATGCACTCAATTCACGGAGGCTGTTGCTGTTCGCCGCCACGCTAATCGTGGCTCTCACCGCAACCCTAATGTACGCAGGGCCGAACCAGACGCGCGGGACCGGAACTCCGACGTATGACCCGAAGACAGAGACAACGATCCGTGGCGTTGTTCAGGAGGTTAAAGAGATTCCCGGCCCGAGCCGCAGCACGGGTACTCATCTTACGGTTAAAGCGGATGACGATTTGTATGAGGTTCATCTTGGGCCGACTTGGTACTTGACGAAAGAGAAGTACACGTTCGCAAAGGGCGATCAGCTGGAAGTAACCGGCTCCAAGGTGAAATATCAGGGAGCCGATGCGATCATCGCGCGCGAGGTTAAGAAAGATGGGAATACGTGGACGCTAAGGGATTCACAAGGTATTCCACTCTGGTCGCGGCAGAAGAATCGCTAGGAAATCAGACAAGCGCCATACACGGCGTTCGCCACAAATGCCAGATGGCTTGCGGTCGCCCACGGAGAAAGGAGGACCTAAGGTGAAATCACTGTTTCATCGGATCCTCGCTACTCTTCTATGCGCTCAGCTTAGCTTACCCAGCGCCACATTGGAGGGCTGCGCAGCCAGGCAGGTCGCCGGGCCAAACGATTTTTCAACCGGAGACGAACCGAAAGAGCTGGCTCCGCTGCGGCGGGTTCTGCAGAAGGCGTATGTCGAGCTGTTCGACCTGGCACCGACCCTGGATATCACTTCTGCGGAGGTCGAGGCGCAACGAAAGGCGCTGGACAAGGGAGAGGCATTCTGCGTTGCACGCTTCAAGGATCACGCAAAGCAATATGCAAAACAAATCGACGCGGCTCAGAAAGATCTTAAGGTTCAGACCGTCAGCTTGAATGAAGGCCAGCGCCAGCAGGTCCACTGCAGGATACAGAACCTGGAGCTATTGCGAAGTGAAGCGCAGGCGCTCTCAGGCCACGCTATCCCCACTGGTTACGACAACTTGAACGCAAAGCTTGACTTGCTCCAGAAATGGCCAGCGCTCTACAAACAAACGCAACAAGAGATCGCCAGCGGCACATACCAGAATCGGCGTTGGGGCGACGCAAAAGACATCGGATTCCGTGAAATCGCCGCGAACCAGCAAGATGACATCAAGAAAGGACAACAGGCAATCGAAGAGATGAAGCGCTCTGGACTGCTGCCGCCCGAACTGGAAGACAAGGCCATTCAGGGGTACGTGAATTCCGTCGCGCAACGCATCGCGCAAAAGTCAGACCTGAAGATCCCACTGCACATTGCTGTCCTGCAGTCGCGTGAAATCAATGCGTTTGCCCTCCCGGGGGGCTACCTTTTCATCCAACGGGGCCTGCTCGAGGCAGCTGACGACGAGTCCGAGCTCGCGGGAGTCATCGCACATGAAATTTCACACGACGCCGCGCGGCATGCGAACAAGTTGATGAAGAAAGCGACGATTGCCGGAATTTTTTATCAGGCTGCGCAGATAGCGGCCATGATTCTCACCGGCGGCGTCGCAGGTATCGGAACTTATTACGCGTTGCAGTACGGCTTTTACGGTCTCGGTCTGGTCCTCAACCTGAATCTTCTCGGGGTAAGCCGTGAGTATGAACTCGAAGCCGACCAGCTCGGAGTCCAATATGCCTGGAACGCCGACTATGATCCAAGTGGATTCATCAGGTTCTTTGACAAGATCGCCACGCGGGAAGGGTACGTAAACGGCGCTAGCTGGTTTCGGACGCATCCTCCTTTCTACCAGAGGATGGTGGACACGAAGCGCGAGATTATGTTCCTGCCGGTCAAACCGGGCATGATCATGCAGACCTCCGCATTCGAGCAAATGAAGAAAGAACTGGCGCCGATCGCGGCCGCTGCCAACAAAGAAGAAATGGGCAAGCCCAGCCTGAAAATCACGCGGGAGGAAGGCTGCGAGCCCCCAAAGAAGCTTGAATACAAAGCGGGCCAGCCGATCGAAGAACTGTGCTCTTCGCCGCCTCGCACAGTGAATGGAGCAGAGAAATAAACTCGATAGACAGGATTTGATGGGCGAGGCGGACGCGTCTATCGCGCAAATGGAGTCATGAGCGGGCAGTCAGCACCGGCAGCAGTCGACGCCGTCTTCCACATGCATGAGATCACAAAGGTTTATCACATGGGAGACGTTGCGGTCCACGCCCTCCGAGGCGTGACGCTCGATCTGTTACCCGGTGAATTCGTTGTGATCCTGGGCCCTTCGGGCAGCGGCAAGTCCACACTCTTGAATATTCTCGGCGGACTGGATGTACCTACCAGTGGCGAGGTCCACTACCGCGACCACAATCTCACAGCGGCAACGCGAGAAGAATTGACCCGGTTCCGCCGCGAACACGTTGGATTTGTCTTTCAATTCTATAACCTGATTCCCAGTCTGACTGCTTTGGAAAACACCGCCCTCGTTTCAGAGATTTCGGAGAATCCCCTCGAGGCAGAGGAATGCCTACGCATGGTCGGCCTCGGGGACCGACTGCTTCACTTCCCGGCTCAACTCTCCGGCGGCGAGCAACAACGCGTAGCCATCGCCCGAGCGGTGGTGAAGCGTCCGGAAGTGCTTCTCTGCGACGAACCCACGGGCGCGCTCGACTATGCAACGGGGAAAATCGTCCTGGATGTGCTTGACCGAGTAAATCGAGAGCTGAGAACAATAACCGCCGTCATCACCCACAATGCTGCAATCGCGGCCATGGCGGACCGTGTGATTCGCATCAGCAGCGGAACGATCGCCGAAGTTCGAAAGAATGAGAGACGGGTATCGCCCGGGGAATTGGCGTGGTGAAATGCGACTGAGCGCTCTAGATCGAAAATTGCTTCGCGACCTCTGGCACATGCGCGGCCAGGTGATCACAGTGGCACTCATCGTTGCTTCGGGGGTCGCCACGTATGTGACGATGCGCGGCGCTTATGAGTCGGTTGCGCGCGAACAACAGGAACACTACGCCAGGTACCGCTTCGCCGACGTCTTTGCCCAGTTAAAACGCGCGCCAAACAGTTTGACTTTGCAAATTGCATCCATCCCAGGAGTCTCCGTCGTGCAAACGCGCGTGGTCGTTGAAGTCAATCTCGATATTCCACAGTTGAACGAGCCGGCAGTTGGACGTCTGGTTTCGATTCCCGAACGTCAACAGCCCATGCTGAATGATTTGTTTTTGCGGCGCGGACGATACATTGAGCCCGGAAGGCATGATGAGGTGCTCATCAGCGAAGCGTTTTCGAGTGCCAACCAGCTCGAGGTGGGTGACTCGATTGGCGCGGTCATCAACGGCCGTTGGGAACGGCTGCGGATTGTGGGCATCGCCTTGTCGCCTGAGTATGTTTACGAAATTCGCGGTGCGGACGTTTTCCCGGACAACAAAAGGTTCGGTGTCCTGTGGATGACCCGAGAGGCGCTGGGTCCCCTATTCAACATGGAAGGAGGCTTTAACGATGTGGTGGTCTCGTTGGCTCCTGGTGCGAGCGAGGCGGCAGTGCTCGACCGACTCGATCGGCTGCTAGAACCTTATGGAGGTCTGGGGGCATATGGACGCGACGATCAAATTTCGCATCGATTTCTCACTGACGAGATCGCCCAGGACCGCGTAACCGGCATCTTCGTTCCATCCCTTTTCTTGGGTATCGCCGCGTTCCTGATTAACGTTGTTCTTTCTCGACTGGTGAGCACCCAGAGGAACCCGATCGGTTTGCTTAAGGCATTTGGTTATTCGGATGTGGCCGTAGCGGTTCACTACTTGAAGTTCGCCCTGGTTGCGGTAATGGTTGGAACCGCAGCTGGTGCGCCTCTAGGCATTTGGCTGGGCCTAGGCTTGGCTCATATATACCAGAATTTCTTTCGATTCCCGGTGCTGACCTTTGTAGCGGGTCCGAAGTTGATTGTCTCGAGCATTGCGATCAGCGCAATGGCTGCTTGCCTTGGCGCGCTGTCGTCGCTTCGCAGCGTCATCGCGCTTCCACCTGCGGAAGCTATGCGTCCCGAATCTCCCCCGCAGTTCCGGGAAGGAATCGCAGAACGCCTTGGGCTTGCCGGTTTGGTCTCGATCTCGGCGCGAATGATTCTGCGCAACCTCGAGAGAAGGCCGTGGAAGGCAGTGCTGACCGTCATAGGAATGTCGTTCGCAGTCGCAATCCTGATCGTGGGATTTTATTTCTTCGACGCCATAGACTATCTCGTGCAAGTGCAATTCCGGACCGCGCAGCGCGACGACGTGACAGTTACGCTCGCGGAGCCGCACGGTGAACAGGCCCGCTACGACATCCGGCATTTGACGGGGGTGCTGCGTTCCGAATCCTTCCGGATTGTGCCGGCACGCCTGAGGTTCCAACACTGCTCCAAACGCATCGCTATCCAGGGGCTTGAATCCGATGCGGACCTTCGTCGAGTGGTCGGCCAGAATCTTGATGTGGCGCGGATTCCTCACGACGGATTGCTGCTTACGACCAAGCTCGCCGAAGTCCTTGGCGTCGAAGCGGGAGACACAATCACGATTGAGGTCCTGGAAGGGGAACGGCCCACACGGCAGGTTCCGGTCCGCGGCACAGTGGATGAAATGATCGGACTCTCCGCTTATATGGACATTTCCGCGGTGAACCGCATGATGAGGGAAGGTCCGACGGTTTCAGGTGCGTATCTCTCCGTCGACTCAGAGAAACTGCCTATGCTTTATTCGCAATTGAAACGGACTCCCGCGGTTGCTGGGGTTGCCGTGCGCGAGGCGATGCTCGAAAGCTTCTACCGCACCATCGCCGAAAGCCTGCGCATTTCAACTACCGCCCTGAATCTTTTCGCATGCCTCATCGCCGTCGGAATGGTCTACAACGGCGCCCGGGTTGCCCTCTCCGAACGCGGGCACGAACTCGCCTCGCTACGCGTCCTCGGTTTTAACCAGCGTGAGATTAGTTTCATGCTTCTGGGCGAGCAAGCGCTGCTGGTCTCAGCATCAATTCCGCTCGGTTTTTTGGTCGGCTATGGGTTTTGCGCGCTGCTGACGACGGCGATGCAGACCGAGCTGTATCGGATGCCGCTCGTGGCGAACGCGAAGACGTTTGCGGTCTCGGTGTTGATCGTGGTCACCGCCTCCGTCGGAACCGGGGCCTTGCTGCATCGACGGCTGAATGGTTTGGACTTGGTCGCCGTGCTGAAGACGAGAGAATGACATGCCGCAGAAGAATCCATGGCCCCGACGAATCCTTTTGGCAGCGATCATGCTTAGTTTTGCGGCTCTCCTCTGGCTCATGTTGCGCCCCACTCCCGTCCTCGTCGAGGTTGCATGTGCGACTCATGGGCCTATGCGCGTAACAGTGGATGAGGATGGGGAAACGCGAGCACATGACCGTTTCACCGTGGCAGCGCCAATACCGGGCCGCATGCTGCGTGTCGGCCTGGAAGAAGGTGACGCGGTTCGAGAAAACCAGATTGTGGCCGTGATTGAGCCGCTTCCCTTAAACCAACAACAGCGCGAGGAGGTCCTGGGACGCGTCGCGGCTGCCGAGGCTGCCAAACGTGAGGCCGATGCGAGAGCGGAACATGCCCGGGAGGACTTTGAACAGTCTCAGCGGGATCGCAAACGCGCAGAGCAACTTGGGCACGAAAAGGTCATCTCCGCGCAGGCGCTGGAACAGTCGCGGAACGCGGAAGTCACCAGCGGTGAGGAGTTGCAGGCAGCCAGATTCAATGCAATGGCTGCACGCTTTGCGGTGGAGGTCGCCCGGGCGGGCCTCGTGGGCATAAGTGGCGGAGATTCTGGACATAAGGTGATCTCGCTTCACTCGCCCGTCGCGGGGCGTGTTTTGCGTGTCGTTGAGAAGAGCGAACGCGTGGTGCTGGCTGGCAGCCCAGTCATTGTGATTGGCGATCCCGGGCAAATAGAAATTGTGACGGACGTTTTGACAACCGATGCTGTCAATATCAAACCCGGCGCGCCTGCCTTTCTCGAGGGCTGGGGTGGAGATCACCCTTTGCGGGCCCGAGTCCGTTTGGTGGAGCCCGCAGGATTTACAAAGATTTCCGCCCTCGGAGTGGAGGAAAAGCGTGTCAATGTAATCGCGGATTTCGTTGACCCGCCAGAGGGTCTGGGCGACGGATATCGCGTAGAGACCCGCATCGTCATATGGGAAGCGGCGGACGTCCTCAAAATTCCCGGCAGCGCCACTTTTCGAGGCCGCGATGGCTGGAGCGTTTTTGTTATCGATAACGGCCGCGCGCGCCGACGTGTCGTCCAGATCGGGCACAGAAATCAGATCGAGGCGGAGGTCCTCGGTGGAATTGCGACCGGGGACCAGGTAATCCTGCATCCGTCGAATCAACTCCGGGAGGGTGTTCGTGTTCGGACGCAATGACCCGACGAGAGGTCGAGTGACAGTTGCCTTTCTCTTGGGACTGACTGCCATTGCCCTCTATCTTTGTTACCTTCTCATTGCTCCGTTCCTCAAACCGATCCTGTTCTCGCTTATCCTGGCCATCGTGTTCTACCCCGCGCACGTACGGATCCGTCACTGGATTCGCAATCGAAACACCGCAGCTGCGCTTTCCACCACCGCGATGATTCTACTGATCAATGCGTTCTCCTTTTTCATTGGACGAGCGCTCGTGTCAGGACTCCACGACATCTACGATTCGTTGGTCGGGGCAGGCGAAGGCAGGGAACGGCTTAGCGTCTTCATCGTTCATCTTCTCGAACGGGCGATCTCATGGGCGAGCCGCTATATACCCGTCTCAGTCCCGAACCTTCAAGAAGCGGTGTTGAGCCAGGCAGAAAAACTGGTCAACGGCGTCCTTGCCTTAACCGGTCGCTTAGTCGGAAGCCTATCGTCGTTCGGGCTCAACGCCTTTATCGCGATTTTCGTGCTGTTTTTCCTGCTTCGTGACGGGAGATCTATGTTGCGCCGTTTGGCAGTCATTCTGCCTATCCGGCTCGGTCAGGCACGCCGGCTGTTTAGCCTTGTGAAGGAAACTCTGCACGCCATTGTGTATGGCACGCTTAGCATGGCTGCAATTCAAGGAACCCTTACGGGTCTGGCTTTCTGGTTTCTCGGGGTCACATCGCCTGTTGTTTGGGGATTGGTCGCCACAATCCTCGCGGTGTTGCCAGTCGTGGGAACGACCTGTGTCTGGTTGCCAGCAGCATGCATGCTGTTCTTCAGCGGTCATTGGGTCAAGGGGTCCGTTCTACTGATCTGGGGAGCCGCTATCGTACACCCGGTGGACAACCTTTTGAGGCCGTATCTGATTGGCGAGCGCGTGAAGCTGTCTACGCTTTATGTCTTTTTCGCATTGCTTGGAGGACTGAGGGCTTTCGGAGCTTTAGGAATATTTATCGGACCCCTGATCCTCGCCCTAACTATCGCTTTGTTTAAGTTCCTACGGGAGGAAAAAAGTGCTGGCAACTGGAACCTCCACAAAGACTCCCAAAACCGCGTTCGTCTGGAAGTAATGTGAGATTCCGGAGATGCCTGCAGGAGCCTCCAGCCTCTTTTCCACACCATGCCGCGCACGACTCTCTTTGAGGGAACTTACAAGTGAGCCCTGAAATGACTATCTACACAAACTCTTTAGGTGCTTTCCGGAAGGTACCAAGCGGCAGACGTGCGGTTCTCTCCGTGTTGACAGACCCTAAAGTGATCGCGATTGTCACGATTGCTGGCATCTTCGTTCATCTCATTCTTCGACATCTGCTAAGTGTCCCCGAGGCTGTTTGGCAGATGCCCCTCATTGCGGTCCTCACTGTGGGAGGCGTGCCGCTCGTCCTTCCCCTCACTCGAAAACTTCTGGCCCGTGACTTCGGTGCCGATCATCTTGCGGGAATCTCGATCATCACATCGGTCATTCTCGGCGAATACCTTGTCGGCGCAATCGTGATCCTGATGCTTTCCGGCGGAACGGCCCTCGAACAATTCGCGAGCCGCCGTGCTTCCTCGGTTCTCGATGCTCTCGCCAGACGGATGCCACAAGTCGCACACCGGAAGACCGAGGACAATCTATCTGACGTAAGCCTGGGGGACATAATCATCGGGGATACGCTTGTCGTCTTTCCACACGAAATCTGCCCCGTAGACGGTGTCGTTGTCGAGGGGCAAGGGAAAATGAACGAAGCCTACCTCACGGGTGAGCCGTTCGAGATCGAAAAGACCCCTGGTTCTGAGGTCCTTTCCGGAGCCGTGAACGGGGACGCTGCATTGCACATTCGCGCCGAGAAACTAGCCGTTGATTCCCGCTACGCGAGAATCATGAAAGTAATGCAAGATGCAGAACAGCGTCGTCCCCGTATCCGCCGGCTGGGAGACAAGCTCGGCTCCTGGTATACGCCTGTCGCCCTTTCGCTTGCCGGCATCAGCTGGGCGATGACCGGCGAATCACACCGCTTTCTCGCTGTGCTGGTGGTCGCTACACCTTGCCCGTTGCTGATTGCTATTCCGGTGGCTGTCATCGGAGCCGTTTCTCTCTCCGCCCGTCGTGGAATCATCATCAAGAATCCCGCTGTGCTCGAGCAGATCGATCGCTGTCGGACTCTGATCTTCGATAAGACCGGAACACTGACTTACGGCAAACCGTCCGTATCTGAGATTCTCTGTGCTCCCGGGTTCACGAGGGATGAGGTGCTGCAAGCTACCGCCAGCCTCGAGCGCTACTCAAAACATCCACTTGCACAGGCCATCCGAGAAGCAGCTCAGAAGGCCAATTTGCCAATGGAAACCGTCTCGGAAATTAGCGAACGGCCCGGTGAAGGACTTAGAGGAACTGTAGGGCAGCACAAGGTCTGGATTACGAGCCGCAGCAAGATTCCAGGGAGAGAAATTGAATTGCCTCCGGTGACCTCCGGACTGGAATGCCTGTTTTTTTTCGACGGCACATACGCCGCCACTTTTCGCTTTCATGACCTGCCTCGCCCGGATAGCCACACATTCATTAAACATCTAAGGCCCCGCCACGCCGTGAACCGAGTCTTGATTGTCTCCGGCGACCGCGACCAGGCAGTGCGGCAACTGGCCGAACAAGTGGGCATTCGAGATGTGCATTCCGCCAAGAGTCCAGAGGACAAGGTGGCCATCGTGCGCAGCGAGACGAACCAGGCTCAGACGCTCTTCCTCGGGGATGGGATCAATGACGCCCCTGCGATGCAGGCGGCAACGGTCGGCGTTGCTTTCGGAACGCACAATGACATTACCTCTGAAGCTGCGGACGCGGTCATCCTGGAGACGTCTCTCGGCCGCGTGGACGAACTGATTCACATAGCCAGGCGCATGCGCCGAATCGCCCTACAATCTGCCATTGGTGGAATGGCTCTCAGCATGCTCGGAATGGCTGGTGCAGCGCTTGGATATTTGCCTCCTATTGGGGGAGCCGTGGCACAAGAGATGATTGACTTGGTTGCGGTCCTGAATGCCGTGCGCGTCGCGCTGCCCGTGAAATCGTTGACCGATTTTTGATTTCGGACTGGCCTGGTGTGTGCGTGCAGAGTTTCGTTACAGTCAGTCGTTCGATGAAAGAATAAAACGAGCATTGCTTTTTTTCCGGCTGTTCTTATGGCTCACGCTCAACCATCTGACCCAAACCTTTCTCCGTCCGCCTCAGGCCCTTCTGCGCCTATGGCAAAAAGCCCGCCGCTCGCTCCGGCAACAGAGGAAACCAGTTGGCATTGCTTGGAAACCCAGGAAGTGCTGGGAAAGCTCGGGGTTGAGGCCGCGATCGGATTGCGCGAAGCCGAAGCCGGGCGCCGTCTTACCGAATTTGGCCAGAATGAGTTGTTGCCAAGCGAGATGAAGAGTTCGTGGCTGATCTTGTGGGAACAGCTGAAAGCGCTAATGGTGCTCATCTTAATCGCTGCCGCACTCGTGTCGGCCCTTCTCGGGGATTACGGGGATACGATCGCCATTGGGACCATCGTTGTCCTCAACGCGCTACTGGGTTTCTTCGAAGAATATCGGGCAGAAAAGGCCATCGTCGCGCTCAAGAAGCTAACCGTCCCCGCTTCGAAGGTTCGGCGCGACGGCGAAATGCACGAAGTGCCCTCGATTGGCCTCGTTCCCGGCGATATCGTCGTGCTCGAAGCTGGAAGCCTTGTGCCTGCTGATTGCCGCGTGCTTGAGAGCGCAAACCTTTACACGCAAGAGGCGGCCCTTACTGGTGAATCGCAACCTGTCTGCAAGCTGACCGCTGCGGTCAAACTCCCTGATGTGCCTCTGGCTGACCGCAACAACATGGTCTATATGGGCACAGCCATAACGGCCGGGAGAGGACTGGCCGCAGTCACCGAGACCGGCATGCGCACCGCACTCGGCCGAATCGCCGGCATGATTCGAAATATCGAACGCGAGCCCACGCCACTGCAGAAACGCCTTGGGCATCTTGCAAAACATCTTGCTGCGGCGGCTCTCATGATTGTAGGGCTGATCTTCTTCCTTGGCTTGCTTCGTGGAGAGAGTTTGAAGCTCATGTTCCTGACCGCCGTAAGTATAGGGGTCGCCGCTGTTCCTGAAGGATTACCGGCTGTCGTCACGATTACACTCACGTTAGGCGCCCACCGAATTCTCAAAAGGAAGGCTCTCATCCGCAAGCTGTCGGCTGTGGAGACGCTTGGATCGGTAACCGTGATCTGCTCGGACAAGACAGGTACTCTCACAGAGAACCGGATGGCCGTGGAGATTCTGCAACTCGCCGATCAAAGGTTAGAAGTCCCACATCACGATTCTGCCCGGCAAGACTCGCGATCTCTCACACTTGACCACCCGGGATTCCGCCTGTTACTTGTCGGCGGTGCACTTTGCAATGACGCTCTAATGTCATCTTCTGCGGAGGAGCCCGGCTCACTCGCGTCTCTGGGTGATCCAACCGAGGCGGCTTTGGTTTTGGGCGCTTCCCGTTTTGGCCTGAGAAAGACCGAGCTGGAAAAGACCATGCCCCGCGTCGCCGAAGTGCCTTTTTCATCCCACCGAAAGAGGATGACAACTGTGCACAGAATGCCGCACGATTCACTCTTCCTCCCTAGCGAACTTCAAACTGCCACGGAAAGGTCCCGCGACGCCTGCGTGGCGTTTACAAAGGGAGGCGTCGAGCCCCTCCTCGACGTGTGTACGACTGTGTGGGTTGGTGAGAAACGCGAGGCACTGGATCAAGTCTGGCGTCGTCATCTTCTTGAGGCGAATGACGGTCTTGCCGCCAAAGGTATGCGCCTCCTGGGTGTGGCATTTCGCCAGTGGAATTTGTTTTCCCCTGGCTGTGATGAGGAGACCGTCGAACAAGGTCTCACTTTCATCGGCATGATCGGACTCACGGACCCGCCAAGGCCTGAGGCCGCGTCTGCTGTCGCCACCTGCAAAGCTGCGGGAATTCGTCCGGTGATGATCACGGGGGATCATCCTCTTACAGCGCAGTACATTGCCGCCCAAATCGGGATAGAAAGTGTCGGGCCGGCTCTCACCGGAGCGCAAATGGATCGTCTGGCGAGGAGCCAGCTGGACCACATGGCTGAATCAACGCGTCTCTACGCAAGAGTGTCGCCGGAACACAAGCTCGCTATAGTTGAGAGCCTGCAACGAAATGGTCACATTGTCGCCATGACTGGAGATGGCGTGAACGACGCACCGGCGCTTAAGAAGGCGGACATCGGCGTCGCAATGGGTGTTAACGGAACCGACGTCGCGAAACAAGCCGCGGACATGGTCTTGCTAGATGATAATTTCGCCACGATTGTGTTAGCTGTCGAAGAAGGGCGGGTGATCTACGACAATCTCCGAAAATTCATCAGGTACATCCTGGCAACGAATTCCGGAGAAATCTGGGTGATGCTTCTCACTCCGTTCTTTGGAATGCCGCTGCCGTTGCTTCCGCTTCAAATCCTCTGGATGAACCTCGTGACGGATGGCCTCCCTGCCTTGGCTCTGAGCGCCGAACCTCCCGAGTCCGATGCAATGCGCCGTCCCCCTTATCCCCGCAATGAGAGCATCTTTGCCCGAGGCCTGGGGCGACATGTGGTGTGGGTGGGGCTGTTGATGGGGCTTCTTACACTGTCTATCGGCCTGTGGTACTGGCAAGCGAATAACCCAAAATGGCAGACCATGGTTTTCACAACACTTACCCTGTCCCAGATGGCTCACATTCTGGCCATTCGCTCAGAGCACCTCTCGCTGTTCCGCATTGGCTTCTTCTCAAATACACTACTGGTTGCGGCAGTAGTGTCGACCGTGCTGCTTCAACTTGCGCTGGTCTATGTCCCTTTCCTCCAGGACGTCTTTAGAACTACCGCGCTCTCTCCTTCGGAACTCGCTTTAAGCGTTGTCCTCTCCGGAGTCATCTTCTGCGCGGTCGAAGCCGAAAAGTGGACTGTCCGGCGCCGGTCGTCGCAAGACAGATAAACGATGGCCTGACAGAGTCCCGTCGGCAACCCGTATCTTCTGAACAGAAGGTACTAGTGCCGAATGCTGCAGTCCGCGACCACAAGCAGATGGGTGATGGATCGCCGCTCGAGCCATTGTTCATCCTATCTTCGCGGCGAACAGTCGGCGCTTGGCGAGCTCAACCAGGAGCAAGTACGTCGCAGTCGAAGCAATGAGAAATGAGAAATAACTCGGCGGAAGAGCAGTGAAACCTAGAATTCCCGCCAGAGGTGAGAATGGCAGGAAGACTCCGATGACCACGATAAGAACAGTTGTGATTGCCAGCGGTACACTCGGGCGGCTGCGGAACGGGTTCTTCATGGTTCGAATAACGAAGAGCACAAGGGTTTGCGTGGCAAGGGATTCGACAAACCAGCCGGTGTGAAAGAGGGCTTCGCTCGCGTGAAAGAAGCGCAACAGGACGTAAAAAGTCAGGAAGTCATAGATCGAGCTGATAGGACCAATGAGAATCATGAAGTTACGAATCAAACGCATATCCCAACGCTGAGGACTGCGGAGGTAAGCGTTGTCCACATTGTCGGAGGGAATGGTGATCTGCGCGGTATCATACAAGAAATTATTTAACAGGATCTGGGTGGAAAGCATTGGAAGAAACGGTAGGAAAGCCGAAGCGCCAGCCATGCTGAACATGTTGCCAAAATTCGAGCTGGTACCCATCAACAGGTACTTGAGAACATTCGCTGAGGCTCTGCGTCCCTCAAGGATTCCTCGATGGAGGATGCCCAACCCGCGTTGAAGCAAGATAATTTCCGCCGCTTCGCGGGCCACATCCACGGCACTCGATACCGAGATTCCCACATCGGCTGCGTGCAGCGAAGGAGCATCGTTGATCCCGTCCCCCAAGTAACCGACGACGTGTCCACGGTGTTTCAGAGCACGAAGGATCCGGAGCTTTTGCACCGGAGACACACGCGCAAAGACAGAGGCTTGCTCGGCGACGTGCCCCAAAGCAGGCTCACTCATCGTTTCAAGTTCTTCGCCGAGCACGATCACCGGGTCATCGAGACCGACCTGCTTGCAGAGGGTTCGCGCGACGAGCTCGTTGTCCCCCGTGAGGATTTTCACCTGTACGCCATCGCGTTTCAGAGCCGCTATCGAGGCACGCGTGTCCGGGTTGGGAGGATCGGCAAAAGCCAAAAAGCCGGCCAGAGTAAGCGCGTGTTCATCCGCTGCGGAAAACGCCCCCTTCGACTCGATCCGCCGGTAAGCCACCGCCAGGACGCGCAGGCCTTGGCTACACAATTTCTCGTATATGCCCCTCGCCTGGTCCTTGGCTGTCCGGTCAAAGGTAAGAATCCGCCGCGCATCAGCTTCGTAGGACTCGCAAAGCTCCAGAATTCCTTCCGGTGCGCCTTTGGTGATCAACAGGCTTTCGCGATTACTGCTGTCATTGTGCTCGACAACGATCGACAGCCGGCGGCGGTTGAAGTCGAAGGGGATCTCGTCGCATTTACGATAGTCGTCCGCGTCGTCGCGTGCCTGTGAAAGGATTGCGGTGTCCAGAGGGCTCCGAATCCCGGTTTCAAATTTGCTGTTGAGATAGGCAAGCGCGAGTGGTCGATCCGATCCCTGACCAAAGGCGTCCAGGGCCGCGCTCAAAGTCATGACGCCTACAGTCAGCGTACCTGTTTTGTCGCTGCAAAGGACATCAATGCTGCCAAAATTCTGGATCGCCGGAAGGTGCTTGACGATCACCTGCTTGCGAGCCATGCGAACGGCACCACGTGCCAGGGTTACGGATGTGATCATGGGCAGAAACTCCGGCGTCAATCCAACAGCCAGAGCAACTGCAAAGATGAAGGACTCGAAAGCGTCTTTGTGAAGGGCCATGCGGACTGCGATAATAAACAAGACCAGGAAGAAGACAGCACGCATGATCAGCATGCCAAAACGCCGCAGGCCGCGCTCGAATTCCGTTTCCTCGGGGCGTTCCACCAATCTCGTCGCGATAGCCCCGAATGACGTTTGCTGCCCGGTGGTAAGCACCCGCGCAATCCCAGTCCCACTGACCACCGATGTCCCCAGGAACACCAGGCTCGGAGCATCGGGGGTGTGTTTGGCTGAACCGTAGCGCGCCTCTTTTTCTGCTGGCATCGACTCACCCGTGAGGGCCGCCTGCTGAACGTAGAGGTCGCGTGATTCCAAGAGTTGCGCGTCTGCTGGAACCAAATCCCCAGCGGAAAGTCGAACCACGTCCCCGGGAACGATGAGCTGGCGTCTCAACTCCTGCCACTCACCGTCGCGCAACACCGTGGCCGTCAAGCTTACGTGCTGGCGCACTCTCTCAATCGCCCGTTGCGAACGAAAGGTTTGGACAAAGTTAATGATGATCCCCAGTAAAACTAAGACAACGATGATGCCGGCGTCTATCTTTTGCCCCAAGACGGCTGATACCGCGCTGGCAACGAGAAGGATAATAACCAACGGATTGAGGAACAAAGACAATAGCTCGATCGCGAAGGCTCCGCGCCGCGTGGGCGCGGGATCGTTCGGACCATATTTGGCTAGCCGTTCTGCCGCTTCTTGTGACGAAAACCCAGTCAGGCTTAAGACCGGTGAGTGGACGCTCTCTGTTTGTGTTGATTCCATTGGGGGCAACTGCCGCCCTTTGCTCTGTGGCCTTAGTCCCGGGAATTAAACACGCGGTCCAACGTTCGGTGGAACGAAGGAAAAAGCCACAGGGACCTTTGAAGCGACGGGCTTTCCATCAAGCTTCGCTGGCTGAAACTTCCACTGTCGCGCGGCTCGCTCGGCCGGTTCGGTCAGCGAGAGTATGCCGCGCACAACACGAACGTCGGTGATCTTTCCGGCGTCGTCGAGCGACACTTCGAGCACGACCGTACCCGAAGCGATGCTCTGTAATGGATACGCCACATCGACCACGGTAGTAAGGGTTGGAGGGTCAAAACGGGGCGAGGCTTGCTTGGCTCCTTGTTGGGCGGTGCCAATCTCGAATGCTGTCGCCAGGATTAGAGTCAATGCCAGTAAACAGCGCATTTTCCGTACCTCCAGTTCCCGAAGCCATTTAAGTGGGCCGACAAGGACTCGCTTCTACAGCATCGAAGGATAAGTCTCGGGGACCTCGCCGACTTCCCAGGCCGCCGTCCTCTCTAGCGGTTCGACGGCGCGGGTCTCGTCGTAATGCAGAATGACATCGAATTGGTCCGGGAGCTGTGCATGGAAATAATGGCTCGCACGCTCCGACTGCGGCAGATAGATCACTCCGATAGCCCGCTCCAATCGCGGCTCTCGCAAGGCCGATGTAACTTCTTCCTTTTTGCCCAGCCGAAGCAGAAAATTCGGAATATCCGTCTTGTGGAGGAGTTCTTCGTAGCTCCCCGGCAGTGCGGGGCGGACATGTTTCCGTTCGGCAGGATTGTCCCACCCGGACGCTGCTGTCACCGTACCTGTGTACGTAGTGAATCCGACGAGTGTCGCGTTTTTGCCGTAGCGCTGGCGCACCAATTGCCCCAAATTCAATTCGCCTCGATGCCCCATTTCCGTGGCGCGGGCGTCGCCAACGTGAGAGTTGTGAGCCCAGATGACTACCTTGGCCTTGGCTCCAAGGTGGCGCACCAACGCAGCCAGCGTCTCCGCCATATGCGTGTCACGCAGATTCCAGGATGAGACCCGCTCATGAAACATCGCGCGATAATACTGTTCGGCATTTTTCACAAGCCGAGCGTTCTGCTCCGCAAAGAAAAATTCATCCCGCCCTACCCTGCCGTTACGCCTGGCAAGATCTGCGGCGCGTCGGCGCATTTCCATCCACTGGTTGATGACTTCGTCTTCACAGCTCTTGCTCAGGCCGAAGCTGGAGGCGTATCCGTACGCTTGGGTGTCTTCGCCAAAATTTTCGAAGCAGGCGTAACGATACCGCGCGCGGCGTGCGGCATCAGGATCGACTTTATCCAGGAAGTCCAATACTGCCCGCATTGACGCATGCAGGCTGTATAGGTCCAAGCCATAGAAACCGACGCGTCCTGCGTGTCGGTGCTCGTTGTAATTGCGCAACCAGCCTACGAAATCGAGAACGTCAGCGTTGCGCCACATCCAAGCAGGAAACCGCTGGAAGCCGGCAAGCGCATCGACTGCCTCCTCGTCATCGCTGTCGAAACGAATATACTGGTTAATTCGATATGCGTCCGGCCAGTCGGCTTCCACAGCGACTGCGTTGAACTCTTTTTCTGTGATCAACCTCTTAGTGATCTGGGCGCGGAGGCGATAGAACTCGTGAGTCCCGTGCGTAGCTTCGCCGATCAAAACGACTCGGGAGTCGCCAACCAATTTCAGCAATGGATCGAAGTCCGTGACCTCTCCGGTAAGCGGGGACGCCGACCGACGGATCCCATGCACTAGGTTATGTTCAGATCTGGCCAGCATTTCTGCACCTTCATTTCTGGCACGCGTGGATAACCCGGATCGCTAAATCGGGCTCCACGATCCCGAGTCTCACGTTCAGGCTCGAATCAGTGACGCGCCCCTCGCAGCTCAGCCTCCGTGCCCTCGTATTGCGGCTCGCGCACCTGCTTGGACGCGCGATCAAGGAGTTCGTTCACTTCTTCGTCCGAGATCTGCGAAAAATCATGGTAGAACTGTCCCACGCCGTAGAAGGGTTCCGGTATTTCCACACACACCAGTTCGTCAACCTCCTGGAGGAGGCGATGGCACGTCCCTGGTGGCGCGACCGGTGTCGCCACAACAATTGCCACAGGCTTCATTTGCCTCAACGCATGAATCGCAGCCATCAAGCTCGAGCCCGTAGCGATTCCGTCATCGACAACAATGACTGTTTTTCCCTGCAGATCAAGCGGGGCGCGGTTCCCCCGATACAAACTTTCACGCCGTTCGAGCTCTTCCCTCTCCGTGTGCGTCACCGAGGCAATGTCTAGGTCGGATAATCCTAGATGTTCCACGACACTACGGTTCAGAACTCGGACGCCGCCGCTTCCGATGGCTCCGAACGCCAGCTCTTCGTGGCCGGGCACTCCAAGCTTCCGCAATACGAATATGTCGAGCGGCAGGTTAAGGGCGGTAGCCACTTGGAACGCGACCGGAACGCCGCCTCGTGGGACACCGAGCACAATCACGTCATCACGGTTCGCATACTTCTGCAGGTGTGACGCCAGCCGCCGTCCTGCATCTTGTCGATTCCTGAAGATCATCGCGATACCTCGGCTTCCCTGCGCAATTCGCGCCGTCGATTCAGCAGTAAGACTTGATCCTCCTCGTGCGTCTGCTCGTCCAAATAATCCCTCTTAATGGGCGCCCTTTTATCTTCCTTCGCAGGCTTGCAAATCTCTTTAATCGTCGTTGCTACTTGTTCGGCTCGAGCATGTTGCGCGATGTCTGCTAGGGCCACTATGCCGACGCACCGTCCCCGGTCGTCCACAACCGGGATACGTCGAACCTGGTTTTCCTGCATTAGTTCTTCGCACTCTTCGATGGTGCACTCGGGCTGGCACGTCACAGGAACGGGCGTCATCAGTTCCGAGACCCTGATGCTGTCGCCTTTCTTCGCGTCAGCGATGACGGCACAGCAGAGGTCGCGATCAGTGACGATGCCCTCCACCAGGGGGTCTGTCATGTCCCAGACAACCGGAATGGCTCCGACGTCGTGCGCCTTCATCAACTTCGCAGCCGTTTGCGCCGTGTCCCAGGGCGTGCATGCGACGACGGACTTTGTCATAACATCTTTTGCGAGCATCGCGCTTCTCTCCTATCCATGACTTACTTTTCGCTCCTAATGAAGTCGCGCTCAGTGATCCGGCACACAGTTCAGCGTGAGCAAGGTCACCTCGATCTCGCAAACCATTTCTGACAGTTATTCGCTACATTCGGGCCATGGAAGGGGATCGCGACTGGATAACTGCAAGTATCACTTTGCCTGTCGTGTTGCCTTTTGGAAGCGAATCTCGCGAATGACAGCCACAAACCGAATGACCTAAAAGAGACCCAAGATCAGGGAGTCACGGAGGCGAGGCAAGGCTGTTCATCCGCGGACTGTTAGAACCGGACAGCATGCCTCCGAAACGACCCTGTAGGCTGTCGCGCGAGCAAAATGAGTCGTCAAGCCGATGCTCCCTTCCGGCTTGCGCACGCCAAGCACGATGAGATGCGAATGTCCGCGCGCCGCTACTTTGAGAATGTTGTCAGCCGGCGAGCCGTACTGGACAACATGCTCGGGCTTGCACCAAAGCTCTGCTTCGGGCGGAACCAGGTCGCGAAGGCGTTTCATGGTGGCGCTGACAAACTCTCCACCGTGTGCCAGCTCAGGTGTTTTGGGCGGCTCGATCACATGCAACAGAACCAGATGCGCTTGGTGCTCCTGCGCAAGAGAAATCGCATAGGGTGCCGCCGCCTGCGACGGAGGTGTGAAATCTGTTGCATACAGTATTTCTTTGGTTTCGACGGGCTGGTCCAGGCGGTTTGATGCTTTGGGCCCCACCGTTAAGACCGGACATAGGCTCTGGCGAAAAACCATCTCCGCTACGGAGCCCATGACTGCCTTTCGAACCCCCGTCCGGCCGTGCGTGCCGATCACAAGGAGGTCGATGTTGTTTTTCTCAATGAAGGCAGAAAGAGCGTTCAAGATTTCGCCGTCGACAATCACAACCTCCTGCGGCACGCCTGCAAGCCGCTTCTCGAGCTGGCTTGCTAGCTGCTTAGCCACGTCGCGTGAATCTTCCGCTGGCGCAGGCAGAACGAGAGACTTAGGCAAGGGGTAGACTTTCGGGCAAAACACGTTAAAGCCCCAGACCCTTGCACCATAGAAACGCGCGAACTCGGCCGCAAATGGCAAAGCGGCATAGGATGCGGGAGAGAGGTCGGTTGCGAAAGCGATATTCTTAATTCTAATTCGCGTATTGACATCGATCGTCTTCATGGGCCGCCGCCTATTTCGGTCGCGAATAAGAAACGTTCCAGAACGTCGAGTCTCTATAATTCAGGATGCGACTCAAGAGTATCGGGCAGAACGTGAGCCGCCCTCCCGGACGTCTTTCGTTTAGCGATGTGCCTGCTCTTTTTTTCATTGATTGTCTTCTTCTTTCCTGCAGTTTTTTTCCGATGCCGCCCTAGCACAGCGATTCGACCGAGCAGTTCTCGCTCATACGCAACGTGAGCTCGAAGCCATTTCACTACATCCATACCAGGCAGGATCATCGCCATTGTCCGGTCTCCAGTGGCACACTTCAGCTCTTCGCTGAAGCTATTTACAGCCCGGATGATCTGTTCATGCTCTGCCTCGATTCGCGTCCGCTCCTCTGGATGTAAATGGGAAACATCCACAGATTCGACAAGGCGATCCCCTGCGTGGCAATGCTCCACAACGCCGGCCAGACGGTGCTCGAACCCTCGCAGTTCGGAGAGACTCGTCACGCGCTCCGAAAAATCATTTCCTGAAGCTGATTCAAGCAGCTTCTCGATTCTGGCTGCGATATTTAGGAGTACTTCGTGTTCCTCCCGGAGGTACACAGTGCGCTGACGATCTTCCATACCAACCTCCCTTCTGCGCGATCTCGTTGCGCTTGAGGTGCGGTAGTCCGAGCGGGGAAACACATCCGACTACCGCACGGTAGGGGAGCTCAGGCGGCCTTTGGATGAATGCGCAATGTGTGCGCTTTGGCCACTTTCGGCAGGCTGAGCTCCAGAACACCATTCCTCAGTGTCGCTGTTACGTTGTCCGTCTCGATTTCGGAGGGCAGGTCAACCGTGCGGAGGATCTGGTCGCAGCAACTCTCCGCCCAAGTCTTGCCCTTCTTCTCCTTTTTCTCGGCTTCTCGTTTGCCGGTAATCGTCAGCCGACGTGGCTCCACGCCGATTTCGATTTCTTTTTCGTTGAAGCCTGGCACTTCCGCTTTCATCTCGAACGATCCGTCTGTTTCGGTAACGTTCACTAGAACGGGATGAAGCAATTCTCTCTCTGCTCGGAACCAGTGCTCGAGGTCCCGCCCGAACGCCCGGCCGTTGGCTTCGAAGATTTCATAGGCCCTTCGCGCGATCGTGTTGAAGGTATTCTCCAGCTGATCGAACAATGAACCATACTTGATTGGTCTGATTGGTTCTTCAGCGCGTCTTACTGCGGTTGTTTCCGCCATGGTGTCCTTCTCCTCCTTCGAATCATGTCAGCGCCGACTGCGGCAGATCATCGGCGTAAACGAAGAACTCCACGTTAGCGCTGCAGACAAACACTGACAGAACTGCCCCGGGCAAATCAGTGACACAGGTCACAGCAATGTGTGCGTGGGAGCCGGTATAAACTGGACTATGTTCCCGAGCAACCTTTTCTCCGGGCTCCTCACCGACCTCTATGAACTCACGATGGCGGCAGGGTATGTCCAAAATCGGTTCGACGTCCGCGCCACTTTCGAGCTCTTTGTTCGTCATCTGCCGCTCAATCGCAACTATCTCGTCGCTGCGGGTCTCGAACAAAGTCTCGACTTCCTTGAAAACGTTCACTTCCCCGCCGAAGAAATCGCGTTCGTCCGCGGCCTGCCGATATTTCGACACGTGCAGCCTGGCTTCTTCGATTTTCTCGAGCGGTTCGACTTCTCCGGCGATGTTTGGGCTCTGCCCGAAGGCACGGTCTTCTTTCCCGGCGAACCCTTGCTCCGAGTTACAGCTCCAATTGCCGAAGCCCAGCTCGTCGAGACCAGCCTCCTGTCTATCCTGCACTTACAAACCCTGATTGCCAGCAAAGCAGCGCGAGTAACCGCTGCCGCCGCTGGCCGATCTGTTGTCGAATTTGGCTCTCGCCGGGCCCACGGGACAGAAGCTGCAGTCTTCGCTGCACGCGCAGCCTACATTGCCGGCTGCGCAGGAACATCCAACACTTTCGCAGGCCACTTCTTTGGGATCCCCGTTTATGGAACACAGGCGCACTCTTGGATCATGGCGCACGGCGACGAAGCCGAAGCTTTCAGTAATTTCCTCGATGTTTTTCCGGAACAGTCGACTCTTCTCGTGGACACCTATGACGTTCGCAAAGCAATCGACAAAATCATTATGCTGGGCCGCAAACCCGGTGGCATCCGGCTCGACAGCGGTGATGTGCTGGCCGATAGCCTCTGGACTCGGCGGCGGCTTGACCAGGTTGGCTGGAAAGACGTGCAGATCTTCGTCTCCGGTGATCTGGATGAGCATCGAATCGAGAACCTCCTTTGCAGCGGAGCGCCCATCGATGCCTTCGGTGTCGGCACGGCGCTTTCAACTTCCGCCGATGCACCGTATGTGGGAGTCATCTACAAGCTGGTCGAAGTCGAACTTGATCACCGCATCCGGAGGACGGCAAAGTTTAGCGCGGACAAGAAAACCTATCCAGGTCGCAAGCAAGTGTTCCGCCTCGCGACTGCAGAGACGACTTACTGCAGCGATATCATTGGCCTAGAGGACGAGACATTCGGGTCGGCGGAACCGCTGCTCGTTCCCGTGATGAGCCGCGGACAGCGTCTGGAAACAGCCAGGCAGGATCCCGCAAGTGCGGTCCGAATGGCTCAGGCACGGTTCCTCGCTGAAAAAGCAAGGCTACCGAATGGTCTGTTAACCCTTGGCATAGCGGACCCGCCCTATCCGGTGTCCTATAGCGCGCGCCTGGAAGAGCTGTGTGAACAAGCACGACAATCCTTCACAACGTCGCCGCTCACTTGAATTCGGAGACGGTCATGGTCTCACCGCAGCCGGTTTTGTGGGGAGTGGATGTTCAGGTTGACTTCATGCTTCCTCGAGGGAACCTCTATGTTTCCGGCGCGGAAAAGATTATCGCGAACATTAAGCTGCTTGCCGACGCGGCACGCCAGGGTCGCGTCCTTTTGATTTCTTCAGCCGACGCTCACAGTCCGGACGACGCGGAACTCCGTGATTGGCCCCCACACTGCCTGAAAGGCTCTTCTGGTGCCGAACTTTTGCCCGAAGCATGCGCTTCGCCCCGACTGCTCATCCCGAACCGTAAGGGATTTGCCCTCCCGCAAGACCTCGGAACCTATCGGCAGGTTAGATTTGAGAAGAACACGCTCGACGTCTTCGACAATCCGAACACAGACGCATTTCTTGCCCGGATAAATCCTGCTGGCTCGCCCGCTCTTGCGTCAGATCCACAATTCGTCGTCTTCGGCGTCGCTACGGAATATTGTGTCCGCCACACGGCCGAGGGCCTGCTTCGCCGCGGCCACTCCATCGCCATAGCAACGGACGCGGTACGTGCCATAAACCAGGAGAAAGGAAAGCAGGTCCTCCATGACCTGTGCTCGCGCGGCGCGAGACTGATCGCTACCGAAGGGGCTGTAGCTCTCGTGAGCCCACCGAGGTGCTCTCTTTGAAGAAGATTGTTCATCCTTAAGCCGAAGGAGGCTCTCACCTCGCTAGGTGGGTGTGATGAGCCTCACAGAACGGGAATCGCACCAGCAGTATAAGAGCCCTGTGGACCCAGCAATCCGTTGGGCAAGCCTTTAGTCGAGGATTCAGAACAATCATGTTGAACAACGACCCCGGCCAGCCCGTCTCTAGGCAGAACTTGGTCGATTTGTTTCGGGAATTCTCAGGATCGCCAACTGAGTTTCTTCAATACGACAACGGGTATCGCAACTGGAAATACACGTGTGCCCAGGTGAGCCTCGCCGCGCATCATTTCGCGGCCCGCCTGAAAAGCAGCCATATCCGTAAGGGCGACAAGCTCATCATCTGGTCCGAAAACCGGCCCGAGTGGATCGCCGCATTCTGGGGCTGCGTCCTTGCAGGTGTAATCGTCGTTCCCATCGATTACCGCGCCTCACTTCGTTTCTTGCGTCATGTTCAAGAGCTGGTCGATGCTCGGCTCATTCTGGCCGGAGGGGAAGTTCCGCTCACTGGCTGGGAGGAACAGCCAACCGTTTGGAGACTCTGCGACCTTGAATGGCCCTCGCGAGAATGTGAAGTTCCCATCGCCCAGATCGATAGAGATGACGTTGTCGAAATTGTGTTTACGTCAGGTGCCACTGGCAAGCCCAAAGGGGTCCTGATCACGCATGGCAACATTCTGGCCAATATCGCATCGCCAGCGCGCATTGTTTCTGCGTACCGCAAGTGGTTCCGGCCACTACTACCATTACGCTTTCTGAGCCTGATCCCTATGAGCCATTTGTTCGGGCAAGTGCTGACGATGTTCATTTTGCCCTTGATTCCAGCTACTACGGTCTTCATGCATGGACACAGTCCGCACGAAATCACGCGCCAGATCCGCAGCCGCCGTGTGTCGGTGGTTGTCGCTGTGCCCAGAATCCTCGAAGTCCTTCGAAAGCACATCCTCCTCGAATTCCCAGAGGCTGCTGATCTTTCTTCTTCTAGGTCCCACTGGGTCTTCCGCTGGTGGCGATACCGCCGCCTGCATTCGTCGTTAGGATGGAAGTTCTGGGCATTTGTCGTGGGAGCGGCACCGCTCGCAAAAGAACTCGAGGGGTTTTGGTCAAGTCTGGGATTCGCAGTCATCCAAGGCTATGGGCTGACCGAAACAGCGCCCGTTGTGGCTTTCAACAATCCGTTCGACATCAAGGAAGGTACAGTCGGCAAGCCTGTCGCGGGCGTCGAAGTAAAGATCGCACCGGATGGCGAGATTCTCGTTCGCGGAGAGAGTGTCACGTCGGGCTACTACCGGGCTCCCATTGAGACGGCGTCGGCATTCAAGAATGGATGGTTTCACACCGGGGACATTGGAAGATTTGACGACACGGGCTGCTTGGTGATTCAGGGGCGCAAGAAAGAAATGATTGTCACACCGGAGGGGCTCAACGTATTCCCTGAAGATGTAGAAAACATTCTGAACCAGGTGCCGGGTGTGCGGGAATCCGCGGTAGTGGGCCGGGATCGCGTCCATGCGGTCTTGGTGCTGCGCAACAGCGCCGACCCGGAAGAAATAGTCCGACTGGCGAACGAGCGACTCGAAGGCCACCAGAGAATACGAGAAGTCTCCCTGTGGCCTGGGGAGCGCCTGCCGCGCACGGAGGGCACGCAGAAGCTGAAACACGGCGAGATCCAAGCGTGGATGGAGAAAAGGCCCCATTCGGAAGCAATAGTCACAACCAAAGATACGCTCATCGACCTTCTCCAGAGGTACACGCCGGACAAGAACGTCACACCGGAGACGACTCTCGACCAGTTAGGGCTAAGTTCTCTCGATCGTGTCGAACTCATGTTGGATCTCGAAAAGCACTTCGATATCAGCGTCGACGAATCCGTATTAACAGGCGGCCGCTCGGTTTCCGCACTTGAAGAAATGAGCGTACATCCTGCCGCTCCGTTATTTCCCACATGGAACCGGTCCTGGCCTGCGAGAGCGATTCGGCGCACAATGCTCTCCACGGTCTTCTTGCCTTTCGTCCGAATGTTCGCGCATGCCCATATTTCCGGCCGCGAGCATTTGGCTGCGTTACGGGGACCTGTCATTCTTGCGCCAAACCACCAGAGCCACCTGGACACGCCTTTGATCCTCTCTGCTTTGCCCGCCCGATACCGACACCGCGTCGCACCGGCCATGTGGAAGGAATACTTCGATGCGCACTTTTCTCCGGACCGCCACACGCGCTATGAACGGTTTCGGGATAGCTTCCTGTATTGGTTGGTCGCATTGTTCTTCAGTGCGTTTCCTATTCCCCAGACGGAAGCCGGCGCGGGCGAATCGTTACGCTACCTGGGAGAACTGGTTAGCGACAATTGGTCCATATTGTTTTTTCCGGAAGGCGAGCGAACGGAAGCTGGAGAGATCAAGTCCTTCCAGCCCGGTATTGGATTGATCGCGGCGCGGTTGAAGGTACCCGTAGTACCTGTTCGATTGCGAGGTGTAGATAAGATTCTCCACCGGCACGCCCATTGGCCACGCTCGGGCCGCGTGGACCTGGCTTTCGGTGCGCCCAGGTTGCTGAAAGGAGAGAGCTACACCGCCCTAGCGAAAGAGCTGGAAGACGCTGTGCGGACGTTATAGCGGGTATAGAGCGCCAAGCGATATCCGTGAAGAAGAGGCTCAATTGTGCTACATAGAACATGGCTGCTGGCCGTCATTTGTGGCACACGCGTCGTCCTTCTGATCTTTCGTCATCCGCTCATCAGCGAACTCTTTCACCAGCACATTCCCCACAGACCGCAACGCCGTCTCTTTCTCGCTGCGATTAGTTTTGTTCTGACGTTCGGCGTCACCCGTTCACTCGCTTATGCTAATTATCCTCATCTTGGACCCTTCCATGACATCTATATCCGTGGACGACACATCCATCACCTCGTGTGGGGAATGCTCCTTCTCCTTGCTGTAGGGTACGGGTGGCTGGTCGAGACTGGGACAGGTAGCGTGTCCTCGTCCGTCCTGGCGAGCCGTACCTTGGATGGCAGAGAAATTCTGGCGTTGGACAGATTCGATAAGTCTGACGGCACAGAAATTAACTTGAAAAGCTTCTGCATGGAAGCGAGCAAGACCTGACAATGCGAAGGCTTGCTGTCCTTCGCTGAGGCAGTGGCTAGATAGGAAGCCTAGAAGAAGCGCCTGGGAGCTTCGATGGGGCGGCCAGTGAGGCTCGAAGGACGGCCGCTGCCTCAGATTTCTGGAGTTACACAACTAGGAACGAGGCAAATCAACGAGCCGGGTGTGTGAGCCTGGCACGCCACGCCGACATACGTTGGCGCCGTTCGCAAGCATGCCTGACGAGAGCAAATGGCCAAGAATGCGTCAAATGCCCGCCAGCTTGGTATTCATCTGAGCTCGAAACGGGAGAAGGAGCTGTTTAAATGGTTTCTGGCATCTTTGCTCTTTGCGAAGCCGATTCAGTCAGAAGTCGCGGTGCGTGCATATCAGGAACTGATGAGAGCACGTCTTACCACTCCCGGCGCAGTTCGCCGCGCAGGCTGGGATCGGCTTGTGGCCCTGTTAGACCGGGCTCATTACGCGCGGTACGATTTCTCTACGGCGACAAAACTCCTCGCAGTTTGTGAAGAGCTCGAACAAAGGTATGGCTCTCTCAAGAGACTGTTGGCGCAGTCGAAAGAGCCATCCGAACTCTCTCGGAAATTGCAAGAACTGAAACACATGGGGCCGGTCACCGCGCGAATTTTCCTGCGCGAGATTCGTCCAGTTTGGTATCGCAAGCTTGGTTCAAGCAGGAGAGATTAGAGTGGCTTCGTCAGAGTTCAAAGTTACCAGGTCTCAAAGACTAAGGTGCTTGATTGGCAAGTCCTTCTCTTACAGTGCGAGAACGTCGCTCCCGCGTATTGCCTGAGTCGAGGCAAGGTTGTGTTCATCCTTTGACGCACACTACCGGAACGAGCCGCGCGACGCGACGCGCCAAGCCTGCCTGCTCGGCGGCCCCAGCGACGGCGTTCACATCCTTGTAGGCGCCTGGCGCCTCCTCGGCGACGCCGCGATAGGATCGTGTGCGTATCAGAATGCCCTTTTCGCCCAACTCTTCAATCAGCTTGCGTCCTTGCCAGAGCTTCGTCGCTTGTGTCCTGCTCATAGACCTGCCAGCCCCGTGGCAGGCTGACGAGAAGGACAGTTCCTCGCTATGGTTTGTGCCAATTAAAATGTAGGACTCCGTCCCCATCGTTCCACCAATCAGCACCGGCTGTCCCGCTCCTTGTAGCGAAGACGGTAGTTCCGGATGACCTGGGCCGAGGCTGCGCGTTGCCCCTTTGCGATGAACAAACAGCTCCCGGCTTTCGCCATCGATAACGTGCCGCTCAATCTTGCAAGTATTGTGCGATACGTCATATAACAACGCGAGTCGGGCTTTTGGAATGACTTCGGCGAAGGCGCCACGAACCAGATGCGTGATAATTTGCCGGTTCGCCAAAGCGCAATTCGTGGCTGCGCGCATTGCGCCGAGATACCGCTGGCCAAGCTCCGAGCGTATGGGAGCACACGCAAGTTCGCGATCCGGAATTGGCCCGAAGCCCTCGCTCACCATCGTTTTCAGGTAGTCAGTCCCGACCTGATGGCCGAGGCCTCTCGAGCCGCAATGGATGGTTACGAGAACGTCGTCCTGCTGCAGCCCCAATATAGCAGCGATCGAGGAATCAAAGATCTCAGCGACCCGTTGCACTTCCAGGTAGTGGTTGCCCGATCCGAGCGTTCCCATTTCGTGAGCTTGCCGCTTTTTCGCTTGTTGCGAGACGAATTCAGGCCTCGCGTCAGATGCACTTCCGCCTTCTTCAATGCGCTCAAGATCTTGAGGAATTCCGTATCCCTGAGCCACAGCCCATTGCGCGCCACAGCGCAGCATCTCGTCCATCTCGTTGCCCTCGAACTCTATCGCCCCGGTGCTGCCAACCCCGGCAGGAATGCCGCTGAACAGGGCGTCGGCAACAGCGGCCTTATGTGGTTGCAGCTCGTCCAGGGTGATTCCCGTACGCAGCGCACGGACTCCACAGGAAATGTCAAAGCCGACGCCACCGGCAGAGATGACTCCTCCCTGATCGGGATCGAAGGCGGCGACCCCGCCAATCGGAAAACCATAGCCCCAGTGAGCATCGGGCATCGCGTACGCCGCTCGTTGGATTCCGGGCAACGTAGCGACGTTGGTTAGCTGTTCGCGAACCTTCTCATCCATATCACGGACTAACGGTTCGCCCGCGTAGATAACGGCCGGCACGCGCATCTCCCCAGTGGCCTCGATGTACCATTCAAATTCCGAACGACGCGTAAGCGCTTGTAAATTCATACGGGCTCCGATGGGAGTCTCAGACGTCGATTACGCACTGTGCGACCCATTGGCCCTGCTCATCATGTTCCACTCTAAGCGCCGTGACCGTCGCCCCCTTTGCTTCAACCGCAATCTGATGGCGTTCGGGGTCCGCCTTCTCGCCAAGAAGCGTGCCCGTCAACGAGCACCCAGACGTAAGAACACGAAACTTCCTGAATAACATCGTGCGCACGGCCATTTCGTAGATGACCGCGTTGAGCCAACTCACCAGCAGCAGTTCGAGATCCGTCGCGTCACAGTGCACCTCAACCATCTCGGTTGGCGCAATATACGAAGGGTCGGCCACAATCGCCGTCAGGGCAACTGCGGCTTGCTCAAACGCCTCTTCGATAGACCCTCCGAACCCACGCACGCCGATGTCCGAACCATGTGAAAAGTGTTCCCATCGGGCCATACTCTCAACGGATAACACGCGATGTTCTCCGGCACCCATCCGCGCGCATCGCGGCAAAGGATTGATCTAAGCAAACGCTGAGTACTCTTTCGTCTCAAACTCTCTTAGCCAAGCCCCCATTCCGCCGACTTCCTGCAGCCTTTGCCCGGCTTCCGCGGACACAACTTCCAGCGACGCGTTGTTGCGCCGCACCAGGTCCGGGAATACATCGCGAAGTGCGACGCTCTTCCGCTGCTTCCCGCAGGATGGGCACACGGGGTCTGAAGTGCGGTCCGCCCATAAACAACTCACGCACTGCTGCAAGGTTCCGTTCAATGGCTTCATCACCACAACACTGCGGACCTTCCCTTGTTGGAGCTGGACCAAAGTTGCGTCGACTCCCACCACTGCATTCCGCCTGTCACCCAGCAGAGCGTCGACCGAGGCCATCTCGCGATTTCGCTCATGGTCGACGACAACCGGTTTGATGCGATCAAGCAGTTCAGTTTGAGATACCCAACCGAGGGCTTCCTCGATCAATACTATTTTTTGCGAGAGACTTGACGGGATTTGTTTCTTAATGGCCTTCACCATTTGGGCCAGCCCAACCAAGAACACCGATTCTAACTGCTCTGAGGTACACCAGCGCTCGATGCGCTCAGCGATCTGCTGGTGGTAGTGCGCGTACTCTGCAGCGCGGTGGCGTTCGAATACATCCCGATTCGTCCCGCGAGATAGACGCACTCCAGGACGTGCTACCGGACCCATTTCTTTCCTTTTTGAAGGCTCCAGTCGGAACTCCTTTTCCTGTGATTCAAGAACTTCGCCCAGCCAGTAGAGGAAAAATCGAACGCGCTTTCGGCCAGTCACCACGATACCGTACGGCTTATGTTCCTCTAGAACCCACAACAACTGCGCTAGGACTGGCCTGCCCCAGTGAACCTCGTCTTCCACCGGCACCTGGAGCGGAAAAACTTCTTTGCGCTTGCCTCCGGCAAAGATCACAATCCCTTGGCATCGCGGAGGGTGATTCTGCAAATAGGCCTCAGTCTCGAGCAATTGTTTTCTGAAAGGTTCTTGGTCGTCCAGTGAGAGCGTTTGAGAGACCTTCTTGGCTTGAGACTCCAAGCGAATTAAGTAACCTGGCTTGAGCCCTCGGTTATCCTTCTTTGCTTGGTCGGTGTCCAAGTAAACGCTGAGAACCGGCCCTGCCAGTGCAGGAAGTGACTTGATGACGGCAGGTTTCAACATGGGTACCTCCGCGCCATCCGCACGTTTGCAATCGTTTCGCCAGGGAAACAGCCTGCCACTGCGCGTTTGGTTTACGACTGTGGTCTATGTCACAATCTCGCGAGAAACTCCTTCCACGGCGTAGCTGCGAGCGTTTCCGTTGTCGAATGACCGTAGGCGCGGATGATCATCACCGCTTTCTCAATTTGGTTTGGGTCATCTGTTTCCACGACATCAACAACATCGAACCGGCCGAGAGTCGCATAGCTGTGCTTCCACTCGAGTCCCCGACATTCACCTTTGACTTTATTCGACACGGTTTCGGCCAATTTCTTAAAATCTTTTGGCTCTCTAAAAGCATCTGGGGAAAATCGGCTGAGGATCACGAAAGTCGCCATACGAGACCTCCTTTAGTTTTCATCCTGGGAGCTGCGCAAGGTGTTTCTCGAAACCACGATGACCGAGTTTCTGCTGCGGCGCTGAGTTCCTTTATCGGCACGCTCCCTCAATCTGGCGGCAAGAATTTAAGGGCGGCGGCGCTACGAAATGCTACCGACCCTCTCGGGCCGGCACGTCGAAACTCCCGGGAGTTTGGTCTTTGCTCCGTGCCTTCTCCGCCGCCTCAAGTCGAAGGATGAAAAGGCCACGACTGGTCAGACCCTGGTTGTTGCTTCGCATCACATCGGAAGGCGACCAAGGGGAATTCCTGTACTCTCGGATTTTTCAGTCCTTTGGTCTTGGAGACTCTCTCCCATCGCCCTCTTCATCCTCCGATAACCG
>Ga0182040_10000064_pt1 | contig 42985 bp, 40 predicted proteins | sample flu12Cox44000176_FD_125973 | JGI IMG/M metagenome (GOLD analysis project Ga0182040, IMG submission 125973) | Lab enrichment of tropical soil microbial communities from Luquillo Experimental Forest, Puerto Rico - flux8day.12C.oxic.44.000.176 | ecosystem: Environmental > Terrestrial > Soil >... | reverse complement strand
TCACGGCGCGGGGTTGGTATCGCTGCGCTAACGTGCGATACGGATGCCTTCACCGGATTCTCATCATGGTCAACCGATACCTCGCGGTTCTCGCGGTTCTGCTTCTGGTTCAGGTCGCGCCGTCGCGCGCACAGGATCAATCCTTTGCCGCATTCACCGCCGAGCTGTGGAAGGACGCGCAGGCCAAAGGCATCACCCGCGCCACTTTCGATACCGCCATGAAAGGCGTCACGCCCGACCAGCGAGTCATAAACGCGACCAAGCGGCAGCCCGAGTACGGGAAGCCGGTTGGTGATTACGTAAATGCGATCGTCTCAAATCGCCGTATCGCGGATGCCCAACTCAAGGCGCGCGAATGGACCAAGACATTTGATGACGTCGAAAAGAAATTCGACGTCGAGCGTTGGGTGCTGCTGGCGCTGTGGGGAATGGAATCCGACTTTGGCGCCGAGAAAGATCGTTGGGACGTGTTCCGCTCGCTCGCCACGCTCGCGTACATCAAATATCGCGACCCCTATTTCCGCAACGAGCTACTCGTCGCGATGCAGATTATGCAGAACAGCCGATTTCCGCGCGAGAAGATGGTGAGTTCGTGGGCGGGCGCCATGGGTCAGACGCAATTCATGCCAACGAACTTCGTCGACTATGCGATCGATTTCTCTGGTGACGGGCGCGCCGATATCTGGACCAACGTACCTGACGTGCTCGCTTCGACAGCCAACTACCTGCACAAAGGGAAATGGAACGCCGCGCTGCCCTGGGGCTTCGAGGTGACCGTGCCGAAAGGTTTCGACTACATGCGCAGCCGCGCAAACCTCACCGAATGGGAAGCACTTGGTGTACGTCGCACGGATGGGAAGCCGTATCCGAGCTCCGGCCAGGGAATCCTGTTTTTCCCGAGTGGCGCCGATGGACCGGCTTTCATCGTCACGGAAAATTTCGATGTCCTGAAGGAGTACAACAACTCTGATGCCTACGCGATCGCCGTCGGCCATCTGGCCGACCGCATCCACGGTGGCGGACCGATCAAGGCCGCGTGGCCCAAGGACGACCGGCAACTCTCGCGCGATGCGCGCGTCGCGCTGCAGAAAAAACTGGCGGCCCTTGGCTACAAGGTGAATGAATTTGAGGGCCACATCGATTTTGACCTGCGCGACAATATTCGCACCGAGCAGAAGAAGCTCGGCATGGTACCGGACGGGGCGCCGACGCCTCTTTTCCTGGAGCGGCTCGGAGTGAAAGGGCCCTGACCGGGCGGAACATTTACTGAAAGTCGAGTAGTCTCCTGTGCACACCCAAAAGTTGTCGTCTCTTTCGCGCCCTATTTCACTGGTCTGACACGGCTTCTTAACGCGCGTATTTGACAGTAAGGGGTACCTTCCCCATGTTCCGGGCCGGTTACAAGGCCGATTCCGCCTTGGGTCGCAACAGTACAGGCGGATAACTCACTGGTTTTTCATGAATATTGTCGTAGTCGAGTCGCCATCCAAGGCGAAGACGATCAATAAGTACCTCGGCTCCGGCTATGAGGTTCTGGCCTCTTTTGGCCATATCCGTGACCTCCCCCCAAAGGACGGTTCCGTCGACCCTGCCAACGATTTTCGCATGCTGTGGGAGGTCGATCCGCAATCGCAGAAGCGGATCAATGATATCGCCCGCGCCCTGAAAGATGCCGACAAGCTGATCCTCGCCACCGACCCGGATCGCGAAGGCGAAGCGATCTCGTGGCACGTGCTCGAGGCGCTCAAGGAAAAGAAGGCGCTCAAGGACCAGAAAATCGAGCGCGTGGTGTTCAACGCCATCACCAAGCAAGCGGTGAGCGAGGCGATGAAGCATCCACGCCAGATCGACGGCGCCCTGGTGGACGCCTATCTGGCCCGCCGCGCTCTCGATTACCTCGTCGGTTTTACCCTGTCGCCGGTTCTCTGGCGCAAGTTGCCAGGTGCGCGCTCAGCCGGGCGTGTGCAATCCGTCGCGCTTCGCCTTGTGTGCGACCGCGAACTCGAAATCGAGAAATTCGTCGCCAAGGAATACTGGTCGATCGTTGCCAAGCTGGCGACACCGCGCAACGAAGTCTTCGAAGCACGCTTGGTCGGCGCCGACGGACAGAAGATCCAGCGCCTCGACATCGGTTCAGGCGCCGAGGCGGAATCATTCACCCGGGATCTCGAGAACGCCGTGTTTACGGTGGCGTCGGTCGAGGCGAAGCCTGCCCGTCGCAATCCCCCGCCGCCTTTCACGACCTCGACCATGCAGCAGGAAGCAAGCCGCAAGCTCGGCTTCGCCCCCGCCGTCACCATGCGATTGGCGCAGAGGCTTTACGAAGGCGTCGAGATCGACGGCGAAACGACCGGCCTGATCACCTATATGCGAACCGACGGCATCGACCTCGCGCCGGAGGCGATTGCCGATATCCGCACCATGCTCAACCGCAATTACGGCAAGGAATACGTCCCCACTTCACCGCGCGAGTATCACAACCGATCGAAGAACGCGCAGGAAGCGCACGAAGCGGTGCGGCCCACCAGTGCAAGCCGCACGCCTGCCGAAGTCGCCAGACACGTCGATCGCGATCAGGCGCGACTTTATGAATTGATCTGGAACCGCGCGATCGCAAGCCAGATGGAGTCGGCTGAACTTGAGCGGACGACCGTCGATATCGTCGCCAAGGCCGGGGCACGCAACATCGAACTGCGCGCGTCCGGCCAAGTCGTGAAGTTTGACGGCTTCCTCACTCTTTATCAGGAAGGCCAGGACGAAACGCCTGACGACGATGAATCGCGTCGCCTGCCCGCGATGTCGGAGGGCGAAACGCTCAGCAAACAGGCGATCGAGTCGTCCCAGCACTTCACCGAGCCGCCGTCGCGCTTCTCCGAAGCGGCGCTGGTCAAGCGCATGGAAGAGCTCGGCATTGGCCGGCCCTCGACCTACGCCTCCATCCTGCAGGTGCTGCAGGACCGCGGCTACGTGCGCATCGACAAGAAGCGTCTCATTCCGGAAGACAAGGGCCGCGTCGTCGTCGCGTTCCTGGAAAGTTTTTTCACGCGCTACGTCGAATACGATTTCACCGCCGGCCTCGAAGAAAAGCTCGACGAGATCTCCGCCGGCCAGATCGATTGGCGAGCGGTCCTCGCCGAATTCTGGGAACAGTTCGTCGGCGCGGTCAATGACATCAAGGAAGTACGCAATCGCGTCGTGCTCGACGCGCTCAACGATTTGCTCGAGCCGCACATCTTTCCTGAACGCGTCGACGGTCGTCCGCGGCGCGAATGCCCGCAATGCGGCAACGGCCAGCTTTCCCTGAAGACGGGACGCTTCGGTGCCTTCATCGGGTGCTCAAACTATCCCGAGTGCAATTTTACCCGGCAGATCACGCCCAGCGCGGATGGCATTCAGGGCAAGAAAGTGCTCGGCGAAGACCCGCAGACGGGACTTGAAGTCACGCTGCGCGGCGGCCGTTACGGGCCTTATCTGCAGCTCGGCGAGCAGGTGAAGCCGCCGAAGGTAAAGAGGGGTGAGAAAAAGCCCGAGGTCGAAAAGCCTAAGCGCGCGAGCATTCCGAAGGGCGTTGCACCCGACGATATCGATCTCGAAAGGGCGCTCGGGCTGCTGTCGCTGCCGCGCGAAATCGGCCTGTCTCCTGACGACGGCGAGCCGATCGTCGCCGGTGTTGGGCGCTTTGGCCCTTACGTCAAGCACGGCAAGACTTACGCGAATCTGGAAGATGGCGACGATGTCCTGACCATCGGACTCAATCGCGCCGTCACCTTGATCGCGGAAAAGAAGGCCAACCCGAAGAAAGGCCGCCGCTTCGGCGCCGATCCCGGCAAGGTTCTCGGCGAACACCCAGACAAAGGCGGCCCGGTTGTCGTGAAGCACGGTCGCTATGGTCATTACGTCAGCCACAATGGTGTTAACGCCACGATCACCGGCGACAAGACGCCTGAGACAATAACATTGACCGAGGCTGTTGTTCTGCTCGACGCCCGCGCCGAGCAGCTCAGCTCACAGCCGCGACGCGCCGCCGGCCGCAAGAAGGCGGGCGAACCCTCGGAAGCCCCGAAAGGCCGCAAGAAAAAGGCCACCGAACCTGCGGACAGCACCGAGGCGGCAGCCAAGCCGCGCAAAAAGCCGGCGAAAAAACCGGCCAAGGTCACCGCCGCTGAATAGCTGGCGAAGCCGGACTACGGCCATTACATTTATCGACAATCGCGCCGTTTCGGCGCAGGACTCCTATTTTGAACAAGCAATCCAAAAAGACACCTTCACTCCCCTCCAAGGCCGACATCCTCGCCTTCATCGGAAACAAGCCTGGCAAAGTCGGCACTCGTGAAATCGCCCGCGCCTTCGGCCTGAAGAACGCGCTGCGCGCCGATCTCAAGCGCCTGTTGCGCGAACTTGCCCACGAAGGATCGATCGAGAAACGGCGCAAGAAATTGCACCACGCCGGCGCCCTGCCCTCGACTGTGCTCGCGGACGTCACCGCGCGCGACAGCGAGGGCGATCTCATCGCCACTCCCGACGAGTGGGACGAGGACGCGCACGGGACGGCACCGAAAATCCGCATCCACGTCCCGCGCAAGGCAGGGCCGGGTGAAGCGGCCGGCCTTGGCGATCGCGTGCTGCTGCGGGTCGACGAAGCCGAGGAAGAAGACGGAATTCGTCACCGTGGCCGCATCATCAGGATCATCGATCATCCAAAGCATCGCGTGCTTGGAATTTTCCGGAAGATTCAACACGGCGGGGGACGCCTCGAACCGGTCGACAAGAAGATGCTCGGCAAGGAACTGGCTATTCCCACCGGGGCGACGGCCGATGCGGAGGATGGCGACCTTATCGCGGTCGAAACTTCGCGCGCACCGCGTCTGGGCTTGCCTACCGCGCGTGTGGTCGAACGGCTCGGTTCGCTCAAAAGCGAGCGCGCGGTGAGCCTGATCGCCATCCACACGCACGGCATACCTTCGGTCTTCCGCCGCGAGACTGAGCAGGAGGCTGAGGCTGCAAAGGCTCCGACACTCCATGGACGCGAAAACTGGCGGCATGTGCCCTTCGTCACCATCGATCCGCCGGACGCCAAAGATCACGACGACGCGGTGTATGCTGAGCCTGATAACGCGCGAGACAATCTCGGCGGTTTCATCGTCCACGTCGCCATCGCCGATGTCGCCTCTTACGTGAAACCGGGCTCCGCGCTTGACCGCGAAGCGCTTGCACGCGGCAATTCGGTTTATTTCCCCGACCGCGTCGTGCCAATGCTGCCAGAGCGCATTTCAAATGATCTATGCTCGCTTCGCGCTCGCGAGGATCGCCCTGCCCTGGCTGTGCGGATGATCATCGGCGCCGACGGACGCAAACGCTCGCACACATTCCACCGGGTCCTGATGCGCTCAGTCGCAAAGCTGTCCTATCAGCAGGCGCAATCGGCGATCGGCGGTCGGCCCGACGAAGACACTGAAATGCTCGTCGAACCGGTGCTGGCCCCGCTTTACGCAGCCTACGAAACGGCGGTACGGGCGCGCGCCGAACGCCAACCGCTCGACCTCGACCTCCCCGAGCGCAAGATCCTCCTGAAAGGTGATGGCACGGTCGACCGCGTGATCACACCGGAGCGGCTCGAAGCGCACCGGCTGATCGAGGAATTCATGATTCTGGCAAACGTCGCCGCCGCCGAAACTCTGGAGCGCGCACGCGTCCCGCTGATCTATCGCGTGCATGACGAGCCGGGAATGGAAAAGGTCGTGGCGTTGCGTGAATTCCTCGCCACGCTCGACATTCCATTTCAGAAAAGCGGCATTCTGAAACCGGAATTGTTCAACCGGGTTCTCGCCCGCGTGAAAGGTCGCGACGCCGAGCAATTGGTGAACGAGGTCGTCTTGCGCACGCAGGCGCAGGCCGAATATTCCTCGGAAAACTACGGACATTTCGGATTAAATCTGCGCCGCTACGCTCATTTTACGTCGCCGATCCGCCGCTATGCCGATCTGATCGTGCATCGAGGGCTCGTTCGCGCGCTGAAGCTCGGTAACGACGGCCTGCCGGACAGCGCGGATCAGAAAACGCTAGCCGAAATCAGCGCGCAGATTTCGGCCACCGAGCGCCGCGCCATGCTGGCCGAGCGCGAGACGGCTGATCGTCTGATCGCTCATTTCCTCGCCGATCGTGTCGGCGCAAACTTCGATGGACGCATTTCGGGCGTCACCCGGGCTGGGCTGTTCGTGAAACTGCACGACACGGGTGCCGACGGCTTCGTGCCGGCGCGAACCATAGGCGACGAATATTTCCGCTATGACGAGAAAGGCCACGCGATGGTTGGTTCTCGCTCGGGCGAAACCTACCGTCTTGGCGATCCGGTGACCGTCAAGCTGATCGAAGCTGCGCCGGTTGCCGGAGCGCTGCGCTTTGAGATCCTGTCCGAGGGCCGTAGCGGTCGACCGGTGCGCCGACACGAAGAGCGACAGCGCACGTATCGTGCGCGCGGCAGACAACGGAAGAGACGATGACAAAAGACCTAGGGAAAATCTGGGCCAAGCGCATGACGAAGTCGGAACGCGACATGTCGTTTCCCGACAGCGAGCCGCGCGATGCCGCGACGCTAATGTTGATCGACCGCTCCGGTGCAAAGCCGAAGGTTCTGCTGGGTCGCCGTCACGCCGGCCACAAATTCATGCCGGGCAAGTTCGTCTTCCCCGGCGGCCGTATCGAAGCGCTCGACCGTTCGATGCCCGCCATCAGCGAATTGCATCCTGACGCGCAGAAAAAGCTGCAGGAGCGCGTGCCCGAACCGCGTCCCGATTTTGCGCGCGCTTTCGCACTCGCCGCCGTGCGCGAGACCGCCGAGGAGACCGGGCTCCTGCTTGGTGTCAAACGCGACCGTCCGCCGGAAACGCCGGGCGAGATCTGGACCGAGTTCGCCAGGGCAAATGTGCATCCCGACCTTGGCCAAATTCACTTTATCGCGCGCGCCATAACGCCGCCGCGGCGCCCGCGCCGCTACGATACGCGCTTCTTGACCGCCGACGCCTCGGCGATAGCGCACAAGATCGACGGTGTGGTGGGGCCGGACTCCGAACTCGTCGAACTGACGTGGGTACCGATCGAGGAAGCCACTCATCTCGACATGCCGACAATTACCGGGATTGTCTTGGAAGAACTCCTGGCCCGCGTGAAAGCCGGCATGGGACACGACCTGCCGGTGCCGTTTTACTTCATGATCGAGAAGCAGTTCTTCCGGGAACTACTGTAAACGCTGAAATCCGGGCATTTCTTGACATTTGCCGCTTCGGCGCTAGTTTCCGCGCCAAGACGCCACCGGCACTTAAGGTTTTAGAGGAAAATCAATGGCCAAAGCCATCAGTCTCAAGATCAAACTGGTCTCCAGCGCTGGGACCGGCCACTACTACGTGACGCGTAAGAACTCGCGCACGCAGACCGACAAAATGAAAAAGAAGAAGTACGACCCGATCGCGAAGAAACACGTCGAATACTCGGAATCCAAGATCAAGTAGGTCGCGGAGGCATCCGGGATGCTTCGCACGCTTTTCGCTGCCCTGCTGCTCGTACCGCTCGCATTCGCCCATGCGGGCGCCGGCGAAAAGCATAAGCTCGCGCTACAGATCAGCGACAATGATCCGGACAAGATGAACGCGGTGCTCAACGTCGCCGCGAACGTGTCGAAGTACTATTCCGACAAAGGCGAAGAGGTCGACATCCAGATCGTCGCCTTCAATGCCGGACTCAACATGCTGCTGGCCGACACGTCACCGGTGAAGCCACGGCTCAAGTCCTTCAAGGAAAGCATGCCCAATGTCTCGTTCATGGCGTGCGAGAACACTCTGGAGGCGATGACTCGCAAGGCAGGCAAGGAGCCTGCGCTGGTCGAAAATGCCGAGCGCGTCAAAGCCGGCGTAGTCACGCTGATCGAGCTCGGTGAAAAAGGCTGGACGATCGTTCGGCCCTAGCGCGCACGACCGCGCAATATGGTGGCCGGCCGGAAGCAGCTACAAGGAGGCCACTCGCACCACTCCCGGACCGGCCGAACCCCACGGACCCAGGAGATGCGGCGGACCTGACACCGTAGGGTATTGCGTACGTCTGAGCCGCGCCCACAACTGCTTGCGGCGACCCAAGACTTCGTCGGTAAGGCTAAACTACACACAGCTTTCGGCCAAATCCCGCGATTAACGCACTGGAATGGCTCGGAAAAATTTGAGGTGGGCGATCAGCTCGAGCCGAGGAAGTGGCGAATCGTTTCGATGAACTTCCCCACCGAGATCGGCTTCGACAGGTAGGCTTCGCAGCCGCCCTCGCGGATGCGCTCCTCGTCGCCTTTCATGGCAAATGCCGTAATGGCAACCACAGGGGTTGCCTTAAGGTCGGGATCGTCCTTGAGCCATTTGGTCACTTCAAGGCCGGAGACTTCCGGCAGCTGGATGTCCATCAAAATGAGGTCGGGCCGGTGCTTGCGCGCAAGATCCAGCGCTTCAATGCCATTGCGCGTGCCGACAGTCTGATACCCGTGCGCTTCGAGCAGATCGTGGAAGAGCTTCATATTCAGCTCGTTGTCTTCAACGATCAGGACGGTCTTCGGCATTCCCTTCCCGCCCTCTTCCAGTGCCCGTGCAGCGGTCGCGAGGCCGCGTTCGGCACGGGCGGTACGTTAGTGGCGATTTCTTACGTAAAGACAAATTTTGTTGATTCTCAACGGGGTTTGCTGCGTCGCTCAAGGGTGTGCTGAAAATCACAGCCCGGAACCATTTTGGTGTCATAGAGTCCTGCGTGGGCCCGCCGGAGTCCTGGCGAGCCGGCTACTTCCCAAAAGAGACAGCAATCCTGCGTCGAGAGCGCGTCGGCGCGCCGTCTATCTGCGCTTTTGTCCCCTTCCGCTCCCTGACGCCTGATCCTCAGGAATTTCGCCGGGAAGATAATTGGGAAGGCGGCCGGCCGGAAGGATCGACACGAAAGCCAAGGCCGCCATGATGAGCAGCCCAATCTTCAAGGCGCGCAAACGTGACTCGGTATTCACGCGTACTGCTTCCGCAACCTGCGCCGCAGTGGCGGTCGTCCCGGCCAGTACCGTTTGCAGCCGCTCGTTGCTGATGAAGTTGATGTTGTCGAGATCAACCTGCGCCTGAAGCTCGGGCGTCAATTTTGGGCTCGCAGCAATGTTGCCGAGCGTGATGGCGCTGAGAAGTCCGACCAGCAGCGCACCGGCAACTGCAGTTCCAACCGCAGAGGCAAGATTGTTGGTGGTCCCGCGCAGTGAACCGACGTCGCCTGCAACCTCCTTGGGAGACGATGTTACGAGAACGTTGAACAGCAAGGTGACAAGCGATCCTTGCCCGATGCCAAATAAGACAAGGCCAATCAATACCGGACCCGCACTCCAGTCATTGCGCACCACAAAGGCGAGCCAGAGTAGTGCCACTGTGCAGAGAATGAAACCATATCGACCGATTTGGGCCGGCGTAAGTTTCGTGTAGAGCTTGACGATCAGCATCGCTGTGATGAAGACGGTCAGGTTGAATGGCATCATGGCGATTGCAGTCGCCAGTGGCGAGCGGCCCTGCACGATCTGGATGTAGAGAGGGACCGAGAAGTTGAGCATCGCCTCAAGAGCCACGACCGAAAACATGGCATAGACCGCGGCGCGTTCCTGCGGGGAATCGATCACCTGCAAATCCAGCAGCGGCGTTTTTCCATCGGCCTGGCGTTTTCGGGTCCACAGCAGGAAGCACTGGCCAAGCACGATTCCGACCACGATGAAGATCGGCGCCGGTGAGAGGCCCAAAAGATTGAACGGTGCATTTGCTGTGGCGAGACCCAATCCCCACCGGTTCAGGTTGTTGAAGCCGAAACTGATAAGGATGATCGCCGCGGCAGCGAGAGCGACGCCAACCATGTCGATCTTCACGTCCGGTCGGCCCTCGTCGGGCTTGAGACGGAAACTCAGCAACAGGACAAGAGCCGAGACAGCAATCAAAATGCCGAAAGCCGGACGCCAGCCGATAAACGTCCCCAGAACGCCGCCAATCAAGAAGGCGAGTACGCCTGCACCGGCCCGCGCCGAACCAAGCGCGCCAAGGGCGGTCGCCTGCTGTGCGCCCTTGTAGTTTTCAGCGATCAGCGCAACGAGCGACGGCACGATCACAGCACCAGCCGCACCGCTAAGCGCTTGCGCCGTGATCATCATGGTCGCGTTGGGGCTGAACGTCATCAGCGTCTGGGCGCCGCCGAACACGACGACGGCTATACGGAACACGTGCAAGGCGCCGAAGCGTTGGGTAAGTTTTGCGCCCAGCATTACGAAGCCGGCAACAAGCATGGAATACGCCACGATTCCCGTGGCGACGGTCGTCGGGGGCACCCTAAAGCTCTCGACCATGCCCCCCATAGCAACGGGCAGCGAAGCGACGTTGAAGGACATGATTGCCTGGCCGAGCACGATTGCGATCATCGGCACCCAGGATTGTCGCGCCTCAGCTCTTCCAAGCGTTTCCATTGCCGTCGTCATGATATTCGCTCCCGTTCGATTTCTGCGCTTGATGCCAGCGGTCCACGCTTGCTCGACTTGCCCGTCATTCCTCGGGCTGTGAGACGAACAGATCCATTCCAAGTCGCTGCGACAGGAATTTCGCGACGAGCTGTCCCTTCACGCTATTGCCTGCTTCGTCGAGCGGCGGTGCGAAGGTGCCTAGACCGCCTTTGCCCGGCGATACGGTAACAATTCCCCCACCGATGCCGCTCTTACCCGGCAAGCCGATGTCGTAGAGCCAGTCTCCTGAGGTTTCGTACAATCCCGCCGTTGTCATGACCGCCAGCGCGTAGTGGCACACGATCGGATCGACCACGCGCTCCTTGGTCATCGGATTGACTCCGCCATCGGCGAGTGTCGCGCCCATTATCGCAAGGTCCTTCGCGCTGACGTTTAATGAGCACTGCCGCGTGTAAAGATCGACAGCTTCCATGGGATCGCAGTAGATCCGGCCGACGCTGAGCAAGAACTGGGCGATGCTCCTGTTGCGGAAATTCGTCTCCAGCGCGGATTTAAGCACCTCTTCATTCATCGGAAGATCGCGGCCGGCGAACTTGGACAGGCCCTCATGAATGAACTTCCACTTGGCCTCGTGCGTCGCGCCCGGCACCAGACTCGTGGTCGCAATCGCGCCGGCATTCACCATCGGATTGGTGCGACCGTCAGGTGTGCGTTCGATGCCGGCAACCGAATTGAACGCAAAGCCGGTGGCATTGGCGCCGAGTTTCTTACGCGCTTCCTCGGCACCGAGCAGTTGGCAAATCAACGCAAACAGAAAGGGCTTCGACACACTCATGATTGAGAATTCGTGGTCGGTGTCGCCGGCGGCATGGATGATGCCGTTCGTTTCGACCACGCAGATCCCGAACAGATCGGCGGGCACCCTCGCCAACGCCGGATAGACCTGCGAATTCTCGCCGTCAGACGAGGATTTGAATTTGGCGTGGGCCTCGGCCACCAGCGTTTCAACGAGGTCAGGAGCCGGCAAATGCCCCGTCGAAATATAGGGACGATCAGCAGCCTGCGCAGAAACTTGCTTGTTCATTCGGCAACTCGCTCTGTGGTCGGGACCGAGGCCTTACGAATCGGCTGAATTCATCAACCTGCAAAGATCGATACATAGATCGTTCGTTGGGTCCCATTGGACCCAAGGGCAATGCGAGTTTTTTCGTCCAATTTATATCGACGAAAGGCTGCAACATTTGCAGGTAATTGAGCAAAGCCTGCATCGCCATTGCGCACGATGGGACTGAGGTCCAATAGGTGTGCACTGCGGGACTGATCTAGTCTCCCCAAAAGGCATTTCGATCCGGACCCCGCAGGTCCGGTGAGGGGGTCGTATTGCCGTTGCTGATTGATCAATCAAAGGAAGATTTTGACCATGGCTACGCGCATTGACCATGCAAGCGCAACAAATCGCGCGATGCACGCGACTGCGCCTTCACTAGCGGTGTTCGTGGCGCTTGTGGTGCTTTCCGGGTGTTCAAAGGAAGCAGAAACCGCGGCACCACAGCCTCGCCCTGTGCGCACCGTCACGGTCGAGCAGCGCGCAGCCGGAGCCACCATCAACCTGACGGGTCGGATCGAAGCCGAGGATGAAGTGGCGCTTGCATTCCGAATTTCGGGCCGGGTGATGGAAAACGATCGCAAGCTCGGAGACCGGATCGAGGCCGGACAGGTCGTCGCGCGTCTCGAGTCACAGAATGAACGCAATGCGTTACGCGCGGCACAGGCCAATCTCGTTGCTTCGCAAGGTCAGCTGACGCAGGCGCGCAATCACTTCGAGCGGCAGGATACCTTGCTCAAGCAAGGCTGGACCACCCGCGCCAATCACGACCAGGCCACGCAGGCATTGCAGACCGCAGAGTCGCAGGTCGATGCGGCCGAAGCGCAGGTGAAAACTGCCTACGACCAGGTGAGCTTTACCGAGCTCAGGGCGGACGCGCCGGGCGTGGTCACACTGGTAGGTCCCGGTGCGGGCGAAGTGGTGCAAGCAGGCCAGATGATCCTGCGCGTCGCGCGGCGAGACGGACGCGACGCAGTCTTCGATGTCCCGGCGCAAGTCCTGCGGAGCGCGCCAGCAGATCCGCGCATCACCGTAAACCTCACGGACGATCCAAACGTGCGCACGACCGGTCGTGTGCGTGAAATCGCGCCGCAGGCCGACCCGGTGACCCGGACTTTCGCGGTCAAGGTCGGCTTGAACGATCCCCCGCCGGCCATGCGACTCGGCGCGACAGTAACGGGCCGCATGGAAGGCGATTCCGTGCCCGTCATCGAAATCCCCGCAACCGCATTGACCAAAGCCAACAGCCAGCCCGCCGTCTGGATCGTCGACCCCGCTAACCACACCGTCTCGATCCGGAATGTCGACGTCCTGCGCTACGACCCTGCGCGCGTTGCAGTCTCGGGCGGCCTGACGACTGGCGACGTCATCGTCACTGCGGGCGTGCAAGCCCTGCACCCGGGCCAGAAGGTCCGCTTGCTCGGGCTGGAGCCGTAGTATGGGCTTCAATCTTTCTGAGTGGGCACTCAATAACCGATCCCTCATCGTCTATCTGATGATAATGGCGGTGGTCGCCGGCCTATTTGCCTTCGTGAAGCTTGGCCGCAACGAAGACCCCTCGTTCGTCATCAAGACGATGGTGGTACAGGCCGCATGGCCCGGCGCAAGTGTCGATGACATGCTCAAGCAGGTCACCGAACGGCTCGAACGTACGCTGCAGGAAACGCCGAAGCTCGATTTCCTGCGCAGCTTCACGCGCGCCGGCGTCACCACTATCTTCGTCAACCTCAAGGACAGCACGGGTGCGCGGGAGATCCCCGATATCTGGTATCACGTGCGCAAAAGCATCGGCGACATGCGCCACACCCTCCCTGCGGGCGTTGTCGGACCGGGCTTCAACGATGAATTCGGCGACACATTCGGTATTATCTACGGCTTCACCGCGGATGGATTTACGCATCGCGAGCTTCGCGACTATGTCGAAGATGTGCGATCGAAGCTGCTGCATGTGCGCGACGTATCCAAGATCGAGATTCTGGGCGCACAGGACGAAAAGATTTTCGTTGAATTCTCGATGGAAGAGCTGGCCGGCCTCGGCATTGACCGCTCGGCGCTGATCGCGGCGTTGCAGGCACAAAACGTCGTGCAACCCGCCGGCACGATACAGACGGGCAACGAAACACTTTCGCTGCGCGTGTCGGGAGCCTTCCGATCCGAGGAAGACGTCGCGAACGTCAACTTCGCCGTCGGCGGCCGCATGTTACGCCTGAGCGACATCGCACGGATCCGGCGCGGCTTTGCCGACCCCCCGCAACCGCTGTTTCGTGTCAATGGCCAGCCCGCCATCGGCCTCGCCATCGCCATGCGAGATGGCGGCGATATTCTGGCTCTGGGCCGGAATATCAAGAGTGCTATTGTCGAGGCTACTGCGAATCTACCGTTGGGCGTAGAGCCGAGACTGGTCGCCGACCAGGCAGCCACCGTCGACAGCGCCATTTCCGAGTTCATGACATCGCTGTGGCAGGCGGTCGCGATCATTCTCCTCGCCAGTTTCGTCAGCCTCGGTTTCCGTCCCGGCCTGGTGATCGCTTCTGCAATTCCCCTTACGCTCGTTGTCGTTTTCTCCATCATGCAGATTTCGAACATCGACATGCAGCGTATTTCGCTCGGCGCACTCATCATCGCGCTTGCGCTGATGGTGGACGATGCCATGACGACGACGGACGCAATGCTGACGCGGCTCGCGCAGGGTGACGACAACGTTCAGGCGGCGACATTCGCCTTTCGCACCTATGCCTTTGCCATGCTTGCCGGCACGCTCGTGACCATTGCTGGCTTTGTTCCTGTCGGATTTGCCGCAAGCGGTGCGGGCGAGTACACCTTCTCGCTTTTCGCGGTTGTCGCCATCGCGTTGATCGTGTCCTGGTTTGTCGCTGTCCTGTTCGCCCCGTTGCTGGGCGTAGCGATTCTCGCTCCGCCCAAGGCGGCGGCGTCCTCCGAGCCGGGTTGGGTTTTCCGGACCTACCGCGCCTTCCTCACCTGGGCGCTGCGCGCAAAATGGCTAACGATCGCCGCGACACTCGCGATGTTTGTCGCTTCGCTCTTCGCGATACGCCTCATTCCCAATCAGTTTTTCCCGGCGTCCGACAGGCCCGAGCTTCTTGTCGACATGACGCTGCCGCAAAACGCTTCGATTTTCGCGAGCGAATCCGTGTCACGCCGGCTGGACGAGGACCTCAAGGACGACCCCGACGTCGCACGCTGGAGCACCAACGTCGGTCGCGGCGCGATACGCTTTTATCTGCCGCTGAACGTGCAGCTTGCGAATAACTTCTTCAGCCAGGCCGTGATCGTCGCCAAGGACGTCGCCGCGCGCGAGCGGCTGCGGGTGAAGCTCGAAAAATTGCTGGCCAATGATTTTCCCAACCTCGTCAGCCGCGTCTCCACGCTTGAACTCGGCCCCCCGGTCGGCTGGCCGATCCAGTACCGCGTCAGTGGTCCAGAGATAGCGCAGGTGCGCGAGATCGCGCTGAAGCTGGCCCAGGTGATGGCGAGAAATCCGCAGGTCGTGCACGTCAACTACGACTGGTTCGAACCTGCCCGGCAGGTGCGCATTCAGATCGACCAGAACGAGGCCCGCTTGCTGGGACTGAGCTCGCAGGCGCTCGCGACCGTGCTCAACACGGTCATTACCGGCAGCCCCATCACGCAGGTGCGTGACGACATCTTTCTCGTCGACGTCATTGCACGCGCGACCGACGAAGAGCGCGTATCCCTCGACACGCTTCGGTCCATCCAGGTGCCCCTGGCGAACGGACGCACCGTGCCGCTCAGCCAGTTTGCAACCTTCACTTACGACCAGGAGCAGCCGCTGATCTGGCGGCGTGACCGGGTCCCGACACTGACAGTTCAGGCGGATGTTAAAACCGGCGTGCTCCCCGCAACGGTCGTCGATGCCCTCGGGCCATCGATCGCGGAGCTGAACAAGACCCTGCAGCACCCGTACCGGATCGCCGTGGGCGGCGTTGTCGAGGACAGCGCGAAAGCGCAAGCCTCGGTGATCGCCGTGGTGCCGGCAATGCTGCTGATCATGTTCACCGTCCTGATGGTGCAGCTGAGGAGCTTCTCTCGCCTGTTCATCGTTCTGAGCGTCGGGCCGCTCGGGCTGATCGGCGTAGTTGGAGCTTTGCTGCTGTCCGGCAAGCCGCTCGGATTCGTTGCCATTCTCGGGATTCTGGCGCTGCTCGGCATGATCACCAAAAATGCGGTGATCCTCATCGACCAGATTGAATCCGAACGACGTCAGGGCAAGGGTGTGTGGCAGGCGGCGGTCGATGCCAGCAGCACGCGGTTCCGTCCGATCATGCTGACGGCAATATCGACGGTTCTCGGCATGATACCGATCGCGCCGACAGTGTTCTGGGGGCCGATGGCCTTTGCCATCATGGGCGGACTGCTCGTCGGCACAATCCTCACGCTGGTCTTCCTTCCCACGCTTTATGTCGCCTGGTTCCGCGGCAAGGAAGGGGATTCGAGGGCGAAACTTGCGACGGCGAAATGACGCAAAGCAAGAATACAAGAATAGTGGTGTGAGTACGCATGGCGAAACAACCGAAGTCTGATCGCGATCCGGGGCTTGTCGACCTTGCTCTGCAAGGGGGCGGATCGCACGGCGCCTTCACGTGGGGCGTGCTGGATCGTCTTCTGGAAGAACCCTGGCTGCGCATCGACGGCATATCGGGCACCTCCGCCGGCGCAATGAACGGCGCTGTGCTGGTTGCCGGATACACCGCGGGCGGTGCGGAAGGTGCGAGAGCCGCGCTAGATGCTTTCTGGAAACGTGTTTCGCACTCGGCGCGATTCAGTCCCATCCGCCGTAGCCCGCTGGATGTCATGCTCGGACGGTGGACGCTGGATACGTCACCGTTCTATCTCGCCTTCGATTTGGCGAGCCGCGTTTTTTCTCCCTACGATCTGGCCCCGAGCGGCACGAACCCGCTGCGCGATGTTCTCGCCGAGTCCGTCGACTTCGCGGAGGTTGCTCGCGCTCAGATTAAGCTCTTTGTCACGGCCACCAATGTCCGGACCGGACGCGCGCGCGTTTTTCGCAACGCTGAGATTACACCCGACGTTCTTCTGGCGTCGGCGTGTCTGCCGACCCTGTTCCAGGCCATTGAAATTGAAGGCGAGCCCTATTGGGACGGAGGCTATTCCGGCAATCCCACGATCACGCCCCTCGTCCGTGAATGCAAATCGCAGGACACGCTGCTCGTCGCCGTCAATCCCGTTGAGCGGGCCGGCACGCCGCGGTCCGCGCGCGAAATTCTCGACCGGCTGAACGAAGTTTCGTTCAACGCCACGCTGCTCAAGGAACTGCGCATGATTGCGCTGTTGCGGCAGGTCGCCGATGCGGGGAGCAGTGAGGGGGCGCAGTGGGCACATATGCGTATTCATCTGATCGCAAGTGAGCTGCTTTCCACGCTCGGCGCATCATCCAAGTTCAATGCCGAATGGGATTTCCTGCGCATGCTGCGCGACGAAGGCCGGCGTGCGGCGGAAACTTTCATCAGCGCGAAAGCCGACAACATCGGCAAGCAATCGTCCATCGACCTCGACATTCTGCTGCAGCAGGTCTGACGCATGGGTCTTCTCGGAATTCTCGCAGCCCTTGGGCTTCTCATTTGGCTTTCGTTTCGCGGCTGGAGCGTCCTTCTGCTCGCCCCGGCTGTCGCGCTTGTCGCGGCGGCAACCGCACGAGAGCCCCTCCTCGCCCACTGGACGCAGACATTCATGGGCAGTGCGGCGCAATTCATCGCGCAGTTCTTTCCGATATTCCTGCTCGGTGCGTTGTTCGGAAAGCTCATGGACGACAGCGGATCGGTGCAGACCATCGCCAGTTTCATGGGTGAGAAGCTTGGGCACCAGCGCGCAATCCTTGCGGTGGTGCTGGCCGGCGCGCTAGTTACTTATGGTGGCGTCAGTCTCTTCGTCGCCTTCTTCGTGCTGGCGCCGATGGCGCGGGCATTGTTTCAGGCAGCCAACATACCGCAGCGGTTGATGCCGGCCGCGATCGCCCTTGGCACCTCGACGTTCACAATGTCGGCCATGCCGGGAACGCCGGCAATCCAGAACACGATTCCGATGCCGTTCTTCGGCACAACGCCATTTGCGGCGCCCGGCCTGGGCATCATCGCCTCGATTATTATGCTCATGTTCGGGCTCTGGTGGCTCGGCCGTGCCGAAGCTTCGGCCCGGCAATCCGGCGAAGGATTCGGCGGTACCGCAGATGTCTCGACCAAGGACGTCGCCGATGATCAGTTCATCCGCGAACGCGCCACGAGCGCGCATGAGTTCGATCCAGCCGAGATTTCGCATGGCAAGCACGCCGATACCGCCCCCTCAATCGTCACCGCGGTCCTGCCGCTTTTAGTCGTGCTGGGCCTCAACCTGCTCCTGTCGATCTTCGTTCTGCCGCGACTTGATTTCTCGTTCCTCGCCGAAGAACGCTGGGGCAGCACTTCGCTGGCCGCGGTCGCGGGCGTATGGTCGGTCGCGGTCGCGCTCGCTGCCGCAAGCGTCACGCTGATCGTCATAAATTGGCAGCGTCTTCCCGACGTCCGGGCCAGCATGGACGCCGGCGCGAACGCGGCTGTGCTGCCGATCTTTGCCGTGGCAAGCCTCGTCGGATTTGGCGCAGTCGTTGCTGCACTGCCGGCTTTCGCGCTGGTGCGGGACTGGGTGCTCTCGATTGCGGGCGGACCCCTCGTCTCGCTTGCCATTGCCACGAATGTTCTTGCCGCCTTGACTGGTTCGGCGTCCGGCGGATTGACCATCGCTCTTGATGCGCTCGGCGAAACATATCTGCGGCTCGCCACCGAGACCGGAATCGATCCGGCATTGATGCATCGCATTGCCGTGATCGGTTCGGGCACGCTCGACAGCCTGCCGCATAATGGCGCGGTCGTGACATTACTCGCGGTTTGCGGATCAACGCACAGCAAAAGCTATTTAGACATGGTCATGGCGAATATCGTCGGCCCGATCCTGGCACTGGTGGCCGTGATATTCCTGGGGTCGATGCTCGGATCGTTCTAACGACCGGACAGCGTGCTCAAGAAAAGAGCGATCACTAATCCCACGAGCAGAGAGCCGGCCACTGGCCATTGCCGCAGGAACGTGTCGGTTCGCTCTATTGCGGCATCGACACCACGCATCGCGCGCAAAACTTCGGCGTCGGCTTCAAGCAGATCCTCGGCGAGGATGCATGGCAGCGCCTTACCAAGGCCTATGTACTCTTTGCCATCGTTTCGCGGGGCAAAGTTTCAACCCGGATCGGCTGCCTTGTCTGAAAATAACGCAAGATGGCGAAACAGGCCGCGGCCGCGGCAAGATGCTTAAGAGTATGCCCGCTTAAAATCGAACCGAAAGAATAGATCGCTCCGTCGTAGAACTCGAACACCTTCGCCAGCGCATACAACGCGGCAGCGACAAGCCAAAACGATGTGCCGCTGAATTTTGGCGAATAGAAAACGAAAAGCACCGGCACCGCGATGCAGGGAAAGAATTGCACCCAGGCATACAACCGCAGATCGCCGGTCGAGCGCCACAGGAAGAGACTGATGACGCCGACGATGATCAACGGCCACAAAAGGATGGCTCCCGCTTTGGCGTCCAGCCTGTCCTCAATCGCAATTGCAAGTATCGCCATGAAACCGATTGCCATCGGCAGCCTGTCCCAGAACAGGGTGCGGTCGTTCGGATCAAGGTGATAGTAGCCCGAGCCGAAACCCGTCATCAGGATCCCAAGGAAAAGCACAGCGATCGCAGGGTCTCGACGACATTGCCACAACCCCACCGCGCCAACCGCGATGAACGGCAGATTCGATATAACGTTCCAAAAATGCGTAATGCCGAGGATCGTTCGCTGGTCGGCGAAGTCGTGATAGTTCTGATTCTGGGTAATCGGCGGCAGCAGCAGCAAGCCGAGGATCGACGCGACCATCACACTGACGAAGACGAGGACGCGGCGATTGCTGTTCACGGTGCCGGGCATCATTTGAGCACGATAGCAAAGGCCGCGGTGAAAGTCCGCACGCGCCGCACCTACTTCACTCGCATCAGTGTTGCGGTTTCGGTAACCCGGTCCGAATGCGTTCCGAAAAATCCGGTGCGTTGTCCGCCGCCTGCGCCACGGCATTGATCAGCGAGCGCCGTCGCAGCTCTTCGAATGGGAGCGTCGTGTCGACCCGGCCGGAATAGTAGAGGTAACTGTCGATCAGGCCGTTGAGCAGATGACGAATGTCGAAGCGCCCGGTCCGGCCTGCCGCGTTCGCATAACGAATGATGTTGATCGTGCAACTGTTGCTTAGCAGATGATAGAACTCCGGATGGTCTGCAAGCTCATTGATCCGATCCAGGTAGATCAAAAGCAGCCGGCGCACGTTGGCTGGAGATGAGTTCAGACGATAAAGATAAACCGTCTCCTTCCGATAGTTGGTGCGCACGCGCACAAGGTCGCGCTCGTCACCGACCACGTAAATAAGCTCGAACTGCTTGAAGAGAGAAGCAATCGGATTGAAGCCCTCGCCCACTTCCGGGCGGGTTTCGATGGAGATGCTCAGCGGCGGAGCATTGTCGAAAAGGAAGCTCAGGAACGTGTGTCCGACCACCCCTTCGCTCCAGTAGGACACATAGAAATCAAGACCCGTCAGGTGGGACAACTGCACCTCACGGTCTTCGTAGCGCACCGTAAAATCATCTCGGCTGCGGTAGTCGAAGTTCCGAACCCCGGTGATGCGCACGCGGTCGCCGTCGACGATGGCTTGCGGCATGACCGCCACTTCGGGCCGCCACGGTCGATTATGCGAGGGCGCAATGGATATCCACCAGGCAATCACACCAAGGCACAGGGCGAGGAAGAGCAGCGTTTTGCGGCGCAGGCGCGAAATCCAGAGAACCCAAACTGCGGCAGCAGCAAAGCAAATTGCCGCGGCAAGACGCAGTTCAGGCCGCGGCAGATTCGAATAATAAATTGCCAGCGTGCACCACGCGATGAGCAGAACCTGACACAGAATCCAGATTGCTTTGCCGAGCCAGCGGAAACACCTGGACAGGATGCTGCGGCCTGGCCTCAACGTGCCTGCGTCTTGAACGAGATTCTGCACGAGTCGCTGCGATTTGCTTTTACGACTTTACGATGAGGTTCAGATATTTCTGCCACCAGGCATCGCGCGAATGGGATGCCAGCGCACCCGTTACAGCAACGGCAGCGAGCAGCAATAACGTGACCGCCGCGTAGGTCAGCCAGTGACGCGAAGGGGGGTCTCGATCCGGCTCGGTCAACTTCAACCTCCCGGCCCAATCGTGGGCCATCAAACTAACCGCGATTCGCTGTCGGTAACGATTGCCCCAAAGGCCAACGACACTTGGTCGACGCTATTCGGTAACATAGCGGGCAACGGCATGTTGAGGAAATTCTGACGTGTTCCGCACATTGCAAAGAGCCTTCCGACCGTCCCCAAACGACAGCCTTTCTGCGTCATTTTCGCGTCTTGGATGGCTTGGTTTCTGGATGCAGGCGGCGGTGGGGATCGTTCCGCTTGCGCTCACGATTTACGCGCTCGTCTTTGGTCGAAATCCTGCGCCGGGTACACGTGCGGGCTTTCCGTTGATCGAATACCTGTCGCTTGCCGGACTTCTGGTACTCGTGTTCACGACGCTGTGGTCCTACCGCTACACCCGGCTCGCCGCCCGTATTGCTGACCCGGAGCGGCGTCCCGACGAAGCCGCAATCCAAGGAACGGTGTGGACCGGCATCAAAGCGAGCACGGTTGGGATCCTGTTCTCGATGATCGTCATGTTTTTCGAGATCGGACAGCTGCTGATTTATTTTCTTCGGGCGCCCCAGGCAGGCATTCCGGTAATCCAGACGACGAGCGGCGGTCCGGCGAGCTGGGTATCCGCGGCCGACATCGCCGGGCTAATGGCGCTCCTCCTCACCATGTTCGTCGAAGTTGCCGTCCTCGCCTTCAGCTTGTGGCTTTTGTACCGGACGACGAGCCCTTCCGTGGAATTTCCTTATGCGAGCGGGCGGATCAGTGATCCTTGATCATGATCCCTAGCAGAACAACCGATGCTAATTTTCTCTATCGCCATCTTCGCTTTCTGAGTTCTCGAACATGAAGCACGATGGTGTTGTACGCATTTCGCTGCTGCTGATCGCGTCGATAGTCACTCTCGCTGCACTTTATTACTCCCAGGCGATCATGGCGCCGGTGACGTTCGCACTGTTTACAGTGGCCATTGCGTGGCCGCTGCAAAGCGCGCTCCAGAAACGAATTCCGAAGCTGCTCGCACTTGTCGTCACGATCGTTCTGACACTCACGATCCTGGCAATTCTCATTTTCCTCATGGTCTGGGGATTCGGACTGGTGTTCCAGTGGGTCATCAACAACACCGACCGCATCCAGACACTCTACGCGCAGGCTACCGAATGGCTTGATAGCCACGGCGTCTCCATCACCAATCTTGTTGCAGACAGTTACAATCCAGGTTGGGTCATTGGCGCGATCCGGGAGATCGGCGGCAGGAGCTACGGCCTCGTATCTTTCATCGTCATTGCCTTTGCTTTCATTGTGCTGGGCCTACTGGAAGTCGATCTTGCGCGAAGGAACGTCGAGCACCTGAACAGCGCGTCCCTCCGTCGCTCGCTTCTTGTGGGCGCCGACCAGATTGCGGAAAAATTTCAGAAATATATGGTGGTGCGCACCACGATGAGCCTGCTGACGGGCGTCGTAGTCTGGAGTTTCGCTTTGGTTGCCGGCATTGAGCTCGCAACAGCGTGGGGCGTGATTGCTTTTGTTCTGAACTACATCCCGTTTCTCGGCCCGCTGATTGCGACCGTATTTCCCGCGCTTTTCGTGCTCGTCCAAACAGGCTCCTGGCAGGTCTGCTTTGCCGTGTTTGTAGGCCTGAACTTCATCCAGTTCGTCATCGGGAGCTATCTCGAGCCCCGCATTGCCGGCGCTGCCTTGTCGATGTCTCCATTCATCGTTTTGCTCGTGGTGTTTTTCTGGAGCTTCCTCTGGGGCATTGTCGGCGCTTTTATCGGATTGCCGATCACGATCGCCATTTTGACGATCTGCGAGCAGCACAAATCAACCGAGTGGATTGCGTTGCTCCTCTCGGCGGGCGAGAGAAAATCGGCCCGATAACTCGTTCAGGCCGGGCGAGCTTTGCAGACGTAAAACTTGTCTTTGCAGCGATCGCGGCACACCCGGTTTGATCTCTTGCTCTCATAAACAAGATTGCAATGGCTATTGCACTTTCTCAGTTCCGCGTTGCACTGGGGAGTCGCGGCGCCTCCCGCGGATCCCGTCGCAGTGACGAGCGAAAGTGCGAGCAACGACGCGAAACCGATCCGCGAAAGCGTCATTTGAGTCTCCCGACGAGCTTTTTGCGTGCAGTGCGATGCATCGTAAAATCGACCTTCAACAGCGAGATATTGGACCACAGTCCAATGCAATAGCCGTCCCCCCCGAGAACATTATTGCGAAGGCTACATGTCGTCCCTTGCTCTAACGCCGAAACCAGAAAACAGCGCTGAGCGCAGCCAGGCTGGCGCTGACCCCTGCGTCCGCCTATTGGCGCGGCCCTGGATGGGGTTGGGCTGGCGGATGGGGTCCCGGTTGGCGCGTGGGTGGTGGACAAAACGGCTGAACTATCGCAGCGATATCTGCAATCCGTTCAGATCAACCGACGGCTTGACGCCCTGACGTCCGCGCAATTCCAGGACGACTCCTTGCCAATTGCGCAGCCGGAATGTTCCTGATCGTCCGGGCTCGGCGGAGGTCGAGTAAATTCCGTGGATATTTGCTGCGGTACGCATGTTGTAGGCACGGCCCACCAGATCCACACGCGCAGCACCAAAGGGTCCAACGCTCACGCCCCCGACGCGCAGCGGATAGCGCTCACCCAAGAGACGCAAGGTGCCGCTGCCGTCGCCAACAACGAATTGGGCGCGGGTGATCGTAATGCGGATCGACCCGGTGGCTGCGCCGGCTTCGACCGGCATGCAGCCAAGCACCGCCGCCAGCACCAGCGTCGCCGAGCCAAATTTCATCGCGCGCTTCCAAATGGCATGTTAGGTCAATATAGTGAATTAAACGAGTTTGGCGCGAAGCCGCTTGAACTCGTCATCCGATATCGATCCTGACTTCCGTAGCTGGTCGAGCTTGGTGATCTCATCCGCCACGCTGAAGCCGACAACACGGCGCAGCTCATCGCGCGCCTGCTGGGCTTGCTGGACATTACGCTCCGCCATTCCCCTCCCCTGGGTAATCAAGTAGGCGAGAATGCCGAGATAGGAAAACAGAACAAGTCCGATTACCCACAGTGCCTTACCCCAACCGGAGATGTCGTGACGCCTAACCAGATCACCGAAGATGACAACGAGCAGCCAGAACCAGACGATAAATGCAAAGATGGCAATCACGTTCATCAAAAAGTTCGAATAGGTATACCCGCCTTCAAAGAACATCCCGATCTCCCTGTTCCGTGGATCTCCGGACAGACTTTTGACTCAATGCGAACGCTAGTCGAATTGGACCAAGGGCCAATGCCCCTGGCGACACTGTATCGCGAGCTTCAATTGATGCGCTAGATCCGCCCGCGGTCAAAAACCGTTGGAAAACGGCGTCTGGACGTGCGCCCGTCCGGTGACCGATGTATTTGTTTGCATGGCCGAGACCGCTACAGAAAGGCCTGACCAATGAAGCGCCGCGGCAATCTCACGCGGGAACAGGCCGAGGGACTTGCGATCCAGGCTCTCGCCTTCGTTGCCGGGGACAGCGAAAGGCTTGGCCGGTTTCTGGCCGTCACAGGCATCGGGCCTGCCGAGATTCGCACTGCTGCGCGTGAACCGGGCTTTCTGGTCGGAGTGCTCGACTACATGGCCTCCGACGAGCAATTGATCGGTGCCTTTGCCCGTGAAGCAGATCTGGACCCCACCGACATCGAAAGGAGTCGCGCGGTCCTCGGTGGTGGTACGTGGGAGCGTGAGGTGCCATGAATTTCTGTCGGGATTGCCTCGCCGATGGCGACGATCGCGCGACGCGCTGTCCAGCCTGTCGCTCGCCAAGATTGGTGCGCCACCCGGAGGCCGCATCCCTCAGCATCGCGCACATCGATTGCGATGCGTTCTACGCCACCATCGAAAAGCGTGACGATCCGACGATTGCCGACAAGCCAGTGATCGTCGGCGGTGGCAAGCGTGGTGTAGTTGCTGCCGCATGTTATGTCGCGCGCACCTACGGTATCCGCTCGGCCATGCCAATGTTCGAAGCGAGGCAACGTTGTCCCGACGCCGTGGTTATCAAACCGAACATGGCAAAATACGTTCAGGTCGGGCGTGAAGTCCGCAGGACCATGTTTGATCTCACGCCCCTGGTCGAACCGCTGTCGATCGACGAAGCATTCCTCGATCTAACCGGGACGGAGCGATTGCACGGCATGTGCCCCGCAAAGGTGCTGGCGCGATTTGCCGCCAAAGTCGAACGCGACCTCGGCATTACGGTATCGATAGGTCTTTCCGCCAACAAATTCCTTGCAAAGGTTGCCTCCGATCTCGACAAGCCCCGCGGCTTCGCCGTTCTGGGACAGACCGAGGCCCCATCATTTCTTGCGGAGAAACCGGTCGGCTTCATCTATGGAGTCGGCGCAGTAAGCGCGGCGAAGCTCGCCAGTGACGGCTTCCGTGTGATCGCCGATCTGCAACGCGCCGACGAGCGCGACCTTATGCGACGATATGGCGAGGAAGGCGCTCGGTTATGGCGGCTCGCCCGCGGGATAGACCAACGCACCGTCGACCCCGAGCGCGACACGAAAAGCGTTTCAGCGGAAACCACCTTCGAGCGCGACATCGGCGAGTTTCGGCCGCTGGAGCAATATCTGTGGGAACTGACCGAACGCGTCTCGAGCAGACTCAAGGCCAATGCCCTTGCCGGCTCGACCGTAACGCTGAAACTCAAGAGCGCCGACTTCAAGATCCGCACGAGGGCGCGTGCTCTCGGTGCGCCGACCCAGCTCGCCTCGCGGATCTTTGCCGCAGGTCGCGATCTCCTCACGCATGAAGTGGGGACCACTCGCTTCCGCCTGATCGGAATTGGCGTCAGCAATCTCGAAGACGCGGACGACGACGATCTGGCCGATCTTCTGGATCGCCGGGCGGCGGACGCCGAGCACGCGGTTGACCGGCTGAGGTCGAAATTCGGGCGCAATGCCGTGGTGAAAGGTCTCAGTCTGGAAGAGGACTAGACGTTCAAGGACACGGCTTGCCGTCTTTCAAATCCAGCGACGTCATCTCACCCTTTATAGTGAAATCGGTGTAGTCGAGGATGAGTGCGCGCGAGACGCCATTCTCGAAGAGTTCAAAGCCAATCGAATAAACGGGCGTTTGCTCGCCACCCTGCTCCGACTTTTCATCCAGCTTATCAAAATAACTGATCGTAACCGGCCAGCGCATGAGATTGGCCATGGCGGGTACTTTTGCGCTCGCATCATCCGGCACCTTGTCGCCGGGCGCAATCGGGCGACCGATGACCGTCAGCGTATTGTAGAGCTTCTCGCCGGTTTCCGAGCCGTCATAGACGGGAAGCTCAAGCAGGGACTTGCCGGCACGCGCGGCGGCAATTATTCGACGCATGTGTTCTGTGGGAAACACGGCCCCGCTCGGAACATTGAAATTCTTCTGTGTCGGCTTGCTCAGACTGACGGCCACCGTTTTCGTATTTCGCTCGGCCTCTCCATCGACAACGTCCGTGCGGCGTTCGTTGAACAAGTTCTCAGAACTGAACCGGAATTTCTTCGCATTGCCGTCTTCCCAGGTGGTCGAGCGCAGGTCGCTCAAGGCGGCTTTACCCTCACCGGAATCGATCTCGGACACTTGGCGAAACTTCAGCTCGAAACCTTCGCAGGCATTGCCGGAAAAATCATAAAGTATGCGTCCGCGGATCGCCTCGATGCCGCGACTGCTGTGCGACTTGTACAACGTGAGATCGTAGATGGCCCGATGCGGCGCCAGCAAAACACTGTCTGCTGGCGGAGCCGCGGAAGGACGATCGGTGGTCGCGGCGGTGACTGCCATCGTCAGAATGACTATAGAGAAGAGCCTCGTATTCAAAAGCGTGTTCATGATTTGTGGCCTCACTCGCGATCCGGCGCTTTATGCGGGCCAGAAGGCTGCAGGATCTAGGCAAGATAGAGGCCGCCGGAGATTCCGGCAACAGCATCTGGCATGGCTTGCGCGGCGGCATGACGTCGGCCCAGGATCATGCCCATGACAGACCCGTCGGAGGTTCAGAATGACCGGAACGATTGAAAAGAAGCTCGCGAGTATCGGTGTTACCCTGCCGACTCCCGCGAGTCCCATCGCCAACTACGTGCCATTCGTGCGCAGCGGCAACATGCTCGTGGTATCCGGCCAGATCTGCTTTGGCGGTGACAGCAAACTCGTGGCTAAGGGCCAACTCGGCGGCGCTGTTTCAATTGAGGATGGACAAAAGGCGGCCCGTGCGTGTGCGATCAACCTGTTGGCGCATTTGAAGGCAGCCTTGGGAGATCTCGACAAGGTGTCCCAGGTCGTGCGTTTGGGCGGGTTCATCAATTCGGCCGCAGGTTTCGTTGACGGGCCCAAAGTAATGAACGGTGCCTCCGATCTTATGGTCGAGGTTTTCGGCGAAAAGGGACGGCACGCGCGCACCACGGTCGGGGTATCCGCCCTCCCGGGGGACGCGGCGGTCGAAGTCGAAGGTATTTTTGAAGTCGCCGGCACCTGACCCCGTACCTGACATGGGCGGCGCAGACTGGCTCACCGCACACCCGATCGCACACCGCGGTCTTCACGACGCCTCTGCCGGCGTGATCGAGAACACGGCTGCGGCCTTCTCCGCGGCGGTGGCGGCTGGCTATGGCATTGAGACCGATCTCCAGATCAGTGCCGATGGTGAGGCCATGGTGCATCATGATGGTGCGCTCGGTCGACTTACTGAGGGTGGCGGTGTTCTCGCCGAGATGAGCGCGGGTCAGATCCAGGCAGTTCGCTTCAAGACCGGGGGCGGACGCATCCTCACGTTAGGCGAATTGTGCGACCTCGTCGGCGGACGCGTCACGCTGCTTCTGGAACTGAAAAGCCACTTTGACGGCAATTTGCGCCTGGTTGACCGCACGGTTGAAGTGCTCAAAGGTTATGCGGGCCCAGTCGCAGTGATGTCGTTTGATCCGGATTTGATCCAGGCCGTGCGGTATGCAGCGCCCGGGTTAAGGCGCGGGATCGTGGCCGAGCGAAACTATTCCCATCCTGAATGGAACCAGCTGACTGGCGCACGGAAACAAAATATGACGTGGCTATTGCACGCCCCCCGCTCCCGTCCGCAGTTCATTGCCTATTCCGTCAGAGATTTGCCTGCAGTGGCACCTTTGCTTGCCCGTGGGATATTCGGACTGCCGTTACTCACCTGGACTGTCCGCGGCGAATACGATCGGCAGCGCGCCTCGCGCTGGGCCGACCAGATCATATTTGAAGGATGGAGACCGTAGGTCGGTGTCAGGAACCCGGCACAAGCCCGATTGTTTTCCTGCCCGGACGAGAGCGGAGGAGCGATGAACTTGAAAATCGTGCTGACGGCAGCGACGATTGCTCTCTGTTTTCTGAGCCTCGGTGGGGTGAATTTGCGACGCTTTCAGGGGTAAATTCGGGGAAGGACGTCCTGCCCGATGACCAATCTCGAAGTTAGCATCCGGATCGCGCAGTCGCTTGCCGAAGTTAGTGCCGCGGCATGGAACAAATGCGCCGGCTATACGTCCCGACGGCCAGTTAAAGCAGTACATGAAGCTGAACTCACATCTGTGGATAATTCGTCCACTGAATTATCTACACGAGGGCAAGTAAATAACCCATTTATATCTCACGAGTTTTTGTCTTCGCTTGAGGAGTCCCGTTCAGTTGGTGCGAGAACGGGCTGGCAACCGCGGCACCTGCTCGCGGAAGACGCGAACGGGATGCTTCTGGGTGCGGCGCCCTGCTACGTAAAGAGTCACTCCCGCGGCGAATATGTTTTCGACCATGGTTGGGCCGAGGCCTTTGAGCGGGCCGGCGGCGACTACTATCCGAAACTGCAAATCGCGGTTCCATTTACGCCGGTGACCGGCCCTCGCCTGTTTGCGGCCCCCGGCACTCTGGCTGGCCCGGTTTGTGGAGCGCTCGCCGACGCGCTCGTCGAAGTAACTAAGGCAAGCGAACTGTCCTCCGCGCACGTCACATTCCTGACCGAACAGGAATGGCGCTCGCTCGGCAAACGGGGCTTTTTGCAACGCACGGATCAGCAGTTTCATTGGGAAAATGCCGACTACACAAGTTTCGATGACTTCCTGAACCGTCTTGCTTCACGCAAACGCAAGACCATCAAGCGCGAGCGCAAGGAAGCGTTGAGCGCAGGAATTGAGGTTTGTTGGCTGACCGGCTCGGATCTGACTGAAGCGGTGTGGGACGCCTTCTTCTTGTTCTATATGGAAACCGGCTCGCGCAAATGGGGCCGCCCCTACCTGACCCGCGATTTCTTTTCCGTCGTTGGTCAGAAAATGAGCGACCGCATTCTTCTCGTCATGGCACGGCGAGCCGGCCGCTGGATCGGGGGCGCCCTCAATTTCGTAGGCGCGGACACCCTGTTTGGCCGCAACTGGGGTGCCGTCGAGCACCATCCATTTTTGCATTTTGAGCTCTGTTATTACCAGGCCATCGACTATGCCATTGCGAACGGACTGAAGCGGGTCGAGGCTGGCGCCCAGGGCGAGCACAAACTTGCTCGAGGATACCTTCCTCACACGACTTATTCCGCCCATTTCATCGCCAACCCCGGCTTGCATCGGGCCGTCGCAGATTACTTGTCGCGTGAACGGGCTTATGTTCAGGCGGCATCGAGGGAGCTTGCGGCGGCGACGCCGTTCCGCAAGAATTTGGCTAAACAGGAATAGGCGTGGGCCAGCTACGGTTTCGTCAGGATCACACGCAGGTTGAAACCAATCGGGGAGCCGATGCCGAGCTACGATCCAAACAACATCTTTGCCAAGATCCTGCGTGGCGAACTGCCCTGCTACAAGGTCTATGAGGACGACAAGGTTCTCGCCTTCCTCGACATCATGCCCCGCTCGCCCGGACATACGCTGGTGCTTCCGAAAACCCCTGCCCGCAATATTCTCGACATCGGCGCTAATGATCTCGTACACGTGGTCACCACCGCGCAAAGGGTTGCCAAAGCAGCGATGAAAGCGTTCTCCGCCGACGGCATCACCATCCAGCAATTCAACGAGGGCGCCGGGGGCCAGGTGGTTTTCCACCTGCACGTTCATGTCATTCCTCGAAAGGCGGGCGTCACGATGAAGCCGCCCGCGAGCGAAAAGGAAAAGCCCGACGTGCTGGCCGAGCATGCAAAGAAACTCGCGGCCGCCATCGAAACTGCGTGAGCTAGCGCCCGAACAGGAAGCCGCCGAGCAGGAGCACCGTCTCGCCGACAAAAACGGCGGCAAATACCGAGCGTTTGATGCAAATGAAGGCAACGAACCCGCACGCCGCTGCTGCTATGCGTACGGCCAGCGGAATGTTGTCGAGAGTACCGCTTGGAAAGAAGATGAGTTTGGCAATGACCGCCGCAAGAATTGCCGTCGCCACGGCGCGCGACCAGACGACGATCTCCGAATCTTCATTGAGCCCGCGTGCCAGCACCAGCCCGAGCGCCCGCCAGATTTCATTGGGCAGAAACCCGACCAGGATCAGCACAAGATAAGATGACAGCTCGACGGTGGTCATTCGGCGGCCTCCCGGAAACGATGAACGGCATAGGCCGCCGTGCCCCCGACGACACCGGTCCACATTATGTCGAGGCCAACATCGAGCGCGGAAAGGATCGGCCCGAGAATGAGACCGAAAATGAGCGCCAACCGGTCCACGAGCATCTGGGCATTCCGCGCCGTCGAAATCAAAAACGACAATGGAGTGAGAAACAGGAGAGCGCCGGCAAGGAGTGGCGGCAACTTGGCGGCCAGATAGAAGCCGACAAATCCGAACGTCGTGGCAGTCGCCATGTAGATGGTCGAAAGACCGTTGCAGAATGCGATCCGGTGCTCCACGGGAATCGCCGGCAACAGGCGCAGTGACTCAATCCACATGCTGACCGAGGTGAAGTGCGTCGGCAGCAGGAGTTGGTAGAACGGCGTCTCCTTGCGCCGGATAAGCGCCAGCAAGGCCACCACCATGGGAAACAGCCGGATGGCGCTGAGCGTGACCGCGACCGCCGCTTCGAAAATCGCCGAACCCGCGCCGAGCGCCGATAGCAGGATCACTTGGGCCGGCGCGGCCCACACCAGCACAGTCGACAGTGCCAACCACCAGGATGAAAACGCAAAATCATGCGCGAGCGCGCCGATGCCGGTGTACGTGCCGGCCAATACGGGGAAAAAGACGGAGCCGAGCGCCGAGCGAACGCCGCCGAAAAAGGCGGCTCCCGGATAGGAAAATGATGCGGGCGCAGGCATGGACGCCGCAAAGCTGTCTCACAGGCCTGGCACCTGCGCAACCGCCCGGCCCCGCATGCAACACTCGCAAAATGCGAAGGCCGGGTGGAAAGCCCGGCCTCGCTGTTGTTCGATTTAGGAGTTAGACCTTGGCCAGCGGCACTTTCGGTACCGAGCCGCGTTTTGCCTTGGGCCGCGGCGATGAGCGCCGCTTCGGCTTCGGCCGCACGGCGGGAAGCTTCTCCGGTTTCGGCGTAACGGGGCCGTCGAGGAACTGGAAACCGAGCTTGTCGCGCCCTTCCTCGTCTTTGTCGACGATCACGCGGACATGGCCGCCGCCCTTGAGGTGGCCGAACAAGACTTCGTCCGCCAAGGGTTTCTTGATGTGCTCCTGGATCACGCGAGCCATGGGCCGAGCGCCCATCAATTCGTCGTAACCATTCGCAATCAACCAGCGGCTCGCCTCTTCCGAAAGCTCGATGGTGACGTTGCGGTCGCCAAGCTGCGCCTCAAGCTGGAGGACGAATTTCTCCACCACCTTGGCGATAATCTCCTGCGAGAGATGCGCGAAGGTGATCGTGGCGTCGAGCCGATTGCGGAATTCCGGCGCGAACATCTTGTTGATGGCTTCCTGGTCGTCTCCTTCCCGCTTGCTGCGGGTGAAGCCGTAGGCCTGCCTGGCGAGATCCGAGGCGCCGGCATTCGTCGTCATGATCAAGATGACGTTACGGAAATCGACCTGCTTGCCGTTATGGTCGGTGAGCTTACCGTGATCCATGACCTGCAACAGCACGTTGAACAGGTCAGGATGAGCCTTCTCGATTTCGTCGAGCAACAGCACACAGTGCGGGTGCTGGTCGACACCATCCGTGAGCAGTCCGCCCTGGTCGAAACCGACATAACCGGGAGGCGCGCCGATCAAGCGTGAAACGGTGTGCCGCTCCATGTACTCCGACATGTCGAAGCGAATGAGCTCGACGCCGAGCGAGGCAGCAAGCTGCTTTGCCACTTCCGTTTTTCCGACGCCGGTAGGACCTGAGAAGAGATAGCATCCGATCGGTTTCTCGGGCTCGCGCAGGCCAGCGCGCGCGAGTTTGATTGATGCCGACAGCGACTCGATCGCCTTGTCCTGACCGTAGACGACGCTCTTCAGGGTCTGCTCGAGATGCTGAAGCACCTCGGCATCATCCTTCGACACCGTCTTCGGCGGTATGCGGGCCATTGTCGAAATTGTCGTCTCGATTTCCTTGAGACCGATCGTCTTCTTGCGTCGGCTTTCGGGCAGCAGCATCTGCGCCGCACCGGATTCATCAATCACATCGATCGCTTTGTCCGGCAGCTTGCGGTCATGGATGTAGCGTGACGACAATTCCACCGCCGCCTTGATGGCTTCGTTCGTGTACTTGAGCTTGTGATATTCCTCGAAGTACGGCTTGAGGCCTTTCAGAATCTCGATTGCATCCGTGACCGAGGGTTCGTTCACATCGATCTTCTGGAAGCGGCGCACGAGCGCACGATCTTTCTCGAAGTACTGCCGATATTCCTTGTAGGTGGTCGAGCCGATGCATCGGATCGTGCCCGACGCGAGCGCGGGCTTGAGCAGGTTGGACGCATCCATCGCGCCGCCCGAGGTGGCACCTGCGCCGATCACAGTGTGAATTTCATCGATGAACATGATCGCGCCGGGATACGCCTCGATTTCCTTGATGACCTGCTTGAGACGTTCCTCGAAGTCGCCGCGATAGCGCGTACCGGCGAGCAGCGTGCCCATGTCCAGCGCGAACACTGTCGCACCCTTGAGCACATCCGGAACCTCTCCGTGCACGATCCGGCGCGCGAGGCCTTCGGCAATCGCGGTTTTCCCGACGCCGGCATCGCCGACGAACAGCGGATTGTTCTTCTGCCTGCGGCAAAGCACCTGAATCGTGCGACTGATTTCTGAATCGCGCCCGATCAGCGGATCGATTTTGCCGTCCTTCGCCTTCTTGTTCAGATTGACGCAATAGGCCTCGAGCGCATCGCCTTTTTTCTTCGGCTCATCGCCACCCTTGGCGTCAGCTTCTTCTTCGACGCCGCGCACGGGTCGAGATTCCGACAGGCCGGGTCGCTTGGCGATGCCGTGACTGATGTAGTTCACTGCGTCGTAACGCGTCATGTCCTGCTCTTGCAGGAAATAAGCGGCATGACTTTCGCGCTCGGCGAAGATCGCCACCAACACATTTGCACCGGTGACTTCTTCGCGTCCCGAGGACTGCACGTGAATGACTGCGCGCTGGATCACGCGCTGGAAGCCGGCGGTCGGCTTGGAATCCTCAGCGCCGTCGGTGATCAGGTTTTCCAGCTCGGACTCGAGATAGGCGGTCAGGCTGCGCCGGAGCTTGTCGAGATCGACATTGCAAGCCCGCATCACCGCTGAGGCGTCCTGGTCGTCGATCAGCGCCAGCAGCAGATGTTCAAGCGTTGCGTACTCGTGATGCCGTTCGTTGGCAATTGCGAGTGCGCGGTGAAGCGATTGTTCGAGACTTCGGGAGAATGTTGGCATTCAAACTTTCCAGTTCATCTGGCGTTCATTCCCCAGACTCACTTTTTTTCCATCACGCATTGCAAAGGATGCTGATGTTTTCGCGCAAAGTCCATCACCTGCGTGACCTTCGTTTCCGCCACCTCGTAAGTGTAGATCCCACATTCGCCTATTCCGTGATGATGCACATGCAACATAATTCTTGTGGCGGCTTCGTGGTCCTTCCCGAAGAACCGCTCCAGGACATGCACAACGAATTCCATCGGCGTGTAGTCATCGTTGAGGATGAGCACACGGTATACGTTTGGCCGCTTGGTCTGCGGCTTGGTCTTGGTGATAACGCCGGTCGAAGGTCCGCCCTGATCATTCTTGCGCTTGCGATCGTCGTCAGCCATCCGCAGCACGACGGCCCGCCTCGAGGCGGTCAGGTTCTGACGGGTCTTCCGGGCTAGGCTCGTCATGGTTGAACCGCGGCAAATTAGGTTCCTGAAGGTTGCACTATGGCCCCGCAAAGCACGTGGCCAAGCATCATAATACTGACCCGGGCACAGCCTTTCCAAGTCAGCAATTCGCTTAACGCTGCCCCGTTCCGGGACAGGGGCCGATTCTTTTCCGATTTCTCACGAGAAAACGCAGATAACTATTGCTTAAACGAACGCAACCGGTTTGCGGGCAAATTGACGCGACTTTCCCCCAAATTCGCCCCGTCCCTCTCACGCTTTTTCAAGGGGGTACCCCCATATGGAGGAACTCTGCAGATAGGTCGTTCTGCTGACCGACGGCTTGAACACGCAGAACCGGTGGAGCAGCAAACCGATATCGAATGGTCGCCGGGCGATCACCTGCGCCAACATCAAGGCGGCCAACGTCGACCTGTACACGATCTAGGTGAACACCGGTGGCGACCCGACGTCGACCTTGCTGCAGAACTGCGCGAGCAGCACAGACAAGTTCTATCTCAAGTTCTATCTGTTGACCCAGATGACCACCACCTTCAACACGATCGGCACCAACCTGACCAAGTTGCGCTTCGCTCAATAGTCGCCGCGCAGCGCTGGCAAACAAAAACCCGGCTCACATGAGCCGGGCTTTGCATTCTGATACGCTTAAGCAACGATACGCGGACAACGCTTACGCGACGCGACTCACTTCGCCTTCGCCAGAAGCGTTTCGAACGGCTTGTAGGTCTCCTTGGCGAGGTCGGCATAGAGTTCGCCGATCTTGGAGGCCTTCGCCACAAACCCCTCATAGGCGGTCTTGGCGTATTCGGTCTGTACCTCGATCGCCTTGTCGAGCGACTTGACGCCGAACATCTTCTCGAGAGCGGCCGTGCCGTCCTCGAATGCCTTCTTCGAATAATCCGCAACTTCGACCGCAATCGCCTGGGTGCCCTTCGAAATTGCTCCCATGGCTTTCAGCGTGACATCGACGTTGTCTTTGCTGACCTGCTGGAGGTCTTCAAAATTCTTGACCATGTCATCCTTTCCCGGCCCGCCACCGCGGTGCCCTCTGCTAAAAACATTGGACCCGGTTCGCGCCGGGACTGGAAAGGAGTTATACTGCACTGCACAATAAAGTCAAGGAAAATATTGCAGTGCGAAAACTGGTGCAAATTCAGGGGATTGACTTAACAATTTGTAAACCGCGTTCTCCTAACGTCGTAAATCATACGAACGCTGCCACGCTACAAAATGGCCACGATGGCAGCCTACGGACGGCCAGGGACGTTTGCGTAACAAGAGGTGGGGAGAAGCGCACATGCTGCGTGGGGGGAGTTTTGGCAATCGCAGCCTGCGTTGGGGTGCCCTGAGCCTGAGCGCAGTTGTTGCGATGGCCGCTTGCTGCGACAACGCAGACGCCCGTCGCCGCCAGAAAGCGCAGCCCGCCGAAAGCTACCAGCCTTCCTATTCTTCGATCGTCGTGGACATCAATTCCGGCGAGGTCATGCAAGCGACCAACGCCGACGCTCCGCGCCATCCCGCTTCGCTCACAAAGATCATGACCCTATATCTACTGTTTGAGCGATTGGAACAGGGCAAGATCAAGCTACAAACCGAGTTGCCGGTGTCCGCTCACGCCGCGGTGCAGGCCCCGTCCAAGCTGGGATTGAAGCCGGGCGAAACGATCCGCGTTGAAACGGCCATCAGGGCCATTGTCACGAAGTCAGCCAATGACGTCGCGGTCATTGTGGCGGAGGCACTTGGCGGTGACGAACCGACTTTCGCCAAAATGATGACCACAAAGGCGCGTGCTATTGGCATGTCGCAAACGACCTACCGAAACGCGTCCGGCCTGCCCGACGAGGAGCAGATCACAACCGCCCGTGATCAAGCGTTGCTGGGCCGCGCAATCCAGGACCGATATCCAAATTACTATCGCTACTTTGCCACGCGGACCTTCGACTACCGCGGCAAATCGATCCGAAACCACAATCACCTGCTCGGCGCCGTCGATGGCGTCGATGGCATCAAGACTGGTTACATCCGCGATTCCGGGTTCAACATCGTCACGTCAATCCGGCGCGCCAATCGCCACCTCGTTGCGGTCGTGTTTGGCGGCCGCTCCGCCGACGCCCGCGACGCGCGCGTGCGCAGCCTGATCGAAAACAACATCAATATAGCCTCGATCAAGCGGACCGCCCCGCCCGTTGTTGAGGGCGTGGAGACTGCACAGCTTCGCAAGGACAACAAGGACAACAGGGAAGAAGACCGTACGGGATCCGGGCGGGTCCGCGTAGCTTCGGTCGCGCCGTCGGTTCCGGACGGGCCAGCGCCGGGGTCGACGGACCCGATAAAACCGACCTCGGTCAAAACCGTCACCGTCCATCCCGCGACGATTTATACCGCCTCGCTCACGCCACTTCCGTCCGACAACCGTCAACTTGTACCCGCCCCCGTCGTCTCCAATGCGGCCAGTGTTACGACCATTTCCACGGTGAGAAGTGAGCCACCATTGGCACCTGCACCTGCGGCACCCGTGGCCGCCGCCCCTCCAGCCCCTTCTGTTGAGCCCGCTCCACCTCCGGCCGCGGCCACCTGGCCAACTTCGCCAAAACCTTCGGCGTCGACGGTCCGCAACGAGACAGCGCCCGCAATGCAAGCACTCGCTGCTGCCGCGCCACCGCCCGTCGCGAAAGTTGCGGCTCTTGGCAATGACACACCGGCGCCCGCTGCGCCTGCCGAGCCTGTTACCAGGCAACGGAGTGGCTGGCTCATTCAGGTCGGCGCTTTGCCTGACGAAACGGAAGCCAGACAACGCCTGGAGAACGCGCGAAGCAAAGCCAAGGCGCTTCTTGGCAAGGCTGACCCCTTCACTGAACGCACGGAAAAGGGAGACAAGGTGCTCTACCGGGCCCGTTTTGCTGGGCTCGAGAAAAATCAGGCGGAAGCCGCCTGCAAGCATCTTAAGCGCAGCGACATTCCGTGCATGTTGCTGAAAAACTGACAAACAAAACAACAATAGGATGCGTCAATACGCAGGAGCCGCTGATGGTTGTGTTTGTGGAGTACCTCAGCGATGGCGGCGGAGAAGAATTTCCTTGGCTTCGTTGATACGGGCCGCGAGATACGTCGACCCCCCTTGGTCGGGATGCAGTTTCTTCATCAGCGTGCGATGCGCGCGGCTGATGTCGTTGGCGGTCGCGCCGGGCTGCAGGCCAAGGATCTGATAGGCCTCCTGTTCCGACATTTTGCCGGTACCCGACGCACGCGGCCGCTCTGCCGCATCCGCCTGCGCGTTCTCACTCCATCCGGGCTCCCGGCGGTCAAGATAAGCCATAAGTAGCGCCCGACTCTCCTCGTCTACTTCGCCAAGCATCGAGACGAGAGTTTCCACGTCGAGAGTGCCGAGATCGGCGCCCTGATAACGCCCGGTTAGGACGTGTCCCCGCATTGCGCCGCTGTCGTGGTCGAGCTCCATTTCAAAAAAGGCGGACTGTACGCGCGACGTCTGCCCTCCGGTCTTCTGCGTCCGCGCCGTGAAGCCTGCCGGCCCAAAAGGCAGCCAGCCGAGCAGCCCCAGCCCGAAGGCACCGAGCGGGATGGCGATGCCGATTTCACCACGCAGTCCGAGAAAAACGGCAAAGCCGAGCGCCAGCAATCCGCCGCCGAGTTTCATCACACGCGCGGCGATCTTGGGATCGACCTTGGAAATGATGTTGAGCGCCCATAACACGAGGACGAGGACGACCACGCCAAAAATGAGCGTCGGCATGGCTATTTCAACTGCGCCAGTAATTTTTGCGCGCCGGCTGAGCGCTTTTTCGACAGATCCGCAAGCGCCTTGATGCCGCCCGCGGCATAAGCTGCAACGGCACGCAGCAGTTCGCCGAGCTGATGGGCCGAGCCGGCATCAAATCTGCAGTAGGCCCCACGCGAAAGGCGGGCGATCTCGCGATAAGCATTCTCGGCCACAGCATCCGTACCTTCCTGAAACATGAAAACCGGGACGCCGAGCAAACCCAGTTCGCCGGCCGCCTGGCACAATGCATCGATCGGCTCTTCCATGGCATCGCCGACGAAAACCAGCGCCTGCACCTTCCGACGGGCATGTTCGTGACGTGCATGACTCAAAACCTTGCCAATCTGGGTCTGGCCGCCACGGCAATCGATGCGCGACATCAGGTCGGCCAGTTTGTCGCTTTGCGCAACCCAGCCAGACGCGCGGCATTCGCTCAGGCCGCGAAAATAGACGAGTTGAATGTCGAGCCCGCCTATGCCCGCCGCCTCGCGGAACATGTCCGCCTGCAGTGCACAGGCTGAATCCCAGGTTGGTTGGCGGCTCATCGTCGCGTCGAGCGCGAAAATCAACCGACCGCGATGCCCCGCTGCGGTCGCCGGCCCAAGCGCGCGCACCTTGTCGATAAAAGTCTCGATTTCCGGTCTGGAGGAAACCGGCGCCGGACTTTGTCGGGAGTCCTTTCTCATACCGAAAATTCTACACTGAAAAAATGGAACTCGCGCGGCCCTCTGCCGCCTCGTCACATGGCGACATTGTCGCGTGGATTCAAGCTTATCGGGCTTTAGGCGATAATGTCGTGGACCTGCAATGGCTGTTCCATGACCGAGTACCATTCCGCCCGCGCGGCGGCGCGGCGTTTGCCATTTTCCGACAGCGGAAGCTGCAGCGCGTTGAGCAAAGCAACCACTTCCTCACGGGCCGTCACATGCGAGAGGTTTGGACGCGTCCCGAGCGTTTCTTCGTCGAGGTCGTCGAGGGCCGTAAGCCCGCGCGGGAAAAATTCGCGATAGACCACACGTTCGGCAAAGCCTTCCACGCTGCGGAATCCCATGCGCTTGGCCAATTCGTTGATGCCGTCGCCCACCAGCTTTTTATTGCGCGATGTCAGGGTCGAGAGACGATTGCGAACGACAACCCAATCCGTGAGCCGTCCGTCGACCAGCCGGCGCTGGCGCCGTGCCTCGCGAACCATCTCGGCGTAGTGGCTTTCACCGGTGACACTGAAATCGGTCGGGTCGAGAGTGGCCAACACATCGAAATCAAGGAAGCTGTCGTTGAGCGGCGTCACAAGCGTGTCGGCCATCGAGTGAGCCAATCGCATCAGATACGTGTCGGCGCCGGGCGTATCGATCACGACAACGTCATGACTGTGCTCAATGGCGCTGATTGCTGCCGAAAAACTGCCGAAGTCCTGGGACTCGTTCAGTTCCAGTGAGTTCCCTTCGGCGCGCGTGACGCAGTAATGCGTCGGCAATTCAAGCGAGATTCGCGCTCGTTCGGCCCACGCCCGGCGATTGTCGATGTAATGCGTAAAACTTTGCTGACGCGAATCAAGGTCGATCGTGGCGACGCGCTGCCCGGCTTTGAGAAGCGCGACTGCAATATGCAGCGCGGTGGTGGACTTTCCGGATCCACCCTTCTCGTTACCGAGCACAACGACGTGCGCTGAGTGAGCTATTTCCTCGATCGATTGAATCAGCATGCCGCCCCTCTGGCCACCAATTCTCAAAATATTAGGTTGCGTTAGTCAAGTTAAACTCGACGCACGACGAAATTGCTTCACCAGATTTACCTGCCTCCTGCCTTGCAGGTCGTCATTCGGTTTTGCAACAATTCTCGGCAGGGCCACAATTATGGCAAACCGTCTGAAAATCATACGAACGGTCTCCTCCCTTCGTCGCGCCTTGGAACTGCAGGGGAGACCGAGCGACCGTGTTGCGTTGGTGCCTACGATGGGTGCCTTGCACCGCGGTCACATGGCTTTGGTACGGGAAGCGCAGCGGCGATCGAAGCGCGTCGTGGTCTCGATCTTCGTCAATCCGACTCAATTCGCGCCGAATGAGGACTTTGCCAGCTATCCGCGCGGCTTTGCGACCGATCTCAAGATCTTGCGGGATGCCAAAGTCGACTTCGTGTGGGCGCCCCCGGTCGAAGTCATGTACCCGGATGGCTTCGCCACACGTCTGGCGCCGGAGGGTGCCGCCAAGGCCGGCCTTGAGGATCAATTTCGTCCGCACTTTTTCGGTGGCGTTGCGACCGTCGTGGCCAAACTGTTTACGCAGGTTTCGCCCAATTTCGCGCTTTTTGGCCAAAAAGACTATCAGCAGCTGCGCGTCGTCACCCAAATGGCCAGGGACCTCGATCTTCCGGTGAAAGTGATCGGGGTGCCGACCGTGCGCGAGCCGGATGGCTTGGCGCTCTCGTCGCGCAATGTGTATCTCTCGGCGACTGAGCGCGCTGTAGCGCCAATGATTTATCGCGTCCTGAAAGGCTGTGCCGCCCGTATCAAAAGCGGCGAAAAGGTGGATCGCGTCTTGAATGTCGGTCGGATCGAATTCGATCTCGCCGGATTTGCCCTTGATTATCTCGAAGCCCGCCACGCCATGACGCTTGCTCCGATCACTTCGCCCAAGGATGGCCCTATTCGACTGCTCGCCGCCGCCCGGCTCGGCAAAACCCGGCTGATCGACAATATCGCGGTCTAGAGCAATCCCAGCTCGCGTAATTCCCGTCGCATCGTCTCCGGCATCCGCGCAGCGCCTGGTGCGGCGCGAGACAGATCGCGCGGCGCTTCCTTCGTTTCCAAATATCGCCACCCTTGGAAGGCTGAGCGTGGACGCGGCTCAACTAGTATGACCTTACCGTCGAGCACGACGCGGCAGCGGCCGATGCCGTCCTTGTCGACAAATGGGCGGATGTCGAGGATGCGCTCTCGGCAAGTTATCTGCCCGCGGATCACCCAGTACAGTGAGCCGCCGTCCGTCAGTTCGGTCGCACGCTTCGGCACCATCCGCGTTGTATGGATGTGTTCGGCCTTCTGGCCGCGCCGCTTCTTCTCTTTCAATTTCTGTTTAATCCAGTCCTCAAGATCCGAGACCGAATCACAGCCAACGCAAAGTTTGATGAGATGGAGCGACATCGGGGAATTCCGGTCTATTCGCGGGAGTCTTGGGTCGGCACGACGCGCATGAGGGTTGCCCCCTCGGCCACCTGGGTGTCTGCGGCAACCGAAACATCGGCGACGGTACCGTCGGTCGGCGCCACAAGGGTGTGCTCCATCTTCATGGCCTCAATTATGGCGAGGCGCTGTCCGCGGATGACCGGAGCGCCAGATTCGACCAGAATATGGAGCACCTTGCCATGCATGGGTGCCCGCACAATCCCGCTCGTGTCGTGATCCCCAGCCTCGTTCAGTGCCAGGTCACGCAGAGCAACCTTGGTCTGGCGTCCATTCCGCAGGACATAAACGACGTCGGCATCGGCTACGACCGTGGCATCTTTCGCCGGCGGGCTGCCCTCAACCGAAACCTTTTGACCTTGCGAATCGTAGGTTACTTCGGCCACGGCCGCCTGATCATCGACCAAAACCGGCAAAGCCAGCCGCCGTCTGCCCGACAGTTGAAAGGCATCGCTCTGATCCCATGGTGAAGCCGGTTGGTCCGGCTCGCTTTGTGACAGCGCTGCCAAGCGATGGCGCTCGTTACCAAGCAGAGTTTCCACTCCAAGCGCGGCAGCGGCGCCGTCGGATCCCCGCGGAACGGCACCAAGATCCACCAGATTTCGCTCAATGAAGCTAGTATCGAATTGGCCTTTGCGAAATCCCGGAGCCCGACAAAGGGCCGCCAAAAAGCCTGCATTGCTGCGTGGGCCGACCAGAACGGTTTGCTCCAAGGCCGTGGCCAGCCGGTCGAGCGCCTCGTCCCGCGTTTTGGCGTGGACAATCAGCTTGGCGATCATGGGGTCGTAGAACGGCGACACTTCGCTGCCTGTTTCGACACCGCTATCGACGCGCAAGCTGTCATTTTTCGGAAACCGCAGGGCAATCAGTCGTCCAGTTGAGGGCAAGAACTCCCGTTCCGGATCTTCCGCGTAGAGCCGCGCCTCGACTGCGTGGCCCTCGAGCCTCACCTGTTGCTGCGCCAACGGCATTTTTTCGCCGGCAGCGACACGAATCTGCCATTCAACCAAATCAAGCCCGGTCGTTGCCTCAGTGACGGGATGCTCGACCTGAAGCCGAGTGTTCATCTCCATGAACCAGAATCCATCCGTTCTGAGACCCTTCGCCCCATCGACGATGAATTCAACCGTACCCGCGCCCACATAGCCGACCGCCTTGGCGGCTGCGACCGCCGCCGCGCCCATGGCTGCGCGCAGTTCCGCACTCATGCCGGGGGCCGGAGCCTCCTCCATCACTTTCTGATGCCGCCGCTGCAGCGAACAGTCGCGTTCATTGAGATGAATGGCGTTGCCCTGTCGATCCGCAAAGATCTGCAGCTCAATGTGTCGCGGACTTGAGACGTATTTTTCGATCAAGACGCGACTGTCGCCGAATGCGGCTTTCGCTTCTCGTTGGGCACCTTCCAGAGCCGTCTCGAAGTCGGCATGGCGATCGACACGCCGCATGCCTTTGCCGCCGCCGCCTGCCACTGGCTTCAGCAGAACCGGATAGCCGAGCTCATAGGCCTTCTGCCTGAGAAATTTCGGGTCCTGCAGATCGCCATGATAGCCGGGGACCACGGGTACGCCGGCCTTCTCCATCAGCGCTTTGGCGTGATCCTTCAGGCCCATCGCTCGAATGGCTTCGGGAGGTGGACCAACGAAAACCATGCCAGCCTGCGCACAGGCCTGCGCAAAATCCGCGTTCTCAGCCAGAAAGCCGTAACCCGGGTGGACGCACTCGGCACGCGCCGATTTTGCCACCGCGAGCAGCTTCTCGCTCGAAAGATAGCTTTGTGCCACGGGCGAAGAGCCTATGGCGTGCGCCTCGTCGCACAACCGCACGTGCAATGCATGCGCGTCAGCCTCCGAATAGACTGCGATGGTGCGTAATCCCAACCGCTTGGCGGTTCGGGCAACGCGGCAGGCGATCTCACCGCGGTTGGCAATCAGGACGGATTTGAACATT
>Ga0182040_10000057_pt1 | contig 45036 bp, 41 predicted proteins | sample flu12Cox44000176_FD_125973 | JGI IMG/M metagenome (GOLD analysis project Ga0182040, IMG submission 125973) | Lab enrichment of tropical soil microbial communities from Luquillo Experimental Forest, Puerto Rico - flux8day.12C.oxic.44.000.176 | ecosystem: Environmental > Terrestrial > Soil >... | reverse complement strand
TTGCCAGCGCGCTCGCCAATACCATTGATGGTGCATTCGATCTGGCGTGCGCCGGCCTTTACGCCTTCGAGGGAATTGGCGACGGCCATGCCGAGATCATTGTGGCAGTGGGTCGAGAAACGTGCCTTGTCAGCATTAGGTACGCGTGTGCGCAACATCTCAATGAGGCCGAAATATTCCTCGGGCACCGTGTAGCCGACGGTGTCGGGGATGTTGATCGTTGTTGCCCCCGCGTTGATCGCCGCCTCAACGCAGCGGCAGAGAAAATCGTAATCAGTACGGGTGGCGTCTTCAGCGGACCATTCGACGTCATCCGTATAGCCGCGCGCCCGTGTGACCTGGGCAACGACCATCTCGTAGACCTCGTGTGGCTCCTTCTGGAGCTTGTATTTCATGTGCACGGGCGAGGTGGAGATGAACGTGTGGATTCGCTTGCGCTTCGCCGGCTTGATCGCTTCCGCGCAACGATCGATATCCTTGAAGGCTGCGCGCGAAAGACCGCAGATCACTGCTTTCTTCGATCGCTGTGCGATCTCCTGCACGGCGGCGAAATCGCCATCGGAGGCGATCGGAAAGCCGGCCTCGATGATGTCCACACCCATGTCGTCGAGGAGCTCGGCAACTTCGAGCTTTTCCTCGTGTGTCATGGTTGCGCCGGGACATTGCTCACCGTCACGCAAGGTGGTGTCGAATATGACGACGCGGTCCTTCTCGGACTTTGTCTGGGTAGTCATGGAATTGATCCTTCTCGTCAAATGCGCCGCCTTGGGCGCTCTATGGGTTCTCCGTCAGATCCCCCGAGTGCCCAGGCACATATGCCCATCCGGCCCTCAGGGGCGGATAAGGAGAAGGAGCGTGCCCAGAATGAGGGAAGCCGCGGAGCCGGCGTATCCCGCCGCCCGCCCGATCGCGCGAATATTCCTGCGCGTCGACATGGAATGTTCCCTCATCTCGTCGGTTAACTTGACGGGTCTTGGTAAAGCCCGAGCTAACCGGCCTTCTTTTAGCGGAAAGCTCCAGTCCAAATCAAGCGCGCCCGCAACTGCCACAGTCTGCTGCCAATTTGTGCCCAGAGGGTCCGTGGAACCGGCAGGATGAGCACTCTCAATCAACGCGCCTGGGTGAGATCAGCGTTATCCCTCGTAGTGTTTATGGCCATGCTGTTCATACCGGCGGGTACGCTTCAGTTCTGGCCGGGATGGCTCTACGGCTTCATATTCGCTGCATCAACAACTGCGATTAGCGTGTATTTTCTAAAACACGATCCCAAGCTCGTAGAACGCCGCATGAAGGTTGGTCCGGCCGCCGAGCAAAGACCTGCGCAGAAAATCATCATGGCGATTACTCTGGCAGGCTTCATTTTGCTGATCGTCCTGCCCGGCCTCGACTACCGCTGGCACTGGTCGTACATGCCGCCCTGGCTCGTGCTTGCCGCCAACGTGGTGCTGGTGTTGAGCTTTGCGATTTGCTTCATTGTGCTCAAGCAGAACAGCTATGCGGCATCGACAATCAGAGTCGAAGCGGATCAGCCGGTCGTCTCGACCGGTCTCTATGCAATCGTGAGGCATCCGCTGTACTCGGGCGCGCTGCTATTGATGCTCGTCACTCCACCAGCATTGGGATCTTATTGGACCCTGCTGGTCGTCTTCGCGTTGATACCCGTGCTGATGTGGCGATTGCTCGACGAAGAGCGCTTCCTGAAGCAGAACTTGCCCGGCTACGCGGATTATTGCCGTGCGACCCGCTTTCGGCTGATCCCCTTGATCTGGTAGCCCCAAACTATCCGCGGCTGAACCACGATGTCAGGAACGCGATCGCGTAGCCCGACATGGCAGGATCGAAATCGCCAGGCCCGCGCACGATACGGATATCAGACAGTTCTGGCCTTTCCTCGCTTGCGAGATACTCCAGAATCCGTCGGCGCAACGCGGTGGCCGTTTCATTCGAACGCAAGACTTTGATTTGTGCGATCAGAGCACCGTCGACTGCCATGGTCCAACCGGGTTCAACGTCAAAGTCGGTCATGTCGAGACCCGTCTCTTCCTTCAGTTCGCGACGCAAGCTCAGGCCGAGATCGACTTTGCCGTCGACAATAATGCCCGGATCAGGCGTGCCACAAGGAAAATAGACTCTCCCTCCGTTGAACGTGTGTGAGCTCATGACGCCGAGCAGAAATGCCCCGTCAGCCGACACGATCCCCGCTGCGCTGAAACAATCCCCTACGCCTGCAGCCGGCCGGTCCCAATGGCACCAGGCGGAAAAACTTGCATAGTCCGTTTCCAGATATTGGCCGCGAAGCACGCCGTTCTCGACGACGCAATCGTACATCAGCAGAACGCGGCCGTTCCAGACGTCCGGCTTCTCTCGCTTAAGCGCGTTGAAATATGCGTCGATTTCTGTCCGCCGTTCGTCCGCAAAGGCCCAGGGCTTCGGCGCGAAACAAAGATCAAGACTTTCGATGTGAAAGACCCCTGGCGGTTTCATCATCACATCAGTGCTTCGGCCGTGAAGACGCGACTTGGCTTCACGATCTCGTCCTGTGCGGCTACCAACTGAATTTCCCGTGCACCATTTTCCGCGGTTTTCGCAAGCACCCCGAATATGGCCGAAACCGCTGACGAGAGTGCCTCAGCCAAATTCGGATCTTGCAGATAGTGCGCGAAAAACAATGCGGCAATGGCATCGCCCGCGCCGTTCACAACCAGTGGCAGCTTCGGTGTGCGCACAATGAAACATCCGCTGGCATCCGACGCAAGAAGATCGATGGCATCCGCAGGCGTCTCGTCTGTCAGCAAGGAGGTTACCAGAATCGCACTCGGTCCGAGATCGTGAACCGCTTTTACCGCGTCACGCGTTTGCCGCAACGTCTTGCTGGTGCGTCCACTGAGGTAGTCCAGTTCGAACTGATTGGGTGTGATGATGTCGGCGGCTGGCACGGCCTTGTTCTTCATAAACTCAGGGATGCCCTCGCGTACAAAAATGCCGCGGCCGACATCGCCGATCACAGGATCGCAGCAATATTTTGCACCGGGATTGGCCCGTCTGACGTTTGCAAGCGTTTCAAGAATTGCCATGCCGATTTCGGCGGAACCCATATAGCCGGAGAGAACACCGTCGCACTCGCTCAGAACGCCACGTTGTTCAATGCCCGCGATAACCTCCCCGATCATGCCCGCGTCGAAGACTTGGCCCTTCCAGCTCCCGTAACCGGTGTGATTGGAGAATTGCACGGTGTGAACAGGCCAGACTTCGACACCCATTCGCTGCAGTGGAAACGTGGCAGCGTCATTGCCAACGTGGCCATAGGCCACGTGCGACTGTATCGAGAGTATGTTCATCGCGGGCGACGGTCTGTGTTTGCCAACTCAAGACGCGAACGGCCGGGACAAGCCCGGCCATCACGCAAGTTTGCGGGTTTGATTCGGCTGCGAATGGTCACCTACTTCATCCCGGTCGTCTTGTTCGCCGCCTCGACATACTTGTTCGTGTAGGTCTTTGACAGATCGATATTTGCTTTCGCAACGTCCGGCGATGACTGACTGAAGACTGCGAGCACCGCTGCCGCCCCCTTGGGGTCCATTCGGCCGGTCTCCGAATACATCGGCAACGTATTCTTGAGAGCCGCGACATAGAGCGCCTTGTCCTTGCCGACGAGATTCTCCGGCATCTTGTCAGCGACCTCTTCCGGCGTATGCGTATGGATCCATTTTAATGTGGCGATGATGGCGTTCGTCAGAGCCTGCACTTCCTTTTCGTGCGTGGCGATCCAATCGCCCCTCGTGTAGAGCGCGCCACCTGGATACTCGCCACCGAACACGGACAGCGTGTCTTTCTGGCTGCGGGTATCGCTGAGAATCTTGAGCTGCTTGTCCTGACCTTGCAGAATGGTGACGGCCGGATCGAGCATGATTGCCGCATCGACCGTCCCCTGCTCGATGGCTGCGACTGCGGTGGCACCAAGTCCGACGCCGATGACGCCAACAGAGTTCGGGTCCACACCATTCTTGCTCAGCATGTATTTGAGAAAGAAGTCAGTGGACGATCCGGGAGCACTGACACCGACCTTCTTATTGGCAAGGTCTTTGATCGAGTTGATTTCCGACGAATGCTTGGGCGACACCACAAGCGCAAACCCCGGGAAGCGATCATAGACTACGAAGGACTGCAGGTGCTGGCCTTTGGCCGCGAGATTGACGCAATGGTCGAAATAACCGGAGACGACATCGGCGCTGCCGCCGATGACCGCCTTGAGCGACTCGGAACCGCCCTTGAAGTCGATGATCTCGACCTTGACGCCCGCTTTTTCATATTCACCGAGCGACTGCGCCAGCATCGTGGGCAGGTAGCACAGGCATGAACCGCCCCCGACGGCGATGGTGATTTTGGACTGCGCAAGCGCGAGGCCACTCGACAGCACGAGCGCGGCCAATGTCGCGGCGAGCCGCCGGAACAAAGTGGGCATGATGTCCTCCGTTTTCTGCACAAGGCCTCGTCCCAGGCCAATTCGGGCGAGACGATAGGCCAGAGTGCCAAGGATGCCTAGAGCCTGCTGTCGACGGCCATCGGCCGCCAGACCAGAAGACGCTTTTCGATGATACTGACGATGCCGTCGATCAGAATCACGAAGGCCGCGAGCACAAACATTCCAGCAAAAACACCCGCGACGTCGAAGACCCCTTCGGCCTGCTGGATGAGATAGCCGAGGCCCGCCGCCGCGCCGAGGTACTCGCCCACGACCGCGCCCACCACGGCAAAGCCTACCGACGTGTGCAGTGAAGAGAACATCCAGGACAACGCCGATGGCCAATAGACGTGCCGCATCAGTTGCCGCTCGCTCATGCCAAGCATTCGCGCGTTCGCCAGTACGGTCGGGCTGACTTCCTTGACGCCTTGGTAGACATTGAAGAAGACAATAAAAAAAACGAGCGTGACGCCCAGCGCGACCTTCGACCAGATGCCGAGACCGAGCCAAAGCGCGAAGATCGGCGCCAGCACCACGCGCGGAAGTGCATTTATCGCTTTCACGTAGGGATCGAACACTGCAGCCGTCCGCGGCTGCCGTGCAAACCAGAATCCGACCAGCACGCCACCAATCGAGCCGATCACGAATGCGAGGATCGATTCGATCAGTGTGACCCAGAGATGTTTCCAAATGACGCCGCTCGCGAACCAGGCGATGATCTGTTTTGCGACGTCGACCGGATTGGAAAAGAAGAATGGCGGCAGGACCAATTTGCCGAAAATGGGGTAGGTGGTGAGCACATACCAAAGTGCAATACTCACTACCGCCACCAGCACCTGCAACAGGAGGAGATTGATGCGCGACATTGCGATCAAAGTCCTCCTCGTTGCACGCGCCTAGTAGATCGTCAGTAAGGGTTGCGGAACAGGCCGACCATGCCCGCGGCGCCCTTGGTGTGACCGTTGAGTTTTTCCAGCAGTTCCAACCTGGTCAGACCTGGCGGGAGCGCTTTCGGATCGAGATCGGTCGCCACGATGATGAATGTATAGTGATGGGGCGCACCTGGTGGCGTGCACGGACCCATGTAGAAATCCTTGCCCGCAGTCCCTTTGCCGCCAACGTACTTATCGGACGGTTTGCTGGTTTCACCCTCTGCGAAAGCCGTGACCGACGCAGGGATGCCATACGCGTGCCAATGGTCGACGCCGAGGCCGCCGCGGCCTTCAGGGTCCGTCATGATAAGTGCATAGCTCACGGTACCGGCGGGTGGATTCTTCCATTCCAAAGCCGGTGAGACATTTTCACCCACGCAGTTGGGATTGGCCTTGTTGTCGCCAGCCATCTTCTTCGGCAGCAGGGTTCCGTCCTTGAAGGACGAAGAATTCAGTGTGAAGGGGTCGGCCGCAAAAGCGTTTCCGGCCAGCAACATAGCGCCGCTTGCGACGACGAACATGTAACGTAATCCCGGCATTGCAATTCTCCCATTGATGTTGTCGGGCAGCGTCAGGACGAACAAAGCTAGCTCAATAAAATTCCATCTGCATCAGGCTCCCTCGCTTCGCGCGTAGCCCTTGAGCACCTCGGCTTTCAGCTTTTGCCATATGTCGCGATGGAGTTCGTGGAACACGGGATCGAGTTTGACCTCCGAAGTATCGCGGGGTCGCACGAGGGGGACGCGCCAGTCACCTATGATGCGCGCTGCCGGCCCAGCCGACATGATGACCACCCGATCGGAGAGTGCGATCGCTTCTTCCAGATCGTGCGTCACAAAAAGCACCGCCTTGCGATCGGCGGTCCATAGATCGAGCAGCAGGTTGCCCATGATCTGCCGCGTCTGCGCATCGAGCGGCCCGAATGGCTCATCCATAAGCAGGATTTTGGGATCTCGGATTAGTACCTGAGCCAAGCCGACGCGCTTCCGCTGGCCGCCAGACAACATATGCGGATAGCGATCCGTGAATGCGGCGAGCCCAACACGCGCTAGCCATTCCTTCGCGCGAGCACGGGCGTCGCCTGCAGGCGCACCGGATATCTCGAGGCCTATTGCGACGTTCTCGACCGCGGTCTTCCAGGGAAAGAGTGCATCAGCCTGAAACAAATAGCCGGCTTGGCGATTCAACGTAGACAGCGAATGGCCGAAAACATTGACGGCACCTGCGGCCGGCACAAACAGACCGGCAGTGACGTTGAGCAATGTCGACTTGCCACATCCCGTGGGCCCGACGATCGCGACGAATTCTCCATCTGCCACATGAAGCGTCGCGCGTTCGACAGCCGTGTAGAGGCCCCCGTCCGCCAAACGGAATGCGACTACGACGTCATCGAGTGCGACCGCTACGTCGGATGTGCGCGTATTGTGAATACTGGACTCAGCCACGGCGGCACTTTCCGCCATGATTCCTCTCCCGCATATTCTTGGCTGGCAAACTATCCGGACAACGGGAGCTTGCAAAGCCCGCTTGTCAGAGGCCCTTGATCAGCCCCGCATCGATCAGCAGACGATTGAACCGGCGCGCCTCGGCTCCGCCAGCGCAGCGGTAGAACAGCCCGTGACAACGCCGCAAAATATTCTTCTGTTCGGCGAACGACGGATCAAGTGGCACGCCCGCCGCTTCCTGCACCAACAAGGGCAAATAAGGTGCATCGAGGGTCTTGAGCGCCGAAGACAGATCGACAGACCTATAGTTCACCGTGTCGATCGCGTAGTAACTCGTATAGTAGCGTGGATCGAAGTTTTCGAGCAGCCGCGCGATGGCTGGCTCGCCGAGTGACGGGTCGATGATACGATATGCAAATTCTGGCTGATGATCGCCAAAGCGAACGATCAGGAACGAATCGGTCGGGAAGTCATGCTTTAGTCGGGCAAGCAGGGCCGAATAGTCCTGCGCGCTCAATGTTTGCCGCCTTATGTATTCATCGATATTCGGAGCATTGCCGAGCGCGCGCCAGTTCGGCGTGATTTCCGGGCGATAGGTGAAGTCCCACGGGAAATGATTGGCGGCCGTGTAGACGAACAGGAACAAAGGACCGTTGCGATGTTCGCGCGCGATGATGTTGGTCGCCCGGTCGAAGTAAAAACTGTCGCGCTCGAGCCCGCGCGTACCCAGGTCTTTCATATCGAGGTAGCGTTCGATACCGGCGGTCGTCTGAAAGCCGCGTGAACCGAGAAACGCTCCGTAGAAGGGATACAGGCTGAAAGTCTTATAACCACATCGGCTCAATGCGTTCGGCAAGCCGCGTGCGACGTGACCCGAGGCAATACGCGTCACCGACGTTGCGAAGCGGCCATAGGAGCGCGCCGACAAACCAGTCAGCACATTGTATTCAGTAAACCAGCTCGGACCGCCGGCACCCTCAACGATGAGTTTGCGGGAGACACCGTCGAACGACTGGAAATGTCGCTGATAGCCCGGCGGAACGATCATCCCAGGCGCAGCGGTTATGTCGAAGCTCGACTCGTCGTGGAGCAGAATGATGTGCGGAAGCTTTCCGGCCGGATTGCACGCCGCGGCAGGCGCCTTCAACCGATCGGTGACGACGGCGTCAGACTCCAGAAGACCATGGGTTGCGAACTCATAGATCGCATCGATGCCGGAGCGCGCAAACTTCGACACATAATCCTGGTTGAAAAATTCGCCGTAAAGGTCGGCGGGATAGGCTATCGACAAAACGACCAGCGCGCCCATGCACAGGGTGCCGCCGAGCGCGCTCGTGCGCACACGAATGCGGAAAGGATCGATGCGCCAAAGAAGCGCGAGCAGCGGAATCGCCACCAGCACACCCACGACGACGGGCCCACGCAAGCGCGGCATGATCGTGAAGAGAAAGGCCGACGTATCGGGGTCGATGATCATCAAATCGACGAAGTTCACCGTCATCATCAACTTGTCGTACTTGAACTGCGACAGCAAGATCAGCGCGACGACCATCCCGAGCGAGAGCAAAGCCGCTATCGAAGGCCGCCGCTGTACGGCCAGCCAGAAAAAATTCAACAGCGCCCAAGTGACTAGGAATGTCGCCTTGGCCGCCAGATCGAGCTCGGTCTCGGTCATCACGACGAGCGCGCTGAGATGCAAAATTGTGATGACAACGAGCGCCAAGGCATCGCGGCGCGAGATCGACTCGGCAGGCGCAAGTCGGCTGAGCAGTGCGGACGCGACGGACAACATGGCCAAGACGGCCCTGCCCGGCTGCGATCCTCACTTTTCCCCAGCGCACGGCCCGCCGTCATAAGACTGTAATCAAACGGTCATTGCAAGGTGTTGGGTCACCGCCGGCACGATTTTTCCGATGTTAACCAAGGAGATGCCTGCTGTCCTTCAGAAATCCTCAGTTCCGCGTCATAGCTTTGCGTGCCATTCTCCCTCCCGATGACCTTTGACGCCCGTCTCGCCGACGCATGGTCGCGGTTGCCGGACTATCTTGGCAGCCACGTGCTGGTGAGCCTCACCGCACTCGCCATTGGGCTCGGCATCAGCCTGCCTATAGCCATCGCCTCGAGGCACAGGCCCCTTCTGCGCGCGGTTCTGCTCGGGGCGGCAAGTGTCGTGCAAACCATTCCCGGGCTTGCACTTTTAGCCTTGTTTTACCCACTGCTACTGGCGATTGCCGCCGTGTCAGAGCACGCATTCGGCAAGGGCTTTTCGGCCCTCGGATTTCTTCCGGCGGTGCTGGCGCTTGCGCTGTATTCAATGCTTCCGGTCCTGCGCAACACAGTCACCGGACTTAATGGCGTCGACGCGCGCCTAAGCGAGGCTGCGCGAGTTGTTGGTGTGCGGCCATGGCAGCTGCTTCGCGACATCGAACTGCCATTGGCTTTGCCGGTCATAATGGCGGGAATTCGCACTGCCGCCGTCTGGGTTATCGGCACGGCAACCCTGGCGACGCCGATCGGACAAACGAGCCTTGGCAACTACATCTTTACGGGATTGCAGACGCAGAATTGGGTCTTTGTCATTTTCGGCTGCATCGCGGCGGCAGCGCTGGCGCTCGCGGTCGACCAGCTCCTCGCCTTGGTGCAAGACGGTGTGACTCGGCGGAGCAGCGCGCGCTCGCTGCTGGGAGGACTTGGCCTCGTTGTCCTTGCGCTGGCCGCATTAATCCCTGGTTTCGCTCGGCCAAAGGGCGAATACGTCGTCGGCGCGAAAACCTTCACCGAGCAATACGTGCTCGCGGCTTTAATCAAGCAGCGACTTGGGGCCGCCGGACTCTCGGCTGAGAGCCGGCCGGGCTTGGGCTCAAACGTGCTATTCGATGCGCTGGCGTCCGGCGAAGTCGATGTCGCAGTCGACTATTCCGGCACACTTTGGGCCAATCGTATGCAGCGCAAAGACGTGCCGGCACGCGAGAAAATGCTCGCTGAACTATCGCGATGGCTAACGACGACGCAGCATATCGAGATGGTCGGGCCGCTCGGATTCGAAAATGCCTACACGTTGGCTATGACGAAACAGAAGGCTGACGCCCTCAAGGTTCGCTCGATTGCCGACCTCGCGACCCACGCGAGCGGGCTCAGCGTTGCGGGAGACTATGAAATATTTGCGCGACCTGAGTGGGCTTTGCTTCGCAGCGCTTACGGGCTGAATTTTCGCATGCAGCGACAAATGCAGCCGGAATTCATGTACAGAGCCGTCTCGGAGGGCGAAGTCGATGTGATCGCAGCTTATACGAGCGATGGTCAGATCTCGACTTACGACCTCAGTGTGCTCCCCGACATCAAACACGCGATCCCGTCCTACGATGCGATTCTGCTGATCTCACCTAAACGGGCCGGCGACGACAAATTGATAGCCGCCCTGAAACCTCTCGTCACCTCAATCGATGTCGCAGCCATGCGCGAAGCAAATGCGCGCGCCTCAAATGGAAGCGACACACCGGACAGCGCGGCACGATGGTTGTGGGAACGCGTTGGAAGGAAATAGTAAGATGGTCGAGACGAACCCGACCATCTCACCAGAAAACTAGTTCTTGCTCTTGTCCACCAGAGCGCGCTGCTTGATCCAGGGCATCATATCGCGCAGCTTGGCGCCTACTTGCTCGATCGGATGTTCGGCGAGCTTTGCGCGGGTGGCCTTGAACGAGGTTTGATTGACCTTGTTTTCCAGCATCCAATCTCTGGTAAACCGGCCGGACTGGATGTCCGCGAGCACACGCTTCATTTCGGCCTTGACTTCGGGCGTAATCACGCGCGGTCCGGAAACATACTCGCCGTATTCCGCGGTGTTCGACACCGAATAATTCATGTTGGCAATGCCGCCCTCGTAGATGAGGTCGACGATTAGCTTCACTTCGTGCACGCACTCGAAGTACGCCATCTCCGGCGCATAACCTGCTTCGACGAGCGTCTCGTAACCGGCCTTCATCAGCTCGACGAGACCCCCACATAGCACCGTCTGTTCGCCGAACAGGTCCGTCTCGCATTCTTCCTTGAAGGTCGTTTCGATAATTCCTGCGCGACCGCCCCCGATTGCCGAGGCATAGGACAGGCCAAGGTCGTGCGCGTTGCCAGAAGCGTCTTTATGGATCGCAACCAGGCAGGGCACGCCCGCGCCGCGCTGATATTCCGAACGCACCGTGTGGCCCGGACCCTTGGGCGCGATCATCAGCACATCGAGATCAGCACGCGGCTCAATCAGATTGAAATGCACGTTAAGGCCGTGCGCGAACATCAGCGCCGCGCCGTCCTTCATGTTTTTAGCGAGGTGATCGCGATAGATGTCGCCCTGCAGCTCGTCGGGCGTCAGCATCATCATCACGTCGGCCCATTTAGCCGCCTCGGCAACCTCCATGACTTTGAACTTTTCGGCTTCGGCCTTCTTCACACCGGCTGAGGTCTTGCGCAGCGCCACCGCAACTTCTTTCACGCCGCTGTCGCGCAGATTGAGCGCGTGGGCGTGACCCTGACTTCCATAGCCGATGATGGCGACCTTCTTGCCTTTGATCAGGTTCAGGTCGGCGTCGCGATCGTAGTAGACACGCATGGTACTTGGTCCTCTTGGTCCTTCGTTCGGCCAATAATCTGATGAAATTTCGGAGGTTGCCCCGTCGCGGTGCTTCTAGGTCGCTCTGGCAGTCCGGGCAAGTCCCTTCGCTGACTTCCGTTACTGTCGGTCCCGCTGCCGCTTGATCTGTACCCTGCCGGCATAAATCAACGCAAAACCCGCGAGCAGACAGCCGTATTTAATCACCTCCGGCAGCCGGGAGCCCTGCTCGAAGCAATAAGGCCGCGCACCGGCAAAACCGACGCTTATGCAGCGCGAATTGTCTACCGTGTACGGCTTTAGGAATATGCCAAGGAGGATCAATGGGATCGCCAGGATGGTGGGACCCATCGCCTACATCCCCTCAGGCCCGCGCATAATGGCGGCGATGCCGGTGCGCGCAACTTCGACGAGGCCAAGCGGCAGCATCAGACTGATAAACTGCTCGATCTTTTCGCTCGCCCCGGTGATTTCGAAGACGAAACTTTCCGTCGTCGCATCGATCACGCGGGCCCGGAAGGCGTCCGCGAGGCGCAGCGCCTCAACGCGGTTCTCGCCCTTGCCCTTGACCTTGACCATTGCGAGTTCGCGTTCGATCGCATTGCCGGCGAGCGTCATGTCGACCACGTGATGCACGGGCACAAGTCGGTCGAGCTGGTTCTTGATCTGCTCGATCACCATGGGCGTGCCCGTGGTGACGATCGTGATCAGCGACAGGTGCTGCCGGTGCTCGGTTTCCGAAACCGTCAGGGATTCGATGTTGTATCCGCGACCAGCGAACAGGCCGATAACTCGCGCGAGCACGCCCGGCTCGTTGTCGACCAGCACCGAGAGAGTGTGGGTTTCCGACTTCTGTGCGGTTGGCGCCGCAGGATAATGGCTTGTCGTGGGAGCGTTCATCACACCATCACCTTGCCTTCCTCGGTGATGGCTTCCTCGACGCTGACGCCGGCATCACCGAGCAACATCTCATTGTGAGCGCGTCCCGATGGAATCATCGGGAAGCAGTTTTCCTTGGGATCGACCACGCAATCGAAAAGCACAGGCTTGTCGACGTCGATCATTTCCTTGATGGCGCGATCGAGATCGTCCGGCTTTTCGCAGCGGATGCCATGCGCGTGGTAGGCCTCGGCGAGTTTGACGAAGTTGGGCAAGGCCTCGCTGTAGCTTTCCGCATAGCGTCCGCCGTGTAGCAATTCCTGCCACTGCCGCACCATGCCCATGTAGTTGTTGTTAAGAATAAAGACCTTGATTGGTAACCGGTACTGCACCGCGGTCGACAACTCCTGCATCGTCATGAGTACCGAGGCTTCGCCCGCGATGTCGATCACCAGCGATTTCGGATGCGCAAGCTGCACGCCGACCGAAGCCGGCAGGCCGTAACCCATCGTGCCAAGCCCGCCAGAAGTCATCCAGCGGTTTGGTTCCTGAAAACCGTAAAACTGCGCAGCCCACATCTGATGCTGGCCAACCTCGGTTGTGATGTAGGCGTCCCTATCCTTGGTCAGCTCGTAAAGACGCTGGATGGCGTATTGCGGCTTGATCGCGTCGTTTGATGAACGGTAGGCCAGCGACTTGCGCGCACGCCACTTGTCGATCTGCGCCCACCAGGCCTGCAATGATTTCTTGTCAGGATGGATTGCGCTGGTGCGCCACAGTCGCACCATATCCTCGAGCACATGCGCGCAATCGCCGATGATCGGCAGATCGACCTTCACATTCTTGTTGATCGATGACGGATCGATGTCGATGTGAATCTTCTTCGAAGCGGGAGAAAATGCATCCAGCCGACCGGTGATGCGGTCGTCGAAGCGCGCACCGACACAAATCATCACGTCGCAATCGTGCATCGCCATGTTGGCTTCGAGTGTTCCATGCATGCCAAGCATGCCGATCCACTTCGGATCGGCCGCCGGGAACGCGCCGAGACCCATCAGCGTGGACGTGATCGGATAGCCGGTGAGCTTTACGAATTCGCGCAGGAGATCGCACGCGGCCTTGCCGGAATTGATGACGCCGCCGCCGGTGTAGAACAATGGGCGCTTGGCGTGCGCCATGAGGTCGATCGCCTGCTTGATCTTGTCCAAATCGCCCTTGAGCCTGGGCTTGTAACCTGTGTGCGGGAAATCCTTCGGTTTGGAATAGACACCCTTCGCAAACTGGATGTCTTTCGGCACGTCGACGACAACCGGGCCCGGCCGGCCGCTCGAGGCGATGTGAAATGCTTCGTGCAGAACACGCGGCAGATCCTCGATACGTTTGACCAGATAGTTGTATTTCGTGCACGGACGGGTGATGCCGACCGTGTCGCATTCCTGAAAAGCGTCATTGCCGATCAGGTGCGTCGGCACCTGTCCTGTGATGCAGACGATCGGAATTGAGTCGCAAAGCGCGTCGGTCAACCCGGTGACCGCATTGGTTGCCCCGGGACCGGACGTCACCAGCACGCATCCGACTTTGCCGGTCGAGCGTGCGTATCCTTCCGCGGCGTGCACGGCGCCTTGCTCGTGTCTGACCAGAATATGGCGCACCTGATTCTGCGAAAAAATCGCATCGTAAATCGGCAGCACAGCGCCCCCGGGATAGCCGAACACATGCTCGACGTTCTGGTCGGCGAGCGCCTGAATCACCATCTCGGCGCCGGTCATTTCCCGTGTCATGCCGTTTCCTTTCATGCTCGTCGTCTTACCCCGAAGAAATAAAAAAGGCCCGAAACGGGCCATGTCCGGACGCTTCCTGCAGGCCCTTTGACTAGGACCGCATTAGCGCCCGAACCGCTACTACAGCAATAATATTGCGTAACATGGGTATCGCCTGAACTTTCATTGCGCGGGTTTATAGGGGCTCCTGGCCGCCTGGTCAAGCGGATTTCGCCCTGTCACGGCGGGGAAAACTGCCTCGTTAGTGAAGAAATTGCAACTTCCGGGGTCTGCCAAGGCCAATCCTTCATCTGATTGCGAAACCAGGTGAGCTGACGCTTCGCGTAGCGGCGGGTATCCATCACGGCGCCCGCGATCGCGTCCTCGAGGGATATTTCGCCGGCGAGATGCCGCATCAGCCAAGGCACGCCATGCGCTTTCATCGCAGGCAGCGTCGGATCGAGGCCGCGCGCGGCAAGCGTTCTCACCTCGGCTAATGCGCCCGCTTCAATCATCGTTGCAAATCTTTTCTCAATGCGACGCACCAGTTCCTTGCGTTCGCACGTGATGAAAACTTTCGCGGCTCGCCCGGCGTTCAGCAATGGCGGCAGGCCTTCACGGTGCCAATCCGACAATGGCCGGCCGGTCGCAAGCACAACCTCGAGAGCGCGCGAAATGCGAGAGCGATCGTTAACAGTTATGCGTTGCGCGGTCGCTGGGTCGAGCCGCAAGAGCTCCGCATGAAGTGCCGGCGGCCCGTCCTCTTGCAGCCGGCGTCGTACCTCTGCTCGAATTGCCTCGGGAATTGAGGGCACGGCGGCGAGGCCGGTTGTCAGCGCCTTGAAGTAAAGTCCGGTACCCCCGACGAGAACGGGAACGCGACCTTGCGCAATGATATCTCCGAGGGCCGCTTCGACGTCTCCGCACCAACGCCCGACGGAATAATTCTCTGCCGCGTCGACATGTCCGTAGAGTTTATGCGGTCTGCGCTTTTCGTCATCCACAGTGGGACGTGCTGTAATAATGCGGAGGTCGCGGTACACCTGCATAGAGTCGACATTGATGATGACGCCGCCGAATTGCTCAGCGGCCTCAAGCGCCAGCGCCGACTTGCCGCTGGCGGTCGGTCCTGCAATAAGCACCACCTTGGTTGTCATCATCCCGCCTTGGTTGCGATCCTGATAGCACCAGCGCGATGAGAACTCACCCGCGGTTACGGGAGACTGGCTTGACGCTTATTAAACCATTCCGCGCCTTACGGCCCGCTGCCGGGCGCGCGGCCGAGGTTTTGGCGCCGCCGTACGACGTACTGACCAGCGCGGAAGCACGCGAGCGCGCGAAGGGTAAGCCGTGGAGCTTTCTGCACATTTCGAAGCCGGAAATCGATCTTGATCCCGCCACTGATCCCTACGACAGGACCGTCTATGCCAAAGCCGCTGAAAATCTCCAGCGCATGGTTTCCAGCGGAATCCTCGTGCGCGATGCCGAGCCTTGCTATTACGTCTATCGCTTGACCTGGCGCGGCCATTCCCAGACCGGTCTCGCCGCCATTGCCTCACTTGCCGATTATGCGAGCAACCGGATCCGCAAACACGAACTCACGACTCCGGTGAAAGAAGACGACAGGGTACGCCAGATCGAGGCTATCAATGCGCAGACTGGACCGGTGATGAGCGGGTATCCGAACGCGCCCGAGATCGACGCCATTCTGACGCATGCTGCGGCCGGCAAGCCGGAGGTCGATGTCACTGCCGACGACGGCGTTCGTCACCAGCTTTGGCGCATTGCTGACACGACAACGATCGACAAGCTTTCGCGCGCCTTCGAAGCCCTCCCTGCGATATACATCGCCGACGGTCACCACCGTTCGGCGGCGGCGGCGCGCGTCGCCGCGGCCCGACGAGGCGAAGGCTCGCACAGCTATTTTCTGTCGGTAATCTTTCCCGAACGGGAGATGACCATCCTTGACTACAATCGTGTCGTGAAAGACCTCAATGGTCATTCTACCGAAGAGTTTCTGACGAAGCTGCGCGGAAGCTTTGCGTTAGCCAGCTCCGAGGAGCCCGTACGGCCACGCTCTTCGCACGAATTCAGCATGTATCTCGCTGGGCGCTGGTACCGGCTCATAATTCGGCCGGAGCTTGTCCCGCAAGATCCGATCGGCCGGCTTCCAATAACCATCCTCGCGCGCAACGTGATTGAACCGTTGCTCGGCATCTCCGATCCACGCACCGACAAGCGTATCGACTTCGTTGGAGGAGCGCGTGGCCTGTCGGAGCTCGAGCGCCGCGTGTCATCCGGCGAAATGGCCGCCGGGTTTGCCCTCTACCCCACGCAGATGCGAGATCTGATGGCCGTGGCCGACGCAGGGGGAATCATGCCGCCGAAATCGACTTGGTTCGAGCCGAAACTCGCCGATGGCATGGTCAATCACGTGCTTGATTAGCAAACGGCCGGCGCAAGCGGTACCGGCCCGTAGCTATTTCGTTATTGCAGGCTGAGCGCTACGAAGCTCGGATCGCCATCTGGCGAAACTACAAGCAGCACCGCTGCTTTCTTGCCGTCCTTTTTTAGCTTTTCGATGCGCTGCTGAAGTTCGGCTGCGCTCGACACCGGCTGCTGCTGGACTTCGGCGATGACCATCCCCGGCGCGAGGCGTTTTTCAGCGGCGGGCGAATTTGGATCGACGCCGGTAATCACGACGCCTTTCACCTTGTCCTTGATGTTGTGCTTCTTGCGCAGATCGTCGGTGAGATTGGCGAGATCAAGTCCGAGCGCCTTTTTCACCACGGGCTTTTCTTCGGGTGTACCGTCTTTCTTGTCGCTGACCGACGCCTGCTTTTTCTCATCCTCAAGCCGCCCAAGCTTGACGGACTTTGTCTCTTCTTTGCCTTTGCGAATGACCACCACGTCGACATCCTTACCGACCGGCGTGTCGGCAACGATCCGCGGCAGGTCACGCATTTCCTTCACGTCCTTGCCGTCAAATTTGACGATGACGTCGCCCGGCTCGATGCCGGCCGGTTTTGCCGGGCCTTTTTCATCAATGCCGGCGACGAGCGCGCCCCGCGCGGGCTTCACGCTCAGGCTTTCGGCGATCTCGTCACTCACCTGTTGGATGCGTACGCCAAGCCATCCGCGGCGCACTTCCTTGAACTCCCGCAGTTGATCGATCACCGGCAGAGCCGTCTTTGAGGGAACGGCAAATCCGATACCGATCGAACCGCCGGACGGCGAAATGATCGCGGTGTTTACACCGATCACTTCGCCATTGAGGTTGAACAATGGACCACCCGAGTTGCCGCGATTGATCGCGGCGTCTGTCTGAATGTAGTTGTCGTACGGTCCGGACTGGATATCGCGGTTGCGCGCCGAAACGATCCCGGCGGTAACCGTTCCACCCAAGCTGAACGGATTGCCAATGGCAATCACCCATTCACCGAGCCGCAATTTGTCACTGTCGCCGAATTTTACCGCCTTCAGCGGCTTGGTCGGCTTGACCCTTAGCAACGCGAGGTCGGTTCTCTGATCACGGCCGACAACTTCCGCCCTCAGAGTGGTTCCGTCATTGAGAATGACATTGACTTCGTCGGCGTCCGCTATGACGTGATTGTTGGTGACGACGAGGCCCGCCGCATCAACGATGAAGCCAGAACCGAGCGAATTAACGCGACGCGGCGTGGGCGTTTGATTGTTCTGCCCGTTTTGGCCGTTTTGCCCGTTTTGGCCCGGTTGACCACGCCGGTTCTTGAAGAATTCCTCAAAAAACTCCTCAAACGGCGAACCCGGCGGCAATTGTGGCATCGCGCCACCACTTCGGAGATCGACGGATTGCTTGGTCGATACATTGACCACGGCGTCTATGACCTGCTCGGCCACATCCGCTATTCCCTCAGGGCCACGAGCAGCCGCGGGGGAGCTGAAGACCGGCAAGGCAATGGCTGCAGCCGTTAAAATGGCCAAGCCAGCGCGGCCGACCGGGTTCCTCAAACGGAAATAGTGTGCGCCCATGGGCGTCGAGTCTCCTGGGAGTTAGCTTTCAGTGAGAGTGGCCCCGACCGGCAGGCGATTCAAGGGCACTTTAAGACAATACCATGCGAAGCTGATTTGCACCTTATCCGCGAACCAACCAGACCACTATAAGTCCGACGAGAGCCGACCCGATTCCGATGAGACGCAGCGAGATGTCAGGCGTTTCCAGAACGCTGGTCATCGCTCGCTTCGCCGCATCGGGAAAGGCCGCAAATATCAAGCCCTCGATGACGAACACCAGTCCGAGCGCGGCCAGAAAGTCCGACATGCCACTCGCTGCTTGCTATCGGGCTGGAGCCTGGCCAGACGACGGGGCCGCTTTGTCCCGTGCTTTCCCGGAAGGATCAGAGAAATAACGGAAAAAGCTTGAATCGGGTTTCAGCAGCATCCGCGTATCGTTCGACTTCAGGCCATGTTCGTAGGCCTGCATCGAGCGATAGAAAGCGAAGAAGTCCTGGTCCTGGTTAAAGGCATCCGCGAAAACCTGATTTCGGGTTGCATCGCCCTCACCGCGGATCTGTTCCGCTTTCGATGTCGCTTCCGCGACCAGCACCGTGACTTCGCGATCCGCACGCGAACGAATTTCCTGCGCGCGTTGCGCGCCCTGTGCGCGGAATTCCGCGGCCTCGCGTTGACGTTCGGTCTGCATGCGCTGATAGACAGCCTGGCTATTCTGCTCAGGAAGATCCGCGCGTCGAATACGAACATCGACGACCTGGACGCCGTAGGTGGCAGCCTCGCGATCAACCAATTCGCGGATGCGTGCCATCAGGTCGGCGCGTTGGTCGCGCACGACGTGCGTGAACGTCACCTCGCCAAGCACTCTACGCAGCGCCGAATTGAGGAGGATCGAGAGCTGAGAATTCGCACCTGCGATTGAGCCGAGGGTCTGATAGAACCGGAGCGGCTCCTGAATACGATATCGCGCGAACGCATCGACCACCAACCGCTTCTGATCGGAGGCGATCACTTCCTGCGGGGGCGCTTCGAGGTCAAGAATGCGCTTGTCGATATAGACAACGGAGTCGATGAAAGGGGCCTTTACGTTGAGACCCGGCTCATTCACGACGCGGACCGGCTGGCCCAGGCGGATCACCAGCGCTTGCTGTGTCTGATAGACGGTGAACAAAGACGAGTAGCCGATAATCAGCGCAGCGACGAAAACGACCGCAAGGATTCCACCGAGAAAATTCAACCTCATTGCCGGCCTCCCGTCTGCGGTTGGCCGCGCGTCTGTGGCTGACGAGACAACTCGCTGAGCGGCAAGTAAGGCACCACGCCATTGCCGCCTGCGCTGGAGTCCAGGATGATCTTGTCCGTACCGCCAAGCACACGTTCCATCGTTTCGAGATACATACGCTCGCGGGTGACGTCCGGAGCTTTCTTGTACTGCTCGTAGATTTTCAGGAAGCGCGATGTCTGGCCGACGGCTTCGGCGACTGTTTGCTGCTTGTATGCCTCGGCGGCCTGGGTGATCTGCGCCACCCGTCCGCGCGCCTCCGGTACGACACGGTTGGCGTAAGTCTGCGCCTCGTTTACTGCGCGTTCGAGGTCGGCACGCGCCGCCTGCACATCGCGGAACGCGTCAATAACCTGCGCCGGCGGATCGACTTTCTGCAGTTGCACCTGTTGCACGATGACTCCGGCGCCATAGTGATCGAGCGTCCTCTGCATCAGGTCCTGCACGGCCGTCTCAATAGTCTGCCGCGCGCCGGTCAGAATCGGCTGGATTTCGGAACGACCGATCACCTCGCGCATGGCACTTTCCGCCACAGCTTTCACCGTGCCTTCCGGATTCTGAATATTGAAGAGAAATTCACCGACACCTGTCGGTTTCACTTTCCATAGGACCGAAAAGTCGACGTCGACGATATTCTCGTCTCCGGTGAGCATCAGGCTTTCTTCCGGCACATCGCGGACCGTTGTTCCGCCGCGTCGGATGTCGTCGACCACCCGCATGCCGATGTCGATCTTGTTCACGCGCAGCGCCTTTGGCGTGAGCACAGTCTCGATGGGATACGGCAAATGATAATTCAGGCCGGGCTGTACTTCGCGCACTTCCTTCCCGAAGCGCAGCACAACACCCAACTCGTCCGGCTCGACCCGGAAGAAGCCGGAAAATCCCCAGAGCGCAAGAACACCGAGCGTAATGAGAGCGAGGCCGCGTCCGCCCAGGTTGCCACCTGGCAGCACGCGCCGCAGCCTGTCCTGGCCACGGCGCAGGATTTCCTCGAGATCGGGCGGAGTTGGTCCCGGTGATTGCGGTCCTGAGCCCCACGGGCCCTTGCCGCCACTGCCCCACGGCCCTCCGCCGCCCTGATTGGTCCAAGGCATTGAATGATATCTCCCGCGCCGGCTATTACCCGGCTAACCTTAGTTGGGAGGGGTTATAGGGGACCCTAAGGCCCGTTACAACGCGCTCCGATGCCGCGACTATTGGCCGGTTAACGTCTTACATATGTCGCCAAAGTGAAGTTGGCATCGTCGTCCGGCCCAGCAAAGCGATCATCGTGTGTTACCTCTTGCCAGACCTCTGGGTCGATTGGCGGGAACAGCGCGTCTCCGTGGGGTGAAACATGCACATGGGTGATTTCGAGCCGATCGGCCATCGGCATGATTGCAGCGAAAATATCGCCACCGCCTATAACCATGATTTCATCGACCCCACGCCGGATTGCATCGCTGCGCGCAAAGCCGAGTGCCGCATCGAGGCTCGTGGCCAACACAGTGCCGGGTGCGACAAGACTTAAATCGCGCGTGAGCACGATGTTTGTCCGACCGTCAAGCAGCTTCCCGATGGACTCGTGGGTCTTGCGGCCCATGATCAGCGGGCGATTGAAAGTAAGCTTCCGAAAATGCTGAAGATCCGACTTCAGTCGCCACGGCAGTTGACCCTCGCGGCCAATGACCGAATTGTCGCCGATCGCCGCAACCAGCACGATTTTCATATGAACGTGCCCGCGGCTGAACGCGTTTCCGGGATAGGAACTGTTTGGCGAGATAGATCCGCGTTCCCACAGACAAAATTTGTCAAAATGCGCGACATGATCCGGCGATCCGTCATCGACGCTAGAACGATTGTTCTGATAATTCACTAACGACCAAGCACTTTGTGACGAACATGAGAGCCAGAAAAATTCTTCCAGGCGTAGGTTCCAATTAGAATCGTCTTAGCTCGATGTATGCAAACGGCGACACCAGGAACACGAGCCCTTGGCAACCGGTTACACAGCCACTTCGGCCCTGATGTGCGGATGGGGATCGTAGTTCTCGATCGCGAAATCCTCATACCGAAACGCGAATATGTCCTTCACCGCGGGATTTAAACGCACCGTCGGTAAGTGCCGTGGCGCGCGCGACAACTGGAGCCGCGCTTGCTCAAGGTGATTGAGATACAAATGCGCATCGCCGAACGTGTGGATGAAGTCGCCCGGCTTGTAGCCGGTCACCTGGGCCACCATCACCGTAAGCAGCGCATAGGAGGCAATGTTGAACGGCACCCCGAGAAAAACATCCGCCGAGCGCTGGTAGAGCTGGCAAGAGAGCTTGCCGTCCGCGACGTAAAACTGAAACAGACAATGGCACGGGGGTAACGCCATTTTATCGACGTCGGCCGGATTCCACGCGGTGACAATCAGACGACGCGAATCCGGGTTGCGCCGGATCATCTGAATCACATTGCCGATCTGGTCGATCGTTTTGCCATCCTGCGCCGGCCAGGAACGCCACTGATGACCATAGACTGGGCCCAGCTCGCCGCGTTCATCGGCCCACTCATCCCAGATCCGCACCCCATGTTCCTGCAGATATTTGACGTTGGTATCGCCGGCCAGGAACCAAAGAAGCTCGTATATGATCGATTTCAGATGAAGTTTCTTCGTCGTCAGCAGAGGAAAACCTTCGTCCAGCGCAAAGCGCATCTGATAGCCGAACACCGACAATGTGCCGGTACCCGTGCGGTCGTGTTTTTCCGCACCGCGGCCAAGGATGAGTTCCATTAGGTCGAGATACTGGCGCATCGATCCTCGATTCTTTCCACGACTCGGAAAGGTGGGGAAGTTTACTCCCGACGACAACTCCCAGCACGCCTTTATCAACGACCTAAATGCGCTGTTTTACGGTCGATCGAGATCCAAACCTGATAGTATCGCGATGCCGTACTGGGATCGCCATGGGCTTCGATCGCATTCTCATCGCTCGCCTTCTTTTTTCATTAGTGACTGTTGGTTGGGGCGTCCTGACCGTTGTCGCCGATTTCAACAAGACACACGCGACCAATCCCGCCTGGACACCACACGCGCGTTTCCACGTTGTTTTGCAGGTCCTGAGTTATGTGGGCTTTGGGCTGTTTGCCTTCGCGCTGATCTGGTGGCCAGGCCCGTTGGCGGTTGAGCGGCTCTATTTCGTAGCGCTCATGGGAGCGATTGTGTATGCAGCGTTTTTTGCCGCGCTGATCGCGATGCCAATCTATGGCGGCGCGGCCTACGACGAAAACGGCTATCAACCGTTCGAGGCGCCCATTCCAATCATTGCAAAGAGATGGGACGCCAATATTACAGCCTTCTCGGTTCAACTCATCATACTTGCGGCCGGACTCGTGGCGGTGAGCGGAGCTGGCGCGGGCTGATAAATGGGCGACGGGCAGCGCCCGCCGCCTGAGCGCTATTCGACGAACACTTCGTCGCGTCGTTTGCGGATCATCGGAAGGGCGGCGAGCACCAGCAGAAACAACGCGACCGCGAGAAGCCCGGCCGAGATCGGGCGCGTGGCAAACACAGTGGCGTCCCCCCGCGCGATCAGCATGGCGCGGCGCAGATTCTCTTCCATCAGCGGACCCAGGACGAAGGCGAGCACCAGAGGTGCCGGTTCGAACTCATGCTTGGTCAGCCAGTAACCGACAAGCCCGAAGATCGCAGCAATGACCACGTCAGTTGGCGAATTGTTGATGGAATAGATGCCGATGCAGCAGAACACGATGATCGAGGGATAGAGCAACCGGTACGGGACGCGCAGCAGGCTCACCCACACTCCGACAAGTGGCAGGTTGATGATGATCAGCATGAGGTTGCCGAGCCACATTGAGGCGATCATGCCCCAGAACAGCTCCGGCTGCTTGGTCATGACCTGCGGGCCCGGGACGATGCCGTGGATGGTCATCGCACCGACCATCAACGCCATCACCGCATTGGGCGGAATGCCGAGCGTGAGTAGCGGAATGAATGACGTCTGTGCCGCGGCGTTGTTGGCACTTTCCGGCGCTGCCACGCCCTCAATGGCGCCGCGACCGAAGCGCTCGGGTGTCCTCGAAATGCGCTTCTCGAAGGTGTAGGCGGCGAAAGAGGCGACGACGGCGCCACCGCCCGGCAGGATTCCTAGCAGAGACCCAAGGATGGTCCCACGCGCAATCGCTCCGGACGAGTCGATCAGGTCCTGTCGCGTCGGCATCAGGCCCTTGATCTTGGCCTTCACGATGTCGCGGCTTTCCTGCGACATTTCCAGATTGCGGATGATTTCCGCGAACCCGAAGACGCCCATCGCCACGTTGGTGAAGCCGATGCCATCCGACAATTCCGCGATATCGAAGGTCATGCGGCCGGCGCCAGTCTCGAGATCCGAGCCGACCATCGATAGCAATAGGCCGGTGAGGATCATGGCGATGGCCTTGAGCACCGAACCCTTGGCAAGGACCACCGCAAAAATGAGGCCCAGCACCATCAGGGAAAAATACTCCGCAGGCCCGAACAGAAGTGCAATCGAGGTGAGCGGCACTCCTAGCGCGGCGACCAGAACCGTCGAGACACAACCGGCGAAGAACGAGCCAATGGCGGCGATGGCGAGCGCCGCACCGGCACGGCCTTGTCGCGCCATCTGATGCCCATCGAGACACGTAACGACGGACGTCGCCTCGCCGGGAATGTTCACCAGCACCGACGTGGTCGAGCCGCCATATTGGGCACCGTAATAGATTCCGGCGAGCATGATCAGCGCGCCGACCGGTGGCAACCCGAACGTAATCGGGAGCAGCATGGCAACCGTCGCAACGGTGCCGATGCCGGGGAGCACACCGACCAACGTGCCGACGAGCGCGCCAAGCAAGCAAAAGCCGATGTTGTAAGGATGAGCGGCGACCGAGAAGCCGAGCGCAAGATTGGCCAGAAGTTCACTCATGACGGTCTATCTTCTCAGTACCAGGGCCAAAGCTGAAACGGCAGTTGCAGCAAGTAGACGAACAGCCCTACGCAGAACGCTGTCATCACCACCGCAGCGATCAAGCTTTCGATCCACCGCATTTCGCTTGAGCCGAAAATCGAGATCATGAAGGCGGCAAAGGTCGAAGGCACGAGTCCCAACGGCGGAATGCTGACAAAACCCAGACTAAAGCCGCGGATCATCCCGGCAAAAGCAAGAATAGCCAGGATGACCCAGGCCGGACCGCGAATGGCATAACTGTCAAGCGGTGGTCCGTCGAAGAGCAGCCCGCCGAGAGCAACGAGCGCACCGACAATGGCAAGCAGGCCGGCAAATAGGCGCGGCGCCGTGCCGGGCCCAAACGCAAAGCCGTGCGTACCCGGAAGATCACCGGAGGCCCAGATTGCGATGATCGCCAATGCAATCAGCGCGAGGCCACCGTAAAAATCGCGTGGACCTCGCACCTTGAAGCGAAACCCACCCCCGTTCGCGGAGGTCTTTGCCCCCTCGGACATCATGTTCCTCCCTGCTCTTTATTCTTGGTTCTTGGGCCGGCTCCCGCCGATTGATCCCTACCACACGAGACACCTCGGCCGGAAGCACGGATGTTTGGCAGTCCCTCTAAAGCCAACCGGACAGGCCCAGGACCCCACCCACGGCAAAAATCCACAGCGGATTTATGCGGCTCGCAAAGCCGATAATTGCAGTTATCGCAGTAATCGCAGCAGCATAAATGTTGTGATCGGCGCTCCGCGCTAGCACGAAAGCGCTGGCCGCAATCAACCCCAGCGACACGGGAACCAGGCCGACCTGAATGGCGATACGCCAGCGCGCCTCCTTGAAACGATCCCAGGTCCGCGCCACGAGAAACGCCAGAACGCAGGTCGGCCCGCACATCGCCGCCGTCGCCACGGCCGCACCGGCCAAGCCTGCAACGTGATACCCGATCAACGTCACGATAATGATGTTCGGCCCCGGCGAAACCTGCGAAATCGCGAAACTGTCGGCGAATTGCCGATCGGTCATCCAATGCATCACCTCGACGGCGATGCGGTGCATTTCCGGAATCGCGGCATTCGCGCCGCCAACCGCAAACAACGACAACAGCGCAAAATAGCCGGCCAGTGCAATCAGCGGATTGTCATTCATCTTGTCATCCACGCGCTCACAACGCTGACCGGTGCCAGCACTGCAAAAACCAACGGCAGCGGCCACTGCATGATGGCGACACCAGTAAAGGCCGCGATGGCAATGAGAGGCGCCCAGTCCCACCGCTTACTGAACAGTGGCGTCGCCATTTTGGCGACCACCGCAATCAACAGGCCCGTGGCTGCAGCCGTAATGCCGGTCAGAATACGACCAAGCGCTTCGACGTCACCGTAGCGCGCATAGAGAATGGCGAGAATGGTGACAATGATCAGAGGCGGTCCCATCAGCCCAGCCAGTGCAACAGCCGCTCCCGGCGCACCGCCAAAGCGCGAACCGAACACGACGGAAAAATTCACGACGTTCGGTCCGGGTAGAAATTGGGAGAGTGCGAACGCTTCGTTGAATTCTTCAGACGTCATCCAACGACGTTGCTCGACGATCATTCGCCGCGCCCACGGAAGCGCGCCACCGAACCCTGAAATGGAAACGATCACGAAGGCGCGGAAAAGTTCAGAAAGCTTGGGGCGGATTGTCGTTGAGGAAGATGGCGCGGTGGGTGCCGACATGCGCCGTCAAACTACAACGGGCCGAATGCAGCGCCTAGATAGTGGCGCGCGCAAATCTCCCTTGTGCGCGGGGGATTTCTGCGCTGCTGGAAGAGTACGCGCATGCAATAAAGCTATTCGTGGGAATTCCCGGCAATTACGATCGCCGTGCACTGGTCCGCGAAACGTGTCCCGATCCCGCCTATGAAACGGTGGCTGTGCACTCAATACAGTGCGTCGCATCGACAGACTCGATATTTTCCTGATCGATTCAACTGTTGCCGGCGCGGCACACGGCGAACTCGACGCGCCGACGCTGAGTTGACTTGACGAAACACTCGGCGCGTCGACCGCACGATCTGCGCTCCTCTTCTTGCATCATCCTCCGGCCGACACGGGGATTGCGTACACAGACCCCGTGCGGCTTCGAAACTCCGACGCGCTTGCCGAAGTTCTTGGCTGACACCCGTGTGTGCTGCTGGTCGCGGCAGGACATGTTCATCGTTAGGCGCAAACCGTGCTCGCGGCATTTCGGCCAGTATCTGCCCGGCCGGAGAGCAGGCGGTGACCCTCGAATTTGAACCACGCTGGCCGGAGGTTTTTAGAATCGAGCCTTCAGCCTTCCATTTGCACGCATGGCTTGCCGGACCGGGATTCGGAAGCGTGGTTACTTACCTCGTACCGGTAGAGGAGTTCCCCGGGCCCTACGCCGAAACGACCCCGCCCCCGCTGTAAGGCCCAATTTCTGGGAACCGCAGGCACTCTTTCTTCGGTAACCTTCAGCGCTTATATTCCTGTGTGCCGGGGCAACCCGGCTATGGCGATAAATGGCCGTCGCAATAAACCCATCGGACCCGGGGGCAGTACCCGGCGCCTCCACCAAAGCCCGGCGAGCACAGGTTTCGGCGGGGGCGAAATAGGATCGACGAGGGCGTAAAGGGCGTGCTTTTGCTCGGCATGGTACCGCCGATATCGGGCCACATTCATAGTTGCCAACGACAACTATGCTCCGGTTGCTCAGGCCGCGTAAGCGGTTTGAAAGACCGATCTAAAGCCCTGACGGGTTAAGCTCCATCAGGCGGGGTCCGGAGGCACCTGGCAACAGAAGCCTCCACTTTATCTCTCCGGAACCACACCTAATATGACAGGCACCATGGCTTCTGCGCGGGGATAGCGCTCCCGGCATGCGTCGCGGTAGCATTGAACGATTCACCCAGGCTTCGACCCTCCATGGCTGATCAGATTCGTTACGATCTTCTCACTCAACAGGCGTTGCGCGGCGTTGTGCGCAGTGTGTTGACCGATACCGCCAAGAAGGGACTGCCTGGCGACCATCACTTCTATATTTCGTTTGATACACGTGCAGACGGCGTGCGCCTGTCGGATCGGCTCCGCGCGCAATATCCCGAAGAGATGACAATTATTCTTCAGCACCAATTCTGGGATCTGAAAGTTGGTGAAGACGATTTTGAGGTCGGACTGTCATTCGGCGGAATTCCGGAGCGACTTACTGTGCCCTTTGAGGCCATTAATGGTTTTTTCGATCCGTCTGTTCAATTTGGTCTGCAATTTGAAGAAGTCACGGAAGGTGACGAACGGCCGGCGCCTGCAAATGTGCAGGAGCCAACTACCGCGAACAACAAGAAAAAGCGCTCGTCGGCGAGTCCACCTGTGCCCGTCGCAGCAAGTGAGCCGGAAAAAGAAAAACCAACGCGCCCGTCTGTTCCGGTTTCGAAGCGCGAAAAGGCGGAAAAACCGACCAGCGGTGGCGGCGGAGAAGTGGTACGACTTGATCGCTTTCGCAAAAAGTAGCCCTGCCCTCTGCAGTGGCTCGCGACCAGCATTTTTGTTTCCGTTGCCGTCGGCCTAGTGTCGCGCCGACACGGTTGGTTTTGATGATCTCGGATGGACCATATGGCGAAGGCACGCAGTAAATCCGCCGGGACCCGCATTGAAAGCGACGCTTTCGGACCTCTTGAGATTCCTGCCGACCGACTCTGGGGCGCGCAAACCGAACGGTCGCTTCACAATTTTCGTATCGGCAGCGAGCGGATGCCGATCAAAATCGTGCACGCTCTCGGCGTCATCAAACGCGCGGCTGCCGAGGTCAACCGGCAACTTGGGTCGCTCGACCGCAAACGTGCGTCGGCCATCGCTGCTGTCGCTCAAGACATCGCTGACGGCAAATTGGATGAGCACTTTCCGTTGTCGGTGTGGCAAACCGGATCGGGCACGCAAACCAACATGAACGTCAACGAAGTGATCGCCAACGCTGCCAACCTTAAGCTTGGCGGCGCGCTGGGCGCGAAGTCACCGATCCATCCGAACGACCATGTGAATATGAGCCAGTCGTCGAACGACTCGATCCCGACCGCCATGCATATCGCCGCGGCAACGGAGATAGAGCGGCATCTCAAGCCGGCGCTGGCACACCTTCACGCGGCGCTGGACAAGAAAGCGCGGCAATTTGCAACGATCGTCAAGATTGGTCGCACCCATACGATGGATGCAACTCCCATTACATTGGGTCAGGAATTTTCCGGCTACGCGGCGCAGGTAAAATCATCGCTGACGCGGCTCACGCAGGCGCAGCGCGAACTATATCCGCTGGCGCAGGGTGGCACAGCGGTTGGCACTGGGATCAATTCAAAGCCTCAATTCGCAAAGGCTGTCGCCAGTCGCATCGCGCAGCTGACGAAGCTACCGTTCATCACCGCGACCAACAAATTTGAACATATGGCCGGTCATGATGCGTACGTGTTTGTGCATGGCGCGATCAACTCTGCTGCGACCGCACTTTACAAGATTGCGAACGACATCCGGTTGCTTGGATCCGGCCCACGGTCGGGCCTCGGCGAACTCATTCTGCCGAGCAACGAATTGGGCTCATCAATTATGCCGGGCAAAACAAATCCGACACAGAGCGAGGCGTTGACCATGGTTTGCTGTCAGGTGTTCGGTAACCAGACAACCATCACGATCGCTGGCAGCCAGGGACATTTCGAGCTTAACGTTTACAAGCCCATTCTGGCCTATTGCATGCTGCAATCGATCAGGCTGCTTGCCGATGCCGTGAATTCCTTTACCGACAATTGTGTCATTGGGATTCGCGCCAACGAGCCGCGCATTCGCGAACACCTGGAGCGATCACTCATGTTGGTGACCGCGCTCGCACCGAAGATCGGGTACGACAAGGCCACGGAAGTCGCAAAGGCGGCGCACGCGAACGGTACAACTCTCCGTGAAGAGGCGCTCCGACTTGGATTTATTGGCGGGCCTGAATTCGATCGGCTGGTTCAGCCCGAAAAAATGACTCGCCCACGGTAATCGAATGAATGGTATCTAGGTAGGTCAGACGCAGGAAAAATCGACCCACTGACGCAAAGACGCGCAATAAAATCGAGAAGTCTATTCCGTAAAACACCATGTATTGATGGGCACGGTAGATACGTATCCGGCTACTATTCTACGGAAGCAGCGTGTCAAATTTCCCAACAAGAAAAACATTCCGTAGGGTTTCACCAATGGCATTTTCATGTCTTCGCTAGTATAAACTTTCGAACTTTTAAATATACATTTGGAAGTTCCAGGGTAACTCGCAAATTACATTCCCCATTTCTACTCATTTTCGGCGAGGATCACTTGTTTCACTTTTGTGATCAACCAACCGTGTATTGAACTACAGCGCGAATAGGACAAACTGTTTCCAAGCTGTCTTGTGGAGTTCGCCGTAAAGGCACCTTTCCGCCAACGTGTCGGCGTATTTGATAGCGATGCTTCGCATCAGGTGAGCGCCGAACTGAAACGTAACCCGTTACCATCGAGGGGCGACGGAATGGCTGAAGTGATCAATCTTCGGACCGTTCGAAAGCGGGACAAGCGGCGACAGCACGACCAACGTGCGCACGCCAATCGCCTTGCCTTTGGTCAGCCCAAGGAAGTTCGCAAGATTGAAGCCGCGCGTCAGGCGAAAGCCGGGCGCGACCTCGATCGGCACCGGGTCGAAATAGGGGACCATCAATGAAATCTCCGGTTGTCAAACGCTCGATCGTAATCGCGGGCCATAAGACGAGTGTGAGTCTGGAAGACGCATTCTGGAAGGGACTGAAAGAAATCGCGAATGGCAGAGAGGTCACTCTGTCAGACCTGGTGGCATCCATCGATACAGATCGCCGCCATGGAAACCTGTCATCCGCGATTCGCCTTTTTGTCCTCGACCACTACCGGATCCACGGTGAGGAGCGTATCCCGCAGACTGAAGCTCGCGAGATTCAAAGCGCGCGCGTGGTTCATTCAGTTCTGCGAGCGGACTGAGGCAGCAGGCTGCCCCGCGCTTCGCGGCGCGGGCGCTGGCCTGATATCAATGGGTGCCGGAAGGGCGGGTGCTTGCTTCATCTTGGGCGAGCCTCGCCCTTGAGGTTGTGGCGCGACATTCTCAATAGAGCGCAGCCGTTTGGCCTGATTTTCGACCGCCCGCAGCGTGACCCATCCACTCAACGCGGACACGTCGACGTTGCGCGACGGCGCCGTCACGGGACCCTTCAATGACACGAAAATCTTTGGCCGAGATCCGCCATGATCGTTCGCGCCCGATAGCGTGAGCTTGGTATCGAACGATCCGTTTGTGAGATCGAGCATGCCAGTGACGGACAGACCCGCCTCTTTGTTCTCAACTGAAACATCAGCCAAACCCAGTTGCCCCGACGTAATCTGGAACGGGAATTCCGCGTGTTTCAGAGAAAACTGCCCATTGATCAAGGATTTTCCGGCGAGGTCGGAAATGCGACCATTGTCGACGACGAGGCCCCGATCAACTGCACGGGTGATAACGTCGAAAACTCGAGCGTCGAGACTAAACAGCTTGGCGTCAGCCAACACGATCTTGCCAGAACCCTTGAGTGAACCAACGAGAGCGATCGGACTGAGGCCAGTACCTGTCAGATCAGTCGCCAGGTCGAGTGAGCCGGTTACGAATGGTCTCGGTGTCCATGCAAATAATGTCGCCGCATTGGCGCCCGAGAGTGAAACCTTCAGCTGCGAGGTCAGCCCATCGTCGGCGTTCCAGAACAAAATTCTTCCGGAAAGGCGTCCCCCTGCCACATCTCCCGTGATGTCCTCCAAGGACATTTCATTGTTGGCAAGTCGTAGTGCAGTGTTGAATTGACGCGCCGTCAATTGCGGAAGGAGGTCCGCGCGAGCAACTTTGAGCGCGAGTCTGCCGGTGAATGTGCCGAGCAGCCCGGTTCCAAATGGCTCGCCGGACCAATTCCATGCGGCGTCTTTTCCGGATGCTTGCGCTTGCAGGCCGATTGCACGAGCAATGAGTGCCGGTACGTCGGCCACGTCGGCTTCGATCGCTCCATCGATCCGGCGTGGTGTCGCTTCGCCCACCGCGAGGTGCCCGCGAACACTGGATCCTGCAATCTTCGCGTCGATATCATCAAATGTCGTTGTCCCGGCTGCAACGGACACACGCGACTTCATCCGAAGCGGCAGAGATCCGCCGGCTGTCGACCGCAGTGGCTTCACGTCGGCTTCGTTTATCTGTAATCCGGCCGTGGCCTTTATCCCTTGAGCGTCCGAATAGCGGCCGGTTCCGTTCGCACGGGCGGACAGGCCATCTCCAGATAATTGCGCGCCAAACGTCATATCTCCATTGACCGGTCCAGCCAGTTGAATTTTCAGCTGTCCCGCGCCGTTTCCGGCAGCGACCAGTCGATCAAAATTCATGAATTTTAGCAGTTGCTCGCCCCGCGATGCGTCCATGACCGCGTCCATACGAACGTTTGCTGTCGATGGCTTGGTCCAATCGCCGCTTGCCCGCGCGCGGACATCAATGCGTAGATCGTCGAGATCTCCGTTCAATACGAGTTGCGCGTCCGTGACTGGGGACTTGTCATCTCCGGCCATTTCAAGCTTGGCGTGCAATTTTCCACGGCCGACGCGCTCTAGCAGCCCGATGACCGGTCGCGCCCGTTCGGTGGAGAGCTTCGCGGCAATAGTTGCAAGGGAGGCAGTTTGTTTCGCTTCGAAATCCACCGACACTGTGCCCCGGGGTGCATGCCCACCGGTTTCGATGCGCCCACTCGCGGCGAAGTTTCCTCCCGCAAAGTCACCAATCGACAAGCGGTCGATGAGCAATCCGTCGCCATCCACTTTCATGAGCGCGTGCGCATCACTGGCTTCAATACCGGCAAACGTCGCCCGGCCAATGTCGGCTTTGAGATTTATCTCGCGCGGACGATCGAGTGCCGACCCTGCGAGCAGGGCCTTGCCAAAATCGAGAGCTGAATCGACGTCGAATTGATTGGTCTTCAATTCGGCATCGATTCTGGCTGGGCGATTCCCGGAAGGCAGAAAATACGCGAACCGCCCGGTTAAAGGTTGGCGGTTGAATTCAAGGTTCAAGCGGTCGACCGCTATTTTTTCCGAGGAGAGAGCCAGGTCGCCGCGAAGGCTCATTGGTCGAAGATCGCCACCTTGCTGGCTCTCGCCGCGACTTTCCAGCCATGCCGCCAGAACCTTGGGGTCGGATGCCTCGATCTCCGCCGGCCCAGTAAAAGCAACGCCATTCGCGCCAATCGCGAGACGTCCACTGACCCGTACCTGGGTCATGCCGGGCGCCCGGAATTCAAAACGATCGAGACTCCATCCATCCGCGCTGCTGCTGATGTCGCCACGCAGGTTCTGGATACTGTTCCCCCCTAGTGTGACGAGGTCGATGCCTAAGCCGAGCTGCATAGGCATCGTGGTACGAAACGCGGCGGTCCCCAATTCAGCAAACTTTCGCATGATGACGACAGGGGACTGGCCTGCACGGCCGGAGCCCGAGACCACTCGGTCAACGTCAATTTGTCGTCCGGACAGAACGCCTTGGAAGCGTGGATTGCGTCCGAATTTTAGATCGGCCACCCCGGTCAACTTGAACCCTTGCTCCTCCGAACCGTATTGGAACTCGACATTCTCCATCAGCGCCGATTTCCCGGTCGCTTTGATCTTTCCTCCAATCCGCCAAGGCTGCGTCAAAGCATCCGCTGGTTCGGCCGCATTACGCGCGGCGATCCCGACAGGCCGCAACAGATTTAGAGTGCCGTCAAAACTTGGCTCACGTGCAACGACAGCGATTGCACCTTCGGCTTCAATGCTAAGGGGGTAGTCAGCCGAGTCGACACTGACGCGAACCCTCATCGAGCCGTCGTCGCTCAAACGGTTTGTTGTAACGCGGTAGGGATAAAGTTTACCGGAGACGGTCGCGCTCCCCTCTCCTTTCATTGGCCCTACCAGGGAGCGAACCTCACCATTAAACGACACACGTCCAAAAGTGATGCTTCCGTCGTTTCCGGCATTCGTAAGAGTTATCGTGCCATCCTCGATTCGGAGCCGATTTATCGAAAGGTAATCGGGCCTCAATGAAACTGCGAGGCTCGGCGCGCGCACACGGCCCAAAACATCCAAACCCAGGCTCACCTGTGGCCCAGCAAGCCGCATCTCCGTGGCGCGCCACTCTCCGCGCATTAGTGGCCCGAGAGCAAATTCTACATCGAGATAGCGTGCCCGGATCGCGTCATCGCCATCACCGACCGTGATGTCATGCAGTGTGAGACGGGGCGATGGTAGCAGCCGGGCGTCGATCGCTCCGGTCACCCGGATATTGACGCCGGTAAGACGATGCGCTTCGGCTTCCAACAGCGACCGATAGTTGCCCAGATCGATCAGCAGCGGACCGACCAGCGCCGCCAGAAGCGCCAGAATGATTGCGATCGCTAATCCAAGCAGGGTGGTCTGCAAAACCCGCTCCAGCGCCGAAGCCGCATTCGGCGCGACCCTCAGCCAATTGTGAATCGAGACTATATTGGCGATTTATGGCGGCAAATCTATGTCGCCATCTCAGGAAAGCGCGACAATCTTGCCCGGATTCATAATGTTGTGAGGGTCAAGCGCCCGCTTGATGGAGGCCATCACATCCAACGCCGCCCTTCCATGTTCTGCAACTAGGTATTTCATCTTCCCCTGCCCCACCCCGTGTTCGCCAGTGCAGGTCCCGTCCATCGCAAGTGCCCGCTCAACCAGGCGTTCCGACAGAGCCTCGGCGCGCTTGAGCTCATCGCGATCGTCCATATCGACAAGCAGCGTCAGGTGAAAATTACCATCACCGACATGACCGACAATCGGCGCAAGGATGCGGCTCGTTTCTATGTCGCGCTGTGTTTCGGTCACGCATTGCGCCAATCGCGAAATGGGCACACAGACGTCGGTGGCCACCATCGTGGCCCCCGGACGCAGCGCGAAATTCGACAGTGCTGCGTGGTGTCGCGCTTCCCACAAACGCGTGCGCTCTTCAGGCCGCGTAGTCCAGGTGAAGGGACCGCCCCCGAACTCGGCTGCAATTTCGCCAAAGCGCTTGGATTGTTCGGCGACCGACGCTTCGGTTCCGTGGAACTCCAGGAACAACATCGGCGTTTCGGGCAGCCCCAGATTCGAATGGAGGTTGCACGCCCGGACCTGGAGAGAGTCCAAAAGTTCAATTCGCGCAACCGGAATACCGGACTGAATCGTATGGATGGCCGTGTTGCAGCAAGCTTCGACCGAGGGGAACGGACATATCCCGCCAGAAATCGCTTCCGGAATGCCCGAGAGCTTCAGCGTCAGTTGTGTGATGACCCCGAGCGTGCCTTCAGAGCCGACCATGAGGCGCGTGAGATCGTAGCCGGCCGACGTCTTCTTGGCCCGTCGCGCGGTATCGATCACCTCACCATTCGACAGCACAACCTTGAGCGCAATGACGTTGTCCTTCATCGTGCCGTAGCGCACGGCATTGGTGCCCGAGCAGCGAGTCGCCGCCATCCCGCCCAGCGAAGCATCTGCGCCCGGGTCGATAGGAAAGAAAAGTCCGCTGTCGCGGAGCTGTTCGTTGAGCGCTTTTCGGGTAATTCCGGGCTCGATAACGCAATCAAGATCCTCCGCGTGGACTGCAATAATTCTGTTCATGTCACGGAAATCGATCGACACGCCGCCAATCGGCGCGTTCACGTGCCCTTCAAGCGAAGTTCCAACCCCGAATGGAATGACGGCGACACCGTTCGCCGCACAGATCCGGACGATCTGCTGAACCTCCTCGGTGTTTTGCGGGTAAACGACGGCGTCAGGTGGCTGATTGGCGATCCATGTAACGGTGTTGCCATGCTGTTCACGCACCGCTTGCGACGTGACAACGCGATTGCCAAAAGCCGCGGTCAATTCGGTCACTGCTTTGCCAATTGCCGCGGAATTCCGCGCTTTTTGTTCGGCAGCTGTCGCCAACACCATTCGACTGTCCTCTGCAGGTCCGTTTGGCGAACTTTAGCAGAGGACAGGTAGCGGGTGAAACGAGACCGGCGGTGGCACCTGTTGCGGGGACAGCCGCCATAATTGGCTACGCCGCCACGCGCCGGCCGCGCTTTACGACGATCTCCCAAGGAATGGAACGATCATCGAGACTCTTTTCCGATAGCGGTGATATTCGTCTCCAAACAAATCGATTAGATCATGCTCTTCAAGGGCGATCCCGACGAAGATGTAGGCCGTCGCAACCATTGCGAACAGGAGATGCCCTGCGGTCATGACCGGAGTCGCCCAGAAGAAGATGAGAAAACCAAGATAGATCGGGTGGCGCACCAGATTGTAGAGAAGCGGGGTTTTGAAGCGCATCGCCGGCATAGGCCTGCCTACGAGATTGTTGGCGACCTGATGCAGGCCGAAGAGTTCAAAGTGATTGATCAGGAAGGTACTGACAAACACCAAGACCCAGCCGAACAGGCTCAGCCCCAGCAACGAGGCTGCGACTTGTGGATTTGTCACCTGCCATACCACGGCGGGAATCGGCTGCCACTGCCAGAACAGAAACGCCAGCGCCAAACTCGAAAACAGGACGAAGGTGCTTCGTTCAACAGCTACCGGCACAATACGCGTCCACCATTTCTTGAACTGGGGGCGCGCCATCACGCTATGCTGGATTGCGAACAGCGACATCAACAACAAGTTGATGATGATGGCCTGCATCGGCGGCCCCGCGTGACCGGAGTCGATGGTCTTTGGCACAACCAAACCTGTGACAAAGCCTATCGAGTAGATGATCGTTGCGGCGAACGCGACATAGGCTATGAGGCCATATAAAAGTGCAATGAGTCTTGTCATGGAATTTCTCCTTTTTTCTACCTTGTGCAATTATTTTTTCGGCTCCGTTGGCGCCAACGGAACTTCAGCAGACACGAATATTGAATTGGTGCTTGGCGGCGATGGCTCACGTGGCGTCAACAATGCGTAATTGGCGATGATCGTGACCGCTCCGATGAGTGGTCGGCTGGCCCGTCTGATGCGGCTGAATAGTTTGTTCGTCGCTTCCCTTCGGAGGCGAAATGTCTCCTGACGATAGAAATCGACGTCGATAGTACCGTTCCTAAGGCGTTTTATTTTTTCGATGTTCATTGCATCCTCGACACTGGCAGACTCAATGCGATTGATCGGACGCTTTTCTGTAGAAAACGTAGTCGGCGGTATAAGGCACGCTCAGCAGGGCACCGGATGAGTCGCACGCCCCATCGGCGGTACCACCCTGCGTGTTCAGCCGTTGGATCGTCGTGACGTTGCTAAGTTTGCCGGACCCGTGCCGCGCAGTGACTTCGAGTTTAAGCAGCGGAATATCGTTTGCGCTGGCACCGGGCGCGCGAGCGAGCACCTTGGCACTGACTGCACTGCCATCGCTCATTTCCCACGTCGGCCCTGCATAGTGGCGACCGACCGTTTTCCCGGCGATCAGCAATGTCGCGACCGGCTCGCGAAACTGCCAGACGAGTTTGCCAGCCGAACTATTTTGGCATTCGTAGACCTGCGCGCCGACCGCGTGAACACTTGTGACCGGAATTTCGCCCGGTGCTGCAATTGCATCCGGCACTTCGGCTGCCGCAGGCAATGGGGAGAGCATCCGTACGCCTGCGATGTAGGCCGCCAGGATCGCCACGGTTCCGATCAGCGATCGAGCAACGCAAAAGAATTGAGTTCCGGTCTGGGCGCGCCGGCCAAGCACCTCCTGATGCCAACGATCGATTTCGCCTGTCTCCCTGGTTCTGCGATGGACATTCTCCGTTTGCATTCCACGCTCCATTCGTTTTCTGGCCGCTGGAATGCGCCTTTCCAGCACGAAAGGCTTTGAGCCCCGCTTGATTTGTCCTTGAGGAAGTCTTGATTTCGCTTTAGACGGCGTGCCGGTATGATTTGGCAGCCTGATTGCGGGGGCGCAGCAACGTGCTGTTTTTGTTCGATGATTTTGCGCTCGATTGCGAGCGCCGGGAACTGCGTGCGGATGGCGCGGCGGTGCCAGTCGAGCCGCAGGTCTTCGATCTCCTGGTCTATCTAATTGAAAACCGCGACCGCGTGGTCAGCAAAGATGACCTTATCGCGTCCGTATGGGGTGGGCGAATAGTCTCCGAGTCGACCCTGACCAGCCGGATTAACGCCGCACGAAAGGCAATCGACGACAGCGGGAAACAGCAGCGCCTGATCCGGACGTTCGCGCGAAAAGGCTTTCGTTTCGTCGGCGATGTCCAGGAGGAACACCCGCCTGCGGTCGATGACCTCAGCGGTACGGCAACCGGCAAGACTGCTGACGCTCATCCGCCACTCATCGCCGACCGTCCTTCAATCGCGGTCCTGCGATTCGAGAACATGTCTGATGATCGAGCACTGGGATTGATCGCCAACGGGCTGACTGAAGACATCATTGCACTTTTGGCACGCGTACCGGGATTTTTTGTCATCGCCCGCGCTTCCTCATTCGCTTACACGCAGCAGCGCGCCGACTCCCGTCAGGTCGGAGCCGAATTGGGGGTCCGTTACGTCGTTACCGGCAGCGCGCGCAGTTCAGGTGATCGCGTTCGGATCAACGTTCAACTTGTCGAGGCGGAGAGCGGAAATCAGTTATGGGCCGGACGTTACGACGTCAGCCGCGGCGATACACTGGATCTTCAGGACGAGATCGCGCGTCGCATCATCGTGGAATTGGAGCCGGCGCTGACCAAAGCCGATTTCACGGGAATCAAGCGACGAAGGAACGAAAGCGTCGATGCGTGGTCGCATTTTCGTCAGGCCGCAGGCGCAATCGCCGTACAAGGCTGGAACGAGGAGTCCGTTGCAGAGGCTCTGGACAAGGTGAATCAGGCACTTGTCATTGACCCCGACTTCGCGCTGGCACGTGCGTTCCTGGCGTTGCTCAATGCTTTCGGAGCCAACTTGTCGCTGATCCCGGATATCGAGGCCGCGAGGAAAGGAGCTCGCGACGAGGCAGAGCGTGCAATCACGATAGATCCAAATGCGTCCGATGTTCTCGGATTCGCTGGTTGCGCTTTTGCCGACATCGGAGAGCACGAGCGGGGCGTCGAACTGCTGCGACGCGCGCTGGTTCTCGATCCAAGCAACGCACAGGCGCACGTAGCCCTCGGCGCATCGCTCGTCCTCTTCGGCCGCTTCGATGAAGGCATCCAGAGTATGAAGTTCGGCATGCGATCGAGTCCGAAGGATTTTCGATTGACCTTCTGGAGCATGATACTTGCCTACGCGCTAGGACGTGCGGGCCGTTTTGACGAAGCGTTGGCAGAGGCGTCGGCCGCGGCACGCCGCGATGGCCGTCTGTATACGGCTCGTATCGTTGTCGCATGGGTACTTCTGAAACTTGAACGCGATGAAGAGGCGCGAACGGCACTGGGCGAGGCGCGACGTATCAGGCCCGCACTCAGTCTTGTCGAAGTTCGGAGGTTCTTTGGCCAGCGTACCGCAGAAGACCTGCAGCCCTTGTGGATCTAGTCACCGATAGAGCGCTCATTGCAGATAAGCTTCGCAGACTGCTTGCTCGACATAGAACGGCGGGAGTTGCGCCGGAGCAACCAGCTCGTTGCCGTAGAGCCGCAGGTTTTCGATGTTTTGATCTACCTCGTTGAAAATCGTGATCGCGTGGTCAGCAAGGACGACCTCATCTCGTCTGTATGGGGTGGTCGAATAGTTTCTCAGTCGACCCTGACCAGCCGGATAAATGCCGCACGAAAGGCAATCGGCGATACCGGAGAAAAGCAGAGCCTTATTCGCACCGTCGCGAGAAAGGGCGTTCGCTTTGTCGCGCCGATCGATGTCGTGAGGGACCAACAGGTCTTCGCGCTCACAGAACCTCAGAGGCCATCAATTGCCGTCCTGCCTTTCACAAATATGAGCGGTGACCCGGAGCAGGACTCTTTTGTCGACGGCGTTACTGAAGAGATCATTACTGCCCTTTCCCGCGTCCGTTGGTTTTTCGTCATCGCACGCGGTTCGGCATTCGCTTACAAAGGCAAAGAGGTCAGTCCCGCCGAGATCGCCCGCGAACTTGGCGTTCGCTACATCCTGACGGGCAGCGTCCGCCGCTCCGGCGATCAAATTCGCGTCTCGGCCCAGCTTATCGACGGGAACCGCGGCAGCAATGTATGGGCACGAAGTTACGACCGCGCCCTCTCCGATATTTTTGCCGTGCAGGATGAAATTACTCAGACAATTGTCGGCGGCATTGAACCTGAGCTAAGCCGGGCAGAACGGGAAAGAGCCCGGATCAAACACCGCGAGAGCGTGGACGCGTGGAGTATCTATCAGCGTGGCATGTTTCATCTTTACCGGTACACGCGCGAGGATCTGGTGCAGGCGCGAAAGCTTTTCAAAAGTGCGATAACCATCGACCCCGACTTGGGACCTGCATATTCGGCCATCGCCGAGACTTATTATTACGAAGTGGTGTACGGGTTCATACTGCGAGACGACGCCAATCGCGAACGCGCGCTCAATGCCGCAAAAAGGGCCGTCGCGCTCGATCGAGACGATGCGGGCGCGCATTGTAGCCTGGGACGAATTCGTTACCTCAGCCGGGAATATGCCGGCGCCATTTCCGAACTGGAAATCGCGTTAGATCTCAACCCGAGCCTGGCCCTCGCACACTACGGGCTCGGCGCCGCGTTCGTGTTCTCGGGAAATCCGCAAAAAGCCTTTCAGTATCTAGAGTCGGCAGTTCGGCTCAGTCCTCACGATCCGAACATGGGCTCGTATCTCGTGCGAACCGCTGAAGCGAAGTATTTAATTGGAGACGATGAGGGAGCCGTAAGTTTCGCCCTGAAGGCACTAGCACAACCGAGCTTCCAATGGTCACGCTACGCGATTTTGATCGCAGCGCTGGGACAATTGGGACGACAAGACGAGGCGCGACGTTATGTCGCCGAAGTCACGCGATTGAGGCCGACCTTTTCAATCGCGTTTGTTCGGACCATGCATCCATTCAGTCGCGACATGGGAATTGATCGCTACTATGCCGGTTTGCGCAAGGCGGGTGTGCCGGAAATATGACCTTTCAGTGAAACCGATTGATCCGAAGCGGTTTCGTACGAGCCTTTCCCGAACACCAGGCTCTGAACGCCGCAATGACCGAGAACAAACGGGCCCATAGGCCAGTCCGATTCGAATTGATTGGCGAATGATCCGAGGGCTCCGGCATGTTTCCAGAGTGCCGAGCACGATACCGTCCGTCCTTGCGAAACGATGGATTTGTCGCGGAGGTGCGGTTGATTTCTCATCGATAAGAACCTTGGATATAATTGCTTATCCAAATTGTTGCTGGCGACAACGTCCTGTTTTCGTTCAAAGATTTCGCGCTCGACGGCGAACGTCGGGAGTTGCGCACGCGTGGGACGATCGTTCCGATCGAGCTCGCAGGTTTTTGATCTGTTGGTCTACCTCATCTAGAACCGCGACCCGCATCGTCAGCAACGACGATCTGATCGCATCGGTTTGGGGTGGACGCATTGTTTCGCGTTCCTCGAGCTACCGTGCCAAGCATCGCCGTCGTCTCCGTTTTTTTTGGTCAGAACAGTCAAAGAACGCGCCGCACGGGAACGTCGTTAATGTTTGGTTAATCCGCTAAGCCCTTGAAATCTTGGGCGCCAACGGCTTTGCCTGATGGACGCGCCAGCGTCACTGTCGTAGCTTGCCGCGCCTGAATGACCTCGGAGTTTGTGATGGCCGGCCCTGTAATTGCTGTGACCGACACGGTTTTCCCCTCGCTCGATCCGGCCAAGGCGGCGCTTGCGCGGCTCAATCCCACCTATCGGATGTCGAAAAGCGTCAATGCTGAAGATATCGTCGCCGTTGCGAAGGATGCAGACGCGGTTCTTGTGACCTACGCGAAGCTCACGCGCGATGTGCTCATGCAGTTAAACCGCTGCAGGGCCATCGGCCGGTTCGGGTTGGGTGTCGACAATATCGATCTGCCTACTGCCAAGGAGAAGGGGATTGCAGTCAACTATGTGCCGGACTACTGCATTCGGGAAGTGTCTGACCATGCCATGGCTCTCTTGCTGGCACTGATCCGTAAAATTCCGCTGTCCAACAAGCTGGTGCAGAGTGGTCGCTGGGAAATGCCGGCGGTCGTGCCGATCCGCCGTATCGAAGGCACAGTGCTCGGCCTCATCGGCTTCGGCCACATCCCGCGACTGGTTGCCCCCAAGGCGCAGGCATTCGGCATGAAGGTCATTTCCTATGACCCGTTCGCCAAACCTGAGGCATTTAAGGCCGCGGCAGTCGAAAGCGTCGATCTCGATACGCTCCTCAAAACCTCCGACTACGTATCCGTGCATGCGCCGTTGCTGCAGGCGACGCGCGGGATGCTGAACGCCGCTGCGTTCGGCAAAATGAAAAAGGGAGCCTACGTCGTGAACACTGCGCGCGGGCCTTTGATTGACGAACCAGCCCTTGTCGCCGCACTCGATTCTGGCCAGGTGGGTGGCGCTGGACTCGACGTAGTGGCCGCCGAGCCGCTTGCCAAGGATTCACCACTCTTGGGTCGCGACAACGTCATTATATCTCCTCACACCGCATTCTATTCGATCGAAGCGCTGAACGAGTTGCAGACCAAGTGCGCAACAGATGTCGCGCGTGTGCTGAGCGGCGAAAAAGCTGTTTATCCGATTTCGGCCTGATCAGATGCTGGATCGCACCGACCTCGAACCAGTCTTCTTCGCCCCCTTCGTATCGTCACTGATGCGAGTCGAGTCGCAATGGATCGACTATAACGGCCATCTGAACATGGCCTACTACAACGTTCTGTTCGACCGCGCAGTGGATGAGGTCTACGAGCTTCTCGGGATTGGTGCCGAATACCTGAAAAATCATCGGCATTCGACTTTCACCGCTGAAGTCCATGTGCGTTATGTGCGCGAGTTGCAGGAAGGCGACCCTGTGCGCGTGACATTCCAGTTGCTCGATTTTGATTCGAAACGCTTTCACTATTTCGAGCAGTTGTTTCATGCGACCGAAGGCTGGGTTTCGGCGACGTCAGAAAATATGACCTTGCATGTCGACATGACAGCCAAGAAAGTCGCGCCGTTTCCACCCTCGATCCTGCGTACATTCGCGCGCATGAAGGCTGCGCACTCGCAATTGCCGCGTCCCGAAGCCGCCGGCCGCAGGATCGCGATGCCGCAGAAGGGTTGAGGACAGCCGTTATTGTCCGGCGAGTTTGGCCGCGTCGTCGCGCACGCTCGCGTCGATCAGGATAGAGGTCGGCGCCGGTTTCGGAATGACCCCGGCTTTGGCGAACTGCTGCTGCATCCAGTCGATGCGATCCACCGGAATTGCCAGGGTTGGGTCAACCTGCTTCTCGCGAATGGCCTGGTCGGAGATGAACTCGGCCCGTTTGTCGTCCGGTTTTGCGTTTGTCATTTCGTGAGCCACCTTGACCGTCTCGTCACGGTGCGAGGCTGCATATTTGTAGGCATCCATTTCCGCGGCGATGAATTTGACGAGATCCTCCCGGCGTTCGGCCAGAACCTTGCTACTGGTCGCCACGCACAGTCGGATGAATTTAGGCACGGCGCTCCCGCCCTTGGCGAGCACCTTAATGTCGGGTGGCATGACGGCTTCGAATTCATTTGAGACCACTGCCGCATCCGTGATGCCCGCGACCAGGGACTTGTAGCGGTCGAGATCGGCGCCCTGCGTCGCCAACTTCACGTCGGCAAAGGGAACATTCGCAGCGTCGAGCATCGCCCGGAACAGCAAATCCGGAAGCGATCCGGGTGAAGAGATCGCAACAGTCTTTCCCTTAAGGTCGGCCAGGCTACTGATGTCAGCCTTGGCAAGAACAACCTGCGGCACGCCCGGCCAGGTGCAACCGACGATCTTGATGCCGGTACCGCGCACACCAGCCACAATCGACTCTGCCGCGCCCATGTCCACGCTATCGATCTCACCGGACAGCAGGGCTTTCATCAGCGTGGCGCCGGCTTTGATCTGCAAAAGTTCAAGTTTCAGGCCGCGCTTGGCAGCAAAGCCGCCTTTGTCGACCATCGCGATGAAGCCCGCGTCGCTCTTGGCTTCGAGGATGCCATGCTTCCAGGCTCTTTCCTGCGCGTGAGCGGTTGAGATACCGCAAAGGAGCACGATCGCGAAAGCTGGCGACTTCAACGGCGAAAACATGAATCCTCCACTATCTCCTGCCCCGGCCGGAACCCAGTTTTTATTTGTGATTAAAGCAAGAGGCGGCCGGGCGGAACAAGCCCGGGTGCGGACGCTCCTAAATACGAAACTCGCCGCCACGCTTGCGGCCCTGATCGACGCTGAGAAAGAGTTGTTCGAGTGTTGACCGCGTCCTGATCAAGCCCTGTTCGTATGAATAATCGACGAGCGTCTCGAGAACCCTGCGGTTTCCCTCCGTCAATCCGTATTCCCACGGGTCAGAACCGAGTACGCGTTCCTGCTCCTCCCATGCGTCACGATACCAGGCGAGCGGAACGATGCGTGGATTGGCCATGCGCTTCATGGCGGCGTCCTTCGCCTTGTTGAAGGCCTGGAAGAGATTGACGGCAAGCCACGGATACTCCTCCGCCAGGGCCTGGCGGATACCGAGAACATGCATGATCGGAAAAATGCCGGTCTTCCGAAAATAGGCCTCCTCTTCGGCCTTGTGATCCGGGAATAGGCGCGCAACGCGTGCGTCCCGGGCAACAAACGGCTTGATCAGATCAGAATGAAAAACCGCATCAAGCTCGCCTCCGGCCAACATAGTCTCCACCGATTTGTCGTCAGAGAGGCATGAATACTTGATATCCTGAGGCAGGGTGACTTTTACGTCGTCCTCGATCTCGGCAATCCACTCCACGCTATTCAGTGGCAGGCCATATTCATGCTGGAGAATGCCGCGCATCCACAATACAGCAGTCGTCATCATCGTCTTCACGCCTATTTTTCGGCCGCGCAGGTCAGCAGGCTTCGTAATGCCTTTTGAAGTGTTAATGAACATGAAACCGTGTCGGAAACGGCGATGGAGAAATACCGGAATGGCGCGGAATGGCAGTCCGTTGTCATGCGCCGCGAGATAAGACGACGCGGAAAGCTCCGCTACATCGAATTCGCCGTTACGCACGAACCGCCAATGGCGCGTAGCGGAATCCATGTCCGTCAGGATCGTCAGATCCACGCCATCGACTTCGACCTTCTCATTGAGGAGCGGGCGGACGATTTCATAGTCGCCACAGGCGAGCGTAAGCGCGATTTTCTTCAGCATTCGGAGCTCTTTTGCACTCGATCTTCAGTGTCCCGTCGCCAGTGCGGCGAGTTTTGCCGGGTCATCCGGCAAGCCATTGCCGCGCCACACCACATGAAGGTCGGGCCGCAGCAACAGCAGATCATAGCCGTAAACATCGCGTGGCCTTTCCTCATCGATTTCGACGACCGAAAATGGTGCGGCAAAAGAGGCAAAGGCCTGGGCGAGCGCGGGGGTGTTTGCTTGCGCGCCCCGAAGACACAAAAGCGTATAGCCGTCGCCAATGCGGTCATGCAATGCCGTTCCGTCGGAGAGCCACACGTGCGGCAGCCGGGCACCCGGCCAGGATGTCGGAACGTAGTTCATGAAATCGGTTTCCGGCGCGTCGCCTACCTCTGGGAAAATGACCGGTGAAGCTGCATAACGATAGCCAAGTTCTGCACCGATCATTTCGTTACTC
>Ga0182040_10000054_pt1 | contig 45897 bp, 37 predicted proteins | sample flu12Cox44000176_FD_125973 | JGI IMG/M metagenome (GOLD analysis project Ga0182040, IMG submission 125973) | Lab enrichment of tropical soil microbial communities from Luquillo Experimental Forest, Puerto Rico - flux8day.12C.oxic.44.000.176 | ecosystem: Environmental > Terrestrial > Soil >... | reverse complement strand
TCCCGGGCGCGCGGGGTCGGCCAGTAAATCCTCCCTAGTTTACGGCGCCTTGGTAATCTCGATGCTTCCGTTGGTATCGTTGAGCTGCAGCACGCAGCCTCCGCCATTGATCGTTCCGTTGAGCGTGTCCCCGCCAACGTTCCCCGTCGACGTAACCGGCAGATCCGAAGAAATCCTGCCGAACGACGTGTGGGCGGCCAGGTTGTACCCTAGTCCCTCGGGAATCTGCACCCGGATGGACGAAAACGAAGTTTTCAATAGGATGTCCCGGCAGCCGCTCGTCGGGCGGCTAGCCGTCACAGCGATCCCGCCATTCTGGTTGTCCACGCGGATCTTCCCGCCGACCCCATCCAGTGTAACGCCCGAAAAAGATGTCCTGACGTTTGCGTCGCCTTTGACGTTTCGCGCCGTCACCGAACCGTTGTTGTTCTCCACGGTCAAATTCCCGTTCACTCGCTCGATCAAAACGCCGCCAAAGCTCGTTTTCGCATAAGTGTCTCCGCCAATATCCGCGAGTGTAATCGCCCCATTCCCGTTCGTTGCCTTTATCCCCTTCGGGATATTGGAGGCATCGATGGCTCCGAAAGAAGTCCTGAGCGTAACGGCCCCGCGCGCGTCACGAACCGTGATCCTTCCATTCGAGGTTTCGGCGTCCAGCGCGCCGCTGACGCTGTCCAGCTCGATGTTGCCGAAAGAATCGTGAATGGTCACGGAACTGCCGGCGAGCGCGCTCCCTTTTACGCGGCCATTGCTTGTCGTGCAGCTCACGCGCCCATGGACGTCCGAGAAGTTGACGTTGCCAAAGCTGTTGGTGATATCCGCGGTCCCGCCAATTGTGCCGACTTCCACGTTGCCGTTGTTGTCGTGCACGGTCAGGTCACCCTTCAGGTTGTGCGCATCCACGCTCCCGAAGGAGTTTGTAACGTTGCCGGCCGCAGTGTCCGACAAGGTAATCGCCCCGTTGCCTCCGTTGACGGTTGCCGCTCCCTGGATATTCTTCGCGGTGATGCCACCGAAGCGGTTGCGCACCTCGAGCGTGCCCTTCACGTCGTACACTTGCACCGAACCGTTCGTGTCCGTGACCGAAACATTCCCGCCCGCGCCGGCTAACTCAATGCTCCCGAAGGAATTGTTTACTCGCGCAGCCCCCACATCACGCATCGCAATGCTGCCGTGGCTGTTGTCGATATCAGCGCTGGCGTGGATGCCGGACACTTCCGTCCTTCCGAAACTGTTGCGCACATTGAGCGGCGCGTCCGAGGGCATGGCGATGTCGTAGTTCACAGAATAGGAAGTATGCCTGTCGAGATGAAACCATTTACCGGCTTGTTCGGGATAAATGGTCTTGATGCGCAACCCTTCGCCCGTTTGCTGCACGTCGATTTGTATTTTGTCGGCAAACGATTGCGCCTCATCGTGCGAACCGGCCTGCGCGCGAATGGTGGCGGAGATCTTCACCTCGCGGCCCGACTCCCCATGCACCCGCACCTCTCCAAACCTATGCTCGATGTGGACGGACTGCCCCGCCCCGAGCGTCACGCTCTTCTGAAAATCCCTTGATACTTCTTCCTGGCCGCGATTTCTTGCCGCGGCACCCTGCGCTGCGGCAAAAAACATCGCGCAGACCAGCGCCCTGGTCGCGGCGCAACACCATACTCCTTTGCGAGAACTCCGTCTGAGCCGATTCATTTACTTTCCAGCCTCCAAAACCTCTTCGAGCGTGCGCTGTTTTTCCTGATACATGGCCAGCAACTGATACCGCAATTGCGCGTTCGAGGGATTCAATCCGGCCTGCGCGCGCAAATCGGCGATCGCGCTGTCCAGCACCAGCAACTTTTCGTGATAGCTCGCGAGCAGCGGCGTCGCTGGCGTATCGAGCTGTGGCTTGGCCTCCGCCGCCAGCTTGTCGATCGCTTTTTCGTATGCGCCTTCCGCGCTCTCTACTTCCTTGAGTGCCGCGCTCTTCAGCAGGGGATCTTGCTTGCCTGGGTGATAGGGTCGTTCACGAATGATCCAAGTCACAGAAGCCGTCAGGATCAAAACAAATGCCGCGGCCAGCGCCGTTTGCCAGCCCAAAGAAACATTTGGGAAAAACGAGAACCACCGCTTGACCTCCGTCCGCCGCGCTTTCCGCGCATCCTGTTCGATCAACGCGCGTTCAATGCGGCTCCACAACTCGGGGCTTGGCGAATCATCCCGCAGCGCTTTTGCCGCCACGCTTAGCGAGTTCCACGCGCGAATTTCTTCCGCGCACGTCGCACAGGCCGCCGCGTGCGCTTCGAGCGCGGCCCATTCCGCTGCCGTACCGTCTTCAAAAATCCGCTCGCGATCTTTACAGGTCACATTCATAGTCGTTCACCGCAGTTGGTTCACCGCAACTCCCCTGCGCTGCTTCGTGGCGGCTCCAGCATTCCGCGCAAATTTTTCTTCGCCTGAAACAATGTGTTTTTGGACGCCGCCTCGGAAATCTCCAGCATCCCGGCAATCTCCGCGTGCCGGAATCCTTCCACTTCGTACAGCAGAAAAACGTCGCGCTGATGCCGCGTGAGCCTCTCGAGCGCGCGCTCCAGCGCCATCCGCAAGGACGGGTGAGCTCCCGGCGCACGAGGTTCCATGCGCGGTGTCTCTTCTGCATCGTCGTCGGTCGTCACTTCCTTTTTCCGCAGCCGGCTGCGCCGCGCGTCGTAACATGTGTTGATCAGGATCCGATACGTCCAAGTCACAAAGCTCGATTGGCCGCGAAAACTCGCAATGCTCCGCTGCACTTTCAGGAACGTCTCCTGCACCGCGTCTTCCGCGTCCACAGTCCTGCCCAGCACGTTGCGCGCAAGGTTTTTCATCCGCGCGCCGTGCAGCATGTACAACCGCTCGTATGCGCGCAGGTCTCCCGCCCGGCACGCAGCAGCCAGTGCGGCATCTTCGCTTGCCGGTTCCGCCCCCGCCTGGGCCGGGCCGCTGGTCAGGTGCTCGGAAGGTCCCACTCGCGTCTCCCACCTGCCTAGCGCGGCAGGTTCGCGCAGCGCGGAAGTGATTCTAGTCTTCCAGGGCAGCGCAAGTCCCATTGTTCCCATTCCTGGCTCCTGTGGAATAGACGACCCAACGCCGGGAAACGTCAGGGGGGCCGGCATGCCCGGCTGCAGCTCGCTATGTGCGATGGCTGCCGGCCAGCGGCCCACTTAACTCGTTTGTTTTGTTTCGGCTAACCGGTCTTGTCAAGGCACGCTTAGAATCCTCCGCTGCGGGACGATCTGCTTCAGCCCTGCGTTGTTTCGGAGGGTGGCGATCGGGATAGAAAAAACTTTACAAGGAGCTCAGAAACCTTTGCCGGCTCCTCGTGCTGGAGCCAGTGTGTGGCATCGGGGAAGGAACAGAGTTCGCCATGCGTGCAATAGCGCAGGCTTTCGCGAGCCATTTCTGACATCAAGAATTGGTCACGCTCGCCCCACAAGATGCGCGTGGGCACGCGCACGGTGTGGTCGGCGAATCGCGTGCGATAGCGCCCGGCCGCGCGATACCAGTTGATCATCGAGGCGAGGGCGCCAGGTTGCGACCAGGCAGCGCGGTATTGCGCAAGATCGTCGGCAGAAAACGTGCCTGGGCGGCTCGAGCGAAGCAGCGCGCGCGTGCCAACGTAGAAATCCAATGCGGAGAAGATGGTTTCCGCCAGCCAAGGAATCTGAAAGAAAAAGATGTACCAGCTTCGCCATATCTGCCGCGGCCGCGTCTTCAGAAAACGGCGCATAACGGAGGGATGCGGCACATTGACTACGGCGAGTTTTGCGATGCGCTTAGGATGTAATAGTGCTGTGCTCCAAGCGACCACGGCGCCCCAATCGTGACCCGCGAGAAGGATTTTCTTCTGCCCGAGCTCGTCGGCTATCGCGATCACGTCGGAAACGAGCTCGGTCAGCGCGTACGGGGCCACTCCCCGTGGTTTGCCGCTCAAATTGTAACCGCGCTGGTCGGGCACGATAACGCGAAATCCTGCCTCCGCCAGCGGCTCGATTTGTTTACGCCATCCATACCAGAACTCCGGGAAGCCATGCAGAAGGACTGCGACGGGCCCATCCTTGGGCCCCGCGGCCATGGCGTGCAGCGCTACGCCGCGGTTTTCAAAAGGGACTTTCTCAAGGGAAACCTTCACGGCACGAGAGTCTATATGCGAAAGAAGGACTCTCCAAGGTTGGATTGTCTCCGTCTCGGGACGTGCAGCGGCAGCTTACCGGGCCTGATCCGATTCCATCAGAATCCAGGCGCGCCCGAAGCGGCGGGCCGCATCCTGGGAGCATTCACGCCGAAGCGCAGATGCGCGAAGTAGGTTTGCCCGAGCGACATGAGGCCGGTGTAGAGATAGCCCCACACGAACAGCAGTAGGAAGGGCACTGTCCCGTAGTTTTCGTTGGTGATGGCGTAGGTCACGGTCAGCGCAAAGTAAATCCCCAGGCCAACTTCCGCATAAGGAATCCAGCCAGCTTTGTTCTTATAGGATTTCTTAGCGAACGTGCCTTTCTTGCCCTCAATCCTGAATTTCGGGGTGCGAGCAAATTCGCTTTCCTTACCGACGAGCGCTTCGATCACCGCCTGCGCGTTGCGCACGGAAATGCCGATGCCGGTGGCCATCACGAACGGCAGATACAGAAACGTGCGCCACCAGGTTTTGGGCCGCAGTTCTTTTTGCGCCACCAGGTAAAAGCTCGAAATCGAGCACGTCGATGCCAGAAAGAGCGGCAAGTCGATGAGCAGCATCTGGAACCAGCCCTGCTGGAAGCGCACGATCATTACCGGCAAGAGCATCGCGGAAAGCAAAATCATGAGCGGGTAACTGATGTTCGAAGTCAGATGGAAGAACGCTTCGGCTTTGACATACGCCGGGACCTTCGCGTGGAACACTTTCGGAAGGATCTTCTTGGCCGTCTGCATCAACCCTTTGGCCCAGCGCGCCTGCTGCGATTTGAAGCCGTTCATGTCCACCGGCAGTTCGGAGGCGCATTCGATCTGCGGGAGATACAGGAACTTCCAGCCTTTAAGCTGCGCGCGATAAGAAAGGTCGGTGTCCTCCGTCAGCGTGTCGTGTTGCCAGCCGCCCGCTTCATCAATCACTTTCCGGCGCCACACTCCCGCCGTTCCGTTGAAATTGAAAAACGCTCCGCGCCGGGACCGTGCGCCGTGTTCGACAACGAAGTGCCCGTCGAGCAGGATCGTTTCAACGTTGGTCAGCAAGGAATAGTCGCTGTTCAGGTACGTCCAGCGCGTCTGCACCATACCGACATGTTCGCCGCCGTCGGGATTCAAGAAGTAAGGAATCGTTAGGCGGAGAAAGTCCGGTTCGGGAATGAAGTCTGCGTCAAAAATCGCGACGAATTCGCCCTTCGCTGTTTTTAGGCCATTCTTCAGCGCCCCCGCCTTGTAGCCTTCGCGATTCGTGCGATGAATATAAGTGATGGGCATGCCCTGAGCTGCGTGGCGGTCCACGCACGCACGCGCGACTTCCTGTGTCTCGTCCGTCGAATCGTCAAGAACCTGAACGTCGAGCAGCTCCCGCGGATAGTCGAAGCGCGCGAGAGCCTCCGTGAGTCTCTCAATCACATATCGTTCATTGAAAATCGGCAACTGCACCGTGACGCGCGGCCAGTTCGTAACCGGCGGCGGAGGCGGGGGTACATTTTTGGAATACAGGAAATAGTCGTAGACCAGCCAGTAGCGGTGCAGGCCGTACATCGCCAGCACCACAAGCACGGTAAAGTAAGGAACGATCATTGCCAGGTCGAAGGCATTGACGTGGTAAACGCTGCTGAACGTCCTGTCGCTGAGCTTGTGAAGGTAACGGCTGATTGCGCTTTGGTGCGCGAGAACAATCGTGAGTGTGAGGGCAACGTACACGCGTTTCTTGGCGAACCTTAATTATACGGCAAATCCCGCCCGGCTGCTGAACCAGGAAAAGGCCATCATGCACACTCGAGGTTCGTCAGGTCACGAGCACGATCTTGCCTGCCGCTCCCGGCTCGAGAATCTCCTTGTGTGCGCGCGCGGCTTCGGCCAGCGGCAGCTCCTTGCCCACCACCGGGCGCAGCGTGCCGTTTTCCAGTCCGGCGATTAGCCCCGCATGAATGTCCGCTTCTTCCGCCGGCGTGATTCCCCAAAGGGTGAAAGCACGAATGGAGCCACGGCGCCCCATCAGCTCTCGTGCATTGATCGTGGCTTCGCCGCGATTGCCGATCACGATCACGCGGCCGCGAACCGCCAGCAGCTTCAAGTCGTGCGCGAGGTTCACATTCGCGAGCATCTCCAAAATGATGTCCACGCCGCGCCCGCCCGTCGCCTGCAAGATTTCTTCTTGGTAGCCGGCCTTGTTGTGATCGAACACTTGGTGCGCCCCTTCGCGCTTCACGAGATCGAGCCCTCGTTGTGTGCCCGCTGTGCCCAAAACCGTGAGCCCCATCGCGCGCGCCATCTGCACGCCGGCGCTCCCCACGCCGCCGCTCGCTCCGTGCACCAGCACGGTCTCCGACGCACGCGCTTTTGCTGAATGAATCAGCGCGTAATACGCTGTCCCATACGGCACCCACACGCCTGCACCCTGGCTGAAGCTGATTTTCGAGGGAAGCATATGCACCTGCTCTTCGAGCGCAAGCGCATACTGCGCGTAAGCTCCGGTGATGGTTTTCGCGGTATACACGCGGTCGCCAACCTTCGCTTTCTTCACGCCTTCGGCGACCGCCTCAACCACGCCCGCGCCGTCCGATCCAGGAGTGTAGGGAAGCGCCGGCTTCTGCGCATAAGTGCCGCTGCGCATGTACGTGTCGTAAGGATTCACGCCCGCCGCATGAATGCGCACGAGCACCTGTCCGGCCGCGGGCTTGGGAGTGGGCACTTCCTCGAGCTTCAGCACTTCCGGACCGCCGAATTGACGAACGAGAATCGTTTTCATGATTGTCTCCACCGGGTTCCACACGGAACGCGCAAAGGCCGTCAAGTTAGAGCTAAAAGTGGTCGTCCGCGCCGATGGCCGCCCCTTCTTTTTCCAGCAATCCCGCCGAGCGGCCCCACGCCGTAGTCTGCCAATTGTCTTTTGCTTTCGCGGCAGGAATCCACGGGGGAAGAGACAGGCCCAAATATTCTGCCAGCACAAAAAGATAGGGCTCGTACATTCTTCGAAGGTCCGCGAGCCGTTCGCCTACTTCCTCGATGTTCCCCGGTTTCCGGCCATATGGTGCGAGCAGGTCACAAATGCGCTTCAGATCCTCGGCAGGTAGGCGGTTGTATGGCAGCGCACGTGGTTGCGCCTTGAAAACCTGTGAAAGATCGACCGCGGCGTGACGGGCGATCGCGAACGTCAACTCCGCCTGCCGCCGGCAAGCATCCGGAACCGTCACCTTGACCAGCGCGCAGCTATCCAGGATCGCATTCAGCGCGGCGATCCACGACTGGTTATCGTGCTGCGAGCGAAAAAACGCCAGCGCGGGGTAGGAAAGATGGCTTTCCATCAGTTCCGCGGCCCAAAACTCCCAATCCTTGAAAAGCAGGCGCAGCGCCTCGCCGCCTCCGGGGTAGGCATGCCGACGCAGAAGCTCTCCCGCAGTTGGAGGCGTGCCCGCGCGCGCATCGAGCAGCGAGATATTCACTTCGCGCTTCGAAAACGAGCCATAGATGAACGGCAGGTAACCGATCACCGCCGCGAGAAATCCGAATCCGAACCCAGCTTCGGTAACCACCAGAGCGCGAGCCAGACCTGTTTGCGGCACTACGTCGCCCAGGCCCAGCGTGAAGAAAGTCGTTCCGCTCAGATAAACGTCCGTCGCGAAACCCGGGTGCCCGCCATTCACGTTGAGCGCGGATCCGGCCCCGTACTGCATCATGCCAAATCCGAGCACCAGCCCGACCGCCCACACCCCCACCAGGACCAGCAGCGACAGCGGCCCATAGAAACTCAGCAGCGTCTCGCGTCTCTTGCGCGAAGGGATGAGCCGCGTAAGGAACCTCCAGTTTCTCCACGTGAATTTGTAGAAGACGCGCGTCAGCCGGAACCTTCGCGTGACCCGCCGGGGAAGAATAATCGACTCAAAAGCGTCCCACAGCACGATCAGGAAGACGGCCACACCTGCAGCGAATGTCCCCGGGGCTGGAATCATGTGCGGCATTGTACTCGCTTGATAGTGAGAACGCTCGTTTTGAAAGATTCAGAGGCTTTACGAGACCAGTCGCGCGCTGACGCTGATTTCCGCCTTGAACAGCTTCGAAACCGGGCAGCCCGTCTCCGCGTTTTTCACGGCTGTATCGAATTTCGCTTGGTCGGCCCCGGGAACGTGCGCGACGAGGTCCAAGTGGCTTTTCGTGATGGCAAAGCCATCTGGTTGTTTCTCGAGCGAAATCGTTGCCGTGGTTTCCAGCTTGCTCGCGGTCATCCCCGCGTTTCCCAGTTGTGCAGAAAGCGCCATGGTGAAGCAGCCCGCGTGCGCCGCAGCCAGCAGCTCTTCCGGATTCGTCCCGGTGCCATTCTCAAACCGCGTGCTGAAGGAATATTGCGTCTGCCGGAGCACGCCGCTCTCGGTTGAAATCGTACCCTTGCCGTCTTTCAATCCGCCTTGCCATACTGCCGAGCCTTTGCGCTGCATGCCTTCCCCTCCTCTCATTTCATTAGATCCGTTGGGTTCTTGGCATTCGATTCACGGACGCGCCCGAAGGATATATTTCCCGGGTGGCTGTTTGCGAAGCACCTTTGTGCCGCCTGCCGCAGCTTCGTTCGCCGGGGACAAATGACTCATGCTCTGGCTTACGCGATAAATCTGGATGTCAATGCTGAGATCCGCATCTCTGATCCACTTTTGCGTTGATAGCGGGCGCACCTCGCCGCGGCGGACTTTTGCATTGCGGTCCAATGCGCCGTCGATTTCGCTCAGCGAATTCATGGGTTGGAACTCGATGTACGTCGGCAGCGAAAACCCGGAGTGCACCTGGTAGATCATCCATGGTGTGTCGATATCGTTGGTTTCATACATCCGTGCCCGTGTGCGCATGGCGTCCGCAAATTCGTCCTCAAACCCCGCTCGAAATTGAAAAATGGCAACGCGGACGTAATTCGTTTTCGCCAGGTTAATCTTGTTCAAACGGTAGCCCAAATCGTCGCGCCGGAAAGCCAGCACCGTTCGGGTTGCCGTGACCAAATCCGCCAGCTTCTGCTGCAGCGTCGCGATTTCCGGATGAGCGTCCAGCCCTTCGGCCAGGTCCGCCCCGGATCGCTCGATGTCCGCGAAGTTGTCGAATCCGTCGAAATACAGCACGTGCGGCGAGCCCGTCACGGCTTCAAGCGCACTCCAGTAAATAGGGATTTTCGCGCCGGTATAGCCCTGCGCGATTTCCGCCTCGGTCTGCTCGTAGGCGGTTTCCTTGCCGGAGACCAGATCGGCGCGGTACAGCAGCAGCGTGCTCGGCGTTACGCCTGTTTCGGGCGTCGGGGTAACGTTTTGCGCCGCTGCGGGCACGCTGGCTGCTGGCGCTAGGCATGCCAGCAGCGCCATGCTGCCCATACGAATCAGGGAGAATTGCTTTTGCATCCGGGCCTCCTCTTCCCCAGCCGGGTGGAAGAAGTGGTTCAGTCTACCATTTGTGGAAAATAAAGAACGCCGCGGCCACAATGAGGACGAACCCCACGCCGTAGTTCCATTTGAAACGGTCCCCGAGATAAAAAATCGAAAATACCGGAAAAATCGAAAGGGTGATGATCTCCTGTATCGTCTTCAACTGCGCGGGCGTGAATTCATACCACCCGATTCGGTTTGCCGGTACCTGGAAGCACTACTCGAAAAAAGCGATGCCCCAGCTCACCACACTCACTTTCCACAGCGACTCGCTGCGGAATCGCAAATGCCCATACCACTGCAACCGTCATGAAAATATTCGCAATCGTCAGCAGCAGAATGGATCCTATTCCTTTGGGTTACCCCCCCAGCTACGCGCGTTGTCCGGGTCACAAGCCCTTGGACGAAAAACAGCGCTAGTTGCATGCGAGCAGACTCCCTTTACGCATTCTGCACACCTGTCCTCAGGCGCATTTTGCTTCTCACACCCCATCCTTGAGCTGCTAAGAGAATTTAGACGCCGCGGATATTGTTGGAATACGCTTCGTGGAGAATCCAGAACAAAACCACAGCGATGCCGATCGCCAGCACGTAGAAGCCATTTAGCAAGGCGATTGCCAGCGCGGCTCGCCGCGCCATCGAAGGAGCGCAAGGCAAGTTCGAGCCTCCTCCTGCGAAAGGAAGGCTGCTAAGTATAATCGAAAGTAGCAGGAGTGGAAGTTTTCGCTGAGCCCCGACTCTATACATTCAGGGTCAGACTGACCAGATCCGGCCGCGCCGGCGGAGGAAGTGGCGGCAGCTTCGAGCGGTCCACGGGATGGTACAGCGTGTCGCGCTCCACCGGAACGCGGCCTGCGGCGCGAATTAAGCGCTCCAGTTCCGCGCGCGGCGTGAACTCCGACGTCTTCGCGCCCGCATCGTGGTAAATCTTTTCTTCCACCACCGTGCCGTCCAGGTCGTTCGCTCCAAACCGCAGCGCGATTTGCGCAATGCTTGGCGTCAGCATGATCCAGTACGCCTTGATGTGATCGAAATTGTCGAGCAACAGCCGCGACACCGCGATGTTGCGCAAGTCTGCATAACCGGTCGGCTTTGGCACATGCGAAAGCGCGGTGTTGTCCGGATGAAAGGCCAGCGGGATGAACGCCACAAATCCGTGCGTTTCATCCTGCAATTCGCGCAGCTTCACCAGGTGGTCCACGCGCTCTTCTTCCGTCTCTACATGGCCATACAGCATTGTGGCGTTCGAACGCAGCCCGATTTCATGCGCCTGCCGCGCGATGTTCAGCCACATCTGCCCGCTTACTTTGTGGTCGCAAATAATCCTGCGCACTCGCGGATGAAAGATCTCTGCGCCGCCGCCGGGCAGCGAATCCACGCCCGCCTCCTTTAACTTCAGCAGGACTTCCTTCACGCTCAACTTGGAGATGCGTGCGAAGTAGCCCACTTCGACCATGGTGAACGCCTTCAAGTGCACGCCCGGGCAGCGCTTTTTCAGCCCGCGCATCATGTCCAGAAAGTACTCAAACGGCAGGTCGGGGTGCAGCCCGCCGACGATGTGAAATTCCAGCGCACCCTCGCGCATGCCCTGTTCGGCACGCTCGTAAATCTCCTCCAGCGCGAAGTTGTACGCCCCCGGAGCGTCCCGGTCGCGGCCAAAGGCGCACAGTTTGCAGTGCGCCACGCAAATGTTCGTCGGATTGATGTGCCGGTTGACGTTGTAATACGTGACGTTGCCGTGCTTCTTTTCGCGCACGTGGTTCGCCAGCCACCCCACCGCCAGCAAGTCCGGCGAACGGTACAGCGTGATGCCCTCGTCAAAACTCAGCCGCTCGCCCCGCAGCACTTTGTCGCTGATCGGCTTCAGCCGCCGGTCCGTAATCGTCAGTTCACGCAACTTCGTTAGCCTCTCCTAGCGGCCCTTCACAGGTCGGCCGCTCTTACAAGAATTTCAAATGTCTCAAATCGTCTACACTCGCCAAACCGCCGCCGCCGCGCCCCAAAACAGCAGGAACACCATACTAATATAGCCGTTCACGGTGAAAAACGCAGCGTCCAGCTTGCTCAAATCGTCCGCTTTGACAAGTGAATGCTCGTAGGCGAGCAGCACCGCAACGACCGCGACGCCCGCCCAGGATGGCCACGGCAACCCGAAGCTCAGCGCCAGCCAGCTCAGTAACGCAATCACGCCGACGTGCATTCCCCGCGCGATCAGCAATGCGTCGGCAATCCCGAATCTCTTTGGAATGGAAAACAATCCCGCATTTTTGTCGTAATCGACGTCCTGGCACGCATAAAGCACATCGAAGCCGCCCACCCACAACGTTACCGCACCGCACAGAATCAGCATGCGCCATTCGAGCCCGCCGGTAATCGCGATCCACGCCGCCGCCGGTGAAATCCCCAGTGCAAATCCCAGAAACAGATGCGACCAGGTCGTGAACCGCTTTGTAAAGGAATAAAAAAACAGAATCGCGATCGCCAAGGGCGCAAGCTTCAACGCCAGAGGATTCAACCGCCATGCGGCCACAAAAAATACCGCCACGGCGAGCACCGTGAAAAGCCACGCGAACCCCAGCGAGAGCGTGCCGGTTACCAGCGCCCTTTGCCTCGTGCGCGGATTCTCCCGGTCGTAACGCAGGTCCACAATGCGGTTCATGGTCATGGCTGCCGAGCGGGCCGCCACCATAGCCACCACAATCCACAGAACCTGCGGCAACGTCGGCCAGCCACGTCTTGTCGCCCGCGCCGCCAACAGTGCCCCGGTCAGAGCAAACGGCAAGGCGAACACCGAGTGCTCGAACTTGATCATTTCCAGCACCGTGCGGATGCGGCTTCTACTCATCTGGTGACAATCGGCTCCATCAGGTACTCAAAAATCCACGGTCGAAAGGGTTGTGCCTTCTTGACTGCTCCTTTCGGTGTTAGCTTCCTTTTGCCAAGCGCTGGCGTAAATCTATCGATCTCGCCCGGGCCGTGCTACCGCCAGGGAGGAGTCTGCTTTATCTTCCATAGTGACGAGCGGCTCTGCCGTAAGTCAAGCCGCGGCATTCGAACGCGCCGATGATAAAATTCCGAGCGGCTGAATTGCATGAATCAAACGGACCTATTGAAGATTCTGGAAGCCGTCGAGAGCGGGAAACTCGCTCCCGGCGCGGCCCTCGAGCGGCTCAGGCACCTGCCGTTTGAGGATCTCGGTTTTGCCAAAGTCGACCATCACCGCGTCCTCCGCCAGGGTTTTGCCGAAGTCGTCTTTGCCCAAGGAAAGACCCCCCAACAGGTCGCCGAAATCGTTCGCGCCATGCTTCAGAAAAAAGACTCGCGCCACAACATTCTCGTCACCCGCGCCAGCTCTAAGGTTTTCAGCGCCATCAAAAAAACCAACGGCAAGGCCGCACGTGCAGCCCAATTCCACCCGCTCTCCGGCGTCATCACCATCCAACGCAGCAGCGAAATTTCCGGAAAAGGCTTGATCCTCGTTGTCTCGGCTGGCACTAGCGATATTCCCGTCGGCGAAGAAGCGTTTCTCACCGCGCACATGATGGGCAACCGTGTCGATCAGCTCTACGATGTCGGCGTCGCCGGGATTCACCGTCTGCTCGAGCACCGCGAAAGCAAGCTCGTGCAAGCCCGCGTCATCATTTGCGTTGCGGGAATGGAGGGCGCCCTTCCGAGCGTCGTTGGCGGTCTTGTCGCCGCGCCGGTGATTGCCGTGCCCACCAGCGTCGGCTACGGCGCCAGCTTCGGCGGCATAGCCGCGCTCCTTGGCATGCTCAATTCCTGCGCTTCCAACGTCGCCGTGGTCAACATCGACAACGGCTTCGGCGCTGCCTGCGTCGCCTCGTGCATCAACCGGCTCTGACCTCCGGGTCGGCCATCACCGGAGAGAACCATCTGCACCTTTCAGCGTTGGTGCCATTGGCGGTGCCCGGTGGAAAGGGCCCCGACCGCGGTGACGTTCGGCGGGCGATCGAGCAGGACCGTTGTCTCGCTTGCTTATTGCCCGACGGAAGGGCAATGCAAGTCTCTCCAGCGTGGCATTCGTTTGTGCGAAGCAGCGGGACGGTCGAAGATAAGATTTTGAAGAAACCCCAGTTTCATGCCGTTTTCTCTCTGCCCCTACGGCTTAGCGTTTCTAGGTAATGTTTTTCTCGACGCCCCGGAGCAAGACTTTCATCACGCCCGGTCTCTGCGAAAAGGCTATCGCCGCTTGCGCTTCCGCGAGCGGAAACGCCCGCGTAACAAGCGGTCTGGGATCCACTTTCCCCGAACGCAGCAGGGCTATTGCCTTATCGAACGGTCCGCACCGCGAACCTAGGACGTTCACTTCCTTCACTACGATCGGCCACGTTTCCACCGGCGCTGCGCCATGAAACGTCGATTTCAGCACCAGCGTGCCGCGCGGTTCGGTCATCTGCTGCGCCAGTGCCAGGCCGCTTGGCGAGCCTGTGGCTTCGACCAGCAGCGAATAACTTTCTCGAACGCGCTTGCAATCGCTCGCATCTCCTCGAACTCTTTTTGTCGCGATTCCCGCACGCCGCGCCAGCGCCAGCTTTCTTTCGTGCTTGCCATACATCACCACACGAGGAATCGCGGTACGCAGCACCCGCGCGATCAGCTGCGCCAGTTTCCCATCGCCCAGCACTGCAGCCACGTGGAAGTTGCTCGCCTCCACTTGCTCCAAAATCTCGCATGCTGCCGCCAGCGGCTCCACAAACACGGCTTGCTCGTCGCTCAGCGAATCTGGCACCGCATGCAAGTTTTCGAGCGGCAATGCCAAGCACTCCGCAAAAGCGCCGTCATGCGCGACGATTCCCAGCACCGTCCGTCGCGCGCAATGTGTCTCGAGTCTCCGCCGGCAAAATTCGCATTCGGGCTTGAATCGGTAAGCCGCGCACGCAACGTTGATCTCCCCGCAAACACGCCGTCCCGTCCACCTCTTGCGTTCACGCGCCGACACGCCCGCAACTTCGGCGACTTCTCCCACAAACTCATGTCCCGGCGTGCCGCGAAATTGGTGGTACCCGCGGAGTATCTCCAGGTCCGTGTTGCAAATTCCCGCCATCCGCACGCGCACCAGCGCCCAGCGAGGCCGGAGCTTTGGTGCCGGCTTTGCGAGCAAGCGCAGTTTTCCTTTTTCAACTTGAAATGCGAGCAACGGCGATGCGCCCTTCCTTTGCCTGCGTGCCCTTAAACCGGATTCGCCATCATAACGCGCCTCATTGCCCGCCTGCTTCAGCGCGCGTGCGCCGCATTGACAAACTCATCCACGTCTTTATGCAGCTTGTGATGCTCTTTCTCGTCGATGTACATCATGTGTCCGGCCTCGTAGTACGCGAAGCTCACGTTTTTCCGGACCGGCGGCTCCAGGTTCATGTGTGCGAACGTGTTCTCAATGCCGTTGAAAGGCGTGGCCACATCATAGTAGCCGCAAAGCACCAGCACTTTCAGATACGTCTGCTGGGTCATCGCCGCGCGCAAGACTTCTGCCACTTCGGTGTTGCCCGCCTGGTCCCACGGCCGTACATTCGCGCTCACCGTGTAGTATGCGTCGCTGTCCCACTTGAGTTCGCGCCGCACGTAGTCGTGAAACGTGGCCACAAACGCGCCCTCATACGACGCTTCGCTTGGATCGTACTCCACGCGCTCGCCGGCCGCGTCCACGTCCATGCCTTCGAACCGCGAATCGAGCCGCCCGATGGTTCGCCGCTTGTCGCGTTCGAGTTCCTTGAACCAGCGGAATGGACTGATGCGCAGGTTGGTCTCTTCAATGTATTTCGGAGTAAGCCCAGTGAAACGCGCGAGATCCGCAACCACTTTCTGATGCTCCGCTGCGGAAAGCGCGTCGCCCTTTTCGAGCGCCTGGGCGTATTCGCCGTGCGCGAATTCCCGCGCCTGCTGTGCCACCTGCTCGATGGCCAAATTCTGCAAGTCGGACGCCAGCAAATGGTGATACCACGCTGTCGTCACATAGGTCGGCAGAAAAAACTCAAATCGATTGTCGGCGCCCCAGTTTGCGAAGGCCACCGAAGAAAGCAGCACGATACCGCTCAAGTAAATTTGATGCCGCTCTTGGAGCACACCCGCCAATTCGGCTGATCGCGTCGTCCCGTAACTTTCGCCAATCAAGAATTTGGGCGAAGCCCAGCGATCGTTGCGCGTGACGTACGCGTAGATGAAATCCGAGAACCAGTTGGCGTCCGCGATAATCCCGTGAAATTGATTGGGAGCTTCGCCGGGGGCGGGCCGGCTGAAGCCGGTCGAAATGGCATCAATAAAAACAAGATCCGTTGCGTCGAGAAAGGAATCTTCATTGTCCACCACCGTGTACGGTGCCGGCATGCCGTGTCCGTCGGGAGTCAAAACCACCCGCTTTGGCCCCATGCCCATGTGCGTGAACAGAGACGCCGACCCCGGTCCCCCGTTGTAAACAAAGCTGATCGGGCGCTTGGCGATGTCCGTCACGCCCTCTTTCGTGTACGCGACGTAAAACATGGTCGCTTTCGGTGTCCCGTCGTCGGCTTTGATGTTGTAGGTCGCAGCGGCCGCGGTGTACTTGATCTCCTGCCCGCCGATGTGCGCGGAGTGATGCGTCAGGGAAGACTTCTCTTCCGCGATCGGCGGGTGCTGCGCCTGCTTCGCCTGCGCGCCTTCTTGCGGCGCGGCCTGCTGCTCTGCTGGCCGCTGCGTGCGCTGGCGTTGCTGCGGAGGCTGCTGCGCCGGGGGCACGGTCAGTTGCTGGGCCGCAGATTCCGCGGGGCGCTGCGGATCGCTTTGGCTCATCGCCGCTGGCGCAGCGAGCAGCACACAAATTCCAGCAAGGACGCACAGGTCTCTTCTCATTTCACACCTCTCTGTATGGATTAAGAGTTTCTCGGGCAACGGGACTCTAGCAAATGCACCGGAGGTTTCGCCCACTCTGCGAAGCCTCTGATTGGACGGACGAAAACTCGGGAGAGTTTCACCTTTAGGCGACGAAAGCCGGTTATTCGTACCTTAGCGCCACGATGGGATCCACGCGCATGGCGCGCCGCGCCGGGATGTAGGCGGCCACCACCGCCACCACAATCAAAAGCAGGGTCACGCCCAGGAACGTCAACGGATCGTGCGTCCCCACGCCAAAAAGCAGGCTGCTCAATAAGCGCGCCACCAGAAATGCTCCCGCCAGTCCAATCGCCACACCGAGCGCCGTCAACTTGATGGTTTGCATCAGAATCATGCTGCGAACGTTCGCGGCCTGCGCCCCGAGCGCCATGCGCACGCCAATCTCCTGGGTTCTCTGGCTCACCGTGTAACTCATCACACCGTAGATGCCGACGGCTGCGAGCACGACGGCAAGGATGGCAAATATCCCGACGAGCATGGCGGAGAATCGCCTGGGAGAGACCGAGCCTTCGAGCAGTTCGTCCATGGTCATCACGTGCGTTACCGGCAGGTCCGGAGCCGCTTTACGAATCACCTCCGCGACCGCAGCGGCTAAGCTCAGCGGATCGGTCTCAGTGCGCACCACCACATAGGGCGTCCACCCGCCCACCATGTAAACGTCAAAGGTCGCCTCCCCGTCCAGGCCAAACTCGTGCACGCTTCCCACGACGCCGATGATGGTGCTCCAGCATGGTTTTGGATCGAGCGAGCAGAGGTTGATGCGCGCCCCGATGGCGTCGCCTTTTGGCCAGAAGCGCCGCGCCATCGTCTCGTTGATCACCGACCTCGGCACTTTCCAGTCGTCTTCGGTAAACAATCGGCCCGCGCGCAAAGGAATCCCCATGGTTGAAAAATACCTCAGGCTCACGGTTCGGTATTGCGCGATCGGCCGCGCCCCGGCATTAGGGATGGGCTGCCCCGCGATCACGAATCTCGAAGCCAGGCGAAATTCGCTGCTCAAGGGCAGTTCATCGATTCCGGCAGCCTCCTTCACGTCCGGCAACGCGCGGATCTGCTCTGCGATTTGCTCGAATTGGATGGATTGCTTTTCCTGAATTTGAATCCACTCCTGCTGTGAAAGCTTGCTGAATTCCGTAAAAGGCAGCGCGGCCTGCTGCACCTCCATTGTCAGGATGTGGTCCACGCGAAATCCGGGATTCACTTCCAGCAAATGTTCGAGACTCCGCAGCAGCAGTCCCGCCCCGATCAGCGGCACCAGCGCCATCGCGATCTCCGAGACCACCAGAATGTGGTGTGTTCCGCGAGGCCCCGACCCGCCAGTCCCCTTGTTTCCCTGTTTGAGAGCTCCTGCGAGGTTTGCCCGGAGCGTTCCTAGCGCCGGCACCAGACCACAAATGATTCCGGCAGCCACGCAAACCGCAGCCGTGAACCCGAGCACCGCGCCGTTCAAGCCGCCTTCCCGCAACACACCCAAGTCTGCGGGAACAAACGCCATCAACGCGCCCAACCCGCTCACCGCCAGCAGCAACCCCACCGCCCCTCCCGCCAAAGACAGCAACATGCTTTCCGTCAGCAGCTGCCGCGACAACTGCCAGGCGCTGGCCCCCAGCGCTGTGCGCAGCGCCGCTTCCCGCTGCCGGCAAGCATTTCGCACCAGCAGCAGGTTGACGATGTTCGCGCACGCAATCAGCAGCACCAGACCCACGGCTCCGGAAAGAACCAGTAGGATGCCTTGCAGTTTTGCTGCCGATGCATCGGCCATCGGTTCGACGAGCACGCCAAAGAATTTGTGCGAATCCGGATACTTGACGGCCTCCTGTTCGTTCAACCTCTTCATTTCGTCTTGCGCCTGCGCTAGGGTTACCCCGGGTTTTAGCCGCGCGATGCCGATGAACACGTGATGAACGTGTTCGGTCAAGTCGTCTTGGTACTGGCCGATGGGCAGCCAAAGATCGGCCCTGCGCAGCAGACGGAAATCTGCCGGCAACACGCCCGTTACCCTATAACGCTGGGTGTCCAGTGTGACCGTTCTTCCGATCACTCCGGGATCGCCCGCAAACCGGCTCTGCCATAAGCGATGACTCAGAATCACCGCCGGGGAGCTGCCCGCCCGATCTTCTTCTGGTGTGAAGTAGCTCCCGGCCGCGAGCCGTATCCCAAGCAGCGGGAACAGTCCGGCGCTTGCATAGCTCCCGAGCACCCGCTGCGGCTCGCCTTCGCCGGTCAGATTAAACCCCTGGCAGTTTTGAGCGTACCCGCCCATTTCGGAAAAACTGGCATTTTGCTGGCGCCAATCCGCGTAGTCTCCCGGAGACAAAGGTGCGCGTGGAGCCTGCGGTTGGTAGGTATTCCAGATTTGCACCAGGTTTTCCGGTTGCGGATAAGGCAGGGGGCGCAACAGCACATTTTCGACTACGCTGAAAATAGCCGTGTTCGCCGCAATCCCCAGCGCCAACGTCAACACCGCGACTGCTGCAAAGCCCGGATTCTTAAACAGTGTCCTGGCCGAGTAACGGACGTCTTTGAGAAGGTAGTCGATCGGGCCACTCTCCCGTCGAAAAACGATTGCCAAGCGTAAACAAATGCAACCTGCATCAGCTTTCTTGCCGTGCCGCCAGGTCCTTATTGCGGGCTGAATGGCTCGCCCACCACGAGCGGACCTGACTTCACGTCGGCCTTAGGGAATCCTGGCTCCGACGGCAACCTTTTGCCCGTTATCTTATCTGACTGTCGCCGGAACTTTAACGGAATTTCAAGGCTGCCGTTCCTGAACCAAACGGTCAAGTTCCCGCCGAACCGGTCGAGCAGAATCCCTGAAGAATGGAGAATGCGCCCGCATTCCATCACCCAATCGAGCGTCGGCCTGAGTATCAAGAATCGCATGTGGAGAACACAGGTCCTTCAAAAACGCGCTCGAGCAGTCCTTTGACTAGCGCAGCGCGGCGGCGAGCGTCTTGACGAGCAGCGGTTCCTGCTCCGGGAAAACCGTGCGTAAATCGAGAGTGAGACGATCGTCTTCCACGCGGGCGATGACGGAAGTCCCGGCCGGCGCGCGGCGCAGCCGCTGCTCCAGCTTCGCCGCCGAATAACGAACGCTCGAAATGCGAATCACCTTGCTCGGCAGCGATTGTGTTGGCGTCGAGCCCCCACCGGCGAGTGAAGCTCCGTCCGCGACTTCGATCTCCACCTCGTCCAGGGGCAGCTCCGGACGCAATTCCCGGACGAAATTCTCCGCGCGGCGCTTCACTTCCTGCGGCGTCATGCGAATCATGCGCATGACGGGAATTTCGTCCCACGCCGCCCTCAGGTATGCTCCCAGGGTGGCCTCGAGGGCGGCAATGGTGAGTTTGTCGACGCGCAACGCGCGAAACAGGGGGTGCCGCCGCACTCGGGCGATCAAATCTTTCTTCCCGGCGATAATCCCCGCCTGCGGCCCGCCCATAAGTTTGTCTCCGCTGAAGGTCACGATGCCGACACCGGCTGCCATGCTTTGCCGCACCGTCGGCTCGGTGATGCCCTCCTCGGCCAAATCCACGAGGCAGCCCGAGCCAAGGTCCTCCACCAACGGAATTTGCCTGCGTTGGCTCAGCGCAACCAGTTCTTCGAGCGACGGTTTGTCGGTGAAGCCGGTCATTTTGAAATTGGAAGGATGCACGCGCAGCAACAACCGTGTTTTTTCGCTGACCGCATTCTCGTAGTCGGCGAGCCGCGTGCGGTTTGTCGTCCCCACTTCCCTCAAAACCGCGCCGCTCTGCTCCATGATTTCCGGGATGCGAAAGCCGTCGCCAATTTCTATCAGTTCGCCCCGCGACACAATCGCTTCGCCGCCGCGCGCCAGCGCCGCGAGCGTGACCAGCACGGCTGCGGCGCAATTGTTTACCACGATAGCCGCCTCGCCTCCGGTAAGCCGCGTCAGCAATTCCGCGGTGTGCACGTCGCGTTTCCCGCGCGAGCCAGCTTCCAGATCGTACTCGAGGTTCGAGTACTGCGTGGCCGCGCGGCGAAATTCCTCCACCACGCTTTCCGGCAAGGGCGCGCGTCCCAGATTCGTGTGCAGGATCACGCCGGTGGCGTTGATCACCGGCAGCAGCGACCGCGCTAAAATCCGCTCCACCAGCGTCGTGATGCGCTCCTCTAGCGCGCTTCGGTCGCAGGCAACCGGAGAAACTTCCGCGAGAATGGCGGTTGCCCTTTGTCCGGTTATGCGCTCGCGCAGGTCGTCAAGCACGGTGCGCGCAACTTCCACGACCAGGTTGCGATCCGCGCGTTTGGTAAGTTCCGCCAGCCGCGGCTGCGCCAGCAATTCATCGACCGAGGGGATTTGCCGCAACAACTCCGACTGTTCCGCGGAAACGACCCGTTTGGTGGGGGGAGCCATGCAAACATTTCAGCACAGGCCCGGGCCCGCCGCAATCTTGGATCGCCGGTCCCACGAGAAAGGGTTCTCGTCAGGTCCCGAGCGAGGGCCGCCGGCGGTCACCCTGCTGTCAAGCGGTGTCGCATTCGAAGCACCTTTTCCGCCGCGCTGGTTGACGGTTTTGCCCGTCCACCCTAGCATGGAAGCTCGGGAGCGACGGCTCATGGCGACCATTGACGAAGATCTGGGCCAGATCGAAAAAGACATCCGCCAGCTCAAAATCGAGTACGACCAGTATTTCGGAGGCGGCCGGAAGCGTCCGCCTACCGACATCGAGTGGCGCATCGATCTTCTGGTCAAGCGCTACAACGAGCGCAGCGGAGAACTGAAGTCCGCGCAGAGATTCCGCTTCAACAACCTCACGCAGACCTACGCAAAATACAAAGACATCTTCCGGAAGAAAGCCGCAATGAAGGAAGAAGGAAGGCTGCAACGGCATTTCGGCGCCGCCGCCAAGGAAATCGAAGCGGCCCGTGCGAGCCAGCACCAAAAGGAAGAAGCAGCGGCAGCCTCGGCAGGCAGCCCAGCAAAAGCGTTCCGCATGATCTGCTCGCACCCTGAGAGCGAGCCGGAAAAGGTCGAGAAGCTGTACGAGGCGTTCCTCCAGGCCAAGCAACTCGCCGGGGAACACACCGGAAAACTATCGCGCTCGAGCTTCAACGAATTCGTGTTGAAGAAAACCAAAGAATTGCAGGAGCAGAAAAACTGCAAAGACGTGGAGTACGTGGTCGAAACCGTCGAAGGCCAGGTCAAGCTGAAAGCCCTCGTGAAATCCTGAGAGCTTGTCCGGGAACTCCGAACGCCTGTCTTTCCGGGCATAGAGACGACGGGGAATCCCCTCTTCCTTGAGTTTCCTCCCCAAGCCGATCCCTCGCAGCTCGGGACGACAACCAAAACATTCTTCGTTCCCTTGTTCTCGTCTTGGATTTCCACACGGCAGCACTTTCGCAAATCTCGCAGGGCGCTTACACTGTTGTGCTTTTCTCATTGCGGAGGAAGACATGGCGGTGGAGCGCGCGCTCATCAGCGTTTTCGACAAAACTGGCATCGTGGCTTTTGCGAAACGCCTCTCGGCTCTGAAAATCGAAATCCTTTCGACCGGCGGAACGGCCAAGCTTCTGCGCGAAAACGGCGTCGCGGTGCGCGATGTTTCCGATTTTACCAGTTGGCCTGAAATGCTCGGGGGACGCGTGAAGACGCTGCACCCCAAGGTACACGGCGGCCTGCTTTTTCGCAGGAAGCACGCGGACGACCGCAAGGAAGCTGAGCAACATGGCATAGCGCCGATCGATTTAGTGGTTGTAAATCTATATCCGTTTGAGGCGACGGCTGCAAAAGCCCGACTGACTGCCGAAGAATTGATTGAAAACATCGACATCGGCGGGCCCACGATGCTGCGTTCGGCGGCGAAAAATTTCGAAAGCGTGACGGTGGTGTGCGATCCGGCGGACTATGAACTGGTTGCTTCCGAGTTAGAAAGCTCCGCGGCCGTGTGCACAGCGCTACTCCGGCGAATGGAGCTCGCGAGGAAAGTCTTTGCCACCACCGCCCGATACGACGGATTGATTGCCATGGAGCTGGAACGCCTGGGCTGCGATCACAGTGGTGCGCTCGACCTTAACGAGAAGCCGCGCTTGCCCCAACGCCTACACCTCGCGCTGCGCCTCCAACAGGAATTGCGGTATGGAGAAAATCCGCACCAGGCCGCCGCGCTGTATGTGCCCGCAGGACGCGCGGCGGAGGGACTTGCGGCCGCGAAGCAGCTTCAGGGCAAAGAACTTTCCTACAACAATTTTGTGGATCTGGAGGCGGCGCGAAGCCTCGCCGCGGAATTCAAGAATCCCGCCTCGGTGATCATCAAGCACAACAATCCCTGTGGCACGGCGGAACAAACCTCACTGCGCGATGCGTATTTGAGGGCCCTGGCCTGCGATCCGGTTTCGGCGTACGGGGGTGTCCTGGCGTTCAACCGCGAAGTGGATGTGGCGACGGCGGAAGAAGTCGCGAAGCTGTTCGTCGAGTGCATCGCCGCGCCGGGATTCGCGGCGCGCGCGAAAGAAATCTTTGCGGCGAAGAAGAATCTCCGTTTGCTCGAACTGCCGCCCGGCGGCTTGGAGCCGGAGCGTGAGCTGCAGCTCAAACGCATTCTTGGTGGCATGCTGGTGCAGCAGCCGGATTGCGGCGAACTCGCGGACAGCGAGCTGCGCACGGTAACCAAGCGCGTGCCAAAGCCCGAGGAGCTCGACGCCATGCGCTTTGCCTGGAAAGTGGCGAAGCACGTGAAGTCCAACGCCATCGTCTTCGCCAAGGATGGCGCGACAGTGGGCGTCGGCGCAGGGCAGATGAGCCGCGTCGATTCCGTGAAAATTGCGGTGATGAAGGCGCAAGCGCCGCTGACAGGAAGCGTGGTGGCTTCCGACGCGTTCTTCCCCTTTCCCGACGGCGTCGAGGAAGCGGCCAAGAGCGGCGCGACGGCGGTGATCCAGCCCGGCGGATCAGTGCGCGACCCGGATGTGATTGCCGTGGCGGACCGTCTGGGCCTCGCCATGGTGTTCACCGGCATGCGCCACTTCCTGCACTAGAACACCGATAACGGATGTCGCCAGCCTCCGCTGAGGCTCCGGGCAAGCTGGCCATTTGTGGAAGAAGAACGCCTGCGTCAACCGGGCCAATATGGCGGATGAGTTGGGCATCTCTCCTGTGTGATCGCGGCGCTCTCTGTGGTGAAATCCCGTCATCCGTGATCTTCGTCGTCAGCGAGATCGCGGCGACAAAATCTTCGAGACTGAGGATCACCATGGAGTACGACTTCGAGGACGCCGTGGCCCTTCTCGCCCGCACTCCCGCCACGCTCGATGCGTTTCTGCGTCATCTGCCAGAATCGTGGACGCGAAGCAACGAAGGCGCAAAAACCTGGAGCGTTTTCGACATCCTCGGGCACTTGATTCACGGCGAACGCGCGGATTGGATGCCTCGGGCGCGGATGATTCTGCAGTTTGGCGAGAGCAAAGCTTTCGAGCCTTTCGACCGCCTGGCGCAGGAACGCGACAGTCAAGGCAAGTCGCTCGCCGAGCTACTCGATCAATTCGCGCTTTTGCGCACAGAAAGCCTAGACCAACTGCGCGACTTGAATCTGCGACCTGCGGACCTGGCACGGCGCGGGCGGCACCCCGCCCTCGATGTCGTTACGTTGTCACAACTGCTGGCAGCTTGGACCGTTCATGACCTGACGCATTTGCATCAGATCTCGAGAGTGATGGCCCATCAATACCGGGAGGCTGTCGGCCCCTGGAGCAAATACCTTGGCGTGCTGCAATGCGCCGGCCACAGTTCGCCTGCCTGACCTTGGCCGGATCATAGCGTTCTTTTCCATGGTTGTGGGATCTCTCCCGGAAGTCTCGCCGAGCGAAGCTGCCGGCGCTCGTCCGTTTGGTTTTGGACTCTTCCGGTTGGGTAGCGCATCCAACATGTGCACTTGGAACGATAGAGTTGTGCAGTTATGAGTGAGGGGAAGACCATGGGTTTGTTTGGGGATTTGCGGGACCGTAGGGAGCTCGAGAGGCTGGCGAAGGCCGCGGGGCGGCTGCCGCCGGGGCAGTCGCTCACGCTCAAATGGCCAGTGTTGCACTACGGAAGCGTGCCGAGTTTTGATGCGACGAAGTGGGATTTCAAGATTTCCGGACAGGTGGAAGAGCCGAAGCGGCTGACCTGGGAGGAGTTTCGCGCGCTGCCGCAGGCCGAAGTGACGTCGGATTTTCATTGTGTGACGCGATGGAGCCGGCTCGGCAATCGTTGGAGGGGCATGCTGTTCACGGAAGTCGTGAAGCTCGCGAAGCCGAAGCCGGATGCGCAATTTGCGCTGATACTCGCGGAAGAAGGCTACACGGCGAACGTACCGCTCGAGGACCTGCTGCGGCCGAACGTGCTGTTTGCCTTGGACCATGACGGCGAGCCGCTGTCGGCAGAGCATGGCGGTCCGCTCCGGCTGGTGGTGCCGCACTTGTACGGGTGGAAAAGCGTGAAGTGGGTGCGCGGGTTCATGCTTCTGGAACACGACCGGCTGGGTTTTTGGGAGCGGAACGGCTATCACGCTTATGGCGATCCGTGGAAGGAACAAAGATATTCGGGACGGTAGGCATGGAAAAGCAGATTCCTGGCAGGCTGCGAATGGGGATGACCCTCGTGGATGACGCGGGGGCTGGTTTTTCACAAGGGTCCAAGAGCCCACGACTCTTCTGCCTGCGGATCGTCTCAAGCCTTTGGCAAGCCTGACTGGTTGGGGCGCAGCGTCCCTTCGACCTGCTCAGGGTAAGGCTTCGCCCCTCCGAGTGCGTTCAAGTGCGTTGCGGACCGAAGAAAAGCGGCGTCGCGCTTGCCCGTTTTCGTGCAAGCCGCCGCACCCCTTATTTATAGGTCGGCGGATGGAGACTTGGTCGGGTCGATTTCAATGCGGCCCTTGAAATAAGCGCCGTCCTCGATGCTGATGCGCGCGGAAGAAATATCCCCGGTGATAGAGCCGTCCTTCCTGATGTCGACGCGACCACGGGCGTGGACATTGCCCGTGATTTTGCCGAAGGCAACCACGTCCCCGGCGTGAATCTCGGAAGTGAGCTGGGCGGCCGGGCCGACCCTGAGCTCGTGACCTTTGATCCGGATGGGGCCTTCGACAATGCCATCAATTTGCAAGTCTTCGCTACCGGTGACCTCCCCTTTGATCTGAATGCTGGCCCCAAGGCGCGCACCGCCGCGGGCCGGGGCGCTGCTAGACTTTCCTGTCGAAGGCTGGTTAAACCCGACAACCGGAGTGGACGGAGCCGCTGAAGGAGAAGCCGCGGGTGGCTCCGCGGCTGCTTGTTGCTTAGACCACATTGAAAACCTCCCTTATCGGAATTCTGAAAAGAAAATCTGCTCCGCGCAGGGGAGCAGTGTGGAATCCATGTTGTGCCGCGCTGCGAGACGGGGCAACAGAGAAACAAAGCGGATTTGCGCAGTTGGAAAACTGACCGGAGGGACAGGAAGAAAAAGACAGGCGCGACCGGAGCGCCAGGCGCCCGATTTTCCCCTCACTAACGCTAAAACCAAGAGCGGTGTATGATGCGGCTCTCAGGTCCCCCGCCGGTCAGTGGAGTTGGCCATGTATTTGCGCGCGTTGAAATACCTTGCTGCGGTCCTGCAGGTGACGATCGGCGGGCTTGTTTACGCGCAGTCAGCAGGTCCAACTGCAACTGGAGCTACAGACCTCACTAACGCGATCAGGCTGAATACCTTCGACAGTGCAACCCTGGACGTATACCTTAAAGGCGCAGACGGCAAACCGGCAGAGGTCGCGGCGGTCGTCACCTTGCTGAAGTTGTCCAACGAGGCCTATCGGCAGGAGACGGCCAAGGCGGGCCACGTCCGGTTTCAAAGAATTGCGGCGATCGAGTACCTCGTCCAAGTGATCGCTCCGGGCTACCGGACCGCCGTGAAACAAGTTGAGGCGCGGAAGGAGGAAACGAGGCAAGTGACGATTGAGCTTCAGCAGCTGTCGGTCGAAGAGGTTGCCGAGAGCGTGGCGTACAGGTCCCTGGCTCCCAAGGCCCAAAAGGAGATTGGAAAAGCCTTGGAGCTGCTGCGCGCGCAGAAAGTGACTGATGCGCGGAGCCATCTCGATGCCGCCAACCGGGCGGCGCCCAATCAGCCCGAGGTGCACTACCTCTACGGTGTTTACGCAAAGCAGGTGGGGGACGCGGAGCAAGCCAAGTCGTACTGGGCGAAGGCCTTGGAACTCAGTCCGAAGCACCTTCCCGCGCTGTTGTCCTTGGCGGATGCTTTGCTGCGCGAAAACCGCGAAGCAGAGGCTCTACCCTACGCGACGCGAGCGGTCGAAGTGGAACCGACCTCCTGGCGAGCGCACGCGATTCTGGCGAACGTGTACTTGCGCCAGGGCTCGGCCGATGCCGCGGTCAAAGAATCAGAGCGAGCGATGGAACTGGGGCACGAGCAGGCCGCGATAGTGCAGCCGGTTTTGGCAGGGGCCTTGGCGAGAAAGGGCGAGAAGGAGCGGGCAGTCGCTATTCTGCAAAACTACTTGAAAGAGCGCCCCTTAGACGAGGAGGCGAAGAAGTTGCCCGAAGGCTTCGCGAGAATTTCGACCTCGGACGCGCTTCGTGCGCCAAGCTCGCTGAGTGCCGAAGAATTGTCGCTATCCACCAGTGGGGTGGTCGCGCTGCCGCTTCCCTCGAATTGGTTGCCGCCGGACGTCGACGAAAAGATGCCGCCGGTAGAGCAGGGCGCGACCTGCGCGCTGGACGAAGTTTTGGAGAAAGCTGGGAAGCGAGCCCAGTTATTCGTCAAAAACGTGGAGCGCTTCACGGCGAGCGAATTCCTGAAACAGGAAACCATTGACAAATGGGGCATTGCCGGGCCTGCAGAAACCCGCAAGTTTAATTACGTAGCGGAGATCGACGAACCCCAGCCTGGTTTACTTAGCGTGGAAGAATATCGAGATAGCGGTGGCTCTCCGGCGGGATTTCCGGGCGGCGTCGTCACCAGCGGGCTGCCGGCTCTGGCACTCATTTTCCATCCTTATTACGCCGTAAACTTTGAAATGACCTGCGAGGGAAGGACCCGTTGGAGCGGGACGCCTGCTTGGCAGGTCCATTTCAGGCAAAGGCGGGACAAGCCCAATACGGTCCGCTCGTACCGGCTGGGCCCGGAGGGCCGTTCTTATCCGGTCGCTTTGAAGGGGCGCGCCTGGATTCTCGCAGACAGTTTTGATATTGCACGGCTGGAAACGGACTTGATTGCCCCGGTGCCACAGATCAAGCTGGTTGCTGATCACACCGCCATCGAATACGGCCGGGTGCGGTTTCAGTTTCCTGACGTGGAGATGTGGCTGCCGCAGAGCGCGGAAGTGTATTACGACTGGCGAGGGAAACGCATTCACCGCCGGCACAGCTTCAGTCACTACCTGCTTTTCGTGGTCGACGAGAAGCAACACATCGCCGAGCCGAAACTCTGAGAATGGGCGTGTCTGATCGTCGGCGAATCAAGGCTGACGGAGAACTCCCCGAATGCAAAACGGCGGTGTATGATACGGCAGTGGTTCGGTGGCCCCGCCAGCCGGTGGAGTTGGTCATGGTTTTGCGTGCAACCAGGTGTCTTCTTTTTGCTGCCCTCTTTTTCTCGCCCGCGTTTTTTTCTGACACCGTTTTCGCGCAACGGCCGGCGCCGAATCCCGGCGGGAACCGCGGGGGCGTTAGCGCGTCACCGCTGGGCGGTGGCGATCCGACCGTTGACCTCGACATTTACGTCAGGGGAGCGGATGGCGGTCCACTGGAAGAGACCGCCATGGTCACCCTGGTTGCTCCGACGGGGCAAATTTCCGGTCAAGGAACAACCCTGGGAGGAAACATAAAATTCAGCGGGATTGCCGCAACCGAGTACACCATACAAGTCGTTGCGGCCGGTTATGAAAATGCCGTGAAGGAACTCGACGGCTACGCCGCCGCGTACTCAAGAATTACGATTCAAATGAAGGCGTCGAATGAGCACGTGTGGGCCAGCTCTTCGCGCATGCTTCTCGCGCCAAAAGCGCAGAAAGAGCTCGGCAAAGCCCTGGAAGCGCTGCGCGCCAACAAGCCTGAGGACGCGCGGGGGCATCTCGAAGCGGCGTATCAACGGGCGCCGAATCATCCGGCGGTCAACTACCTCTATGGCGTGTATTTCCTTCAAATGAAAGATCAGGAAAAGGCGAAATCCTACTGGAGGAAGACGCTCGAATTCGATCCCAAGCATATTTCCGCATTGCTTTCGTTGAGCGAAGCCCTGATTCGGGAGCAGAAGTTGCCGGATGCGGAATCCTACGTGAAGCGGGCGGTGGAAGCCGACCCCAACTCCTGGCGCGGCCATGCCATCCTCGCGGATGTGCTGTTGAAGGAGAAGCTCGCGGAACAGGCCGTCAAGGAGGCCGATCGCGCGATAGAACTGGGGCACGGGCAAGCCACGGCCGTCGAGCCGCTGTTGGTGCGGGCCTTGCTCGCGGGAGGAGGGAAGGAACGCGCTCGAAAGGTTTTGCAAGAATACGTTCGGGAACATCCCGGCGACGCTGCGGCGCGCAAGCAGTTGGATAGTTTCGAGTCACCGGTCATGCTGGTGTCATCGAGCATGGAGGCGGCCGAGGCCGCGGCGAAGCCGTCGGCAGCGACAGAGACGACAGTTGCGCTGCCGCTGCCGTCGAATTGGCTTCCGCCCGACGTAGACGAAAAAGTGCCTCTCGTTGAGGCCGCGGCTTCCTGCGCGCTGGACGAAGTGGTCGAAAGGGCGGGAAAGCGAGTCGAGGAGTTTGTCAAGAATGTGGATCGCTTCACCGCACATGAATCGCTGAGGCACGAGTCGATCAACAAATGGGGACTTGCCGAATCCCCGGAAACGCGAGAGTTCGACTATGTGGCCAGCATTGAGCAATACCGGCCGGGATACTTCAGTGTGTCGGAATATCGGAGCGGAACCCACGCGCTTTCCGATTTCCCGGACGGGGTGGAGACGACCGGAATGCCGGCTCTGGCGCTGATTTTTCATCCCAACAATGCCGAGAACTTTGCCCTGAGTTGCGAGGGTTTGGGCCGATGGAATGGACAATTGACATGGCAGGTCTATTTTCGCCAGAGGGCAGACAAGCCCAACACCATCCGAGCATACAAGGTTGGCCAGAATGGTCCTGCCTACCCTGTGGCTCTGAGGGGGCGAGCCTGGATCGCGGCGGACAGCTACCAAATCGTTCGCATGGAAACGGATTTAGTTGCACCACTGCCGGAAATCCGCCTTTTGACCGATCACACGATTGTTGACTATGGACCGGTGCACTTCCGGAAAGGCAGTGTGGAGATGTGGCTGCCGCAGAGCGCCGAATTGTACTGCGACTGGAAGGGACGACGGATGCACCGGCGTTTGAGCTTCAGCCATTATTTGCTTTTCTCCGTGGATGAAAGACAAAAGATCTCCGAGCCCAAAGCGGAGACCGAAGGCCTCGAGGAGAATTAGATCCGGCAGGGAAGCTCAATCTTCTCATCGCCAGTTCCGGTCAATCGATTCCAAAGAACCAGCTTTTCCGAGTGAATGCGCCAGCTTGCGCGGTCGCCGCGGCTCAGGCGAGGCCCAGGACGCGGTTGAGGAAGCCGACCACGTATTTCCACACCAGGTAGTAAACGATCAGAACCACCGGCGCGAGAACCGGAAAGGCGTGGGTGGCAAAGCCGGGAATCGAAAAGTTCAGCAGGCCGGAGGCGACCAGGCCCAGCGGAGCAAGCAGAATCGGCAGGAGCACACCGTGCAGTCCGAGCGACAGCGGAACGTGCCGGCGCCAGGCGACGAAGAGAACGTTCCAGAGGCCCCAGGCATTGGGCACCACGGCCATGGGAAAAACAATGAAGCGCTCCATGGGAACAGGAAAATGGTAGATGAGGCGAAACACGATATAAGCGGTCATGACCACGAGGAGTACAGGAGTCGGAACGGCGATACCCGCCATATAGGCCCGAAGATAGGAATGCTTATTCATCAAAGCCTCCCGCTACAATTGATAGAGCAAGGCTGGAATCGCACCAGGGAAAAGCAAGAGCGCAGCGGCGACGGCCGCGGCGAGAGCCCAGTCGAACCAGGGGACGCGATGCGGCTGGGCGTCGAGGCGGCGGAGCATCCGGGGCCAGAGGTCACGCTGAAGCTCGGCTTCCTCGAAGGGAGGAAACTCGCGCTTAAGAAGCGCCCGAAGTTCCTTTTCGTTCTGATCCGGCATTTCGTCGGTCATTTTGCGGTGACCTCCACGCCCAGGGAATTGAGTTTTTTGCGCAGCATGCGAACGGCGCGAAACACGCGCACTTTAACGAGCGCAGCGGAAATGCCGACAGCATCGGCGATTTGCTGGTAGGGCTGGTCTTCGATGAGCGCGAGAGTGGCGACGAGGCGGTATTTCGAGGGGAGCTCGTGAAACACGCGCCGGAGGTGGCCACGCAGTTCGCTTTGGGCGGCAGGATCGCCCCGGGGAGCGGCGGGGTAATCCTCGGAAAGCGGGGCTTCCTTCCGCGCGTGGCGGAGATGATCCAGGGCGGCGTTGGTGGCAATACGGCGGGCCCAGGCGCGAAAATTCCCCGCGGCGGTGTCGAACCGCTGGCGGGCCCGATAAATGCGCCAAAACGTCTCCACCGTCAAATCCTCGGCGGCGCCGGTGTCGCGAACGATGCGGACGGTCCAGGCGTAGACTTCCTTCTCGTGCTGGCGAAAGAGAGCCTCAAAGGCTTCGAGGTCGCCCGCCGCGAATCGTTCGAGCAGGTCCATGCACCAGCCTCTATAACAACTTACTGGATTCTCGCGTGAAAGGTTACAGTTCCAGCCTCGTTTTGCGCCGAGAAAGGGGGATGCGAGATCGGCGGACCCTCTAGCCAGGGAATCCGTAACGAAATAGCATGACTTTTTGCAAACTTGGAATATAAGCGGCCCAGCGGACGTCCTCTCGCTGGCTTGCGCGATACACAAATATCCGCAAGGCAGGGTCATTCAGCATCTCCTGTTTCAGTCGCGCGGGAGAACCTTCGATTTTGAGTCTTTTTGTTTCGGCTAGGAGCACTTCGTCGCTGATGTCTTCGAACGTCAAGCGACGGACTTCAAAGGAATTCATCAGAGATTTCTGGTTGTTCGCGTCTGACGATCTCCAAGTGAACCAGTTTCCGAAGAAACTCCGAGCGTCCCTAAAGTCGAGAAGCTCTCGAAAGGAAAGAAGATCGGCATCGTTAACGGACCATTCATCTTCCCATAACATTGAGTTATCCGCGCCGGATTGAACGATAAACCAGCAGTGGTACCACGTGGACTTCTTTCTCGCAGGAGGCCTCCCGGAACCCTCGGTGGCGTAGCCCACTTCTTTTTGGGCCCGCAACCGAAACCGGTCTGGTACACCGTCTGCATTCCAATCATAGTGGGCCTCCGCGAGAGAGGGTAATCCTTCAGCGGACTGGGGACGCGAGGCAGTCCGGGATGTGGTCGTACAGATCAAATAAAGCACGGTGGTCGCGAGGAGCGCAAAAAGCCCCGCGGCCCAAATTGGGCGCGCATTTCGCCGAAACTCCATTGCCATTGCCCGAGTCAGCGACGAACCCATCTGGGCCCGCGCGCTGCGCTGCCCAACAAATGTCGTATAAACCAGCCTGTTGAAAACGCGTAACTTGCTGATTCTAAATTGTCACAAAGGTATTAGATGTCAGAGAATTTTGCCGGAGTATTTCAAAAGTACTTCAAGAATTCACAGAGTCCGGCAAAAGCAAGTTCTCTCCTTAGATTCTCTATGCTGCCGGGAAGGACAAACGAAAGCATGCGAAGCGTGCGGCTATAGCCGTGTCGCTCACATGCAACGACTCGGGTTGGTCCTCGACCGCTACCCGGGTTGAGGAGCGCGCCGCAGCGCAGCCGGAGTGTCCATCTCTGCCGTCGCGGTGCAGACGCGCCGTCCGTGACTTCGTCGGTTCCGCGCCCCGGGCAATTAACGATTTCGTGGGGCGACTCAAATGATAGGGGTCTCGCGTTCCACATCAGTCACGTTCCGCTGGTTCCCTTAGGTTCGATGCGCCCCTTGGATTAGGAGAAGCCCGCAACCCGCAATGCCGATCACGCGCATGCCGGGCCGCTCGTCTTAACGGTGCTCCCTGGTATAACTGGTAAGTGGTAAGATACCGGGTATGACATTGACAATACCCGAAGTGGTAGACCTCATCCTGGAGTACCGCAAGAAGAACCCTAAGGTCCAGGTCTACGACGCTGTGAAACACGTGTGGTTGGATACCAGCCACAGCGTGGAGGTAAGCACGCGGGACCGTGTAAGGTTGGAGATGGCTTACCTAGCGCACCTAGTGGATAATCACAAGGCGACAAAGAAATAGCCGGGCACCCGAAGATGCCCCGGCTTCATTGCGAACCAGCTTGATCCCGACCGCTTTGTAGCGAGCCAACAGGGCAACGCCATTCCACCCCGGCGGCATCGGATGGAAACCCGTGCGTCCAACTGCTCATCTTCTGACGTGGTGATGATGACGTAGATGTCATAGCGGAGCTGAAGTCGCCGCACGGCTTTTGGCGTAACTTTCTTCAACCGAAGCAACCCCAGTTCCAAGTACTTAAAGGGGATGGCATGGTCGAACCTCAGCTGTTGCCGTGCCTGATTCCGAGTGAGGCCCGCGAGCGGTAACGAGCAAGTTTTTCCTTACTGCTACCGTTCCGTGTGGTCCACAGATAAAACACACTTTCCCTCAGCGCCTTGGTGTAACACGAGCGGGGCATTCCCAGCGCTCGCATTCGTTGGCACCATCGTACGACTTCTACGATGAGTTCCAGCCGTTGCTGTTCTGTCATGTCTTTCATCGTGTCGCCTTCCACAGTTGGTTAGCATACTTTTCGATGTTCTGCCCGGTGTCTCTCACCCGCAACCTAGTTTTGGTTGGGTAGAGTTCCCACTCCCGAAACACGAAGACCGGCTCGCGGTCCATACCGAAGGGCGCCTGCACAATCACGCACGCGGGTCTTTTGGAAGCCTCTTGACAAACCTCTACCTCAGTGTCTGGTGCTGTTAAGTTGGTGAAGTGTTGAAACCTGGGTGTGCTGCACAGCTCTACGACGATACGAAATATGACACAATGCCCAGACCGGCTAGGAACAGTACTAGCTTGTCCTTCAGTCTATCCGTCACAGTCTCTCGATCGTGATTCGTATAGCCCTGGGTACGCGTCCTCAGGGCCGTCCACAATTCGCCATTTGCCGGGAACCACCGAGTCGGAAAGGGAAATGGCTAGTGGGTACCGCTTGGACTTCGCGACCGTTAAGCTGAAAGAACCGTCATTACCTCAATCGGAATGGGCATGACGCACTTCCCATTTCCAATCAGTGCTGCGAAGGTGATAGGGCCTTCCAGCTCATCATCTCGAAACACCCCGATGAACTTATTCCGTCGTCTTTTAATAAATGTCGTACTGTTCCCAGTGCAGGGTGGCGTCGGACTGGATGATGACATGTTTGTGCGAATTTTGCTCGAGTTCGTCGATGAGCATGGACTCGCGGGTCTTGAGCGCTTTCGCAATTTCCGGATGCACGCGAAGTGTAATACTCGGGCTTTCGGGATCGGCGGCGGCCATCTTGCGAGCCTCTGACTGGATTTCGTAGCAAAGCGTTGGCGTGGATTTCACCATGCCGGAGCCCGTGCAGTACGGGCACGGCTGGCAGAGGACGCGCTCGAGCGCCTGCTTGGTGCGCTTGCGCGTGATGCAAACGAGGCCGAATTCGTTGAAGGAAAGGGCTTTCGAAGGAGCCTTGTCCTGCTCAAGGGCCTGCTGCAAGGCTTGGAGAACTTTTTCGCGATTGCGGCGCTCTTCCATGTCGATGAAGTCGACGACGATGATGCCGCCAAGATCGCGCAGGCGAATCTGCCGGACGATTTCCTTTACGGCTTCTAGGTTGGTCTTGACTATAGTGTCCTCGAGCCGCGTGGAGCCCTTGCCGACAAACTTTCCGGTGTTGACGTCGATGGCTACGAGCGCTTCGGTGTGATTGATGACGATGTAGCCGCCGGATTTCAGCCACACTTTCGCGCGAAGAGCTTTGTCGAGTTCGTGTTGGATGCCGAACTCTTCGAAGATGGGTGTTTCCTTGCTGTAGAGCTTGACCTTGCTGACAAGCTTCGGCTGGAAGCGATTCACGAAATCCACGACTTTGCGGTACTCGTCTTCGCTGTCGATCCAGATGGCGGTGAAATCATCGCTGACGTAGTCGCGCAGCATGCGCTCGACCAGGTCGAGGTCGCGGTGGAGCAGGGCAGGAGCCTTGCGCTCCTCGCTGCGCTGCTTGATTTCGGCCCAGGTCTTACCGAGGAAATCGATATCGGCGCGGATTTCGTCGTCGGTGGCGCCGCCGGCAGCGGTTCGAACGATGAAGCCCCCGGGATAATTGTGGCTGGCTTCGCTGACCAGGCGGCGAAGGCGCGCACGATTTTCCGCGGAAACAATTTTGCGGGATACGCCGGTGTGATGAACCGTGGGCATGTACACCAGGAAGCGGCCGGGCAGAGCGACGTGGCTGGTAATGCGTGCGCCTTTTTTGCCGAGAGGCTCCTTGGCAATCTGAATGACGATTTCCTCGCCGGGCTTAAGCATTTCCGAGATGAGCTGCGGACGGCGTGGGGCGGAGTGGCCGCGGTCATGGCGGCCGCTGGGGCCGCGGCGTTCGAATCGTTGACGGCCACGGTCGCCGCCACGGCGGTCGGGACGCCCGCCGCGATCGCGTCGGAAGGGGCGTTCGAAGCGCGAGCGCGGGTTGCCGCCGATGCGCGCGGAATCGCGCGGATAATCTTCGCGCGGAGAAGCTGTTCTGGGAGCGCGCGTTTCGCCGGGCAGCAAAAATTCGACGTCCTCGGAAACAGCTGCTTTGGCAACGGGCTCGCCGCCCGAAGCAGGGATGACGTCGGCTTCGGCGTGGAGTTGTCCGGCTTCAGCAGGTTCTTCCAAAGATTCGACGGCGGGGGAAAGCTCTTCCTCTTCCGATCCGGCGCGACCCAGTTCGCCTTCGAGCTCGTCCGGTTCTTCCTCTACTTCCGGATGTTCGCCCAAGGCGGCGACATGTTCGGCGGTTTCTTGCGCGACATCCGCGGCGAAATCCGCGCGGTCGGCGGCGCGGCGGGCCTCCAGTTCGGCAACCTCCTCCGCGCTCAGGCCCGAGGCGTTCTCGGGTTGTGTTTCCTCCGTGGCCTCGGCTTCCTCTTCGCTATCTTCTTCTTCGAAGACGGCTCCGCCGACGACGGTATCGGCCTCCGCCTCGGCGGTGGCTTCTTCGTGCTTGGCTTCCGCGAGATCGGCAGCCAACGCGGCGACCTGATCTTCGTTTAGATCGACATCATTATTGCGATGATTGCGTTCTGGCTCACTTTCCTCGGCAGCCGGAGCCCGTGGCGACGCGGTTTTCGCCGGAGCTGCTTCGGCCGAGGGCGGCTCTGCCCCACCGTCGGCCAGGAGCCAACTGGGCAAGCCGCCGGAAAAGCGGCGAGGCACGCCGCCAGCGCCCGAAGTGGCAACCGCGGGAGTAGTTGCCGGGCGTGAAGAGCCTTCTTCGCCGAGGGGGGGCTCGGTACGCGATTCCTGGTCGAGTATCGGTGCAGCGGCTGGAGAAGCTACGGCTTTGTCCCGGTACTTTGCGAGGGACTCGCCGGGAAGGAGAATGGTTTCTTCACCGTGATCCGCGGGCGATGCGCCCGAACTCCGCGAACCTTCCTGGCGGCGATTGTCATAACCGCGCTGCTGGCCACCGCGATTGTCGTAGCCACGAAATTCGCCGCTTTGCGGCGAAGCATATTTGGAGGGAGGAAGATTTCGTCCACCCGGGCCCCCCTGCTGACGGCCGCCACGATGACGGCCGCCACGACGTCCCCAGCGTCCGCGGCCGCGATCGCCGCCCCTTCCGTAATTCTGGCCTTGGCGCTCGTTTCCGGAGCGGCGAGGATAATTCTGAGTGGGGTTAAAGCGAGGTGAGAAATTCTGCGGCGCCGAAGCGTTCGAATCGGGCTGACGCTCTTCGACCGATTCCGCGCGGGAGCCTTCCTCCGGGGCGAGCTGCTCGGCGGCGGGTTGCTCCTCGGACGCCACCGGTAGCTGGCCGGTCGGGGCCGGGGCATCCTCCGGCGATGCCGCTTGGTATTCGGCGGAAGGCTGAGGACGGAACTCCTCGCCGCGCGCCTCCTCGTGCCGCTGCTCGGAAGCACGCGCGAGAGACTCGCCGGGAAGCAGCTCGACGGCCCCGCCGTTACCCTGGGGCATTGCGGAAGCCGGCACATGCTGGTCATGCTGTTCGTGAGGCTGGCCGTGCTCGTAATCCTCGAGGTTTTCGAAGACGTCGCTGACGTAGAGAAACGCATCGCCGTCGAGCCCGATGTCCACGAAAGCGGATTGCATACCGGGGAGGACGCGCGTGACTTTTCCTTTGTAAATGCTGCCGACGAGAGCGAATTCTTTTTCCCGCTCGATGTAAATCTCGACTAGCTGACCTTCTTCCAAAATCGCGACCCGCCGTTCGTGGGAGGACGCGGAGATAACCAATTCTTTTGACATGAAAACTCCTTGGAGGGGACGCCGGCCTGGCCGGCCTGCGCTACAGGACGCATCGCCCGAAGCTTCTGCCCGTCACGGGCCCAGAATGCGGAAAGCCTTCCCGCCACGGAGGGGAAGGGCGCTGGGCGCACCGATAGGTAGATGGCCTGGTGTTCGAAGCCAGAGGAAAAAGATGTCCTCGGTCGATCGAGGTTAATCCGTTGCCAGAAACTGGCTGGGCGAACGGCGGACGACGCTATCCTCACTCTGAAAATCCTTTAGCCTGTGACCCTGGCCTAGCCGGGGTCAGCAATTCTAGTTACTTCCTGACTTGCCAATACTTGCTTCCCATTACTTCTTCGGCGCATTCCGACTCGAGCCAGAATGCCACGCGGACCGGCGACCGATCAGTTGACAAAGCGGCGAAGCCGAACATTCATCACCAGACCGATCGCTAGGAAAACAAACAGCGTGGCGGAGCCTCCGTAGCTCATCAACGGCAACGGAATGCCGGTGACGGGCATCGCGCCAATCACCATCGCCACGTTAACCAACACATGGAAACCGAGCGCCGCTGCAACGCCCATGACAAGAAACATTCCCGCGCGATCTTTCGCGCGTTGAGCATTCTGCACTAAGCGAAGCAGAAGCGCCATATACAACCCGAGAGCCAATAGCACGCCTTTAAAGCCCTGTTCTTCAGCCCAGGCCGACATGATGAAATCCGAATAACGGACCGGGATGTAGCCCAGCTGATTCTGCGTGCCGTTGCCGAATCCTTTGCCCCAGAAGCCGCCCGAGCCCACCGCAATCTTGGACTGCAAAAGCTGATAGCCGGAACCCTTGGCGTCTTCTTCCGGGTGCAGGAAAGAAGTGATTCTCTCCCGCTGATATGGCTTGAGGATGCGCCTGCTGACGGGCGGGTAAAAGACCGCCCCGATCAGGAGAATCCCCGCCAAGGAAAAAACCGCCGCGTGCTGCCACTTCAAGCCCGCCAAAAAAGCGCCAACCGCCAACATCGGCATCAGCACCAGGGCCGTGCCCAGATCGGGCTGCTTCAGGATCAAGACCACCGGAACCCCCACGATCATCGCCGCCCTGATGAGGTCCCGCAGATCAAGCTCATCCGAGCGCACTTCCGTAAAGAAGCGCGCCAATACAATGATTATAACCAATTTGACCAATTCCGACACCTGGAGGAGTTCCCCGATACCGGGGAGGTTGATCCAGCGCTTGGCGCCGAAGCGGGTGTGGCCCACAGCCAGCACCGCGATAAGCGCTGCGATGCTGAGCAGGTAGAGAACCGGAGCCTGTTCCAGAATCAAGTGGTAGTCGAGGCGGGAGAGCGCAAACATCAACACGAGGCCGACGGTGAGCCAGCGCACCTGCTTCCAGTGCATCCCCGCGAGCGAACTGCCATGGGTGGCGGAATAGATTTCGATCACGCCAAGTGCGCAGATGGTGGTGAGGATGGCGAGGAGCCACCAGTCGTAATCGCGGGTACCGGGTGCGTCTCTCATCAACAAAGTCCAAAGTCGCCCGTTGATCGTCTACGATTCGAAAGGTAACCTGATGCCCGCGTGGCCGATCGAGCCGGGTAGCGCTTTGTGAATGGCCGGTGCATGAGCGTATTCAACGCTCCCTTTCCGAGACGGGCCGCGCGGTTTCGGCGGAGGTGGTTTCTGGTCTTTTGAGGACCACGCGCGGCGCACGGGGTACGGTCACTGCCGGCGAGACAGGTTTCGTCCGAGGCGCAGGCACGTTGGTTTCCGCCGTGTACTGCCCCTCTTTCTTGTTCTTCTTGTCGTAGTAAGCCTTGATGATATCGCGAACCACGGGGCCAGCCACCTCGCCGCCGTGCTTTCCGCTTTCCTGCACCAGGACGGATACCACGATCTCCGGGTTGCGGCGCGGGGCATAGCCGACAAACCAGGCGTTGTCTTCAAATTTCTTCTCTTTATGTATGCGAGCGAGGGTATCGTAACCGATGACTTGTGCCGTGCCGGACTTACCACTGAGCTCGATCCCCGCGAGCCTCAATTGACCGCCGGTTCCTCCTGGCTCGTTGATCACGCCATACATGGCGTCGGTAATCTTTTCAACGGTCGGTTCCGAGATCGGGAAGCGCTCTACGCCGACGTTGGATGCGTCCTTAAGCATGTGCGGCTGCATGAAGACGCCGCCGGAAGCGATGCCGCCGATCATGCGCGCGAGCTGTACCGGAGTGGTGGTGACGGCGCCTTGACCCGTGGCTACAGAGATCACTTCGCCTTGATACCACTTGCGGTGCAGGACGCGCTGGACCCATCCCGGTGAGGGCATCAGCCCAGGCTCTTCGGAAGGAAGATCAATCCCGGTTTTGTGCCCGATGCCGAAGTGGCTGGCATAGTAGGCCAGGCGGTCGATCCCCAGGCGCAGCCCCACGGTGTAGAAGAACACGTCGCACGATTTCAGGATGGCCTCGTGGAGATCTGTGACTCCGTGTGATTTGCGGCCGGTCTTGGCGTAGTAAACCCAGCAGTGATACTGCCGGCCGAAGAAGCTGGCATAGCCAGGGCAGACCGTCCTAAAACTCTCCGAAGGAACGTGGTCTTCCAACATCGCCGTGGCGGTCACAATCTTGAAAACAGAGCCGGGAGCGAGTTGCGCCTGAATGGCGCGGTCGAGCAAGGGCTTCTCGGGATCTTCGTTCAGTCTCTTCCATTCGTCGGCGGAGATGCGCACGGCAAAATCGTTGGGATCCGCTGCGGGGTGACTGACCATGGCCAGGACTTCGCCGTTGCGCGGGTCGAGCGCGACGACCGCGCCGGGACGCGCACCGAGGGATTGTTCGGCGACGAGCTGCAAGTCGTAGTCAATGCTGAGCTGAATCTGTTTGCCGGGGATGGCTTCCTGCGCGGAAAGCGGCATGTCCTTCATTTCTTTGCCGACGCTGTTTACGACCACGCGGCGCTTGCCGTCGGTGCCCATCAGGATGTCGTTGTATTGGCGCTCGAGGCCGCTCTTGCCGGCGAAGTCGCCCGGGCGGAGTTTGCCGTTGCTGTCTTCGATCTGCTGCTCGCTGACTTCCCCGACGTAGCCCACGGCATGAGAGAGGAAGCCGTCCGGCTGATAGCGCCGCCGAGAAACCGAAATCATTTCGAGGATGGGAATGTCGGAGCGGTGCGATTCGATGTAGGCGATGTCCGCCGGCGAAGCTTCAGGCTTGATGATGATGGGCTCAAAATGGGGAAGGTCTTTGGTGTTGTTGAGCTGCTCCGTGAGATCGGCCATCGGGATGCCGAGGCCATCGGAGATGGCGCCAAGGTGCTTTTCTACCTGAGACATCTCCTCGCGCAACAGCAGGACGCTAAAGGAGGGGCGGTTGTCGACGAGCACGCGGCCGTCGCGGTCCAGCATGCGGCCGCGCGGCGCGATGATCGGAATTTCGCGGACGCGGTTGCGCTCAGCGAGCGCGGCGTACTTGTCGGAGTCGATGACCTGCAGTTTCCAGAAACCCAGCAGAAGCACGCCGACCATGCCCACGATGACGTAGGAGGCTACGGCCAGCCGCGCCTGCGGCAAACGATTGTCGTTCCCAAACCAGTAAGACACCGAAAACCCCGCGCGCGAGGAGTCCCTCTAGGACTTCCTGATTTTGTCCGGTTACGCCGGAGCTAACTCGCGTCACGAAAAATCTACGGCGTGGGTTTCGAGTTGACCCCTTTGAAACCGGGGTCAGCCTCAAAATTGTCCGTCGAAAATTTCCTCGCGTCTGGGCAACGAAAAAATCTTCGGGAGCCCCCGCAAACACGCCGGACCGGGGCTGCAGCGAAGCAGCCGGGTCGTTTTTAAACGTACCACTTGAGTGAGATAGCCGCAAGCCGTCCGCGAGGACAGGTTCCAGGTTTGCACCCGGGTCCCTGGCCGAGTCGCGGAGGGGCGGGTTGCTCCGGCGGCGGGCCCAGGCTATTGTAGAAAATTCTCTTATGCCTGGCAAAACCAACCGAGAAGAGCCGATGCGACTGGCGCTCGTGGGCATGTCTGGCGCCGGGAAGACGTTCTGGGCAAAGAAGTTAGCTGAAAAAGGCGTGCCCGCCGTGTTCTGCGACGACCGGATTGAGCAGCGGCTCGCGCCGCGGCTCGGAGCGGGGGGATATTCGGGAATTAACGGGGTGGCCGCCTGGATGGGCTGGCCGGACCGCGCGACCTACGCGGAACGCGAGGCCGCCTACCTGGCCGAAGAGATTCACACGCTCGATGAAGTTTTGCGACAACTCGAGGAGCAGCCGGATGCTTCGCTTGTCTTGGACACCACCGGCAGCGTGATTTATGCGGGAAATCACTTATTGCTGCGGCTGCGCAGACAGATGACCATTGTCTATCTGGCGGCGACGAGGAAAGAGCAGCAACTGATGATCGAAAGATATTTGAACGATCCAAAACCGGTACTGTGGCGCGGCGCGTTTCAGCCGAAAAGCGGAGAGATGCCGCGGGAAACCGTGGCGCGATGTTATCCGGCGCTGATGGAGAAAAGGCGGCGAAGCTACGAGGCGCTGGCGCATTGCACGCTGGGCGTTGCCGAGTTGCGAGCAACTCTCGATGCGGACGAGTTCTTGGAGCGGGTTCGCCGGCAGACGAAATGAGATACCGGAGCACATCGCGCAGGGCACCGCTTACTTCGTTGCGAGGCGCGGTGCTGCGCGGGCTAGCGCCCGACGGCGGTCTGTATATGCCGGCGGAGATTGCCCGGCATTCGCCTGAAGAGCTAGAAAAGTTCCGGAAGCTGCCGTTCACCGAAGTGTGCTTTCGCGTGGTGAAGCCGTTCGCCACGCCGGACGTGCCGGAGGAAGTCCTGTGGCAGATTGTGAGCGAGGCCATCAATTTTCCGGTGCGGCTGGTTTCGCTGTCGCCGGGGCTGCACATCCTGGAACTGTTTCACGGGCCGACCCTGGCGTTCAAGGATTTTGGCGCGCGCTTCATGGCGCGGCTGATGGGTTATTTCGTGCGCGGCGAATCGCGGCCGCTCACGGTGCTGGTGGCGACTTCCGGAGACACCGGCAGCGCTGTGGCGCACGGGTTTCTGGGCGTGCCGGGAATCCGCGTGGTGATTCTCTATCCTTCGAAGCGAATCAGCGAAGCCCAGGAAAAACAGTTCACTACCCTCGGTGAAAACATTACGGCGCTCGAAGTCGCGGGCACGTTCGACGATTGCCAGCGGCTGGTGAAGCAAGCGTTTTCCGATGCCGAGCTAAACAAGACGGCGTTTCTGACTTCAGCCAATTCCATCAACGTCGGACGGCTGTTGCCGCAGATGTTCTATCACGTGGCGGCGTACCGGCAGTTGCCGGTGGCGTCGGTGCCGCTGATTGTGTCGGTGCCGAGCGGAAACTTCGGCAATTTGACGGCGGGGATTTTTGCGAAGCGTATCGGTCTGCCGGTGGCAAGGTTTATTGCTTCGACGAACAGCAACGACGTGGTGCCGCAATATTTGAGAAGCGGGCAATTTGCCCCGCGCCCGGCGAAGGCCACGTATTCGAATGCGATGGACGTAGGCAATCCCAACAATTTCCCGCGGTTGCTGGACTTGTGCCGGGGACGGCTCGAATACGTGCAAAAAGAAATCTGGGGCCGCGCAGCAACCGACGAAGAAACGTTGTGCGAGATGAAAAAGGTTCATGAACGGTTCGGTTACCTCGCCGACCCGCATACCGCGGTGGGCGTTTTCTGCTGGGAGGCGTACAAGCTGGAGCACGCCGAGCCCGCGCAGGGATTGGTATTGGCGACGGCGCATCCAGCAAAATTTGCGGACGTAGTGAGGAAGGCGATCGGCAGCGCTCCACCGCTGCCGGAGCGGCTGGCGGCGTGCTTGAAACGAGAGAAGCTATCGCTGCCGATGTCGCGCGACTACGAGGACTTCAAGCAATTTCTGCTGGCCCATTAAGGTCATTTCCTCGAGCAGACATCGAGCATTGGCGAATGTTCCGGACGGCGGCGTCTTGCTTTGCTAAACCTGGTACGCGCACCGCTCCGTTCAGGACGGTCGGCGGAGGCGGTCGAGAAGGACAAAGAGGAACATGGCGACGAGGGCGTTGACGAGCGCGGCGGCGAAATTGTGCAGAGTGAACCAGGGTTCCGGCTGCGCAAGCAGGATGCGGCGGGTCAACGCAACGACCGCCTGATGAATGATGAAAAACCCTGCGGTGAGCGCAAATCGCGCCGCGGGATGTTCGGTGTCCAGTCGCGCGCCGAGGGAGGAGGCCAGATAGCCGATGACGGTCTTTGCGATTCCGAACAAGCCAAGCGGAACGGTGGGGCCGCTGAGACTGTCTTGCATGAGGCCGACCGCCGTGCCCAGCAAGAGTCCCGTAGAAGGGTTTCGACGGCTGAGGCCGAGATAAATCACCACAAGCAATGGCAAATCGAGGAGAGCGGCCCTCGTAAAATGTAGCGGGAGCCAGGCCTGAATCACCAGCGCGAGCAGCGTGGCAATGGGAATCGCGCCGGTGCGGAACTTGTAAACCTCGATGTGGGACTCGCCCATGCGCAGGTCAAAGGCGCGGTTCATGGGTGAGCCACCGGTGGAGGGTTCAGCGCAGGCGGAGAGGAAGACTTCGCTCCCTCGGGATCGCTCTCATTCGCCGTTTCGAGGGGGCGGAGCGTGAGAAGGACGAGCACCTCTTCGAGCTTTTCGAGATTAGCCGCGGGCTTGACGCGGATTCGCTTGAAGTCCACGCCGGGCTTGATTTCCGTGACGGTTCCGACGGGCAGGTCGCGCGGAAAAATGTGGTCCATACCGCTGGTGATGACGCGCTCGCCGAGGCTCACGTCGTCGTCATTGGGAACGTACTTCATGGTGAGGAGAGGCTCGCCCACTCCTCCCACCGGGCTTAGGATGCGCGAGGTTGCGAGCATGGCCCCGACACCGCTCGTCCTGTCTGTCAGCAGGAGCACCTGCGAGGTGTTGGCGTAGGCCTCACTCACTTTTCCGACCACCCCATCGGGAGTGATGACGCCCATGTCTCGGCGGATGCCGTCCCGCTCGCCGCGGTCGAGCTCGATGGTCAGGCTGGCGGGGCCGGCGCTCCCGCCGATGACGCGCGCGGCCATCATGGGGATATCGGACTGCGATTGCCGGAAACGCAACAACGCGGCTAGGCGGTCGGTCTCGGCGGCCTTTCCTTCAAGCTGCGCGATTTGCAGCTTCAGCCTATCGTTCTCGCGACGCAAGTCCTCGTTATCTTTCCTGGTACCCCTCAGCGCAAAGTAGTTGCGCCAGGCGTTCCGGAACCAGCCAAATCCGTAGGAGCCCACGCGTTCAAAGGGGGAAACCGCTCCCACGGTCCAGGTGCGAATCAGGCGCCCCTGCGAATCACGCTTGATTTGCACGGCGAGCAGGAGCACCTGGAGCAGGATGACTCCCGCGAGCAGAACCAGCGATTTGTGACGAGGAGGCATGGTGGCCAAAGAAAATTGATGGTCAACGGTTCCTAGTTGCGAGTGCCAAGCTCAAGATGGTCTGTCCTGGCGAGCCCGCGCTCGCAAGAAGAACCCTCGCGGTTCCTCTCCTGCTCGAAATCGGTTCTTCGTGACGATGGAACACGGAGCTCACACTCTTGGAAAATCTCAGTCGATGCAGACCATGCGCAGCAGCTTGAAGTCGCTCAGCATTTTTCCGGTTCCGAGCACCACCGACGCCAGCGGATCATCGGCAATGGAAACGGGCAAACCGGTTTCTTCGCGAATGCGCTTGTCGAGATTCTTTAGCAACGCTCCGCCCCCGGTCAGCACGATGCCACGGTCGCTGATATCCGCCGATAGCTCCGGTGGCGTGCGCTCGAGGGCCACGCGCACGGCGTTCAAGATGGTTGCCACACATTCGCTGAGCGCCTCGCGAATCTCGCTGTCGTCGATGGTTACGGTGCGCGGCACGCCTTCGATCAGGTTGCGGCCTTTGACTTCCATGGTCAGCGGCTTTTCGAGCGGGTAGGCCGAGCCAATCTCCATCTTAATCTGTTCGGCGGTGCGCTCGCCGACGAGCAGGTTGTATTTGCGCTTGAGGTACTGCATGACGGCCTCGTCCATCTCATTGCCCGCCACACGAACGGAACGTGAATAAACGATGCCGCTCATGGAAATGACGGCGATGTCGGTGGTGCCGCCACCGATGTCCACGACCATGTTTCCGGAAGGTTCTTCGATGGGCAGACCCGCCCCGATGGCCGCGGCCATGGCCTGCTCCACCAGGTAAACTTCACTGGCGCGCGCGCGGTACGCGGAGTCCTGCACGGCGCGCTTTTCGACCGGGGTGATTTCGCTGGGCACGCCGATGACGATGCGCGGATGCACCAGCACGCGGCGGTTGTGCGCTTTCTGAATGAAATAGGTAAGCATCTTTTCGGTGACTTTGAAGTCGGCGATGACGCCGTCTTTCATCGGCTTGATGGCCACGACGTTGCCTGGAGTGCGGCCCAGCATTTCCTTGGCTTCGCGGCCCACGGCGACCACCTCGCCGGTGGCTTTATTGATGGCTACGATGGAAGGTTCATTCACGACGATGCCTTTGCCGTGCGAGAACACCAGAGTGTTTGCGGTGCCGAGGTCAATGGCGAGGTCGGAAGAAAACAGACTAAACACCGACCTCATGTTGTAACCGTTCTTATTCATCCTTACTTCCCCCCGCGAAGAAAGACTCTCCGTCGTCCGGCCGGCAAAGCGCTGAGGGCTGCGCGATCAGCCTTCCTGCTATTGTCTCCGGGCACGCCGACCTGCGCAATCGCTAGGGTCTGTCCTTCGGAATCTCTATTTGGGCACGACGATGGAAGCTTGCGCATGCCCGGTCCCGCCACGGCGGTTCTGCCCAACCACCACGATACTATGCTGTCCCGGCTCAAGGGGCTCGGTGAAATGACGGAACGTGCCGTCAGCCGCAATATTCGGAACCGGCTGG
>Ga0182040_10000053_pt1 | contig 46955 bp, 40 predicted proteins | sample flu12Cox44000176_FD_125973 | JGI IMG/M metagenome (GOLD analysis project Ga0182040, IMG submission 125973) | Lab enrichment of tropical soil microbial communities from Luquillo Experimental Forest, Puerto Rico - flux8day.12C.oxic.44.000.176 | ecosystem: Environmental > Terrestrial > Soil >... | reverse complement strand
GGAATAATGACGCCGCCCACGCCGTAGATCCAAAGATTGCGACGGAGCAACGCGGCCGCACCGATCGGCCGATACTTGACGCCTTTCAGCGCGAGCGGAATGAGCGCGATGATGATGAGCGCATTGAAGATGATCGCTGATAGGATCGCACTCTGCGGCGTAGCCAACTTCATGATGTTGAGCACGCTGAGCTGCGGATAGAAGGCGAGGAACATCGCCGGGATGATGGCAAAATATTTCGCCACGTCGTTGGCGATCGAGAACGTGGTTAGAGCGCCACGTGTCATCAACAATTGTTTGCCGATTTCCACGACCTCGATGAGCTTGGTCGGATCGGAATCGAGATCGACCATGTTGCCGGCTTCGCGCGCGGCCTGCGTCCCACTCTGCATGCAGACCCCGACATCGGCCTGGGCGAGAGCGGGCGCGTCGTTAGTGCCGTCGCCGCACATCGCGATCAGCCGGCCGTGTGACTGTTCATCGCGGATGTAATGCAATTTGTCCTCGGGCGTCGCCTGGGCGATGAAATCGTCGACGCCGGCCTCGGACGCAATCGCAGCCGCAGTGACCGGATTGTCGCCGGTGATCATCACGGTCTTGATGCCCATTCGCCGCAGCGCCGCGAAGCGATCCTTGACGTCCGGCTTCACGACATCCTTGAGGTGAATGACGCCGAGAACGCGATCGTTCTCGACCAGACCTAGTGGCGTACCGCCCGATCGTGCGATCTTGTCAACCGCAGCACGGAATGCCTGCGGCTCAGGAATGGTCTTCCCTCCAGCCTGGCGGGCGAACTCCATTACAGAGTCGACAGCTCCTTTGCGAAGCTTGCGCTGCCCAATATCGACACCCGAGAGACGAGTGACCGCGGAAAACGGGATGAACCGCGCGTCGCCAGACGTTACCTCCCGGCGCACATTGTATTTTTCCTGCACCATCGTGATGATCGAGCGCCCCTCGGCGGTCTCGTCCGCGTCGCTGGCGAGCAAGGCGGCTTCGGCCGCTTCCCGCTCGGTCACACCTGGAACGACGAAAATTTCCGTCGCCTGGCGATTGCCGAACGTGACGGTTCCCGTCTTGTCGAGCAGCAACGTGTCGACGTCGCCGGCGGCTTCCACCGCACGGCCGGACATGGCGAGCACGTTGAACCGCACCAGCCGATCCATCCCGGCAATGCCGATCGCCGAAAGCAGCGCGCCGATCGTGGTCGGGATCAAGGTTACGAAAAGCGCCACCAAAATAATCACAGAGATTGTGCCGCCCGCGTACGTCACGTAGCTCGGGATCGTCGCCGTCGCGAACACGAAAATGATGGTCAGGCCGACCAAGAGGATATCGAGCGCGATTTCGTTCGGCGTCTTCTGGCGCTCGGCGCCTTCGACCAGCTTGATCATGCGGTCGAGGAACGAAGACCCGGGCGAAGACGTGATGCGGATGATGATGCGATCCGAGATGACGGTCGTGCCGCCGGTGACAGCCGAGCGGTCGCCGCCGGACTCGCGAATGACCGGCGCCGATTCACCGGTTATCGCCGCTTCGTTGACCGAGGCAATGCCCTCGATCACATCGCCGTCGCCGGGAATGATGTCACCGGCCTCGCAAACCACCAGATCCCCGGCCCGCAACTTGTCGGCAGCAACGGTTTCACATTTGTTGAAGGTTGCCGGCGACTGAATACGCTTGGCGCGCGTTTCGGTGCGCGCCTTCCGCAAGGTGTCGGCCTGCGCCTTGCCGCGCCCTTCCGCGACCGCTTCCGCAAAATTGGCAAATAGGACGGTGAACCACAGCCAGAGAACGATCTGGAATTCGAAGGCGATGTTGCCTCCACCGGTAAAAAGGTCGCGGACCAGAATGACGGTCGTCAGCAGCGTGACGACTTCCAAAACGAACATCACGGGATTCTTGATCAGCGTGGCCGGGTTGAGTTTGACAAAAGCCTGACCGATCGCCGGGACCACGATCTTGGGGTCCAGCAGCGTCGCCACTGGCATGCGCTTGCGAATCTTCGAGGTATCCATTGCCGTAACTCCGGGAAAAATCGTCAGAACGTTGTGCCCGCGACCATCGCGAACTGTTCAACCAGGGGGCCAAGCGCAAGCGCAGGGAAGAAAGTCAGACCACCGACAATCACGATCACGCCGACGACCAGGCCTACGAACAACCCGCCGGTCGTCGGGAAGGTGCCGACCGAGGCCGGCACCGACTTCTTGCTCGCGAGCGAGCCGGCGATCGCTATCGTGGGGATGATCATCATGAACCGCCCGACAAACATCGCGATCGCACCCGTGATGTTGAAGAACAGCGTGTTTGCCGTGATGCCCGCAAACGCCGAGCCGTTATTGCCCGTGCTCGACACATACAGGTAAAGCATCTCAGAAAAGCCGTGCGGCCCGTTGTTGCCGAGCTGGGTCAGAGCCTGCGGATTGACTGCAGCGACCGCGGTCCAGCCGAGATACATCAGCGGCAGGACCAGGATCGCCAGCATCGCCATCTTGACTTCCTTGGCCTCGATCTTCTTGCCGACGTATTCCGGCGTGCGACCGACCATCAAGCCGGCGACGAAGATTGCAATGATGACGAACAGCAACATGCCGTACATGCCGGCGCCAACGCCGCCGACGATGATTTCGCCGAGCTGGATGTTGATCAACGGCACCATGCCGCCGAGCGCGGTGAAGGAGTCGTGCATGGCGTTCACCGCGCCGCAGGATGCGTCGGTGGTTATCACCGCGAACAGCGCCGACGCGACAATGCCGAAGCGCACTTCCTTACCTTCCATGTTGCCGCCGGTAAGGCCCATGGCATTGACGATGTCGTTGCCGTGCGCTTCTGCCCAATAGGCAACTGTGACGCCAGCAATGAACAACACTCCCATTACGGTAAGGATCGCCCAGCCCTGGCGTTGGTTGCCGACCATCCGGCCAAAGACGTTAGTGAGACCGGCGCCGAGCGCGAAAATCAGGATGATCTGCAGATAATTCGACAGTGCGGTCGGATTTTCGAATGGATGCGAGGCGTTGGCGTTGAAGAATCCACCGCCATTGGTGCCGAGCATCTTGATGGCGACCTGTGAAGCGACCGGACCAACTGCGATGGTTTGCTTTGCGCCTTCAAGCGTCGTCGCCTCGACATAGGGTCCAAGCGTCTGCGGCATGCCCTGCCAGACGAGAAAGAGTGCCGCCACGATGCAGATGGGCATGAGCACGTAAAGCGTGCAGCGTGTGACATCGACCCAGAAGTTGCCGATGGTCTGCACCGAGTGACGCGCAAGCCCGCGAATGAGCGCGACCGCGAGCGCAATGCCTGTCGCCGCCGACAGGTAGTTCTGATGCGTCAGGCCGAGCATCTGCGTGAGGTACGACAGCGTGCCCTCGCCACCGTAGTTCTGCCAGTTGGTGTTGGTGATGAAACTGATAGCGGTGTTGAAGGTGAGATCCGGCGCCACCGCCGACTGATCGGCCGGATTGAATGGCAGGCTCGCCTGGAAGCGCATCAGTCCATACAGAATCGCGAAACCACCGACGTGGAAGAGCAGCATGCCAACGGTGTAGGCCAGCCAGCCCTGTTCGCGTTTCTCATCGATACCCGCCGCGCGGTAGAGCGCCAATTCGACCGGCCGAAGGACCGGCGTCAGAAAAGTACGCTCGCCATTGAAAACGCGTGTCATGTAACGGCCGAGCACCGGCGTAAGAGCCACGATAATCGCGAAATAGAGAAGAATTTGAACCCAGCCAATAATCGTCATGACACGGAGCCTTATTGTTTGCGCAGAATTTGATCGAGCGCCCTCAAGAGGACGTCCGGATCTGAGTGCACTACAGCCGCTCTGGCTTGAGCAGAGCGTAGACGAGGTAGATCATCAGTCCGGCCGTCACGAGACCGGCGAGCGCATAGTCGAAAACCATGGGTGCCTCCTCAGAGCCGGTCGCAGGCGTAGGCGTAACCGATCGACAAAGCGAAAAGGACGAGGCCGAGCGAAAGGAGAATGAGGTCGAGCATTGCGTGCTCCTTTCATGTGCGCGGTGTGCGGTGGAGCGACTTTGCAATTAGGTGGCGGAGAATAAAGAAGCGATGTGAATCCGCGTCGCGACAAATCAAGACGGCATAAAGATGCTGTGGGCCAGGTGCCGTCTTTATGATCGCCTTATCCCTCGTCCTTGATTTCCCAATCGAATTCCTATGCGGCGATGCACACTTTCTCGCCCGCAAGACGTTTGTCTTCCGACTCGTCTTGAGAAAGGAGCGAAACAATGTCGCTCGCCACATATCCGAACTCGGTTACGGCGAAGGTATCCGGTCGAACGTCCGGCAAAAGCGCCGCGCCCACCAACTCTCGGACCGCGCTTACCGGCACAGATCGTCTGCGTGCTTTCGTTCGCACTGTTGGACATTGGATCACCATGGCGTTTGACGCCGTTTTGGAGGCGCGCGCGCAGCGGGCAATGATCGAAGCTCAGCTTTATCTCAACCGCTGTAAGCACACGTCGAAGAACGACGATGATCTTCCGGTGCTCCGATGAAATCCGTCGACCAAGAAAAAATCGTCCAGCTTTTCGAATCGAATGTTCCGGCAATGCGCCTGCCTCTTGCATTTCCGGAACTGTCAAAGCGCCGGCAGGTCAAAGAGGCGCTTGGACGCAATACATTATGCGTGTCGAATTATCAGCGCGCCCAGGTGGCGTTGTTCGCATTCGGCATCTTTGCGGCTGTTGCCGGCGCGGTTCTCGCGATGCGGGCAGCCGTCTGGGTGCCCGGCTAACAAGGTGATGTTCATGAAACAGAGCAAGCTTCCCTCGATCGTTCCGTGTTCGCGACCTTTGCAATTTCGCATGGGTAAGGACAGCCGCGGAAACTGGGTCGTCCAGGACGATCAAGGTGTCTGTGGTGGGCTATTCGTCGATCGAAAACACGCGCTTCGCTTCGCCATGCTGGAGAATGGAAGTCGCCCTCAGGCAGTGGTGATGGTGCCGGGGATTTTCGAACTGGATATCGGTCGCTGCGCAACCGCGCACGACAATGCCAATGTGCCGAGCCAGCGAAAGGTCGCCTGACCGGCGAAACTGGTCACCTTTCTCCCATCGCTATAAAGTTACCGACGGGGTCAAGAATCCATGTCGGCGAATATTCTCATCGTCGGATGCGGTGCAATCGGCGGCTTGTTTGCCGCTGCTCTCTCGTCCATTGCCAAGCTGACTGCGCTCGATGCCAATGCCGAGCATGTGAAGGCCATCCGCTCGCGCGGCCTTCGCATCATCGGCACGAATCCGCGCGTGGCGCAGATCGAAGCGACCAGCGATCCATCCGCGCTGAACGGCAAGACATTCGATGCGGTCATTTTTCTCATCAAGTCGAAGATGACAGCCACGGCCCTCTCGCAGTTGAAGCCTGTGCTCTCCGGAAATCCTCTGCTGGTGACGCTTCAGAACGGCATGGGCAATGGCGAGGCCCTGCTGTCGGCTCCAGATGCGATCGTCGTTCGCGGGGTCACGATGAATGCCGGACGCTATGTCGAAGCCGGCTGCGTCGAGAGCTTGATCGAAGGCAAGACATGGCTCGGCCCTGCACGCGGCAACGTCGCGGACGTGCATCCCCTCGCTGATCTGCTCAACAAAAGCGGCATGGAAACCGAAGTGGTCGGAGATCCGATGGGAGCGGTCTGGTCCAAGTTCGTTTTCAATTGCGTCATGAACCCGCTCGGAGCGCTGATGCTGGGCGACAATGCAGCCCGTTATGACGCGTCTGAAATGCGCGCACTGATCGACGACATGGCGGCCGAATGCACGGCGGTCGTCCAAGCGCTGGGCGGCAAGTTTGCGTTCCCGCCCATGGACTATGTTGGCAAAGTCCGGGCCGGCGAGGTTCCGCGATCCCGGCACGCCGGCTCCATGGCCCTCGATATCGAACGCGGGGTGCCGACCGAAATCGACGAATTGACCGGCTTCATTGTGCGCGAGGGCGAACGGCTGAAAATCCCGGTGCCGAACTGCAAAGCGGTGTATCGCCTGATTAAAGGACTCGAGCTTGCCTCCATGCGGCGGGTGGTCAAGGCGAGATAAATCAACGAGTTAGAGCCAGGCTTCGCCCTTTTATCCCCGAATTTCCCGCCGTGTTTCGTGCACAGGTTTTGGAAACTTCGCCCGTTAATTCGATAGGCCGAGGGCTAGAATGGTCGGGCAGCGTATGGCAGCCATCGCATTGCAATGGATGACAGCGACGAGGCGCTCATGGCCCGGGTCGCGGGCGGCGATGAGCGTGCGTTTCAGGTGCTTTCGCGGCGCCATTTGCCGGCCATGCTTGGGCTCGCCCGCCGCATTCTCGGCAATGCTGGGGATGCGGAGGACGTCGCACAAGAGGCCTTCGTGCGCGTCTGGACGCATGCGCCGCGGTGGCAACCCCTGGCGCAATTTCGGACGTGGCTTACGCGCGTGGTCGTCAATCTCTGCCTCGACCGCAAGCGGCGCGCACCCTGGGTGGACCTCGAGGCGGCCGGCGATGTGGTCGATCCGGGGCCCCGGGCGGATGAAAAGGCAGAGAGTGACGAGCGTGAGCGAATGCTCACAGCGGCGATCAACAAGCTTCCCGCGCGCCAGCGCGATGCGATCATGCTGACCTACACGGAAGGCATGAGCAATGCGCAGGTGGCCGAAATTCTCGACACGTCGGTTTCGGCGGTCGAGACCCTGCTGATCCGCGGCAAGCAGAACCTGCGCCGCACGCTCGGCGGCGTGATCGACAAGGACGATTGAAAATGACGGACGAGCAATTCGAAGATTTCCTGAGAACCACGCTGAAGCGTGATGCGAAACCTGCCCATGCCGACGCCGTTGATCGTGTGCTTGCGCGACTGCGGGGTCCGTTGCCGCGGCAGAAGCAACCGCTGTGGCGGTTACCTGGCGTGCTGCTCAATTGGGATTTCGCGCCGGCTTGGCCACGCATGGCGGCCCTCGCCTGCTGCGCCGCGCTCGGCTTTATGTTCGGCATCGCCGGGCTCGATCGTTCGTTCGACCAGCTTGATGGGTCGGTCCTGACCAGCGGCCCCGACATCGGCGCGCTCGGATCCGAACCCGACACGTTGACGGGAGAGCGGCCATGAGCATCGCCCAGGCATTTCCAACGATGGAGCGACCTTCATCGCGCTGGTTGCTGCTGGGTTCGCTGGCGCTCAATCTATTCTTTGTCGGGATTGCCATCGCCATGATGGTGCGATCGCCGGCGCCGTCCTATTGGGACCGCAATGTGTTCGTACGCGTCGAACGACTTGCCGCCACGCTGCCGTCGGCCGACGCCGATATCCTGCGCGGCGAGATCCAGGCCAATCGCGCGGCCATCGAGAGCACGCAAGCGGCCTATCATTCGGCGCAGGACAGCATTCATGACGTATTGCGCCAGGAACCGTTCGACGCGGAGGCAATGCGCGCGGCGATGTCGAAGACCCGGGCAGCCCGGTTGACTTCGGATCAGACGATTCAGGGCATTTTTGCTACAATCGCTTCGAAGATTTCCCCGGCCGGCAGACAGGCCTTGGCCAATTGGCCGCCGGGTCGTAAACCCGCCAGCGACAAACGGTAGTAGTATCAATGCGGATCGAGTCGCCGTGGCCGGGTTTTGAAAGACTTTTTGAATGCACGGGGTTGGGAAACTCAAGGAGGCGGGAACGAAAGCTTGGGGGCGCCCGTTTTGGATCGTGTTGCAGGGTCTGAGTCTGACATTACCCCTCGGCGGCTGCCTGTTGACCGGCAACATGCCGGACCCGGCGCTCGATATTCCGCCGTCCTATATCTACGGCCCGCGCAAGCCGGTCGCGGCAGAGGCGGCCGTCCCGCCGATCGACTGGTGGCGCACCTTCCGCTCGCGCGAATTGACCGAAGTCATCGAAGCGGCGCGAGAAGGCAATCTCGATATCGCCGCGGCCATTGCCCGTATCGTGCAGGCCGACGCGAACGCCCGTATCACCGGGGCCGCGCTCCTGCCGGTTGTCGACTTCAACGGCAATGCACTGCACAGGCAGGATTCCAAGACAACGGGCAGCACGAACGTCATCAGCGTTTCGCGATCCGGGGCCAGCGTGGCCATCATTAGTAACGACCTGACGGCCACGCTTAACGCCAGCTACGAAATCGATTTTTGGGGCAAGAACCGGTCGCTGTTACAGGCGGCGGAAGAGACCGCAGTAGCCAGCCGCTATGATCGTGAAGTGGTCGGGCTCACAACGGTCGTGGCCGCCGCCAATGCATATTTCCAGGTCCTTGCGGCACAAGACCGCTTGCGCGTGGCCCGTGGAAACATTGCCAGCGCCACCCGTGTACTCGACCTGATCAAGCAGCGCCTGCAGGCGGGAACCGCCTCCGCGCTCGATACGGCGCAGCAGGAAAGCCTGGTCGACACCCAGAAGGCGACCATTCCTCCGCTTGAGCAGACGCTGCGCCTCAATCGCGTCACCCTCGCGGTCCTGATGGGACGGCCGCCCGAGGGCGTGAAGATCCGCGGCGGAAGTCTGCGCAGTATTGCCTATCCCCGTGTCACGCCCGGATTGCCATCGGAATTGCTCGCACAGCGTCCCGACATTCGCGAAGCCGAGGCCAATCTTGCCGCCGCCAACGCCAATGTCGTGAATGCGCGCGCGCAATTCCTGCCGAGCATCCGGCTCACGGGTGAAGGCGGCTACGAAAGCGCAATCTTGAAACTGCTGCTGCGCCCCGAGTCGGTGATCTACACGGCCGCGGCGAGCCTTGCCCAGCCGATCTTCCACGGCGGCTCGCTGCTCGGGAACCTCGATCTGCAGAAAGGCAAGCAGGACGAACTGCTGCAGGTCTATCGCAAAGCGGTGCTTTCGGGCTTTGCCGATGTCGAGAATGCGCTCGACGATATTCGCAAGACCGCGGAGCGGGAAAAACTTCAGCTTCAGGTCGTGGACAGCTCGCAACGCGCCTTCGACATTTCTGAACAGCGACTGCGCGAAGGCACCGTCGACCTGGTCACTGTGCTGCAGACACAGCAGACGCTTTACGCCGCCCAGGATGCACTGGTTCAGGCGAGACTTGCTCACGTCCAGGCGATCGTGAGCCTCTATCAGGCACTCGGTGGCGGCTGGCATCCGAAACCGGTGGTAACCGCCGATGCACGGTGAACTCCCCAAACGGCTTCTGACGAAAGCGCGCGGGAGCACGCGCCGCACGCTGGCGGTTGCATTCATCCTCTTGGCCATTCTCGGCGCGCTTTACTACGTCTTCGGCGGCCCTGCCGCGCAGCAGCGCCGCGCCGGCCGCTTTGCCGCCGAAGGGCCGGTCCCCGTTCTGGCAACCACCGTCACGCGTGCCGATGTTCCGGTCTACCTCGATGCGGTGGGCACGATCAAAGCGCTTAACACCGTCACCGTGCGTCCGCAGGTGGACGGCCGGCTGCTCAGCGTGAATTTCAAGGAAGGCGACGACGTCAAGAAAGGCGACGTGCTGGCGCTCATCGACCCTGTCATCTATCAGGCCCAGCTTGACCAGGCGGTCGCCAAGAAGGCGCAGGATGAGGCACAGTTGGCCAACTCCAGGATCGATCTCGAGCGCTACGAGAAACTGGCCGCGACCGCGGCCATCAACAAGCAGCAGGCCGATACGCAGCGAGCATTGGTGGCGCAGAATGTCGCGTTGGTCAAAGCCGACCAGGCGGCGATCGACAACGCACGCGCGACGCTGGGTTACACGACGATCACGGCGCCGCTCGACGGCCGCACCGGTATCCGCATGGTCGACGAGGGAAACTACGTCCGTGCCGCCGATGCCACGTCCGCGATCGTTGTGATCACCCAGCTGCGTCCGATATCGGCGCTGTTCAACCTGCCGCAGCAGGAATTGCCACAATTGAATGCCGCCGTCGCCAAGGGCCCGCTAACCGTCGAGGCGCAGCGTTCCGACACTGACGAAGTCATCGATCGCGGCGTGCTGCGGGTCGTGGACAACCAGGTCGACCAGACCACCGGAACCGTGAAGCTGAAAGCCGAATTCCCGAACGCCAACCTGCAGCTTTGGCCGGGGCAGTTCGTCAACATCCGCCTGCTGATCGATACGCTCAAACAGGTTGTAGTGATTCCGACCGGCGCGGTGCAGCGCGGGCCCACCGGCACCTTCGTCTACGCCGTCAAGGATGACAACGCGGTGGCCATGCGTCCGATCGTTGTGCAGAAGCAGGATGAAATCCAGACCGTGGTCAAAAGCGGTCTTGAAGCGGACGAGCGGGTGGTGACCACAGGTTTTGTACGCCTCACCGAGGGCAGCAAGGTTGCGGTCGGCAGCGCCAACGCAACGCCGACGCCAGCGGAACGCGCGCCACCGCGTGATGGGCAGAAACGGCAACGACAACGACGCAGCAACGCGCCGACGCCTTCCGTACCGCAATGAGCGTATCGTCGCCATTTATTCACCGGCCTATCGCCACCTCGCTGCTTGGCGTCGCGGTGATGCTGGGCGGTTTTCTCGGCTACTGGTGGCTGCCGGTTTCTGCCCTGCCGCAGGTGGATTTTCCGACCATCCAGGTCACCACGCAGCTGCCGGGCGCCAATCCCGACACCATCGCTGCGCTGGTCACGGCGCCGTTGGAGCGCCAGTTCGGACAGATTCCCGCGTTGCAGACAATGACCTCGTCAAGCTCGTTTGGCATCAGCCAGGTCACGCTGCAGTTTGACCTCAACCGCGACATCGATGCTGCCGCCCAGGATGTGCAATCGGCCATCAATGCGGCTGCATCGACACTTCCGCGCAATCTCCCCTACCCGCCGCTTTATTCGAAGGTGAACCCGGCCGACTCGCCGATCATCACGCTCGCGCTGACGTCACCGAGCATCGACCTGCGCGCGCTGAGCGATATGGCCGACACCATCATGGCGCCGCGACTGTCCGAAGTGACCGGCGTCGGCCATGTTTCGGTCCAAGGCGGCATCCGGCCCGCGATCCGCATCCAGGCGGACCTGTCGCGGCTCGCCGCCTACGGGATCGCCCTGGAAGATGTGCGTACGGCCATTGTCGGCGCCAACGTCGCCGGACCCAAAGGCTCGCTCGACGGTGCGCATCAGTCCTACACCATCTCGGCCAACGATCAGATCACCGCCGCCTCCGTTTACGGGGACATCGTGGTGGCTTTTCGCAACGGCGCGCCGGTCAAGGTCAGCGACCTCGCCGATGTCGTCGACGGACTGGAGAACACCAAGGTCGGCGCCTCGTATCGCGGTCAGCCGGCGATCGTGATCGACGTGCAGCGACAACCTGGCGCAAATGTGATCGAGACAGTTCAGCGGGTACGCGCGGAACTGCCCCGCCTGCGGCGCGCGATGCCGGCCGGCGCTGAACTGACAATCGTCAACGACCGCACCACGACAATCCGCGCCTCGATCCGCGACGTTCAATTCACGCTGGTGCTGAGCATTGCCCTCGTCGTGCTGGTGGTCCTGATATTCCTGCGGACAATCCGCGCAACCATCATTGCCGGCGTAGCCCTCCCGCTCTCGCTGATCGCCACTTTTGGCGTGATGTGGTTCTGCGGGTTCTCGCTCGACAACCTGTCCCTCATGGCGCTGACGATTGGCACAGGTTTCGTAGTCGACGACGCCATCGTCATGATCGAGAACATTGTGCGTCACATGGAAGATGGCGAGGACCCGCTGGAGGCGGCTTTGCGCGGCGCACGCGAGATCGGGTTCACGGTCATTTCGCTGACGATGTCGCTGATAGCGGTCTTCATCCCGCTGCTCTTCATGACGGGCCTAGTCGGCCGGATGTTCCGTGAGTTCGCGCTGACCCTGACAATCGCCGTGGTGGCCTCGGCGATCGTTTCGCTGACGTTGACGCCGATGATGTGCGCCCGATTGCTGCGCCATGTCGACGGGACCGCCAGCATCGTCTCCCGCAGCGCTCTCGCCACCCGCTTTAATGTATTGGTCGAACGCACAGTCGAGGCATACCAACGAAGTCTTGAATGGGTGCTCCGTCACCAGCCCGAAACACTGCTGGTCACGCTCGCAACACTGGCAGCGACAATCCTGCTTTATGTCGCCGTGCCGAAGGGATTTCTCCCGCTGCAGGATACCGGCCTCATCACCGCGGTGACCGAAACCGGGACCGACGTTTCGTTTGCCGAAATGCAGCGTCGCCAGCGCCGGGTCGAGGATGCGATCCGCGCCGACCCTGACGTCACCGGCGTTGTTTCCGTTATCGGTGTCAGCCCGATCAATGCCACGCCCAACACCGGCCGTCTCACCATCACACTGAAACCGCGAAACTCGCGCAAAGCACGGGTCGACGAGATCGTCCAGCGGCTCAAGCAAGCGGTCGCCGGAGTTGCCGGCGTGACGGTGTATTTCCAGGCCACTCAGGACATACAAATTTCGACTCGCGTCAGCCGCGCGCAGTACCAATACACATTGGTCGCCACTGATCGCGCCGAGGTGATCGAGTGGTCGGACAAACTGGTGCACGCTCTGCGCGGAAATGCCGCTTTCGGTGAGGTCGCATCAGAGGCCCAGGAAGGTGGACCCCGCATTCAGATCGAAGTCGACCGCGAGCAGGCCGGCCGGCTCGGCGTGTCGATGCAAAGCGTGACCGACACGCTCAATGATGCGTTCGGCCAGCGGCAGGTGTCCACGATCTACGGGCAGGCCAACCAATACCGGGTCATTCTCGAAGCCCAGCCGCGCTTCCAGCAGGATCCGAACGCCTTGTCGAAGCTCTACGTGACCGGCGCCAGCACCTCAACCGGCACCGCGGCAACGGTCGGCAACACCGCCACCGGCACGACGAACACCAACACCACTGCGACACCCAATGCGGTCACGAGCAGCAACCAAGTACCCTTGTCCGCTTTTGCCCGTTTTGTACCGACATCGGCACCTCTCGCCATTGCGCACCAGGAGCAGTTTCCTTCCGTCACCATCAGCTTCGATCTGAACGAAGGCTACGCGCTGTCGGACGCGGTCGCGATCATTCGCGCCGCGGAACAGAACATCGGCATGCCGTCCTCGGTCAGCGGGAGTTATTCGGGCGACACCGCCGAGTTTGCCAAATCGCTGGCTGGCGAACCGTGGTTGATCCTCGCGGCGGCGATCGCGATCTACATCGTGCTTGGGGTGCTGTACGAAAGCTTCATTCATCCGCTCACGATTCTGTCCACGCTGCCTTCGGCGGGCGTCGGCGCGTTGCTCGCGCTGATGTTACTCGGCTACGACCTCTCGGTGATCGCATTGATCGGCATCGTGCTGCTGATGGGCATCGTGAAGAAGAATGCGATCTTGATGATCGACTTCGCGATCGATGCTGAGCGACACCAAGGCCTTCCCCCCGAAGAGGCCATCGTGCAGGCGGCGCTGTTGCGCTTCCGGCCGATCATGATGACCACGCTGGCCGCGCTGTTCGGCGCACTTCCATTGGCGCTCGAAACCGGCACCGGTTCGGAACTGCGCAACCCGCTCGGTATCACCATCGTTGGCGGATTGCTGCTGTCGCAATTGCTGACGCTTTACACAACGCCGGTGATCTACCTTTACATGGAGCGCCTGCGCGCGCGGCTTGCTCCGACCCTGTCTCCACCGCCGCCACGTCGGGCGGCTCGGAGCCGCCCGTGAACTTTTCTGCCCCATTCATCCGGCGGCCGATCGGCACAACGCTGACGGCCATCGGGCTTTTTCTCGTGGGCGCGGTGGCTTACGCTTTTTTGCCGGTCGCAAGCCTACCGAGCGTCGAATTTCCTACCATCAACGTAACTGCAACCCGTCCTGGTGCCGATCCCAATATCATGGCGGCGACCGTCGCTGCGCCGATCGAACGGCGCCTGGGAGAGATTTCGGGTGTCACCGAATTGACCTCCGTCACCTCGCTCGGCCAGTCGCGCATCACGGTCCAGTTCGACCTGAGCCGCAGCATCGAGGGCGCTGCACGCGATGTGCAGGCCGCACTCAACGCCGCGCTGAGCGATCTACCCACCGACCTGCCGACGTTGCCGACGTTCCGCAAGGCTAATTTTGCGGCGGCGCCAATTCTCATCTTAGCCCTAACGTCGAAGACCCTGCATCCCAGCGCGATCTACGATGCCGCGGACAGCATAATCGCGCAGCGTCTGTCGCAAGTATCGGGCGTGGCCGATGTCACGGTTGCCGGGTCGGAGCAACCTGCAGTTCGCGTCCGTGTCGATCCGACGCGCCTGTCTGCCATGGGACTTTCCATGGAAGATGTGCGGACGGCGATTTCCAATTCGAACGCGGCCGGCCCGCTGGGTACCTTCGACGGCGACAAACGCGCCGTGACCATCGGCATCAACGATCAGCTGCGCGAGGCCAGCGAATACGATCCGCTGGTCGTGAGTACTGTGAACGGCACCGTGATCCGCCTGTCGAACATTGCAACCATCACCCCGAGCGTGCGCAACAGCCGGGCGGCCGGCTGGTTCAACAGGGATCCCTCGGTCCTCCTCATCATTACCAAACAGGCCGATGCGAACGTCATCGATACTGTCGATCGCATTTACGCGCTGCTGCCGGAGCTTCGACAATGGGTGCCGGCCGGTCTGGAAATTTCGGTGTTGAGTGACCGCACGCAGACCATTCGCGCCAGCGTACGCGATATGCAACTCACACTCGCCGCGACCGTCGTGCTCGTGATGTTGGTGGTGTTTCTGTTTCTGCGGCGTGCGGCCCCGACCGCCGCCGCGGGCGTCACGGTGCCGCTCGCGCTGTCCGGCACCTGCGCTGCCATGTGGGCTGCCGGATTCTCCATCGATAATCTGTCATTGATGGCGCTGGCGGTAAGCGTCGGCTTCGTCGTGGATGACGCCATCGTGATGATCGAAAATGCGTTTCGTTACCTGGAAAAAGGCGCGTCACCCCTGCGAGCCACGCTGCAGGGCGCAAAGCAGATCGGATTCACTGTCGTTGCTATTTCCGTCTCTCTTATTGCCGCGTTCATCCCACTGCTGTTCATGGGCGGCCTTGTCGGGCGACTGTTCCGCGAATTTTCGGTCACACTCGCTTTCGCAATCGCCATTTCCACGGTGGTGTCGCTGTCGGTAACTCCGATGATTTGCGCCTACTTCGTGCGCGAGCCGCCAAGCCGGGATGCCACATGGCTCGACCGATGGGTGGAGGGCTTGCTCTCACGCATGATCCGCTTCTACGACCGCACGCTGACTTTCGCGCTCGATCATCGCGGCCTGATGCTCATCGTTTTCGTCGCTACGATCGTGCTCACGATTGGCCTCTATATAAAGATACCGAAGGGCTATTTCCCTCAGGACGATACTGGGCTGATCTTTGGCGGAACCGAGGCTTCGACCGACGTCTCCTATGAGGCCATGGTGGACTTGCAGCGCAAGGCGACGGAAGTCGTGCTCGCGGATCCTGCGGTTGCGGGCGTCGGATCATCAGTCGGTCCGTCGCCATATTCGGCCTCGGTCAACCGTGGTCGCCTGTTCATCAGCCTCAAACCGCTCAACCAGCGGGGCAATATCACGACGCTGCAGGTGGTGGAGCGGCTGCGCGCCAAGCTGAACCAGATTCCCGGCATCCGCACTTTCATGTTCCCCGCACAGGATCTGCGCGTCGGCGGACGACAAAGCGATGCCCAGTATCAGTTCACGCTTTGGAGTGCGGATATCGAGGAGCTGCAAAAGTGGGTGCCGCGCGTTGTCGATCGCGTCAAGCGTGTGCCCGGCGTCGTGGATGTAACCACCGACCGCGAGCAAGGCGGGCTGCAGGCGAACATCACCATCGACCGCGACGCGGCCGCGCGTTTCGGGGCGCGCGTGCAGGACATCGACAACGCGCTCAACAATGCATTTTCGCAACGGCAGATCTCGACAATCTACGGCCCACGCAATCAATACCGGGTCATTCTCGAAGTTGACGCTGCCTACCAGCGTGACCCGACTGACCTTGCCCACATTTATGTGCCGGGCAGCAGCAATGCGCAGGTGCCTTTGTCGGCAGTGACCAAATATGAGCGGGGCATCGCGCCGCTGGTGGTCAACCATCAGGGCCAATTCCCCTCGGTGACCATCACGTACAACCTGGCGCCCAATGCATTGATCGAAGACGTCACGCGCTCGATTGAACAGGCCGTCGCCGAGATGCACATTCCCGACATCGTCCGGGCCGACTTCTCCGGCGATGTGCAGGCCTACAGGCAGGCGGTTGGCGCGCAACCCTTGCTTCTGCTGGCGGCATTGGTTGCGGTCTACATCGTCCTCGGTGTTCTCTACGAAAGCCTCGCGCACCCCCTGACCATCATCTCGACGCTGCCATCGGCAGGCCTGGGAGCACTGCTGGCCCTCGAGATTTCAGGGACCGAGCTTTCGGTGATCGCGTTTATCGGAATTATTCTGCTGATCGGCATCGTCAAGAAGAACGGCATCATGATGGTCGATTTCGCGCTCGACGGTGAGCGTCGATTAGGATTGCCCCCTCAACGCGCAATCCACAATGCCTGCCTGGCGCGATTCCGGCCGATCCTCATGACGACTTTGGCGGCGATGCTCGGCGCGCTCCCTCTTGTGATTGCCATCGGTCCCGGTTCGGAGCTGCGGCGGCCCCTCGGCATCACCATTATCGGTGGTCTTCTGGTCTCGCAGGTGCTCACGCTGTACACCACGCCGGTCATCTACCTGCTGCTCGACCGGTTGCACCGCAAGTTGGGTGGCGCCAACATTTCCTTCATTCGCCGGCGTCCACCCCCGCTGCAGCCGGCGGAATAATCAGACGCCCAGATAGCGGTGCTGCACGTCAGTCGCTGCAGCGAGCTGCTGCGACGAGCCCTTCCACACCACGCGCCCGCGCTCAATCAGGAAGTGCCGGTCGGCAACGCGTATAAGAGCGCCGACATTTTTATCGATCACCAGGAGCGACAGGCCTGATTCCTTCAATCGTGCCAGACAGCGCCAGATCTCGGCGCGGACCAGCGGTGCGAGACCCTCGGTTGCTTCGTCGAGGATAAGCAAACGCGGATTCGTCATGAGCGCGCGCGCGATCGCCAGCATCTGCTGCTCACCGCCGGATAGTTGATTGCCCATGCTGGCGTCACGTTCCGCCAATCGCGGAAACAGCTCGTACACACTGTCCAGCGTCCAGCCATCGCCGCTCCGCTTCACGGCGGTTGCCAGCAGGTTCTCGCGCACGGAGAGATTCGGGAAGATCTGCCGCCCTTCCGGCACGAGACCGATGCCGCGCTGCGCCACCTTGTATGACGGTAAGCCTCGTATCTTGTCGCCCAGAAAGCGAATGGTGCCCGCACGGGCCTGTGTTAGCCCCATGATCGAGCGCACGGTGGTCGTCTTGCCCATGCCGTTGCGGCCCATGAGGGTGACCATCTCACCGGAGGCGATGGCAAACGACACGCCGAACAGCACCTGACTGAGGCCATAGCAAGTCTCGATCCCGGTGACCTCGAGGACGCTGTCAGCCATGAACAGCCTCCTGCTCGCCAAGATAGGCATCGCGCACCTGGGCATTGTTGCGAATATCCTCGGGTTTTCCGGAGGCGATGGCCCGCCCGTAGACCAGGACCGTAATGCGATCGGCGAGCGCGAATACGGCTTCCATGTCGTGCTCTACGAGCAAAATGGTCAGCTCCTTCTTGAGATCGCGCAGCATGGACACCATGCGCGCGGACTCTTCGGGGCCGAGGCCCGCCATTGGCTCGTCAAGCAGAAGCATGCGCGGCCGGGATGCGAGCGCCATTGCGAGTTCGAGCTGCCGATGTTCGCCGTGACTGAGCGCGGATGCGGGCAGATCGCCACGCGCACTCAAGCCGACGCGCGCGAGCGCCGCGCGGGCCGGATCGCGCAGTTCCGGCTCGCGGCGAGCATTGGACCAGAAGTGAAACGAGTGACCGGCATGCGCCTGGACGGCCAACGCAACATTGTCGAGCACGCTCAGATCGAGAAACAGCGAAGTGATCTGAAACGAGCGGGCCAGGCCGAGGAGGCTGCGCGAGGGCATCGACACGCCGGTAATATCGCCGCCGCCGAAATAGACGCGGCCTGAATCGGGTACCAGCAGCCCACTGAGTTGTGCGATCAATGTTGTCTTGCCGGCACCATTCGGACCGATGAGGGCGTGCAGTTCGCCCTCGGGAACGCTCAATGTCAGGTTATCGGTGGCGACGATGCCGCCGAAACGCTTTGCCAGGCTTTCCACCTGCAGCAATTCAGCCATGGTGCGCCTTCCCGAGCAGACCGTCGATTCCGCCCCGCGCAAAGAGAACCACCAAAAGCAGCAACGGACCGAGGATAATCTGCCAGTGTTCGGTGATGCCCGAGAGCACTTCCTCCAGCACGAGCAGTGCCACCGCTCCAAACAGTGGACCGAAGGTTGAGCCCATGCCCCCGAGCACCACCATGATGATGAGATCGCCTGAGCGGGTCCAATACATCATCGCCGGGCTGACAAAATCGGTGTGATTGGCGAGCAACGCGCCCGCAAGACCGCACAGCGTTCCGGCAATGACAAAGCCGATCAGCTTGTAATGATAGGTCGGAAAGCCGATCGCGCGCATGCGCGTGTCGTTTGATCGCGCACCCTGGAGGGCCATGCCAAATCGGGAGTTGACGAGGCGCCACACCAGATAGATCGCGCCACACAGCAACACCAGGCAGATGTAGTAGAACTGCACCTTGTTCGACAGATTGATTGGCGCAATGAACTGGCTGCGTTTCTCGATCGTCAAACCGTCATCACCGCCATAGCGCGCGAGCCCAGCGACGATGTAATAGGCCATCTGTGCAAATGCTAAAGTGATCATGATGAAATAGACGCCACGCGTGCGCAGGCTGAGCGCCCCGATCACGAATGCGAAGAACGCAGATACGAGAAGCGCGACAGGCCATTGTACGAAACCTGACGTGATCCCCTCGAAGGCAAGCATACCGACGGCATAGCCACCGATCCCAAGATAGGCAGCGTGCCCAAAGCTCATCATTCCGCCATAGCCGAGGATCAGGTTGAGGCTCACCGCCGCGAGCGCCAGGATCACAATGCGCGTGAACAGCGTAAGCAAGAAGCGGCTGCCGGTCAGTTCGACGTAGACAGGCAGAAGCACGAGCGCGAGCAGCAGCAATAGGCCCACGGTCGTCCGCAGATTGAACGTCGGGGTCATTTGCTGCTCGCCGGAAACAGGCCCTCGGGGCGAATGACAAGCACGATCGCCATCAGCAGATAGATCAGCATGGACGAAAGCGCCGGCGCCGCAGTTGCGGCTGTCTCCTTGGTGAAGGCAAGCCGCAGCAAGTCGGTGAAGTAGGCGCGGCCCAACGTGTCGATGAACCCGACGAGAATCGCAGCGACGAAAGCACCACGAATCGAGCCTATGCCGCCGATGACGGTGATGACGAAAGCGAGAATGAGGATGTTCTCGCCCATGCCGATCTGAACCGTCAAAATAGGCGCCTGCATCAGACCGGCGAGCCCGGCCAGCGCGGCGCCAAGGCCAAACACGAGCGTGAACAGCAGCTTAATGTTCACTCCCAGCGCACCGACCATTTCCCGGTTCGAGGCGCCGGCACGGATCAGCATGCCAAGACGCGTGCGCATGATGAGAAAATAGAGAAACGCAGCGACGGCAAGCGACACCACGATGATGGACAGCTTGTAGGCGGAATAGTCGACGCCTGGCAGAACCCGAACCGACGTATTGAGCCACGACGGCAAGGGCAGACTCATGCCGCCCGCTCCCCAGATTAGCCGCACTAGTTCGTCGAAGAACAGGATCAAGCCGAAGGTCGCGAGCACATGATCAAGATGATCGCGGCCATATAGTCTGCGCATGGCGATGACCTCCACCGCCATGCCGACCAGCAACGTTGCGCCAAGTGCCAGGACCGCACCAAACACGAAGCTGCCGGTCCACGCCGCAAAGGTCGCGGCAAAATAAGCGCCAAGCATGTAGAGGGAGCCGTGCGCAAGATTGACCAGGTCCATGATGCCGAAGACCAGGGTCAAACCGGCAGCAAGCAGGAACAGCAGCAAGCCGAACTGCAGACCGTTCAGGCATTGTTCGATAAACAGCGTCATGACGGGGCGCCGATCGCGATCGCCGATAAACAAACGGCGGCGGCGCCATTGCGCCACCGCCGTCATCATCAGCGATTGATCATTTCATGTGGCATTGAGTGACGAAACGATCCTGGTTGTCTTCCACAATCGTTGCGACGGTCTTGAGGACGTAGTTGCCGTCCTGGTCCTTCACCGCATCTTGCAAATAGAAATTCTGTATAGGCATGTGGTTGGTGTTGAATCGGAAATTTCCGCGTACCGACTTGAAGTCGGCCTTCTCCAGTGCCTTCTGCACCGCGACCTTGTCGGACAGGTTGCCGTTGGTCGCTTCGACTGCCGATGCGATCAAATTGGCTGCATCATAGGTCTGCGCACCGTAAAAGGACGGCCGCAGCCCTGGATACTTCTTGAGATAGTCGGCGACGAACTTCTTGTTGGCATCGTTCGGCAGGTCGTTCACCCATTCCTGCGCGCCGGGTACGCCGAGCGCGAGGTCCTTCTGCAATGGCAGCGAGAGCTCGTCGATCGTGAACGCCGTATAGAGCGGGATCTGCCCCTTGAGGCCGGATTGAGCGTACTGGCTCAGGAACTGCACGCCTGCTTTGCCCGGATAGAAGACGAAGATCGCATCCGGCTTTTCCGCCTTTGCTTTTGCGAGCTCCGCGGAGAAGTCGAGCTGATCAGGCCATTTGGTCAGTTCCTGCCCGACGATCTTGCCTTTGAATGTGGATGCCACACCCCCGAGCATGTCCTTGCCAGCGGCATAGTTCGGCCCGATCAGGAAGGCGGTTTTCACGCCTTTCTGGTTCATGTAGTGGCCCATCGCCTGGGGCGTCTGGTCGTTCTGCCATGAGGTCGAGAAGATAAAGGGCGAGCACTGCTCACCCGCGACCTGATGCGGGCCAGCATTTGACGTAATCAGGAAGGTCTTGGCATCGACCGCCGACTTCATCGAAGCCAGCAGCACATTCGACCAAATGTACCCGACGATAAAATCGACCTTGTCGGACTCGATCAGCTTGTCGGTCTTCTGCTTGCCGACCTCCGGCTTGAAGCCGTCGTCTTCGTATACGACCTCGACCGAAAGACCACCCATTTTGCGACCCATGTGATCGAGCGCTAGCTCGAACGAGTTGCGCATGTCATTGCCGATGACGGCAACGGGTCCGCTGAAGGTGCTGATGAAGCCGATCTTGATCGATTTGTTTTGAGCCGTGGCCGGACCCACTGCAAGCAGCACGGCCGCGCTTGCAGCCAACAAGACTTTCCGCATGATCTTTCCTCCCAGAGGCCTTTTCCGGCCCTTGTGTGCAGGCCGCTAATCTACCGGGACCGGCGGCCAAAGGTCCACCGCCGTCAGCGCAGCAGTGATGAGCATCGTTGAAAAGGCCAGCAATTCCGGCTTGTTGGCATGCACCCGTGGCCATTGACCGCTGCGCCGGCCGACCGGCAGTGTAGTTGGCAAGACGGCAGTCGATGCGAGTTCTCCGGGGAAACAACCTTTGTCCAAGGCAATCGAAAAAACTTACGACGGCATCATCATCGGCGCCGGGCATCACGGACTGATCCTCGGCAGCTATCTGGCGCGCGCAGGCCTCGACATCCTGCTGGTCGATCGTCGGCTAAACTATGGCGGCGGATTGTGCACGCGCGAGGTGACGCTGCCGGGCTTCTACCACAACCTGCATTCGATCAATCATTTCCACATCAGCGAAGCGCCCTGGTTCAAGGACCTCGATCTGGACGAGCGCGTCACTTACGTCACGCCTCGTTATGAGTTCGGTCAGTCTCATCACGATGGATCCGCGCTTGTCCTGGGCCGCGATCTCGAGGAGTCGGTCGCCAACATTGCCCGTTTCTCAAAAAAAGATGCGGCGACTTTCCGCGAATGGAACCGCAAAGCTGAAAAGATCACCGCGCAGATTTTCTTACCGGAACGCTATGCCGAGCCTTTGTCGAAAGCGGAGCGCGAATCGTTGTTGTCGCGCACGGCGTTAGGACGCGAGTTTGTCGAAGTCTCAAACCGCCAGCCGCTCGATGTCGTGCGCGAATTGTTCGAGAACGAACATGTCCGCCTGCTGTTCCTGTTCAAGGTCTCACTGTTCGGCACCTGGCTGGTGGATACGCTTTCAAAGACTTCTCCCATGGGCTCGGTCATTCGCGCCTTCGACCTGGAGAGCGGCTACCAGCTCTGTCAGGGCGGTTCCTTCAACCTGGCGCGCGGATTGATGGAGACTTTCATCGGCGCCGGCGGCTCTTTCCAGCCGCAGGTCAATATCAGCCGCATCGTCGTCGAGAATGGCGGGGCTACCGGCATCGAGCTGGCCGACGGCCGCACCGTGCGGGCGAAACAGTTTGTCGCCTCGACGCTCGATGTGCATCAGACGTTCGAGAACCTGATCGGGCGCGAGCAACTGCCTGCCGTGTTTCTCAACAAGCTCGACGCTTTCCAGTACACGGCCTGGAGCCTGTTTGGCCTGCATCTCGCGCTTGACGAAAGTCCAAGGTTTGCGGCCGAAAAATTCGACCCCAACATCAACCGCACGCTCAAATGGAGCATCGGCGCAGAGACGATGGAGGATCTCTTCTCGGCCCATCAGGACGTCCAGGCCGGCCGCGTTCCCAAGCTTGTGCAATTTGGGTCCGGGCCGTTGAGTCTACTGGACCCGACGCAGGCGCCTCCGGGCAAGCACACGACTTACTGCTGGCACGTGATGCCGCTCAACCCCGACCTCGGCGGTCAATCTTACGAGTCCTTCAAGGAAGATTTTTCCGACAAGATCGTCGAATGTTTTGCACGCTATTGCCCGAACATGACCAGCAAAAATATTCTCGGGCGATACGTCTACACCGGCCGCGAATATGTTCAGGAAATGATCAATATGCGTGGCGGCGACATCTTCATGGGCGCCTTCAATGCGGAACAGGTGATGTACAATCACTTCGGCTATCGCTCGCCGATTCCCAACTTGTACAACGCGGGCTCCGCCGGCCACCCGGGCGGCGCGATTTCCGGCGGCGCGGGCTACATCAGCGCCGACGTGATCGCGCGTGACCTTGGTGTCAAGCCATGGTGGACGCCGTGGGATGCCCGCGCATCGCTTGAGTCTCTGCCTCGATTGGAGCGAGGTGCAGCATGATTCGGGGTTCGCGTCCTCGCCATGCCTGATCCAGACAACATCGTCTTTCCCGGCCTCAAGGATCGCGTCGTCATCATAACCGGCGCCGGCCAGGGCATTGGCCGCGTTCTGGCAAAATCGTTTGCCTCGGCCGGTGCGCGCGCCGTCATCGCCGAGCTCAATGAAAAGAGGGCCGCCGCGGTTTCCGAGGAGATCCTGAAAGCCGGCGGCCAGGCGCTTGCGGTCACAACCGACGTCGCCGACCCCGCTTCGATCGAACAGATGATTGAGGTGGTTGAAGACGAGTACGACCGCATCGATGTCCTGATCAACAATGCGGGCATCTTCTCAACCCTGGAGGTGCGTCCTTTCGATCAAATTCCGTTGGACGAGTGGGAACGCGTCCTTCGTGTCAATCTGACCGGGCCATTTCTTTGTGCCCGCGCAGTTCTTCCAGCAATGCGGCGGGCGAAATGGGGGCGCATCATCAATGTCGGGTCGGGCGCCGTGCGCCTCGGCCGACCAAATTATCTGCACTACATAGCCTGTAAGGCAGCGTTGGCCGGAATGAGCCTGTCCATGGCCCGCGAACTCGGCGCCGATGGCATCACCGTGAACGCGATATTGCCGGGCGCGACATTCACCGAGATCGAGCGCAAGACCGTGACGCCGGCACAGAAGGAGCGCATTATCGCGATGCAATGCATCCCGCGCGCTGACGTTCCGGAGGATCTTGTGGGAGCCGTGCGGTTCCTGGCCTCCGAGGCGTCTGCCTTCGTCACCGGCCAAAGCATCAATCTGGATGGCGGTGTGACCGGATCATGAGTGCAACTCCTACTGTTGCTGTCGTCGCGCCCGGCAATATGGGCGCCGGCGTCGGGCGCCGGCTCGCTGAAAACAAGGTAACGGTGCTGACATCGCTTGCCGGCCGAAGCGAAGAAAGTGCAAAGCGCGCGCGTGAGGCCGGCATGCAGCCGGTCGAGGAGCGCGCGCTGGCAGAAGCCGATTTTCTGCTATCGATCATTCCGCCCGGTGATGCGCTTGGTCTCGCCAAACGCCTTGCGCCCATACTGACCGCAGCCAATACAAAGCCCGTATACGTCGATTGTAATGCGGTGAGCCCACCGACCGTGCTGAAAATCGCAGACGAGATCGCCGCAACCGGTTGCCCGTTTGTCGGCGCGGGCATCATTGGTCCGCCGCCGAAACCGGGATCGACGAACACAAAAATCTATGCGTCCGGTCCCGCCGCCAGGGTCGTTGCCAGGCTGAACGATTACGGGTTGATCGTGCGCGTGCTCGATGGGCCGGTGACTGCGGCCTCGGCACTGAAGATGTCGTACGCCGGCATCACTAAAGGCTTTACCGCACTGGGAACGGCCATGATGCTTGCCGCGACCCGGGGCGGTTCAGCCGACGCTCTCAGGGCGGAGCTTGCCGAGAGTCGGCCTGATCTGTTGCGCTACCTTTCGAACCAGGTTCCGTCGATGTATTCCAAGGCCTATCGCTGGGTGGCCGAACTTGACGAAATCGCCTCCTTTGTCGGGGATGAGCGTGCCGAGCATGAAATGCTCGCTGCGGCTGCTCGACTCTACGAGCGCATCGCCGACGATTTTGAAAAGGATAAGAACGAAATCGGCGCGCTCGACCGGTTTCTCAACAAATCATGACGGCCGATAGTCCGATCCTTGTTGATGAGCGAGCCGGTTATCGGGTCATCACCCTGAACCGGCCCGACAAGCTCAACGCCTTCAACGAGGCGATGCATCTCGCTCTGCGAAAGGCGATAGACGGCGCCGAAGCCGATGAAACTTGTCGTGCCCTGCTGATAACCGGCGCGGGCCGTGGCTTCTGTACCGGCCAGGATTTGAGCGATCGGCTCGCCAAGCCGGGTGAAACCGTCGTGCTCGGTGGCGCCCAGGAAGCCTATTACAATCCCCTGGTCCGCCGCCTGCGGAGCCTCCCCTTTCCTGTTGTCGCGGCCGTAAACGGTGTTGCCGCCGGTGCCGGTTGCAACATCGCACTGGCCTGCGACATTGTTATCGCCAGTCTAAAGGCGAAATTCATCCAGTCGTTTGCGCGCGTCGGGCTGATCCCGGACTCTGGCGGCACCTGGTTTCTGCCGCGCCTTGTCGGAGACGCGCGAGCGCGCGGGCTGGCCTTGCTGGCGCAGGATTTGCCGGCCGACAAGGCGGCGAACTGGGGTCTGATCTGGCGCGCGGTCGAAGACGAAGTTCTGATGTACGAAGCAACAAGAATCTGTGAGCACTTCGCGATGGCGCCGACGCAAGGTCTGGCGTTGATAAAACAGGCCCTGAATGCATCCGCCATGAACTCGCTCGATGCGCAGCTTGATCTCGAGCGCGACCTTCAGCGGGCGGCCAGCATGACCCCCGACTATATCGAAGGCGTGCGTGCGTTCATGGAAAAGCGCAAGGCGAATTTTTCCGGACGCAAAAAATGAGTGGGCCAAGAACCAATGGACCATTGCGTGTAGGCATCGCCGGTCTTGGCGCTGTCGGTCTCGAAGTCGCAAAACGCCTGATCGCCGGAGTGCCGGGCCTCGAGCTGACCGCGGTCGCGGTTCGCGACGCCGAGAAAGCCCGCCGTGGACTGCCCCAGGTCGGCGAGAGCATTCCGGTCCGCAAGATGACGGAACTCGCAAATGACTGCGATGTCGTCGTCGAATGTCTGCCGCCGGCGCTGTTTCGCGAGGTCGCCCTGTCGGCGATCGACAAAGGCCGCATCTTCATGCCGCTCTCGGTCGCGCAACTACTGGAGAACGGCGACCTGATCGAACGTGCCAGACAAAAGGGTGCACGCATTCTGGTGCCCACGGGCGCGCTGATCGGCCTGGACGCCGTCCGCGCCGCAGCCGAAGGCACCATTCACTCGGTCAAGATGGTGACACGCAAGCCGCCAGTGGGCCTCGAGGGCGCACCATTTCTCCGCGAAAGAGGGATTTCCGTGAGTGGCTTGAAAGAGCCGCTGAAAGTTTTCGACGGCAGTGCGCGAGAGGGAGCGCGCGGATTTCCCGCCAACGTCAACGTGGCGGCGGCCTTGAGTCTCGCGGGCATTGGGCCGGACCGGACTCAACTCGAGATCTGGGCCGACCCGAACGTGACCAGAAACACCCACACGATTTCGGTCGATGCAGACACGGCGCGATTCACAATGACGATCGAAAACATCCCCTCGAAAATCCGCGTACCGGCAAAAGCGTGGCGCCCTCGACCGTCGCCGCGTTGCGCGCACTCGTATCCGAGCTGAAAGTCGGAACCTGACGCAATCAAATGCGCAGAAAAACCTTGTTGCGGTACAGATAGCCCGCGAGCGCGATAGCCAGCGCGAGCCCCAGCAAATGGGCAACAAAGACGCCCATGCCCGGGGTGACGCTTTGATCGAACCAGGCTTTCACATCACCACCCACGAAGCGCAAGGCGAAGGGTTCGAAGCCTGTGATGCCGTTGATGAAATAGATCAGGATGGCATTGGCGCCGATCCACACGAAGATGGTGGCCCATACCTTCCATCCCCAGACATCAATGGCCTGATGCATGGCGCCGAGCAGGATCGCGCTGTAACCGCCGGCGACCAGCACAAATGACGAGGTCCAGATATCCTTTACGATCGGAAATTGCAGGCTCCAGAGATAACCGACAGCGACCATCGCCACGCCGCCTCCGATCAACCAGAGCGACTTCTGCGTCGCGGTGAGGCGATCGTTCTTGATCAGCAAGCCTGCCAGCACGCCGAGCAGGCAGGTTCCAATTGCCGGGAGCGTGCTCAGCAGACCTTCCGGATCGCGAGTCTGGTCCCACAATCGTCCAGGCAGAAAATTTGCATCGATCCAATTGGCGAGGTTTGCATCCGGATCGAACGAGCCCGCGCCTACACCCGGTACCGGTATGAAAGTCATGAGGGCCCAGTAGCCGCCGAGAAGCGCGACCAGCGCGGCTGTCAACCCGCGCCAATCGAGATTCAAAAACAGAATTGAAGCGAACAAATAACAGATGGCGATCCGTTGCAGAACACCGACAAAGCGCATATCGCTCCAGGGCTGGCTGAAGCCGCCGTAAAAAACCAATCCCAACGCGTAAAGTAGAAGCGCTCGACGCAGGACGTGCACGTGCGTCCGTACCATTCCTTTGCGTTCGACAAGCCGAGGCAAGGCCAACACGATCGATACACCGGTGACAAAAATAAAAAGCGGAAAGATCAGATCGTAGAAACGGAACCCCGCCCACTCCGCATGACTCATCTGCGCGCCGAGGAAACTGCCCACCGTGTTGAGCGCAGGGCCCTTGCTGCGCAACATCCGGTCGAGCGTCCAGATCGCTCCGTCGGCGCCGATGATCCAGAAAATGCTGAAGCCGCGCAGTGCGTCGACCGATACGATACGGCGAGTTTGCAGGGCAAACAGCACATCTACGTGGCGCATCGGGAGCCGGTGGCTGGCATCGTCCGAGGAAACGGACCGAATCGAAAAAGGTTTCGATAAAGACCCGCGTATACTCCGGTATTATCCGGCGACAATGATTCTATGAAATGAACTTATCGTGACGGCGCGGGCCGAACGGGCGCCGCGCCGACACGATATTAAGATGCGATCAAGATCCTAGTGGACTGCCGCCACCACCGGCGCGTCGCAGCGGCCAACAGGCTCCTGGACACGGAAATAGTTCCGCCCAACAAAGGAGCGATCATAGTGATCCCACGAGGTCTTATGATCGAGAGCCTGAATACCGGCAAGCGTTACCGCAAACACAGAGCTTTCCATGTCGCGCTGTTGTGCGTTGAGATTTTGCGGCAATCGTGAACTTGCATAGTCCACGTAATAGACTTTACGCACACAGGAAAAATTGCTGACCGCATCGAGCGCCGCCTTTGCGGTCATCAGATGATCGGCATGGTCTTCCGGATTGATACGTTTATCGGTTTCCGCGACATTGACCTGAATGAGCCTAGCCCGGCCGCGCTCGTAGACAATGATCGCACGCAGCGTGGCGACCAGGTCGTCCCACCCGTAATAGGTAGCCGAACCGTCGACCGCGCGCAGAATATCATTCTCGCCGCTCGCCAGTCGCTTCAGCGATTGAAAGCCGGTCGCGGGATAACCCGCACCGGACGCATTCCCATCGGGAACACGAAGGAAATATCCCACGGTGTTGCGATAGCTGACGCGATACACCGAGTGCCCATTGAACATCATCGGCGCAGCAACAGGCTCGCCGGGTGTCGCGTCCGCGTCCGCCATGAACCGGATAGCGGCCTCCGCGCCATTTTCGCGCGCCAGATAAAACGGATGCTTGCGGCCGGCCAGACCGGTGCCGAGCCCGGCATCGCCGGCAGTCACATGCACGAATACGGTTTTGGCCGCTCCGCCGATGACATCCTGAAAGGCGGACGGATTCATGAACAACTGCCAGTCGTCCTCGTGCGCGGCAAAATAGAACGACACCTTGCTCGGCCGCTTGGCCTCGTCAGCCAGCGTCGGGGCGGCCGCCACCATGGCTCCGGCCAAACAAACGGCTACAATGACTCTCATTGTTTTTGACATCCTCATCCCCCAGCACAGGTCGCGGTTTTTTTGCCAGATAGGATAGGAAAGTGGCGTTTGCAATGAAAGGACAGGAATTCCGCTGCCTTAACGGCTCCTGAACCTGGCCGTTTGACAATCCAAGTGCCCGGTTTATCGTTTGTGTACAAATAATTAGCTCCCCGCATGAGGCTTCCGCCGCATGAAACCCGCGCCCTTCGTTCACCATGTGCCGAAGACGCTCGATGAGGCGCTACAGACGCTGGCCGAGGTGGCACCGAAAGATGGCCGTGTTCTGGCGGGCGGCCAGAGCCTCGTTCCCATCATGGCGTTTCGTCTCGCGAAGCCGGCCCATCTCGTGGATATCAACGGCGTCACCGGATTAGACAAGCTTGCGAGCGACGGGAAAACGCTCTCGATCGGCGCCTGCGTGCGCCACGCCGCGTTCCACAAGGCCGTGGTCGCCAATCCGCTCGGGCAACTTCTCGCGGTCGTTGCGCGTCATATCGCGCACTATCCGATCCGCACGCGCGGCACGTTCTGCGGAAGTCTCGCGCACGCCGATCCCTCATCGGAATGGTGCCTGGTCGCGGCGACGCTCGACGCCACACTCGTCGCACGAAGCGTGCGCGGCGCCCGCACCATCGCGGCAAGTGTTTTTTTTGCCGGCATCATGGCCACGACCCTGGCGGAAGACGAGTTACTCGCCGAGGCATGTTTGCCCCTGCTCTCAAATGACACCAGGTTTGGATTCAACGAATTCAGTCGTCGCGCCGGCGATTTCGCCATGGCGGCATCGCTCGCGACTTATCGTGTGCAAGACGGCAAGATTCGCGACGCGCGCGTCGGCGTCGGCGGCGCCGAGTCTTTCCCGCGGCGCATTCCGGAAGCGGAAGCGGCGCTGAACGGCAACGCTGCGACCGATGCCGCGTTTCGGGCTGCAGCGGACGCTGCCGCCAAGGCCATCGATCCGCTCGAGGATCATCAGACCAACGCCGATTATCGCCGCGACCTCGTGCGCGCTGTCGTACGACGTGCTTTGGAGCAGAGCGTCTCGTGAGCGCGCACGGCACCCGCGGCTCCGGAATGACCTGGGTCGGACGCGCCATCCGTCGCCTCGAAGACCCCGCGCTCATCACCGGTCAGGGCCGATTCACGGCAGACCTTCCCGCCACACGCTGGGTGCGCTTCGTGCGTAGCCCCGTTGCCGCGGGGAAACTGGCGAACGTCCGCGTTCCGACCGGAGCAATGGTCATAACGGCGGCTGACCTCGACGGCGTGAAGAAGATCATGCCGATGCTGCACAAGTTTTCGTACAAGCCCGTCGGTCAGGCGCCACTTGCCGACGGCGTCGTCCGCTTTACCGGTGAGCTTGTTGCTGCAGTCGTCGCGCCGACGGCAGCAGAAGCAGAAGATATTGCGGAGCGCGTCGAGATATCAATCGATGAGACGGCGGCCGTCAGTGACGCTCGTGCAGCGCTCAAACCGGGCGCTCCGCAGATCCACCCCGAAGCACCTGGCAACGTCATTCTCGAAGGTAGGGTGAAAACGCCGGATTTCGACGCTGCATGGGGTGCCGCGGACAAGATCGTCACGATGGAGGCACGCTCGCGTCGTCAGAACGCGACACCGATGGAGGCTCGCGGCGCCCATGCCGCTTATGATCTGGCAACCGGTCGGGTCACTCTTACCTGCACGACGCAGATGCCGCATCTGACACGCACGGCAATTTCCGACGTGCTCCGTTTTCCTGAATCCGACCTGCGCGTGATCGCGCCCGATGTCGGTGGCGGTTTCGGACAGAAGATGTCGCTTGCGGGAGAGTATGTCGTTCTCGTGTGGTTGGCGCGAAAGTTGAAGAGCTCAGTGAGCTGGATCGAGGATCGTCGCGAGAATCTCATCGCCGGGTTTCACTCGCGCGACCAGTACATCACGCTCGAAGGCGCTTTCGACAAAACCGGGCGGTTGCTCGCGCTGAAAGCCGACATTGTCGCGAACATCGGGGCATACTCCTGCTTTCCGACCACCTGCGGCGTCGAACCGTTGATGGCGATGGCCGAAATGCCGGGGCCTTACGACGTTCAGCAGTACCAGTGTTTGGCGCGCGGCGTTGCGACCAACACCTGCACAATGGCGCCATACCGTGGTGTCTCACGCCCGGTGATCACATTCACGATCGAGCGGCTGATGGAGAAGGCCGCGCGTGCGTTCGGTATCGATCCCGTCGACATCAGACGTCTGAACCTGATCGACAGATTTCCCTACAAATCGGCGACGGGCCTGGAATATGACGAGGGTACTTACAAAGAGACGCTTGAAATGGCCGTCAGCGCGATCGACGTGCCCGCCTTCCGCAAGCGTCAGAGCGATGCCCGCGCCAAAGGTCGCTACCTCGGCATCGGCTTTGCAACTTTTTCCGAGCGCACCGGCTACGGCAGCCCCGCTTTCGCCGCGCGTGGGATGGAAATCACGCCCGGTTGGGAGACTGTCGTTGTTTCCGTCGATCCCTCCGGCTTCGTCGAAGCTCGCATAGGTTCATCGCCACACGGCCAGGGCCTGCGCACGACGCTCGCTCAGATCATCGCAGATGAGCTTGGAATCGTGCCCGCCATGATCAAGGTGGTGCATGGCGACACCGATCGCGCGCCCTACGGCTGGGGCACTTTTGCCAGTCGATCTTTGGTGATTTCCGGAGGGGCCACTCTGATCGCCGCACGGAAAGTCCGCGCCAAGCTGCTCAAGATTGCGAGCCACCTGCTTGAAGCTGCATCTGACGACATCGTGCTTGCCGATGGAGTGGCGAAAGTCGCGGGAACAGACCGGACCATTCCGATCGCAAGGCTCGCCCGCGAGACCTATACACAGACGCATCGTTTCAAGGGCGAGATCGAGCCGGGCATCTCCGAGACCGGTCACTACGACCCTCCGGGCACTTTTTCCAACGCCTGCCACGTCGCGGTCGTAGACGTCGACGTGGAAACCGGCCACGTGAAGGTCGAGAAGTTCCTGGTAGCGGAAGATGCAGGCCGGATCATCAACCCCATGATCGCGGACGGTCAGGTACACGGCGGCATCGCGCAGGGAATCGGCAACGCGTTGCTCGAGGAAATCATCTATGACGAAAACGGCGGTATTCTTACCGCGACGCTCGCCGACTATCTGCCGCCGACGGTGCGCGAAATTCCCGAAATCGAACTTCACCACATTGAGACACCGAGCGTGAATTCGATCACCAGAGCGAAGGGATTGGGAGAAGGCGGCACGATTGGCGCGCCGGCAGCGGTGATCAACGCGATCAATGACGCGCTTTCGCCGTTCCGAGTGGAAATCAACGAAATGCCGGCGACCCCCCAGCGCATACGCGCCGCTTTGCGCAAAGCCGAGAAAGTCGCATGAGCAAGAAAACCGCGATTAGGGTTAATATCAACGGCCGCGATCACGCGATCGCCGTTGAACCGCGGCGTACGCTGGCCGATGCCATCCGTGAAGATTGCGGACAGACGGGAACTCATATCGGTTGCGAGCATGGTGTCTGCGGCGCCTGCACGGTCATTGTCGATGGCGAACCAATGCGCTCCTGCCTGATGTTCGCCGTGCAGGCCGACGGCAGGAAGATCCGAACCGTCGAAGGCCTGGCTGACGGCGACAAGCTGCATCCGATGCAACAGGCCTTCATGGATCATCACGCGCTGCAATGCGGTTTCTGTACGCCCGGGTTCCTGATGCTGGCGGTCGGGGTTCTCGAGCGAGACCCGGATATCAGCGACGAAGACCTCCTCGACGTGCTCTCCTCGAATCTGTGCCGTTGCACCGGCTATCAGAACATCATCAAGGCGGTGCGTGCGGCGGCGATTGAGATGCGAAAAGGATGAGCGGCCTCGCTCATGTCCGATAAACGGAAATTCATTGGTCGTTCGGTGCCGCGTCTGGAAGACCGGCCACTGCTGTTGGGTCTCGGCCGGTATGCCGCCGATATTTCATTCCCGGGCCAATTGCAGATGCGCATCGTCCGCTCGGACGTCGCGCATGGGACAATCAGTTCAATCGACGCCAAAGCCGCGCGAGCGCTACCCGGCGTCCACGCCGTGTGGACGCATAAAGACGTCGCCGATATCCCGCACATTCCGTTTCGGCTGACCGGCCTCAAACCGCTGGAGCCCTATCAGCAGCCGATCCTGGCAAAGGATGTCGTGCGCTACGTTGGTGAGCCGGTCGCCGCTGTTTTTGCCGACGACCCCTATCTTGCCGAAGACGCCGCGGACCAGGTGGCGCTTTCGATCAAGGCCTTTCCCGCGACCATGTCGGCAAGCGAGCCGCCGGGCCAGTACGAGCAAGGCCTGACGACAGAACCTGGAGTCGTGCAGAAATCATACGGTGATGTCGACACAGCATTGCGCAACGCGCCCGCGACCGTGTCACTTTCACTTTCAATCGGGCGCCACTCCGGTGTCCCAATTGAGACACGGGGCGCCGTCGCCCGATATGACGAGTCACGCGACGTGCTCGAATTGCATGGGGCCGCAAAGGTGCCGCATTGGAATCGCGACACGATCGCGAGGTTGTTGAAACGGGCACCGGAGTCGGTTCAGCTTTATGAGGGTCACGTCGGCGGTGGATTCGGCATTCGCGGTGAACTCTACCCCGAAGATCTTCTGGTCTGCGCCGCCGCGCTGAAGTTTCGACGCCCGATCAAATGGATTGAGGATCGTCGCGAACATCTGACCGCGGCCAATCATTCGCGCGAACAAAGCCACCGCATCCGTGCCGCCATTGACGCGCAGGGTCGCATTCTTGGCATCGAAGACGAATTCTTCCACGACAACGGCGCCTATATGCGCACGCACGCGGCGACGGTTCCCGACCTTGCCGCGGCGATGCTGCCTGGCCCGTATCGGGTGCCGGCTTATCGCGCGATCGGACACATTCGCCTGACCAACAAGACGCCCTGTGGCACCTATCGCGCGCCCGGTCGATACGAATCCACCTTCGTGCGTGAGCGTCTGCTGGATGCAATAGCTGCGGAAGTTGGAATCGACCGCGTCGAAGTTCGCAGACGCAACCTGATCGGGAAAAGCGCGATGCCTTATGCGCTCGGCCTCGACACGCTCGGTACGAAAATCGTCTACGATTCCGGTGACTATGCGCTTCTGCTCGACAAGGCGCTAAAAGCCGCGCGTTGGGACGAGCTTCAGGAGCAGCATCGTGAGCGGCGCAAGAGCGGCGAGAAGGTCGGTGCCGGCGTCGCCATGTTCGTCGAGAAAAGCGGGCTCGGCCCGTTCGACACGGTTCGGATCGAAGTGATGCCCGACGGCACGCTCGAGGTGGTGACCGGCGTCGCCTCGATTGGTCAGGGCGTGGAGACTGTCATCGCGCAAATCTGCGCCGACACCTTCGGCGTCGATTACACGACCATCCGGGTGATCCATGGCCAGACAGACAGAATCGCGCGCGGCATGGGCGCGTTCGCCTCACGCGTGACGGTGATGTGCGGTGAGGCCTCGCGACTGGCTGCGGTCGGACTGCGCGCTCGCGCGCTGAGCGCCGCCGCGGAACTGATGCAGACACGGGCGGAAACGTTGGACATCGTCAATGGGGTCATCGTGCGCGCCGACGCGGCGGGCCCGTCGATGCGGCTGGCCGATCTCGCGCGCACTTTGCCCGGCGGCCTGAGCGCCGAGGCAACGTTCGAGTCGACCCACATGGTCTATCCTTATGGAGTGCACGTCGCAGCCGTGCGTCTGGATCCCGAAACCGGCAGCGTCGATATAGAACGCTATGTGATCGCGTATGACGTCGGAAAAGCTGTGAATCCGAAGCTGGTCGAGGGCCAGATTGCCGGCGGCCTGGCGCAAGGTATCGGCGGCGCGCTCCTGGAGGAGTTCCGATACGACGCGTCGGGCGATCCCCTTTCGGTAACATTCGCCGACTATCTGATGCCGACGGCACGCGAGGTACCGGAGGTCTCGGTTCTGGTGTCCGAAGATGCGCCGAGCCCGCTCAATCCGCTGGGCCTGAAAGGCGCGGGTGAAGGCGGCGCGAATCCCGTTGGCGCGGTCATTGCCTCGGCAATCGATGATGCCCTGCAATCGCCGGGCGCCGTCACGCAGCTGCCGATTACGCCGCAGCGGCTCAAAGCGACCCTGCGAGATTTGCCAGAGAAAATTTAGTCATCCGGCAGCAACCCAGAACAAGACGCCATTGACAATGGCGGACCAACCGACAACCCTTGCAAGATAAGGCGCAATCAAGCGCATCAAGCGTCACGCGCTCGCCGCGTAGCGCGAAATTCATCCGGGGAGGTTCTTATGTCCTTTAAGCGAGTTCCCGAATTACTATCGGGCGTTTTGATCGCCGCTGCTTTCGCGATCTCGTCAAACGCTGCGCTCGCGCAGAACCGTCAATTTTCATTTGCCTACGATCAACCCAAGAGCAGCGGCTATGGCGTTGGGGCGGAAATGTTCAACAAGAAGCTGACGGAGCTAAGCAAGGGCACGCTTTCAATTAATCAGTATCCCAGTGCACAGCTCGGTACCGAAGCGCAGACGATGCAGAAGGTTCAAACCGGCGACATCGACTTTGTCCTGCTGTCGACCGCCAACGCATCGACTGCCCAACCTGAGTCTGGTGTGTTCTCGATCCACTTCATTTTCCGCGATGAAGCACACGCCATTAAAGTACTCGGCGACCCCGTCGTGATTGCCGCAATGAAAGAGTTATATGCCGCCAAGATCAAAGGCGCACACATGCTCGGCCTCGGCAGTCAGGGTTTGCGGCACGTCTACGGCAAGAAACCGGTTCAGAAGGTCGCTGATCTCAAGGGAGTCAAGATGCGGGTGCAGGCGACGGTGACAGAGGACATGTTGTTCCCCGCCTACGGCGCGCAAGTCGTTCATATGCCCTTCGGTGAAGTGTACACCTCACTCCAAACCGGCGTCGTCGACATGGCCGAGAATGGCATAAACAACTATCTCATCAATAAGCACTACGAGCCCGCACCCGTGTTGTCTCTCACCGAACACGAAGCCAACAATGCCGCGCTGTTCGTGAGCGATAAGGTCTGGAGCAGCCTGACCGACGAGCAAAAACAATGGGTCCAGGCGGCGGCTGACGAGGTCAGTCGCAACGAGCCAACCGTCGCTTTCAAGCTTGAGCACGAAGCGCTCGGCAAACTCGAGAAAATGGGCGTCAAGGTCGTGAAGGATGTCGACAAGAGCGGCTTTCAGCAAATCAGCAAGCCTATCCAGGACAAACTCGCATCAGACCTCGGACCGAATGCGGTGAAGGTCCTCAATCTCGTTCGCAACGTACAATAACGAGAGCGACACGCGGGAGAGCGCCCGGCTCTCCCGCGCCAACCTGCCATTCGGACTCTAGCAATGCGATTTGACGGGCTGGTCTTGCAGGAGCAGCGCCACCTGAAATGGAGGGCGCTCGACCCGCTTGAAAACCTCCTGATGATTCTCTGCGGGATTGCCATCACCGGATTCAGCGTAGTGGTTCTGACGGACGTGATTCTGCGCACGATCGGTCGCCCCTGGTTTCTCGCTCAGGAGGCGACCATGACCTTCTTTCTGTATGGAATTTTCTTCGGAGTCGCCGCCGCGACCCGTCGCAATGATCATCTCTATCTGGCGGTCCTGGCTGAATCGATGTCTGGCGCAAGCCGGCTGTTCTTCGAGATGTTCAACCGTGCGGTCGTGCTGGGAGTGGCACTCTGCATGATTTATTTCGGCTATCTAAACTTTCTCGATGGCTTCAAAAGTCTGCGCATGCCGTCGATGACGCCTCTGGCTAGGCTGTACATCGCTATTCCCATTTGCGGTGTTCTGGTCGCGCTATTTACGATTGAGCAGATGGTGAACGGCTGGCGCCACGGCTTTACCGACCCGAGAGGGGAACCCCATCACGAGAGCATGGGGGGCGAAGTCCTGTGACCACCAATGGCCTTCTCATCGTCCTCATGGGCTTCCTGTTTCTGTTCTTGGGATACATGGGGGTACCGGTTGCGTTCGCGCTGATCGCATCAGTCCTGGTTGTCACGATTTTCACGCCTGTCAGCCAGGCCTCGATGATCGCGCAAATATTTAACGGTATGGACGTCGAAGCGCTGTTGGCGGTGCCGTTCTTTCTGCTGGTTGGAGATCTGATGACGTCGGCAAACGTCACACTTCGCATGATCAAATTATCGCAAACCATGGTTGGCCATTTTCGTGGCGGTCTCGCCCAAGTGGTGACTTTGTTCAGCATGTTTTTCGCCGGCATCTCGGGCTCTTCCGCCGCCGATGTAGCCGTCTTGACTCGCACACTAGCGCCAGAAATGAAACGTGAAGGCTATGACCGTGCCTTCACCGCCGCCTTGATTGCCTCGGCGGCCACGATGGCGAATCTCATTCCACCCAGCATCATGGCGGTGGTTTACGGCGCAACCGGGAACGTATCGATCGGCGGACTTTTCCTGGGCGGAGTTGTGCCGGGTTTGCTCGTGGGCATCGGGCTGATGATCTACAGCCACTTCTTTGGCCCGGTCGGCGTCAAGCGCAAGCGCGCCGGCTTTGGCGAATTCTCGACCGCAGTCAAAGAGGCTGCCGTGCCTTTGATGATCCCGATCATCATCATGGGCGGCATTCTCACTGGCCAATTCACACCGACGGAAGCCGGTATCATTGCAGTCGCTTACATCGTGTTCGTGGCCATTCCACTTCTCAATTTTCGTCACTTGCGTCTCATGCCGCGCGACATGGCAATGACGGGCCTTCTCTATTCCATCCCGCTAATTACCATCGGCGCTGCGTCAGCTTTCGGATGGATGCTTGCCTATCTGCGCGGGCCGGCTGTTGTATCCGACTGGATTGCAAACGCCGCTGGCGGCAATCCATTTATGATCATGCTACTGCTGACGCTACTCTTCATTATCGTCGGCGATTTCATCGACGCAGTCCCGGCAATCATTATTTTCATGCCGCTCATCATCGACCTAACCAAAAACGCCGACATCAATCCGGTGCATATGGGTGTCGTGATTATCACCACGCTGGCTTTCGGGCTTATTACGCCGCCGTACGGACTGTGTCTGTTGATGGCATCGAAATTCGTAGGGATAAAATTTTCCAAGGCCATGTTGGCCTCTCTACCGATCTACATCGTGTTCTTCGTGGCGATAACGATTACAATCTTTTTTCCCGACGTGGTGCTTTGGCTGCCGAAGCACCTGCTGCCAGCCTCGGTCGGGTGCTTCCCCAATCCGAACGGCTCCGGTTATATCTGTCCGTAAACACTGTCATGTCACCGGTCGATAGTACCCTTACCCCGAAGCTCAAGGCGCCTCCCGGCACCTGCGACACGCATATGCACGTGTACGATGGGCGCTATCCAACAGCATCGACCGCGAAATTCGTACCACCAGATGCGCCTGTTTCCGCGTATTTGAAGATGTGTCGTCGGCTCGGCATCGAGCGCACCGTGGTCGTGCAGCCCTCGACCTACGGCAAAGACAACCGCTGCACGCTCAAGGCGGTGGCCGACATCGGTCCGAATGCACGGTGCATTGTCGTTGTCGATGAAGGCGTTTCCGACGCGGAGTTGGACCGGCTGACGAGGCTCGGTGCTCGCGGTATCCGCTTTTTCATGCTCCCGGGTGCTCCGCTGCCCTGGGAGATTCTCGAAACAATGTCGGCGCGAGTGGCGCCGTTCGGCTGGCACGTGCAGCTCCAGCTCGACGGCCGCAACCTTCCGGACCACGAGCGCGTGCTCAAGCGGTTGACCAGCACGCTTGTCGTCGATCACGTCGGGAAATTTCTTGAGCCGATTCCACTCGACCACCCAGGATTTCGCACACTTCTGAATTTGGTCGAGCGCGGCCGAACGTGGATGAAACTGTCGGCCCCCTACGAAGTCTCCAAGGTTGGTCCGCCGCACTACGACGATGTCGGCAAGCTCGCCAAAGTCCTAGGCAGGACCGCGCCAGAGCGAATGTTATGGGCATCCAATTGGCCGCATCCGACGCCGGGCGTGGCAATTCCGGACGATGCCTGGATGCTCGATATGCTGCTGGACTGGGTTCCAGACGAACGCGCGCGCAACAAAGCGCTCGTCGACAATCCCGCCGCGCTTTATGGATTCTGATCAAGGCGCAAAATCCGGTCGATACCCTTTTCCGGTTGCCTCGATCCGCCCGGCAAACGGCAAGCCCACGTGGCCCGGAAATACCAACGCGCCGGTCGAGGCGCAGTAATCCAGCACTTTACGACGGCTGACCTTCGCCTGGGCCGCGTCTGAATTCTTCGGGAAATTCCAGTCCGGATAATGGACCTGCAGCAGATGGTGCCACACGTCGCCAATGAAGGCGGCGCGTTGACCTTTGCTTTCCAGCTTGAAGAACACATGCCCGGGAGAATGGCCCGGCGCGGAATCGATCTCGATAAACTCGTTGAGCCGATGAGGGCCGCCGCTAACCAGATCGGCCTTCTCATGCTCGAGAATGGGAACGACGCATTCGCGGAATGTGCCGAGCTCGGCCGGACCTTCTTTCGGGTCGGCATCAATCTTTGAGAAGTAATCGACATCCGGCTTGGAGAACACGTAACGGGCATTGGGAAACGTCGGCACCCATTTTCCGTCCTTCTGGCGGGTATTCCAGCCGACATGATCGTGATGCAGATGCGTGCACATCACGAGGTCGATGTCCTCCGGCCGCACGCCGGCGGCAGCGAGCCGCTCGAGATACGGCAGGTTGAGCATGTTCCAGAAGGGCCGCCCCGGCTTGACTTTGTTGTTGCCGCAGCATGAGTCGATCAGAATTTTCTTGCCGCCGACCTGCAGCAACCAGCTGTGAACGGCAAGTTTGATCCGGCCGGATTCGGCCTCGTAGTGGTGCGGCGCGAGCCATGCCCCGTGCTCGCCCAAGTGCGCGTCGGTGAATTCCGGAAAGATTTCGCGGAGCGGATAAGTCGGAAGGTTTGTTTCCTCGACGCGAACAATGGTGGCATCACCGACGCTGAACAGCATTTCACCCTCGCACTAGCCTAACTTGCGCAGCAACTTGGTGATTTGCCGCTGTTCGTCGGCCGTAAGCGGCCCCAGCGTGGCGGTGGTGATATCGGACGCGACCGCCATGGCCGACTCCGTCACGGTTCTTCCTCGCTCGGTGAGCGCAACAGCACGCCGACGGCGATCCTTCGGATCGTTGAGGGCGGTAACGAAGCCGCGCAAATGAAGCCGGTCGACAACCCCTTTGATGGTTGCGGCGTCGAGATAGATCAGCCGGCCGAGATAGTTCTGCGAGCAGTGGCCAACTTCGTAGAGCTTCGCCAACGCAGCAAACTGGGTCTGCGTCAGCCCCTCGATCATGCGTGAAGTGAAGATCGAGGTATGCCGCTGCATCGCGACGCGCATAAGAAAACCGGCCTGATCATCGAGGACGTAGCGCCCATCCGACGCATCCGTCTCGGCTACGACCTTCAGTTTTTCTCTGTGCAACGTCTTCATGCGGGCACCATGCTACACCGTCAGGTAAGTCCTTTGAACCTCGGGGTTGCGGTCCAATTGCTCGACAGAACCCTTCCAGTGAATCTGACCTTTCTCCAAGACATAGACGCGATCCGACACCAGCCGGGCGAAATGAATATTCTGTTCGGACAGCAAAATGGACAAGCCCTGTTTCTTCAGCGCGAGAATGGTGTTGGCCATCTGCTCGACGATCAAGGGTGCCACGCCTTCGGATGGCTCGTCGAGTAGCACCAGTAACGGATTTCCCATCAGCGTACGCGCAACCGTGAGCATCTGCTGTTCGCCGCCGCTCATGCGCCCACCGGGACGATCGGGCATTTCGGCAAGATTGGGGAAAAGTGTGAACAACTGCTCGGGTGTCCATGACGGCGCCGGCGTGCCATCAGCAAAAAGCCGCGGCGGCTGGCGGCCGACATCGAGATTTTCCATCACGGTCAGATCGACAAAAATGCGTCGGTCTTCCGGGGTGAAGCCAAGACCGCGCCGGGCAATCTCGAAAGGCTTTCGGCCTGAAATATCCTCGCCGTTGAAGCGCACCACGCCTTTTCGCTGGGCGAGGAGGCCCATGACCGCCTTCATCGTGGTCGATTTGCCGGCGCCATTGCGTCCCATTAGCGCCACCACTTCGCCACGGCCGACATCGAAGCTCAGCTCATACAAAATTCGCGCCGCGCCGTACCACGCGCTGAGGGATTCCACGGTCAGCATCGCTTCGCTCACTGTGTTGCTCCCGCAAATGTCTTGCCGGTGCCGAAGTAGACTTCACGCACCTGCTCGTTATCCCGGATTCCCGTAGGATCGCCGTCCGCGATCAGGCGCCCTCTCGCCAGAACAATGACGCGATCGGCGAAGGCAAACACCACGTCCATCGAATGCTCGGTGAAGAGAACCGAAATACGGCGCTCGATCACCAGCCGTTTGACCAGCGCGATGAGTTCGTTGCGCTCCCGCGGTGCCATGCCGGCGGTTGGCTCGTCCATCAGCAGAAGGCGCGGCTGGTTGGCGAGCGCGATGGCAAGCTCGATGCGCTTGATGTCCCCATATGCAAGCTCGCGACTTGGGCGGTCGGCGGCTTCGTGCATACCGACCTGCGACAGAAGTCCGAGCGCGCGATTGCGGTGCAGTTCAGCCGCAGCACGCCAGAGCTCGTAGGTCTCTCCTGCGTGCGAAATCAGCGCCATTTGCACGTTCTCGATGACCGTCATCGAGTTGAACGTGGCGGCGACCTGGAAGGTGCGTCCGACGCCCTGCCGCCAGATCACCCGCGGTGCGAGGCCGGCAATATCCTTTCCCTCGAAAATGATTTGGCCCGAATCCGGCTTCAGTTGACCGTTGATCATGTTGAAGCAGGTCGACTTGCCAGCCCCGTTCGGACCGATCATGGCGAGAAACTCACCTTCACCGATCTCGAAGGAAACGTCATTGACGGCGCGTACGCCGCCGAATGCCTTGGACAGTGAGCGGATCGCGAGAACGCTCATGGTTTCGTTCCAGCCCTGCGCCACATGGCGGAAAACGCGCCGACAATCCCCTGCGGGAAGGCCAGCACCAGGATCAGGATGATGATGCCAAGCAACGCGCGCCAGTATTCCGTCTGCCGCATGACCGTATCCTGCAGCGTGGCGAATACCGATGCGCCCACGATCGGCCCCGTAAGCGTCTGGATGCCGCCGAGCAGTACCATGACCAGCCCGTCAATCGACCGCCCGACGTGGATCGTTTCCGGCGAAATCGAACCCTTGGCAAAAGCAAAAAGCCCACCTGCGACGCCGCAAATGCCTCCGGCAATCGCAAACCCAAGCCAGTGCACGCGTTTCACATCGATGCCGATGGCCTCCGCGCGCAGCGGAGAGTCGCGGCCAGCGCGCATGCTGTAGCCGAATGGCGCAAACAGGAAACGTCGCAGCAGCAATATGGCGATCGTGGCCAGCGTCAACGTCAGCAGAAAATAGACCCAGGATTTGTCGAAAGGCTGCGGCGGCCAGATACCGATCACGCCATTGGATCCGCCGGTGACCGCCTCCCACTGAAACACCAACGCCCAGACGATTTGCGCGAAGGCAAGCGTCAACATTGCAAGATAGACGCCGGAAAGACGTACAGCGAACCAGCCAAACAGCAACGCACCGGCGAGCGCGACAAGAGGCGCGGCGATGAGCGCCAGGCCCATCGGCACCGCCAGCCATTTGACGAGCAGTGCCGCACCATATGCGCCCAGGCCGAAATATGCCGCGTGTCCGAACGAATGCATGCCGCCGGGCCCCATGATGAAATGCAGCGAGGTTGCGAAAATGACCGCGATCAGAACGTCGATGCCAAGAATGAGGAGATAAGGCGAATTTTGCGCCAGGAGCGGCAGGCACAACAGCAGCACGAGTATAACGACACCGAACGCTTTGAGGGCCGGTGTCGCAGGCCGGATTGGATCCTCGGGCTCCGCCATGGAACGCACCTGGCCTTGCGGCCGGCCAAGCAACCCGTAGGGCCGGACGATGAGCACAATTGCCATCACCAGGAACTCCGCGACCAGGGTGAGCTTGGAAAAATTGACAGTCGCAAAACCGAAATCGACCACACCAATGCCGATACATATTGCCTTGACTTCGGCGATGATCACGGCGGCCAGATAGGCACCGGTTATCGAGCCCATCCCACCGACCACCACGACCACGAAGGCGTCACCGATCGCGACCAGGTCGGTGGCGAGGTTCGCGGGCTCGCGCGCGACCTGCAGTGCGCCGCCAAAGCCCGCAAGCGCCGCACCGAGTGCAAAAACGGACGTAAATAGGACCGCCTGGTTGACGCCAAGCGCACCCACCATTTCGCGATCCTGCGTTGCGGCACGCACCAGCCGGCCGAAGCGCGTGCGGGCAAGCGTGAAATGCAGGACGAGCAGCACCAGCGGGCCAATGAAGATGAGGAACAGATCGTAAGACGGCAGACGACGGCCGAGAATTTCGATTGATCCGCGCAGGCCCGGCGCGCGTGGCCCAAGCAGATCTTCCGGGCCCCACAGCCAGAGCGCGGCATCGTTGATGATCAGGACAAGCGCAAAGGTCGCAAGCAGCTGAAAAAGTTCGGGCGCACGATACACGCGTCGCAGCAGGAGAATCTCGATCAGCGCCCCCAAGGCGCCCACAATGAGTGCGGTCGCGACAATGCCACCCCAGAATCCAAGGGCTCCGCCGATACGTGTTGCGAATGAATAGGCAATGTAGGTCCCCAGCATGTAGAGGGACCCGTGCGCGATATTGATGATGCGGGTGACGCCGAAGATCAGCGATAGGCCGACCGCGACGAAAAACAGGCCGGACGCGGTTGAAAGGCCATTGAGCGCCTGAAATAGGAACGCGCTGAAAGTCATGAGTCTGACGCTGCAAGCTCTCTGACCCTCTCTCCTTATGCGAGAGGGTGGCTCGCGCCGGGCGATGACCGGCACGAGCTGGGTTAAGAGTTACGTAATGTCAGGCTAACACGCCCAGCCCACAAATCGCTTCGCCGGCGCCCAACGACCCCCGCGCAATCGCGAGGGTGTTGGCGCAGGCCGAGATCGCATCAATTCGATTCCGTGGGCCGCAGCTTGATGACTTCGGCGTCCGATGGAAGCACGGTCGCCCCATCGACGTATTTGAAGTCCGCCATGGTGCCCTTCTCGCCTTCGAGAGCGATCTTGCCGACATAGGCACCCATCGTGGCTTGGTGATCGCTGGCACGATATCGGAACGGTCCAAACGGGCTGTCGACTTTGAGGTCCTTGAAGGCCTCGACCAACTTCTCCGTATCCATCGATTTTGCCTTGGCGATGCCGGCCGCGAGCGATTTCATCGTCACGTACCCGACGATCGAGCCGAGCCGGGGATAATCATTGTATTTCTTCTTGTAGGCATCGACGAAAGCGAGATGCTCCGGGGTCTTGATCTTGTCCCATGGGTAGCCGGTGACAACCCAGCCGACCGGAGCCTCGTCCTTCAAAGGATCGAGATATTCGGGTTCGCCTGACAGCAGGCTCACCACAGTTCGGTCCTTGAATACGCCGCGTGTATTGCCCTCGCGCACGAACTTCGCGAGATCGCCGCCGAACAGCACATTGAAGATGGCATCAGGTTTCGCATCGTCGATCGCCTGCGCTACCGCGCCGGCGTCGATCTTGCCGAGCGGAGGAGCCTGCTCGGTGACAAATTCGACGTCCGGCTGCGCCTTCTTCATCAGCGTCTTGAAGTTCTCGGCAGCCGACTGGCCGTACTCGAAGTTCGGATAGACCAGAGCCCATCGTTTCTTCTTGGCGGCGATCGCCGCCGGCATCAGCATCGCCGTTTGCATGTAGGTCGTTGCGCGCAGGCGATAGGTGTATTTGTTGCCGTTCTGCCAGGTAATCTTGTCCGTCAGCGGTTCAGCGGCGAGAAAGAACACTTTCTTCTGGCCGGCGAAGTTCGTGACGGCGAGACCGATGTGCGAAAGGAAGGTGCCGGCGATCATTGCCACACCTTCGCGCGTAACCAGCTCCTCGGCGACCCGCACGGCTTCGCCCGGATTGGCGCCGTCGTCGCGGGAGATCACCTCGAGTTTCTTGCCGAGCACGCCGCCCTTGGCGTTGATTTCCTCAATCGCCATTTCCCAACCCTTCTTGTAGGGATCGAGAAATGCTGGCTGCGCTTTGTAACTGTTGAGTTCGCCGATCTTAATGGTGTCCTGCGCCGATGCCGATGACATAAGGCCGGCAGCGAAGAAGCCAGCAACCGCGAAATATTGCATATGACGCTTGATCATGAATTCGTACCCTTCGTAGCGATAACCGCGCGGCACTCGCGAGATCGCGAATGCCTGCCAGCTGGCGAACTTGTTTGTACGCAAATAGTCCGACCGCGGGCCCGAGGTGTCAAGCCGCGCGTCCTGCGCGAGTGACCTCAACCGCCCGGCCTGTCGCGGAAACGATCCATCAGCGGCTTGTCCTGCCCGCCGTCGATTTCGATCATGGTTCCGTTGACCATTTCCATGAGCGGCGAGGCGAGCATGACGACGAGGTTCGCGACCTCATCGACTTCGGCAATGCGGCCCATTGGGATCGAGGCGGGCGCGAGTTTGTCCGCCTGCTCGTAGGAAATCTTCATGTCGCGCGACATGGCCTTGACGAGGCCCGCCCAGCGCTCGGTGCGGACCGGACCGGGATTGACGGCAACGAAGCTGATGTTGTGCTTGCCGTATTGGCCGGCAAGCGAAAGCGTGAGGTTCTGGCCAGCCGCATTCGCGGCGCCCGGGCAGATTTCCCAGTACGACGGTTTCACCCCGTCATTGCCGATCAAATTGACTATTCGGCCGCCGCCCTGCTTGACCATGATGGGGAGCACGTAACGCAGGCAGCGCACGTAGCCCATGAACTTGAGCTGAAGACCTTTCTCCCAATCGTCTTCGGTCAAATGTTCGATTACGCCGCCAGCCGACGAGCCCGCATTGTTGACCATGATGTCGACACGACCGAGCGCCTTGGCACCCTGCTCGATGAATTTCCTGGCATCCTCGTCCTTCCGCAGGTCCGCGGATATCGCCACGATCTTGCGCCCTGTTTCCTTGGAAATTTCATTCGCTGCAGCTTCGAGTGGCTCCTTGCGCCGGGCGCAGATCGCAACGTCGACACCTTCCCGCGCCAGTGTGCGAGCGACGCCCTTGCCGATGCCTTCGCTGCCGCCAGTGATCAGTGCGGTCTTGCCCTTGAGCTTGAGGTCCATCACTTCCTCCAGAAACTATTTTTGAGGTTTGTGCGCGAGCCAGCGGCCGGCCGCGGCCGCTGCAAAGAGATCGGCCAGCGCCGCGTTGAGAGCCATCGGTTCCTCGGGAATAAGCGTGTGGCCGGAACGCGGGATAACCAGGAGACCTGCCGTGGGTATGGTGCGCTTCAGGAATACGCTGCCGTCGAGCGCCCAGTCGTCCTCGTCGCCAACGATGATCAACAACGGAACGGAGAACTTTTTCAGGTCGGCTTCCATCTCTTGAAGCGTCGGTCGCTTGGCCTGCAGGTTAATCATTGTGAGCGCATGACCCGTCGCCGAATGTTCGCTCAACATTCTGGCAAACTCGGCATAGCCGCGCGGATCCTTGTTCTTGTGCGGTTGGCGCTGCGGACCATCGGCATACCGCGCACTTGTAACGGCCATACCTTCAGTCGCGAAAGCTTTGCCGATCTCGCGCGAGACCGCGCGCATCTCCTCGACTTTTTTTGGATCGGAGCTCGAACCATAGCCGCACCCGGCGGCGGTGACGGAGATACAGCGCTTGGGGTAACGAATACCGACATGAAGCGCGGTCAACGCGCCCATCGAATGACCAACGATATGCGCTTTATCGATCTTCAGCGCATCCATCAGCGCGATCACATCATCGCGCGCGATATCCTGACTGTATTTCGCGCCATCATCCGGAACATCGGATGGCGGATAACCGCGCTGGCTATAGGTGACGCATCGATGCGCGCGGGAGAAATATCGCATCTGCATCTCCCATGTGCGGTAGTCACCGGCATATTCATGGACGAAAACAACTGACGTCCCAACGCCCGTTTCTTCGTAGTAAAGCCGGGTACCATCCCGTGCGGCGATGTACGGCATCGCGCCCTCCGCTACTCAGCGCGATTATTTGCACGCAAACGAAAGCGGAGTAAAGTCGCACTCGCACTCGAACCACGTGACACGCAAGATCACGGGCCGAGTGACCACGAGGGGAAGTGTCCATGTCCAATTTGTCTCGCCGCGGCCTCGCCGCGCTTACAGTCGCCTTCACGATCGCT
>Ga0182040_10000051_pt1 | contig 47116 bp, 47 predicted proteins | sample flu12Cox44000176_FD_125973 | JGI IMG/M metagenome (GOLD analysis project Ga0182040, IMG submission 125973) | Lab enrichment of tropical soil microbial communities from Luquillo Experimental Forest, Puerto Rico - flux8day.12C.oxic.44.000.176 | ecosystem: Environmental > Terrestrial > Soil >... | reverse complement strand
GCGTGCTCACCGACCACGAGCGGCAGCTTCGCAAACCGGTCGAGGTGGCCCACCGGGATGACGGTGCCATCGTGATCGAGCAAATCGAGCTTGCCGCCATGCTGCCACAGAGCGAGTGGTTTGCGCTCGACAAGGCGGACATAGAGCGTGTCGGGAAGCCGGCGCTCGACCACCGCCGAACGGACCCAGGGCAGCCTCTCCAGCTGCTCTTTGGCTCGCGCCGGACTGACGCCCAGGATGGGAGCGCCAGGCGCCGCACCAAGCGCTGCGAGGATGGTGTCACGGTCGGTAGCTTCGCGCCCCTCGACCTTGACGTCTGCCACGACCAGACCCAGGCGCGCGGTGCCATCAAGGATGCGCTCGGCAGCGAAGTCCAGCGCCGATTGCATCAGCGGTGACCCCTTCAGCTGAACCGCTTCGTAAAAGCCCCCCGCGATCAGGGCCGGAACGCCAATCCATAGGCCCAACCGCCGTACCCGAGACACGAAGGCTCCGCGTCGCGTGCGCCGTTGCGGCGCAGTCATCCGTCGCATGAGGCATTCTCCGCCATCCAGCCGACGAGCTCGTGAAAGCCGATGCCGACGTGACGCGCGATGTCGGGCACGAGGGAGGTCGGCGTCATGCCGGGCTGGGTGTTCACCTCGAGGAGGTAGAGCCGGCCGCAACCTCCCGAAGTGTCGTCGTAACGCAGATCCGCACGGCTGACGCCGCGGCACCCGAGCGCCTGGTGCGCGCGTAAAGCGATGTCGAGGGCCTCTTCGTAGACGGGAGGTGGCACTGGGGCGGGGACGAGGTGATCCGACCCGCCGGTCGCGTATTTCGCCGTATAGTCGTAGAAGCTTCCGTGCGGGACGATTTCACAGACGCCGAGCGCCCGGTCACCCATCACCGCCACGGTCAGCTCTCGGCCGGGAATAAAAGGCTCGACCAAGATCTCGCCGCCAAAGCACCACGCCGCCACCTCCTCGCGCCAGGAATTGTCGTTGATCCGGACGATGCGCACGCCGACGCTCGAGCCTTGGTTGGTCGGCTTGACGACGAACGGAGCCGGCATCGGGTCGCCCTCGGCGAACTCTTCCGGGCGGGCGACGAGCCCCTCCGCGACCGGCAGGCCGGCGTCACGGAAGACTGCCTTTGCCGTCGGTTTGTGCATCGCGATGGCCGAGGCGAGGACGCCCGAATGGGTGTAGGGGATGCCTAGCATCTCGAATATGCCCTGGACCGTCCCATCTTCACCCCCGACCCCGTGCAATGCGTTGAAAATGATGTCCGGGCGAGGTTCGAGCACGCGTAGCAGGGCCGGCAGATCGGGTGTCACGTCGATGACCCGCACCTTGTAGCCGAGGTCAACGAGCGCCTTGGCGCATTCGCGCCCGCTCGACAGCGAGACCTCCCGCTCCGGCGACCACCCCCCCATCACTACCGCTACGGATTTCGTCACGCTCGCCCCTCACTGCGCGTCATCTTCGCCCCCGCGATCCCGGGAAGGGCCCGCGAGGGCCGGCTGTCCAGGGAGGGGGCCCAGAGCCGACAAGCCGATTCGCCGGGATCTGTAGCTTCCCGCTTTCGCGGGAATGACGAGATGCTCTGCTCCATCCGAGCAAGCGGCCGGCCGACGCGCTCGATCTCCCATTCCAGCACAATCCCGGAAGTCTCGTGGACACGCCGCCTGACCTCGTCACCCAGTGCTTCGAGATCGGTCGCCGTCGCATTCCCGGTATTGATCAGAAAATTGGCGTGCTTTTCGGAAACCATCGCGCCGCCGCGGGCGAGGCCGCGGCACCCGGCGGCGTCGATCAACCGCCACGCACTCTCGCCCCGAGGGTTTTTGAACGTCGATCCGCCGGTTCGGGCACGCACTGGCTGCGCCGCTTCGCGCGCGGCTCTGATCTCGTTCAGCCGAGAGGCGATCGCCGCGCGATCACCAGGAATGCCGCGCAATCTCGCCTCGATGAAGATCCAGCCCGGGTCAACTTCACTACGACGGTAGGAAAGGTGCATCGCCTCACAATCGAGCGAATGGGTTCGACCGCTGCGGTCGAGCGCAGTTGCGGAAATCAAAACCTCTTTGATCTCCCGGCCGTAGGCTCCGGCGTTCATTCGCACGCTGCCGCCGATCGATCCCGGAATCCCGGCCAGAAACTCGAGACCGCCAATCCCCGCCGCGGCGGCCCTGAACGCGACGATGCGGTCGAGCGTCGCCGCCCCAGTGCGAATTTCGTCGCTCGCCACCGAAACGGTCGCGCATCCCCGCCCCAGGCGGATCGTGATCCCGGCAATACCGCCGTCGCGCACCAACAAATTGGAGCCGACCCCAATCACGGTCACCGGGATCTCTGGCGGAAGCGCTTCGAGAAAGACAGCAAGATCGGCAGTGTCGGCGGGCCGGAACAAGACTTCCGCAGACCCGCCGACCCCAAACCAAGTCTGCCTGCCGATCGGTGCGTTAGCGGTGAGCCGGCCGCGTACCGGCGGCAGCTGCGCGAGTAAGGCGGCGGTAGATGGTTCGTGCACCACGCTCACGCGACCCGGCTCGCCGATTGCAGCGCGGCGAGATCCCGCGGCAGATTGCTGGCCCAACTGGTAATCGAACCAGCACCTAGACAGACCACCATATCGCCCGGCTCGGTCAGCTCATGGATGATCGACGCAAGCTCGCCCGGCTCGGCCAGCGGGCGGGCATTGCGATGGCCATGCTCGATCAGCCCGGCGACGAGGGTGTCACGACTTACACCTTCAATCGGGCTTTCGCCGGCCGCGTAGATGTCCGCGACCAGAACGATGTCGGCATCGTTGAAACAGGTACAGAAGCCGTCAAAGAGGTGGGCGACGCGAGTAAAGCGATGCGGCTGTACCACCGCGATCAGCTTGCCTTTGACGATTGCGCGCGCCGCCTTCAGAACCGCTCCGATTTCGACCGGATGATGACCGTAATCGTCGATGATGGTCACCCCATTCCACTCGCCGGCCTTGGTAAAGCGACGCTTGACCCCTTTGAAGTTACGCAGCGTAGCCTGCAAGGCGTCGTCGCCGAGTGCCATTGCTTCGGCAATCGCCGCGACGGCCAGCGAGTTTTGTACGTTGTGCCGGCCGAACATCGGCAGGAACAGGTTCGTGATCGTGCGTCCTCGATCACCTAGCGCGTCGGATACCAAGATGTCATAGCGCGCGCCGTCGCGACCGAGGCGAACATCGACGGCTCGGATATCGGCTTGAGGGCTGAACCCGTAAGTCAGGACGCGCCGGTCCGACAGTTTGGGGATCATCTGCTGGACGACGGGATGATCGATGCAGAGCGCCGCAAATCCGTAGAACGGGATGTTGCCGACGAACTCCTCGAAGGCTCGGCGGAGCGCATCGAAATTCTGATAAAAATCGAGGTGCTCGGGGTCGATATTGGTGACGATTGCGATCGTCGCCGGCAGCCGGGTGAACGTCCCGTCGCTTTCGTCGGCCTCGACGACCATCCAGTCGCCGGCGCCCAAACGGGTGTTGGTGCCGTAGGCGTTGATGATCCCACCGTTAATCACGGTGGGGTCGAGCTGCGCGGTTTCGAGCAGCGCGCCGATCATCGAGGTAGTTGTCGTCTTCCCATGCGTCCCGGCGATTGCCAGCGACCATTTGAGCCGCATCAGCTCGCCCAGCATTTCCGCGCGGCGAACCACCGGCAGGCGGCGCACGCGGGCGGCGATGACCTCGGGATTGTCCGGCTTGACCGCCGAGGAGATCACGGCGACTTCGGCCGCTCCCAAATTCTCGGCCTCGTGGCCGACAGCCACCGGAATTCCCAGATCAACGAGCCGCCGCACATTGGCGCTGTCGGCAAGGTCGCTGCCTTGCACCCGATAACCGAGATTATGCAGCACTTCGGCGATGCCGCTCATACCGATCCCGCCGATGCCAACGAAATGGATCGGTCCGATCGAGCGGGGGAGCGCCCTCATGCCGCTCGTCCCAGCGGTCGCGACCCGGCAGCGAGCTCGATCGCCAGCTGCGCCAAATCTCGGGTAGCATCGCGCCGGCCGAACTCGCCGGCACACCGGGCGGCCGTCGCCAATGCCGCCTGGTCGCCGAGCAGGTTTTCGAGGTGGAGCGCGAGGGTGTCCGGGTGCAGTTCCGACTGGGGAATGATCCACCCAGCGCCGGCCTCGGCCAGGGCTCGAGCGTTTGCCGATTGGTGATCGTCGGTCGCGTAGGGATAGGGGATCAGAAGAGCAGGCCGGCCGATCACCGCGAGCTCGGCGACGGTCGACGCACCGGCGCGGCAAATGACGAGGTGTGCTCGCGCGAGCCGTTCCGGCACGTCGGTGAAGAAAGTTCGCAACTCCACCTGAATGCGATTCCTTTTGTACACCCCTTCGGCAACGGGAAGATCCTCCGGGCGCGCCTGGTGGCTTATTCGCAGCGCCTCGCGCAACCGCTGCGGCAGGGCGGCCAGAGCCGGCGGCACGACTTCGCTCATAATCCGGGCTCCCTGGCTGCCGCCGAGGACGACGAGTTCGATCGCACCGCCTCGTTGCGGCGCCTTGTATTTCATTCCATCGACAGCCAGGACCGCCGGCCGCACGGGGTTTCCGGTGTGAACCGTGCGCGCGCAGTCGGCCGGGCGAAGTCCCGCGGTGTTTAGGAAAGCGGCGGCGATCCGCCGGGCACGCGGCGCGAGCAAGCGATTGGCGCGGCCCAGCACTGCGTTCTGTTCGTGGATCAGCGTTGGCAGACCGAGATAAACGGCCGCGAGCATTCCAGGCACCGAGGGATAGCCGCCAAAACCGACGACGCACGCCGGGCGCAGCCGGCGCAGCAAGCGCCGCGCCTGCAGCGTACCCCACGCGAGCTCGCCGAGCGCCTGGGCGGTGTGCGCGGCGCCGCCCCCGAAGCGTCCGGCGCGGACATGATGGGTCACGATCGCCGGGACACGCCCGGAAAATGCGCCGGCTCGCGCATCGCTGATCAGATGGACTGCGTTGCCGCGGCCGAGAAGTTCGGCCGCGACAGCCTCGGCCGGGAACAGATGTCCACCGGTGCCGCCGGCGGCAAGGACGAAGGGTCCCGTCATAGCTCGCCTCCGCCGAGCCGCCGCCGTGTCAGCGCGAGCATCATTCCCATCCCGAGCCCGAGCGCGAGCATCGAAGATCCGCCGTAAGAGAGAAACGGCAATGTCATGCCCTTGGTCGGGATCAAATGCAGGCTCGAGGCCATATTGATCGCTGCTTGGAGGCCAAATTGAACCAATAGCCCCGTCGCTGCGAGCAGGACGAAGAGGCTGCCTTCCTCCGAAATTCGTGAAAACCCCCGCAGCACGATGAACGCAAACAGCGTGACGATCGCGAGGCAGACGATCACACCGAACTCTTCGCCGGCAACGGCAAAGACAAAATCGGCGTGAGCGTCGGGCAGGACATCCTTCACTGTGCCTTCGCCCGGCCCGCGGCCCCACAGGCCGCCGTTTGCGAAAGCTTCGATCGAGCGGTTCACCTGATAACTGTCGCCTGTCGAGGGGTCGAGGAAATGGTCAACCCGGATCCTGACATGCGGCAGATACATATAGGCGCCGACCAGCCCGCCAACCCCGGCGAGCGCGCCCACCACGACCCAATAGAGCCGCAGTCCGGCCATAAAGAACTGCGCGAACCACACCGCAGCAACAACGCCGGCCATGCCGATGTCCGGCTGCTTTATCAACATCGCGATGATTACCAGGAACAATCCCGTGCAGATCAGGTTGCCGGGAAAGCGGGGGCGAAGCTTTTGTTCGGAAAACAACCATGCGGCAACGACAGCAAAGGTCGGCTTGACGAATTCCGAAGGCTGCAGCGATAGGCCCGGCATATTGATCCAGCGGCGGGCCCCCTTGATTTCGACGCCGATCACAAAGGTCAAAGCGAGCAGCGCAAGCCCGATGGCGAAACTGATCACGGCGATGCTGCGGATGGTTCGGGGCGGCTGCAGGGAGACGATGAACATTACGCCGATTGCGAAGGGCATCATCGCGAGGTGTCGGCGCACAAAATGCAGCTCGTCATAACCGATTCGTTCGGCGACCGGCGGGCTCGCCGCCAGGCTCATCACGACACCAAAGGCGATCAGTGTGGCGAGAGCTGCAAGGCTCCAGCGATCAACCGTCCACCACCAGCGCGCAACAGGGCTCTGATCGATTCGAGCAAATCTCATCCATGACCCTTGTTGTGAGGGCCTAGGGGCTTTCGGTGGAAGATGTAGCGTAATCTCTCGGCGTCATCTACTACTTATGGTTTGCTGCAGGCTCCGGTCATTATCCCGCTACCGCAACTTCAGCGTCGCAAGCCCGGCGATCGCCAGGATCCACGCAATGATCCAGAAGCGGATCACGATCGTCGGTTCTTCCCAGCCCAACTGCTCGAAGTGGTGGTGAAGCGGAGCCATTCGAAACACGCGTCGACCAGTCATCTTGTAGCTCGCGACCTGGACGATGACCGATACAGCCTCGAGCACGAAGAGCCCGCCGATGATGGCAAGCACCAGCTCGTGCTTGGTGATGACGCTGATCGTTCCCAGCGCCGCGCCAATCGACAAGGATCCGGTGTCCCCCATGAACACCATCGCTGGCGGGGCGTTGAACCAAAGGAAACCGAGGCTCGCTCCAACCATCGCGCCGCAGAAGACGGTCAGCTCACCGGCTCCGGCGACATGATGGATCTGCAAGTAATTGGCAAATACCAGATTGCCGACGAGATAGGCGATGAAAGCGAAGCAGCCCGCGGCGATCATCGAGGGAACGATCGCCAGCCCGTCGAGGCCGTCGGTGAGGTTTACCGCATTCGACGCACCTACAATGACCAGAACCCCGAATGGCACAAAGAACCAGCCAAGCTGGATCAGCACGTTCTTGAAAAAAGGCATCACGAGCGCAGTGCTCAGCCCCGCTGGCGTCACGTAGGCGATCGCGATGCAGGCGGCAGCGCCGAGCATGGCTTCGAGCGCGAGTTTGGTGCGGCCGGAGAGCCCGCGGTGCGAGTTTTTGGTCAGCTTTGCGTAGTCGTCAAAAAACCCGACCAGCCCGAACCCGACAGTGACGAGCAGCACGATCCACGCATAAGGATTGCTCAGATCTGCCCACAGCAAGGTGGATATCGTCAGCGCGAGCAAGATCAGAAAACCGCCCATCGTCGGCGTTCCCTTCTTGCGAAGCAGATGGCCGTTGGGCCCATCGGGTCGAATCGGCTGTCCGTTAGTCTGTTTGCGCCGGAGCCAAAGAATGAGACGCGGGCCGAGAATGAAACTGATCAAGAGCGCCGTGACGACCGCTCCTCCCGAGCGGAAGGTGATGTAGCGGAACAAGTTGAAGGCCTGAAATTGTTCCGCAAACGGGTAGAGCAGCGGGTACAGCATGGGATTAGTTCGCCGGCCGAGCTGATTGCGCATGCAGGCGCTCGACGACTTTGCTCACTCGTGTGGCACGAGAGCCTTTGACCGTCACGACATCACCCGGTTCAAGAAAACGCAGCAGCGCGGGGATTGCGCTGTCGGCCGAAGGCCACATTCCACCCCGCATCTGTTCGGGCAGGGCTCGGCAGAGAGCATCCATTGCCTCGCCGACGAGAAAGACCCGATCGACCTCGGCGGCTTCGAGCGGGTCGGCGAGCTCGCGATGAAACCGCTCGGACGCCTCGCCCAGCTCGAGCATGTCGCCAAGCACCACCACGCGCCTGCCTCCGGGACCGGGCTCGGTGGCCGCAAGCACGGAGAGCGCGGCTCGCATCGACGCTGGGCTCGCATTGTAGCTTTCGTCGATCAAGGTCAAGATCCCCTCGCGCCAAGCAAGCTCGCAGCGCCGGCCGCGGCCCGGGAGTGCTTCGAGTCGGTCCAGCGCCTCCGCGGCATGTCCGACATCGACCTGGGCGGCCGTTGCGATGGCGAGGACGGCGAGCGAATTCATCACCCAATGCCGACCGGCAACCGGTACGTGAAACTTCAAAGCCTTGCCAAAAACGGCGGCCTCGACCGCGCTGTCGCGCGAAGAGAGCACACAATCGACGAGGCGTACATCCGCCTCAGGATGCGCGCCAAAGGCGATTATTGACGCCGCGCCGGCACGCGCTGCCAGCTCCGACAAGCGGGCATAGTAGGGATTATCGCGGTTCAGGATCGCAGCGCCGCAAGGCTCCAATCCGAGAAAGATTTCGGCCTTGGCATCTGCGATCGCATCCATCGACGAGAAAAAGCCGAGATGCGCAGGCTCGACCGTTGTGATCAGCGCGATGTGCGGCCGCACCAATCGCGTCAGGCTCGCAATTTCCCTGGCATGGTTCATACCAAGCTCGAACACGCCGTAATCGGCCCTAGGCGGCAGGCGGGCGAGCGATAACGGGGCGCCCCAATGGTTGTTGAGCCCACCGGCAGAAGCGTAAACCTCGCCGGCGCTGGCCAATGCCAGGCGCAGCGCCTCTTTAGTGCCAGTCTTGCCGACGCTGCCGGTGACCGCGACAATTTTGGCACCGCTGCGTTCGCGCGCCGCCGCGCCGAGCGCGCAGAGGCCGGCTAGCGTATCATCGACGACAAGCAGTGGCGCTCCGGCTCGGAGGCCCGGTACCTCGCGATCCACCACTGCCGCCGCGGCGCCTTGCTCGAGCGCGGCGCCGACGAAATCGTGGCCGTCATGATTGGGACCGCACAATGCGACGAAGAGATCGCCGGCGGCCAAGGTGCGGGTATCGATCGATACGCAGGTCGCGATCCAATCACCGGTTGCGGAACCACCCGTTGCGGCCTCGGCATCGGCGGCGGTCCACATCGGATTCATCGGCCGCCGCGTGCGAATTCGCGGGCAACCGCGGCATCGTCAAAGGGATAGGTCGTAGTGCCGATGATCTGGCCGGCCTCGTGCCCTTTGCCGGCGATCACCAAAAGGTCGCCCCGAGCGAGTTCGCCGATTGCCGTCGCGATCGCCTCGCGGCGGTTGCCGATCTCGATGGCATTGGGGGCTGCCGCGAGAACGGCGCGTCGGATCGCGCCCGCCGGCTCGGTGCGCGGATTATCGTCGGTCACATAAACGCGGTCAGCCAGCCGGGTCGCCACCTCTCCCATTAGAGGTCGCTTCCCGGGATCGCGGTCGCCGCCGCAGCCGAACAGCACAACCAGCCTCCCGTGGGCATGCGGTCGTAATGCCGCAAGAACCGTTGCCAGCGCATCCGGCGTATGTGCGTAATCGACGAGGATCGCCCCCCCTTGCGGGCCCTCGGCGACAAATTGCATGCGGCCCGCAACGGCGGGCAAGTCGGCGAGAGCCGCGGTGGCGGCTGCCGCCGGACCGCCGGTCGCAATCACCAGCCCGAGCGCGGCGAGGGTATTCATCGCCTGGAATTCGCCGGCGAGCGGCAGCACCAGCTCATGCCGTTGCCCTCTTATCTCAAGGACGAGGATCTGGCCGCCAGCTCGCGGTTCGCGCGCAATCAATCGGAGGTCGGCACCTGGATCGGTGCCATAGGCGAGCACCGAATGTCCGCCCTCGCGGCACAGCACCGTCAGGCGCTCGAACTCGCCGCTGTCGCTATTGAGGACAGCCGTCCCGCCCGCCGCCAAGAATGCGGTAAACAATCGTTCCTTTGCCGCCCGGTAGTGGGCCATATCGCGATGGTAATCCAGGTGGTCGCGTGTCAGATTGGTATACGCCGCCGCGGCGACGGTCACACCGTCGAGGCGGAACTGGTGAAGTCCGTGGCTCGAAGCCTCGATAGCCACATGCTCGATCCCCTGTCTTGTAAGCTCGGCCAGATCGCGGTGCAGGGCTACCGGGTCGGGCGTAGTCAAGGCTCCGGGGCGATGCGCGGCGGCGGTCACCAGACCGAGCGTGCCGAGGCTCGCTGCCGGATGGCCGAGCGCCGTCCAGATTTCGCGCGTGAAGTGGACGACCGAGGTCTTGCCGTTGGTGCCCGTGACAGCGGCGATTATCCGGGGCTGTCGGCCGTAGAATCGCGCTGCCAACAACGCCAAGCGGCGCGCTGGATTTGCGTCGATCACCAGTGCGATCCGGTCGCGCTGCTGTGGTGAAAGTCGGAGTGCGTCCGCACTGTCGGTCAGAATGGCGACCGCCCCTGCATCTGCCGCCTGTGCGGCAAATCCGCCTCCGTGCATGCGGGTACCGGGCAAGGCGGCGAAGAGAAAACCCGGCCGCACCGATCGTGAATCGGCGGTGAGGCCGGCGATCTCCAGGTCGGGGGCGCCGAAGGAGGGCGGGACGGGGGCGAGAAGCTCAGTAATTTTCAATCCGCTTACCCTGTAGACTTTCCACCGCGAGCGCCTGCTGAAGCTCCGGCGATGCCTCGTCGACCGGCTGCATACCGAGTAGCGGCGCGATCCTCTGGATCACCCGACTCGTGGCCGGAGCAGCAGTCCAACCCCCCGTCGCGTAACTGTGGCTCTGCTTGTTGGGATGCGGCTCGTCGACCATGATCAAAGTCAGATATTTGGGGTCGTTGATCGGAAAGGCGGCAACAAAACTGGAGAGCAGCTTCCGCTCGACATAATGCCTGCCCGAAACCTTGTCCGCCGTTCCGGTCTTGCCGCCGACCACATAACCCGGAGCCGCCGCCATCGTGCCGGTGCCGTGTTCAACAACCAATCGCATCAGTCGGCGCATTTGTTCCGAAGTTTTCGTCGAAATCACCTGCCTTCCTTCGGGAAAATACCCGGCCGGCAGTTTGACAAGCGTGGCTGGGCGAAGCACTCCGCCATTGACGAGCGCCGCGGCCGCGGAAGCAAAACCGATCGGGGTGACTGAGATGCCGTGGCCGAAGGCGATCGTCATCACGTTGACCTCGCGCCACTTCGCCGGGAAATGCGGTTTCGCGACTTCCGATATCTCGATCTTTGGCGGTTTGAGCAGGCCGAGCCGGGCAAGAAACTCGCGCTGCCGTTGACCTCCGGCGGCAACCGCCATCTTGGCGGCGCCGATATTCGACGAATACATCAGAATTTCAGGGACGCTCAGCACGCGGTGTTTGCCGTGATAATCCCCGATCGTGAAGCGGCCGATCTGGATATCATGGCTCGCGTCATAGGTGCTGGTGAGTGTCGAGGTACCCGAATCGAGCGCCATCGCCACCGTGAAGATTTTGAAGATTGAACCAAGCTCGTAATCCCCGAGCGTGATCCGATCGAACATCCGATCGGCGATCGGGATGTCCGGATGATCGGAGTCCGGCGCGCCCGGGCGATTGGGATCGAAATCGGGCAGCGATACGATCGACAGGATTTCGCCGGTATTGACGTCCATAATCAACCCAGCAGCACCTTTCGCTGTGAAGTCGTCGATGACGCGCTGCAACTCCTCACGCAGCACGTACTGCATGCGAAGATCGACTGACAGCCGCAAGGGGTCTTGATGGTTCTTCAGCGTGTTGTCGAGCCCGCGCTCGATGCCGGCGAAACCCGAATTGTCGATCCCGGTGTAGCCGACGACATGCGCCGTGAGCGCGCCGTCGGGGTAGACGCGGCGTTCCTCGTGCTGGAACTGCACTCCCGGAATACCGAGTTGATTGACCTCATATTGCTCGCGCGGCGTTAAGCGGCGCTTGATCCACACGAAGCTCTTGCCGGAGGTGAGCTTGGCATAGAGCTCGGCGCGGTCGAGATTCGGAAAGACTTTCACCAGTTTGCGGGCGGCATCCTCGGCGTCGAGGATCTGCTTGGGATTGGCATAGACCGACGGGGTGTCGAGCGTCGCGGCCAGCAGCTTGCCATTGCGATCAACGATATCCGCGCGAGCAGGCGTCGACGGTGCCGGCGGGTGGAACCGTGGCATGTGCGATTGCGCCGTGCCACCTTCGAGCAACACGATCTCGACGACCCGTAGCGCCACCGTGGCAAAAACGCACGCGAACACGACGCTCGTCAGAAACAGCCGTCGGCGGCAAGCATCGAGCGCCTTCCGAGCCGGTCCGTCGGGAATTACCGGGGTGCATGGGGGCGGCTTGAAATGCCGCGGCCGGCAGGGGTTGTCGTCGAAATATTGGATTGCAATCGTCATCGGCTCGCCATGATCTGACTAATCAAGTCGTCGAGCGATTTCGGATGATGGGGCGGCGCGGGCCGTGCAGCCGCCTTCGCCGTCGATGGTTTGGTGGGTTGCGGCGTTGCCGGCGGCTTATCGAGCAGCGCCGGCATTGCGCGCAGCGCACTTTGTGTCTGCGGCGGCTCGGCGGCGGGGTTGTTCGGCAGAAGAGCGGGCGCGGAGGCTTGATCGAGTGGGCTCGGTGCCGCGCTCGGCATCGGAGCCGGTTCGGCAGCAGCGACCATTGTCGTCGCTTCGACCGCAGGCGCCGGGGCGGCGGTCGGCGGTCGCATCGGGATGTCGGCAACTGTCGTACGAAGCTGCTTTGTCGAGATCGGGGCGAGCGACAGAAATTGACGGTTCATTGCGTCGAGGGTTTCCGGCCGCGTCAAATACGCCCACTCGGCGTCGAGCACGCGAATTTCATGCTGTTCTGCCGCAGTCGCCCGATTGATCCGGGCGAACTGATCCTCGAGCGCTTGCACCTGGTATTTGACGCCGAACATCGCAAACCCGGTGGCCGAGATCAGGAGCAGCCAGAACAGGGAACGAAGTCTGATCATGGCTGGAGCCCCCCAAGTCGGCCGCGTTCAGCCCGCTCCGAATTCGCCGGCCACGGCGCGGCGGCGGTTCGTTCCGCAGCGCGCAGACGCGCCGCTCGGGCCCGGGGATTATGCGCTATTTCCGCAGCGCCAGGCTTGACTACCCGCCGCGAGAGAAGCTTGAAACTCGGCGCGCCAACCCGTCTGCGATCGGGCCGGTGGCGGGATGCCCCGGGCGCGGCGTCGCTGCGTCGACGCAAAAACTCTTTGACGCGACGATCTTCGAGCGAGTGGAACGAGACGACGGCGAGGCGACCACCGGGCGCGAGCAACTGCTCGGCCGCAACAAGGCCGCGATCGAGTTCGCCGAGCTCGTCATTTACCGCGATTCGCAACGCCTGGAACGTCCGCGTCGCTGGATCCTGCCCCGGCTCGGATCGCGGTACGGCGGCTCGCACGATCGCCGCGAGTTCGCTCGTACGCCGAATGCCCTGGCGCTGCCGCTCGGTTGAGATCGCGCGGGCGATGCGGGGAGCGAAGCGCTCTTCGCCTAAGGTGCGGATCAACTCTGCAAGCTCGGATTCAGAAAGGCTGCCAACGAGATCGGCCGCGCTCTGGCCTCGGCCGCTCATCCTCATGTCAAGCGGCCCGTCGAAGCGAAACGAAAAGCCGCGCTCTGGGGTATCGAGCTGGGTCGAGGAGACGCCGAGATCGAGGGCGATGCCGGCGACGGGATCGGTGTTCACTGGTGCCAGCAGATGCGCCATGTCGCCGAACCGCCCTTCTATTAGCGTCAGGCGCCCGTCATGCCGCTCGGCGAGCGCGAGGCCATGCCTGACCGCCTCCGGGTCGCGGTCGATGGCAAAGACGCGGCAGCGGGCGGCGGCGAGCAAGGCCTCGCTATAGCCGCCACCGCCAAAGGTGCCGTCGATGAAGACTGCCCCGTCGCGGGGCGCCAATGCCGTGAGGACGGGGCCGAGCAACACAGGAATATGGCCGCCTGGCCTTGCCGCGCCATCGTTACCCGCCTGTTCGGTGGCGGTGATCCGATGCGATTCCGGCGGGCTCATTCGCGGTGCCACCCAAGCGAGCCGCCCAGAGGTGGCAAACTGGTCCCCTGGCGGCGGGCGCGCTCGCGCAGCATCGCCTGATGATCAGCGAAGCGGTCCGGTTGCCAAATTTGAAAGCTTTTCCCGAGGCCGACAAACGCCGCACTGTCGCTGATATGCGCGTACACGGCGAGGCTTTCGGGAAGGACGATTCGCCCCTCGGTGTCGAAAGGCAGCGGTTGCGAGGAGGCGAACAGCATCGATAAGTTCTCGTGCTCTTCCGAGAACTCGTCGAGAGTATTGAGCCGCTCGCCCATCTCTTCCATCCGCTTTATACCGCTAGCGTCGAGCGCCTCGTACTTGAACGACGGGAAGATGACGATACCGGGAAAGCTTTGGTCTGCGACAGCAGCGCGAAAGGTCGCCGGCACTGAAACTCGCCCCTTGCGGTCGACCTTGTTCACGTAAGTGGATAAAAACAATTCCACTTCTTCCCCCAACGCTCGCCCAGGACGCTCGGCAAGGGGCGGCCCGATAGGCGCTGCCGACCTTCCCCCCATTGGCGGCGCCCGTCCATGGGTAGCTATGGGATAGCATGGTATAACATGGGCGTCAATATATTTTATAAATGAAACCACGAATTTATGAAATGCCGCCCTAAACCTGACGCTACTACATCATGTAGTTGCCATTCCGATGCCGATCACAAGGTGCGGGATCACTGCCGCAAAGATTGCGGGCTGAGGGAAGAGGTTCTTGAAATGTTCGCTCGACTGGGCAGCGGTGCCAGACGGCATGTAAGCCGGGTTCTGTCCCGCCGCTCGGAGTAACCCGGCGGCGGGGATGGCCATTCCTCTGGGACGCTCGTTGCCGAGCGCCTCGTGCGACCGACCCGAGCGGCGACGCGAAGGCCCGCCTGGCATCTCTGGATCGCTCCGCGGATGCCTGCCGCTCCTACTTGGTCTTGCTCCCGGTGGGGTTTTCCCTGCCGCCGCCGTTGCCGGCGACGCGGTGCGCTCTTACCGCACCGTTTCACCCTTACCGCCCGCCGAACTTGTCGGTCGGGCCGGCGGTGTACTTTCTGTGGCACTGTCCCTGGGGTCGCCCCCGCCGGGCGTTACCCGGCACCGCACCTCCGTGGAGCCCGGACTTTCCTCTCCCCGCACAACCGCGGAGAGCGGCCATCCGACCGTCTGGCGAGTGGAGATTTGGGGACAGCAACACCTCTGTCAAAGCCCCCGTCGACCCCTCTATAATTGTCGCGAGACAAAAGCTGCACCGCGAGAAAGAGGGAAACCGCCATGCCTGTGACGCTTGGAACAGACCGCTATCGCTACGAGGTCAGCGACAACTGGGCGAAGCTGCCGCCGGGCATGGAGTTCAACGCCGATGTCGCCGCGGTCGGGGTCGACAAGGACGACAAAGTCTATGCCTTCAACCGTGGCAAACATCCGATGTGCGTGTTCGACCGCGACGGCAACTTTCTGCGCTCGTGGGGTGAAGGGATCTTCGTGCGACCGCACGGGGTTCACATGGCGCCCGACGATACGCTCTGGCTGACCGACGACGGCGACCACACGGTCCGCCACTGCACGCTCGACGGCAAAGTGCTGCTGACGATCGGCATCCCGGGCAAGCCCGCGCCCTATATGAGCCGCGAGCCGTTCCACCGCTGCACCCACACGGCGCTGTCGCCGCAATGCGACTACCTTTACATCTCCGACGGTTACGGCAATTCGCGCGTCCACAAATACACGCCTGACGGCAAACGGGTTACCTCGTGGGGCGAACCCGGCACCGATCCTGGCCAGTTCAACATCGCCCACAACATCTGTTGCGACCCCGATGGCTGGGTCTATGTCGCCGACCGCGAGAACCATCGCGTCCAGGTGTTCGACGGCAACGGCAAGTACGAGGCCCAGTGGAATAATATGCACCGGCCCTCCGGCCTCTACATGGAGACCGGCACCCGGACGCCGCGCTTCTTCGTCGGCGAGATCGGTCCCGACATGGCTGTTAATATCGAACTGCCGAATTGCGGCCCGCGGGTAAGCATCTATACGAGCAAAGGCGAACTCTTGGCGCGCCTCGGCCGCCCTCATGCCGGGCTCGAACCCGGCCAGTTCATCTCGCCGCACGGGCTCGCCGTAGACTCGCGCGGCGACATCTATGTCGGCGAGGTCTCATTCACCAATTGGGGCCGCCGCGTCCGCGCCAAAGGCGAGCAATTGCCGCCCGGCCTGCGCAGTCTGCAGAAGCTCGTGAGAGTGGAGCGTGACGCGAGAGTAATCGTCGATCCAAATTTGGCGACCGGATCGTGACGCAATCAATCGGCAACGCGGCAAGTGTTGTCGGCACTTGGGAGCTTTTGTCGATCCAATTCGAGTTTGCCGATACCGGTGAGTGCGTCGACCTGTACGGTCCGAATCCGTCGGGGTTCCTGATTTTCACGAATGGCGGCAGGTTGATGGGAATCGTCACGGCGGCTGGCCGCGCCATCCCTAAGACCGAGGCGGACCGCGCCGGACTGTTTGAGAGCATGATGGCCTATTCGGGAAAATATCGAGCCGAAGGCGGAAACAAGTTTGTCACCGTCGTCGACGTAGCTTGGCATCCTGCGTGGAACGACGAACAAACGCGGTTCTTTGCGCTCGACGGGGATGTGCTCTCTATCACTACGGCTCAGCAAACTATTCCGCAGTTCCCAGGTCGGCTGGGTCGCGGCGTTTTGCGGTGGCGAAGAAGCTGAACCGGCGACGAGCCGACGGCGAAAGCAAATGAAGGAATCAACCGATGACCAACCCGCGATGGAAGCGCCGCCCGCCGGGCTCGACGTGGGGGGATTGGGGTCCCGACGACCAGCTCGGCCGGCTCAATCTGTTGACCCCGGACAAGGTGCTCAAAGGCGTCGCGGAGGTGAAGGAAGGCCGGACCTTCTGCCTCAGCTTGCCGCTCGATTATCCCGGCGGCACCGTCGTTAACCCGCGCCGTCATCCGCCGCGGCTTATCGCCAACAAGCGCAACGGCATGCCCTACATCGCCTATCCGCTGGCGCGCGAGGACCCGAAACTGGTCGACGTGGTCTGCGACGACATCGTCGAGATGACATTGCAGTACTCGACGCAGTGGGACAGCCTCGCGCACGTTGGGCAGTTGTTTGATGCCGACGGCGACGGCAAGCCGGAGATCGTCTTTTACAATGGGTACCTCGCTGGCGAGCACGTGATCGGACCGATGGACTACCGCGACGGCGGCGCGGTCGAGCGGGGCGAGCATGTCGGCGCGCTCAAATTGTCGATCGACCACATGGCGGCGCACGGCATGCAGGGCCGCGGCGTGATGATCGACCTCGACGGCCATTGCGGGCGCGGCGCCGCCTTTGTCGGCTACGACCAGCTCATGCGGATCATGGAGACCGACAAGGTCGAGGTCGAGGAGGGCGACCTCATCTGCTTCCGCACCGGCTACGACCGGGTGATCCTCGGCATGAAGAAGAATCCGGACGCCGCGGTGCTCGCTGCCAATCCCGGCGCCGGGCTCGATGGGCGCGACGAGCGGCTCCTCAACTGGATTACCAGATCGGGGGTCGTGGCCCTCATCTCCGACAACCGCGCAGTCGAGCAGATGCCCTCGCGCCCCTGCGAGGGCGAGGACCACTGCGCGTCATTGCCGCTGCACGCCCATTGCCTGTTCAAACTCGGCGTCTATCTCGGCGAAATCTGGCATCTTTCCGACCTCGCCGACTGGCTGCGCGCCCACGGCCGCTCGCGCTTCCTGCTGACCGCCCCGCCGCTACGCCTACCGGGAGCCGTCGGCTCGCCGGCCAATGCCATCGCTACCGTGTGAGAGTTCCTCAGCCCATCGTCGAATTGAAGGCGCCGCCGTCGAGGAGCAGGTTCTGGCCGACGATGAAGCCGGAATTGGCCCCGCACAAAAAGGCGCAGGCATCGCCGAATTCGGCGGGGTCGCCGACCCGGCCGGTCGGGTTTGACTGACCGCGCTTGGCGAGCATCTCCTCGAAGGAAACGTTCTGCCGGCGCGCGTCGTATTCGATGCCGGAGCGCAGCCGGTCGGTCAGAAACGGGCCGGGCAAAAGACCGTTGATCGTCACATTGTATTTGGCGATCTGCCGCGCGATGCCGGCGCAGAACGCCGTCAGGCCAGCGCGCGCGCCGTTACTCATACCCAAATTGGCAATCGGCGATTTCACCGAGCCTGAGGTGATGTTGACGATGCGGCCAAATTTTCGCGCACACATGCCGTCGACCACCGACTTGATCAGCATGATCGGGGTCAGCATGTTGGCGTTGACCGCCTTCTGCCAGTCCTCGACCGACCATTCGCGGAAATCGCCATGCGGCGGGCCGCCGCAATTGTTGACGAGGATGTCGGGGTTTGGGCAGGCGGCGAGCGCGGCGGCGCGGCCGGCCTCGGTGGAGATGTCGCCGGGAACTGCGGTCACTTTGGCGCCGGTCTCTTTACGGATCTCCTCCGCGGTCTGCTCGAGGGTTTCGGCAGTGCGCGCCGTGATTGTGAGCTGGACCCCGGCGTGCCCCAGCGACATCGCGCAGGCCCGTCCCAACCCTTTGCTCGCCGCACAAACTAGCGCCTTTCGTCCGCTGATCCCCAAGTCCAACTTTTCCTCCTCTGGCAGTCGCAAACCTGCCTGGATAGTTTAGCATGAAAGCCGCAGTTGGGGATATTCACGCACCCGCGCGGTGGCGAGTTGCCGAGCGCCGCAGACAATGCGATGCTCTCCAGCGTCACGATCCGTGCGTGCGGAAATGAAGCTGACTTTGATACTCGATGCGGCCCCGACCGGGGTGCGCGCCAGCCTTGTCGAAGAATGGGACGAGATTGGCCGCACCGCAAAGATGGCGCCTTGCTTGCGCCTATTCGATACCGAAGAACAGGCGCTCGCCTGGGGCCGGCGACTGGCAAGCCGCCGCGGCTTGAAGCAGCTCTTCCTTACCGACAACAGAAAATCCGCCGGGGGCGGAGTTGCTCAGAGCGATCCGATCGGGGAAAGATAGCGTGATGGGGGTCGGCCTGCTCCGCGCGGGCTGTGCCAGACTCGCATTCGGCTCAGTAGCTTGGCGGCGGGACCGGCGCGCCGGGATAGGGGGCTCCACCGGGCGGGGGTGGCGGCGGACCGCCATAATAATAAGGCGACGGGCTGCTCGGGTAATATGAGGGGCCGCCAGAATAGGGCGGGGGACCGCCGAAATACGGCGGTGTGCCCGGGGGCGGCGAGAAGCTGGCCACCGAGTTGCCGTGGGCGGCCATGCACTCCCCGTACATGATGTCGTATTGCTGCTGCAGCGATCCCTGCGCATAAGGTGAGCCGGCCGCGTTGCCGATGATGCCGAGGCCGCCGCCCGAGGCCGCACCAATCGCGGCCCCTTTCCCGGCGTTGCCCGCGGCCGTGCCGATCCCGGCGCCAAGCCCGGCACCGAGCACCGCACTCAGTAACGCGCCACCGACCGCCTGGTTGTTGGCTGCGGCTACCGCGGGCGCGATTTGCGCAGCAGCATATTGCTGGCAGGTCGCCTGATCGGCGCCAAACCCATCGGGCGCCTTGTTCGGCCCCGGAGCCACCGGGATCGTCGGCGCCGCCGGTGGTGCGACGCACGCCGCCAAGGATATCGTTGCCGCCAAGGCAGCGGCAATTTGCGAATGAAAAAGGTTCATGTGCACTCCCGCCCCGATGCGCGCAGGCTGATCTTGCGGCGACTTTTTTTATGCATGCAAGTACCCAAAGATCCCAAATCTTGTCGAATTCGCTCACACGCCGAGGGTGGCGTCCGAACAAATCGGGATAGCGCGCGCTAGCGGCGGCCCCAGGCCAGAAAATCTCCTCGAGGGCCTTCGCTGTCGCCGAGCCGATCCGGATCTGCGCGGACCGAATACGCCCGCCGTCCAACGGGATCATGCTGGTCAGCGTGCAAAAGCCGACACGGGTCCCGGAGGCGATTGATAGTTCGGCCCGGTGCGCACATTTGAAAGTCGGCGAATTTGCGCGGTGGGAGGACGTGCAGCTCGGAGAAGTGCGATGATCCAGACCCGGCGGAATTTTAGTTCAGATTTTACGATAGCGCAGAATTGGAAAAATTATGGTGAGGAAGAGCACGCGATCTGGCGGCTGCTTTTCGAGCGCCAGCAGCGGTTGCTGGTTGGCCGCGCGTGCAGCCAATTTCTCGACGGATTGGGCGGGCTCGGGGTCGCCGGCGACGGGATCCCGGATTTCCGCCGGCTGAACAAGGTGCTCGACACCGCCACTGGGTGGCAGATCTTGGCGGTGCCCGGTCTGGTCCCCGACGACGTCTTCTTCGCCTTTCTCGCCCGCCGCTGCTTCCCCTCGACCTGCTTCATCCGCCGCCGCGATCAGCTCGATTACTTGCAGGAGCCCGACGTCTTTCACGACATCTGCGGGCATGTGCCGCTGCTGATGAACCCGGTTTTCGCCGATTACATGCAGGCCTACGGCGAAGGCGGGCTGAAGGCCCTGAGGCTCGGGCACCTGGAGCGGCTGGCGCGGCTTTACTGGTACACCGTCGAGTTCGGCCTGTTCGCCACGCCTGAGGGTCTGCGCATCTACGGCTCCGGTATCCTCTCTTCTGCCGGGGAATCGGTCTACTGTCTCGAAGACCCCCGACCGCGCCGGATCCGTTTCGACCTACGCCGGGTGATGCGAACCCGATACCGGGTCGATGATTTCCAACAGACCTATTTCGTCATCGACGATTTCCAACAGCTGTTCGACGCGACCAGACCCGATTTCGCACCGATTTACCGCGAGATCGCGGCGCTGCCTGATATCGAGCCGGATGCGCTTATCGACGAGGATGTCGCCTATGACCCGACGCTGCCCCGTCTTCGGAAGCGGGCAGAGAGTCTTAGTGCCGCGGCGAAGCCGGGGCAAAAAAATGGGCCGCGTTTGACGGCGGCCCAAGTTTAGGGAGGAAACGCCTAGAAGACGTACGGCAACACCACAACCGGTGATCGTTACCGCACCGCACAATGTAGGGCATCACTCCAAAGAGTCAAGCTGCTTTTTCAAAAGGCCTTGGCATGGTTGGGGAATCCCGGACAGATCAGGTGCTTAGCACACACCCTGCATCCGGAGAATGTGCAATGCACAAAGACGCTTTTCTGACGCCGGGCGAATCGCGACGACCGCCGCCGCTCGATTTGCGATCGGCGCTGTTCCTCGATGTCGACGGCACCTTGCTCGAGATCGCCTCGCGTCCGGAACTCGTCCATGTTCCGTGCGAGCTGCCGGTACTGATCGCGCGGCTTTCGGGACAACGCCAGGGGGCTCTCGCATTGATCAGCGGTCGTCCGCTCGCCGAACTCGATCGTTTGTTCGGGTCGTGGTGTGGCGCCGCGGCCGGAGTGCACGGCGTCGACCGGCGCCGTGCTGACGGTACCCTCGACCGCATCCATGACCGCGCCAGCGAGGCCGCCCTTGACCGCATACGGCCAAAGCTTGCAGCGCTTGCGGCCGGCGGAAGCGGCCTTATCATCGAGGACAAAGGAGCCACCCTCGCCCTGCATTACCGTGCGGTCCCGGGCCGCGAGCCCGAGATCCGGGCTTCCGCCGAAGTGCTCCAGCGAGAAGCGGGGGCGGCATTACGCCTGATCAAGGGGAAGATGGTCGTCGAGTTCCAGCCTCGAAATGCCAACAAGGGGTCGGCGATCGCCGCCTTCTTGACAGAGCCGCCGTTTGTTGGCCGCCGGCCCGTCTTTGTCGGAGACGACGCGACCGACGAGGATGGCTTTGCCGAAGTGAACAACCGCGGCGGCTTTTCGATCCGTGTGGGATCTCGGTGCGAGACTGCGGCTGATTACCACCTGCCTTCGGTCGAAGGGGTGATCACCTGGCTGACGAAAACCGGTTTGCCGTGAGCGTCGGCTAGGTTAAGAATCGGCCCGGCGAACGATCGCCGGGGGAACATTTCATTAACTCTGGTGTTTAGCCGACGCAGTTGTAGCGAGGCAAGAATGATGGAGGGCGATGCCGTCGCGGACGCGGCGATAGAGCCGCGGTATATCGCGAGGGCCTATTTTCGTACCGAGAAGGCAAGTCATCGACTGGTGGCGGTCTCCAATCGGGTTACGACGACCGCGCATGCCAGACCGGATTCCGGAGGGTTGGCGGTCGCCATCCGTGCCGCGCTGCAACACAACGGCGGCATTTGGTTCGGCTGGAGCGGAGAGATCCGTGGCCAGACAAGCGATGAGTTGCAGATAATCGCCGACGGCCCCCTCACTTTCGCCACGGTTGATCTATCACAGAAAGATTTTGACGAGTATTACATCGGCTACGCCAACCGCGTACTCTGGCCTCTGTTCCACTTCCGCTCCTCACTCGTGCAGTTTTCTCGGCGCGATCTCGCAGGATATCTGCGCGTCAATCGGATGTTCGCACGGATGCTGGCGCCGATGCTGTCGCCGGACGATCTCGTCTGGGTGCACGACTATCATCTGATCCCGCTGGGTGAAGAATTGCGCAAGCTGGATCGAACCGAACCGATCGGGTTTTTTCTGCACACACCTTTCCCAAGTGCCGAACTGCTACGCGTCCTGCCCAATCACCGGGAGCTGATCAGGTCGCTGTGCGCGTACGATCTGGTCGGCTTCCAGACCCAATCGGACCTCGACGGCTTTCGCGACTATTTGCTGCGTTGGGCGGGCGGGGAGGAACTCGTGCGCGGCGTCCTGCGCGCTTTCGGGCGCATCGTCCGTGCAGAGGTTTTTCCGATCGGGATCGACGTCGGGACGGTGTCTGCCCAGGCCGCGGCCGCCGACGGCTCGCGGCATACGCGGCGCTTGTGCCAAAGCCTCGGTGATCGGGCACTGATGATCGGCGTTGATCGGCTCGACTATTCCAAGGGGTTGACCGCCCGGTTTCGGGCCTACGGGCACCTGCTCGATACGCACCGCGAGACTCGCGGCCGCACCGTGCTCATCCAGATCGCCCCGCCGTCTCGCTCAGAGGTCCCGGAATACCAGGAGATCCGCAAAACCCTCGCGGCGCTCGCCGGCCAAATCAACAGCCGCTACGGCGAGTTTGACTGGACGCCTTTGCGCTATATCAACAAGGGCTTCAGCCATCCGATCCTGACTGGGTTCTTTCGGGCGAGCCGAATTGCCCTGGTAACGCCGTTGCGCGACGGCATGAATCTTGTCGCGAAGGAATACGTCGCCTCACAGCCGGCCGGCGATCCCGGGGTTTTGGTCTTGTCCTGCTTCGCTGGGGCGGCGCGGGAGCTCGCCGAGGCGGTGATCGTCAATCCTTTCGACATCGAGGGTATGGCCGAAGCCATCCTGCAGGGGCTCAACATGCCGCTCGGCGAAAGAAAGGAGCGGTGGATGGCAATGATGAGGGTGCTCGAGCGCAACGACATCACGGCCTGGCGCGAGAGCTTTGTTCGCGCGCTCGCGGCGACCGGCGGCGGATGGTGACTTCGTCAGCCGCGGTCACGACGTGGCTCGTCGGTGATATCGGTGCGACCCATGCCCGTTTCGGCCTAGTTTCGCCGGACGGCAAGGTGCTTCGTTCCCGCACCGTGGCCGACATGGACTACCCGACGATCGAGGCCGCGCTCGCCGCCTTTCTGGAAGAGCGCGGCGCACTGTCGATGCCGCGCCAGGGAGCGATCGCGATCGCTTCTCCGATAACCGGCGATCAGGTCGCGATGACCAATCACCCCTGGCGGTTTTCGATCCGGGAATTGCAAGAACAGTTTGGCTTTGAGCGCTTGGATGTGATCAACGACTTCACCGCTCTCGCGCTGGCACTTCCGCGCCTCCGACCGGAGGATCGTCTCGCGGTCGGCGGCGGCGGCGGCGTTACCGGAATGCCGATCGGCGTGCTCGGCCCGGGCTCGGGACTCGGGGTGTCCGGTTTGATGCCCTCGAAGAGCGGCTGGATTCCGTTGACCGGAGAGGGTGGCCACGCGACGATGGCGCCGGCTGGCGACCGCGAGAGCGCTGTGCTCGATCGGATGCGGCGGCATTTCGACCATGTATCCGCCGAGCGAGTCCTGTCGGGCCCAGGTTTGGTCAACCTCTACGATACCCTGGCGGAGCTCGACAGCATCCCGACACGCGGATATACGGCGCCACAGATCACCGATCTGGCGGCCCGCGCCGAGGATCCGCTCTGCGTCGAGACGCTAGCCATATTCTGCGCTATGCTCGGCACGATGGCCGGTAATCTGGCGCTGACCCTCGGTGCGCGTGGCGGTGTTTATATTGGCGGCGGCATCGTCCCCAGGCTCGGCCAGACCTTCATCGATTCGCCGTTTCGCGAGCGCTTCGAGGCAAAGCGGCGCTTCCGCTCGTATCTTGAGGCGATCCCGACTTTTGTCGTGACCCATCCGCTGCCGGCATTTCTCGGCTGCACCGCGCTGCTTGCGCAGTGACCGATCAAAGCGCGCGCTCCGACAGGTGCAACCCGGCAACGCCGAGCACGATCAGTGCCAGGCACAACAGTTTCCAGCCTCCGGCGCTTTCGCCAAACCAAACGATGCCGATCGTCGCAACGACTGCGGTGCCGACGCCCGACCAGACGGCATAGGCAATCGACAGCTCTATCCCGCGCAGCGCCAGTGACAAGAGGGCAAAGCTCGCGGCATAACAGAGCACGACTGCGCCTGAGGAGCCGATTCGTGTGAAGCCGTCGGACAGCTTGAGCGAAGTCGTGCCGCAGATCTCTAGTACGATCGCCAATGCGAGATAGACTGCGCTCACCGCACGGACCCATATAGTTGAGGCTGCGAGATTGCCTCCCATATTCGAGAGATGACAGAAAAACCGCGCGATCCCGGCGAACCTCGCCCTGCTACTCCGCCTGAACCGGCTGACCCCACGCCGCCAAAGCCGCGCGAGATCGGCGGTCCCAAGGGCCCTGAGCCGACGCGCTACGGCGACTGGGAATACAATGGGCGCTGTACCGATTTCTGACAAACTGACGGCTGAACCGCTGTAGAATTCTGGCGATGCGACGGGGTTAGGTGATGGACGCATGGCTTGATCGAAGCGTCGAGGCGGGAAGGCGTGAGCGGCGGCGGATTCGCGCCGGGGATTTTTCCGGTCCGACCGCGGGTCTGGTGCCCGGCAACGTTCAGGCGAACCTGGTAATTCTGCCCGAGGCGCTCGCGCATGATTTTCTGCGCTTTGCCCAGGCGAACCCGAAACCCTGCCCGGTACTCGCGGTCTCGGAGCCCGGTGATCCGTTCTTGCCGAATTTGGGCGAGGATCTCGATATCCGCACCGATTTGCCGCGTTACCGCGTCTGGCGATGCGGCGAGCTCGTCGAAGAGCCGGTCTCGGTATCGCATGTCTGGCGCGAGGATCTCGTGAGCTTCGCGCTCGGCTGTTCGTTTTCGTTCGAGCAGGCACTGATCGAGGGCGGGATCGAGCTGCGTCACATGACATGCGGTTCGAATGTGCCGATGTATCGCACCAATATTCGATGCAACCCGGCGGGGCCTTTCCGCGGCCCGCTGGTCGTCTCGATGCGGCCGTTGAAACCGCGCGACGCGATCCGGGCGATCCAGGTCACATCGCGCTTTCCGTCGGTACACGGCGCGCCAGTGCATATCGGTTTGCCGGCGGATATTGGCATTGCTGATTTGGGGAAACCCGATTATGGCGACGCTGTGCCAGTCAATAGTGACGAGCTGCCGGTTTTTTGGGCTTGCGGTGTCACCCCGCAGGCGGTGATCGCAGAAGTCGGACCGGAATTCTGCATCACGCACGCCCCCGGCGCGATGCTCATCACCGACCTGACCAACTCGAAACTGGCGAGCCTCTGACCGCTCCAATCGATCGACAATGGCGACCCCGGCGGATCCGCATTCGCTGATTGATGGCATCGAGCGGCTCATCCAGGTGGATGTCGGGCGCAACATCAACGCTTTGTTCGATGCCGCAAAGGGCGGACTGTGGGCCGCCGCTTGTGCGTTGGCAGGGAGTTCCGCGGTCAGGGTTGGATTGATCACCGGCTTTTATGTCCCGCTCGGCTCGCCTCCCGCGGCAGAAACCGACGGTCCCGTCGGCGCGGCGCTACTCGCCAAAGGTTTCGAAGATGTTGGCGTTGCCTGCCGCTTGGCCAGCGATGAGCCCTGCCGCAGCGCCTGCTCGGCGGCATTGGCGGGAGCCGGAGCTTTCCACGTCGCGGTCGACGCCGATGATGTCGACACAATAATCGATAGATGGCGCCACGCCGGGATCACGCATGCGATCTCGATCGAACGCTGCGGGCGCAGCGCCGACGGCGCACCGCGCAACATGAGAGGTCTCGACATCAGCTCGTACACGGCGCCGCTCGATGAGCTTTTCGCGGCCGGGCCGTGGGAGACGATCGCGGTCGGGGACGGCGGCAATGAAATCGGCATGGGATATTTGCCGCGGCAGTTGATCGCCCAGCATGTCGAGCACGGGGAGACGATCGCTTGTGTGACTCCGGCCCGCCATCTGATCGTTGCCGGGGTTTCAAATTGGGGAGCCTACGGCCTTCTTGCGGCGCTCGCCATCCTGCGCGAAGACTGGCGCAAGCAGATGCTCGGCTGTCTCGACGAGACGCTCGACAAAGCGGTGCTAGAGGCAACGGTCGTTCGCGGGCCTGCGGTCGATGGCGTCTCGCGCCTGCGCGCAATGACTGTCGACAATCTAGCTCTCGCCATACATCACAAGAAGCTGCGCGAAATCCGCGCGCTCGCCGAGACGGTAGATGGAGTATAGAGAGTTCGTCTTTGCAGACTACCGTTACGACTCGGCGAGATCGACTCTGTCGCTTCGTTATCGCTACAACGAAGGCCCGCGGTTCGAAGAAAAGCTGATTTTCGACATTGTGCCGCGACCACTTTCCCGGGCCGACAACGAAGCGCTCGACCGGATTTTTCGTCTCCTCTTCCTGTTGTCCGGCATAAGCTACTACAAGGCGTTCATTCCAAAGCGCCTGATTTGCGAGGCTTTCCCGCTGGATGAGGGGACGGTCGAATTTCTCCACAAATTCTATCTAAAGGGTCTCGCGGAGTTCGCGTTCAGAAATGGCATTTCCTTGCACGACCATTTCCGCTTTCGCTTTGAACCGGCGGCGATCGCACCACCGATGGCCCTCGATCTGCCCGAAAGGACATGCGTTCCGGTTGGCGGCGGTAAGGATTCGATCGTCACAATCGAGTGTCTGAAACAGGCCGGTCATCCGGTGCTGTTGTTCTCGCTGGGTGATGCCGAACCGATCAGAGCCTGCATCGAGGTGGCGCAACTGCCGTTCATCAAGGTTCATCGCCGGCTGGATCCCGCCTTGCTGGAGCTTAATCGGGCCGGGGCGCTGAACGGCCACGTGCCGATCACCGGGATTTTGAGCGCGATCGCGCTGGCATGCACAGTGATGTCCGGGTGCAATGCGGTAGCGATGTCCAACGAGCACTCTGCCAGCGCCCCAAATCTCACGTTCGGTGGTGTCGAAATCAACCATCAGTATAGCAAATCCCTCGAATTCGAGGCGGATTTCGCCGCATACGTCGAACGGTACATTTCACCCAGTATCAGTTACTTTTCGTTGCTGCGGCCGCTGTCGGAAATCGAGATCGCCCGCAGATTCGCGAAATACCCCGCGTATTTCGGAAAATTTCGCAGCTGCAATACCGCATTTCGGCAGACACCGGCGGCTCGTCGGCGTCACTGGTGCTGCGATTGCCCGAAATGCCGGTTTGTTTTCCTTGCGCTTTCGCCGTTTGTCCCGAAACCGGATTTGGTCGAAATTTTTGGCTACGATCTGCTCGACGATGAGAGCCAATGCGACGGCTTTGCGGAACTCTGCGGGTTACGAGACTACAAACCTTTCGAATGCGTCGGAGAGACCTCCGAAAGCGCGACAGTGATGTCGTATCTCGCAACTCGTCCGGACTGGCGGGAAGACTGGGTCGTGCATCAACTCAACGAAGACTTCCCGTCGCTGCGGCAAAGCGGCTCGGCGCAGTATCGCGCGCTGTTCGAGGTGAAGCATCGCCACCGGGTTCCGCCTTCCTACATGGCCATTCTCGATGCGTGTGGATCATCTCGATAGGCAGCGGGTCGCGATTTGGGGACTCGGTCGCGAGGGCCGCGCGGCAATCGACTTCTTACGCAAAAAGCATCCTGCCCTGCCATTGGTCCTCCTCGATGACGCTGCCGGCGGGGGAATGCCGGCGGGGATCGGCGGGGATGTCGAATGCGTCTTCGGTGCCGAGCCGATCGCCGGCGCGATCGAGAGTGTCGACGTCATCATCAAATCACCCGGAGTTAGCCTTTACCGCAGCGAACTTCGCCGCGCCCGAGAGAAGGGCATCCGCATCACCTCGCTGCTCAATCTGTGGTTTGCGGAACGGCACGATCTGACGACGATCTGTGTGACAGGGACGAAAGGGAAGAGCACGACCGCCTCACTGATCGCTCATATTTTGACGAAGCGCGGCCGGCGGGAGGCGCTGGTCGGCAACATCGGCGTCCCGATTACGGCAATCGACAGCACGACCGCTGATTTCGCCGTGATCGAGATCTCAAGCTATCAGGCTGCCGATTTCGACGGCGTATGCGATGCCGCGGTCCTGACATCGCTCTATCCGGAGCACATCGACTGGCATCTCACGGTCGAAAATTATTTTCGTGACAAGGTCAATCTGCTGCGCCGCAGTCGGTGTTGCGTCATCAACAGCGAGGCGGCAGAGACGGTGGAGCGGCTGGCCGGCGGTTTGCCGTGCCTCGTCTTTAATCAGGAAGACGGGTTTCACCCCCGCGGCAATCAGATCTTGAGTGGCGACGACGTGATCGGGGAGATCCGCAACCCCTACCTTGCCCGCCCGCACAACAGCACGAATCTCTGCGCCGCGCTGGCGCTGACGAGTGCACTCGGCATCAACGCAGCGGATGCGCTCGACGCCGCCGCAAGCTTTCGCGGCCTGGCGCATCGCCAGGAAGAGCTGGGTGAGCTTGCGGGGGTGCTCTTTGTCGACGACAGCATCTCGACGATACCGGAATCGACAATGGCGGCCTTGGCCGTCTATCGGGGTCGCCCGATCTCGGTGATCGTCGGCGGCTACGACCGCGGCATCGAATACGGGGCGCTCGTCGAAAGGTTAATGGAAGGCGCAGCGACTGCCATCATCTGCCTCGGCGACAGCGGACAGCGGATTTATGAATTGGCGCGCGCATCGGCGAGCCGCCGGTTCGACCACGAATGCGCGATACTCCGGGCGCAATCGATGGAAGACGCCGTTTCTTTCGCCCGACAGGTGACGCCGCCGGGAGGCGTGGTGCTGCTGTCGCCGGCCGCCCCGAGCTATGGCCATTACCGCGACTATATCGAGCGCGGGCTCGATTTTGCAGCGAAAGCGGGTCTGCGCCGGCCGGCCGAGTGCGGCCGCCATTCCTGTTCGGAATAGCTGGCATCGGCGCGACGCCGCCTCGAAGTGAGTCGTGGCCTGCACCGTTGGGGTGTAGGCTGCGGCGGGTGACAGCGCGGCAAATCGTTTTGGTTATCGTCGCCGGCGGCCTTGCCGCTGCCTGCGCCGGCGAGCGCCCGTTCCTGCTCCAGGGCGATCCATATTCGGCCCAAGTCGGCTTCAGCCGCGACCTCGAAGGGGCGACTCGAGTCGCGAGGCAGCATTGCGCGCAATACGAGCGCGTCCCGCGCTTTCTGGAGGCACAAGAGAATGTCGCCTTTTACGACTGCGTTCTACCCTAGCGCCGCTTCGTGGGGACGGTATTGGCCTTGACCGGGCTCGAAGGGTGATGCCCATTTGAGTAGCGCCGGGAATGACCTGGAGGGAAGGAGAGATGACCGGGCACGAGCAAGACCTCGGGTTCGCCCCCGAGCACGACGCGCCGATCCCGTATATGCATCGCATCCGGGAGTATTATCAGACGCTCGGCTACGGCACGCCCTATCGCTGGGCACATTATGCCGAGGTGCCGTTTCAGCCGCTGAAAAAGCCGCTCGCCGAGTGCCGCGTCACATTGATCACGACTGCGGCTCCCTACCAGCCGGGAAAGGGTGATCAGGGTCCCGGCGCGCCCTACAACGCGGCGGCGAAATTTTATAGGGTCTATTCGAGCGATACTGCGCTCGATCACGATCTGCGGATTTCCCATGTCGCGATCGACCGTGCACACACCACCGCCGAGGATAGCAATACCTATTTCCCGCTGCCGCTGTTGCGGCGGTGTGCGGCCGTCGGCCGGATCGGCGCGGTGGCCCCGAGCTTTCACGGGATGCCGACCAACCGCAGCCAGCGAGCGACGATCGAGCGGGACTGTCCGGAACTGCTGGCTCGATGCCGCGCCGACGGCGCCGATGCCGCCATTCTTGTCGCCAATTGACCGGTGTGTCACCAGACCGTGAGTCTGGCCGCCCGGCATCTGGAAGAGAACGGCATCGCCACAGTAGTAATGGGTTGCGCAAAGGACATCGTCGAGTATTGCGGTGTGCCGCGATTTCTGTTCAGCGACTTTCCGCTGGGCAATGCGGCGGGACGGCCAAAAGACCCGGATTCGCAGGCCTTCACCTTGGAGCTGGCGTTGTGGGTGCTCGAAGCGGCGCCGGCGCCGCGCACAACGGTGCAGTCGCCGCTGCGCTGGAACGAGGATCCGGCCTGGAAACTCGACTACTCGAACATCGACCGCCTTTCGGCAGAGGAGATTCAGCGCCGGCGGCAGGAATTCGATCGGCAGAAGGAAATCGCCAAAACCGTTCGCGAGGCGCCACCCGCCGCAGGGTAAATCACAGTGGATCGCCAATGTGGCGATTGGCACGTCGTGTAGGTATTTGGTTGACGGCTTGGGATCAGCGACCGGAATTGCGCGGGGGCGCTTCGCGCCTTTAAGCCGCGCGCGGCTTGACTTCGGTGTCTAGGCGAGAACCCAGCGCTTCGGCCGCGGTCTCCAGTTCATAATCGCGCTGCATGTTCAGCCAAAACTCGGGAGTGGTGCCAAAGTAGCGGCCCAAGCGTAACGCCGTATCGGCGGTGATGCCGCGGCGTTCGGCAAGGATCGCCTGCACGCGCGTCACCGGCACGCCGATGTCCTTCGCCAACCGGTATGCGGTCAGGCCGAGCGGCTTCACAAATTCCTCGCGCAGCTGCTCACCGGGATGGATCGAGGGAAGATCGCGCATTCTCCTCACCCTTGGCGGTAATCAACGATCTCGACCCGCTCGCCACTGCCATCCTTCCGGACGAAGCAAAGGCACCACTGGTCATTGATTCGAATACTGTGCTGACCCGCGTGGCTGCCGCGCAGCGCTTCCAGCCGATTTCCGGGCGGAGTCGCCAGATCGCGCAGCTCCTCTGCATAATGAAGTTGCCGCAACTTCCGCTGCGCCAGACGCTGAATACCGCTAGGCAGTCGCCGCGCGAACCGGCCATGGAATAACGCCTCGACCGCGCGATCGGCGAACGAGCGGATGATTCGTTGCCGTCTATATACGAGGCGCGTTCAGATCGCCAAGCGGTTATATTTCCCACTTCGCTCTGGACGCCTTTGCCGGCATCGCGGATGGTGAGGGGCAACACTGTGCTCTAGGAATGCCGTCATGGCGCAATCTTCGGCTCGCGTCGCGCTCTATGCCAGCGTCGGGCCTGATCTGACGCAATACGACGTCGATGTTGGGGGCGCGGCGCTCGTCCGCAGCGGCACGGTCAACCTGCCGGCCAATGTGCAATACGCTTGGCCGCATGCTTCCGGCAGATATCTCTATGTCGCGTCCAGCGACAGCCAGCCGGGCGTAGGCCCGCCCGGCGAGAAGCATCACGTGACCGCGTTCCGCGTCGCGCCGGTCTCGGGCGCGCTTTCCGCGCACGGTGACCCGATCGCGCTTCCGTCCCGCCCGATCCATATGACGACAGACACCCCCTCCGAGCATCTGCTCGTCGCCTTCAGCAACCCGAGCGGCATCAGGGTCTACCGCGTGAACCCCGATGCGACGCCAGGCACCGAGGTTGACCAGCCGGCGTCGATCGACCCCGGCATCTACGGGCACCAGGTGCGGGTCAGCCTAGACAACCGCCTCGCGATCCTCGTCACGTGCGGCCACGACCCCGCTGCCGGCGGCAAACCGGAAGAGCCGGGCGCGCTGAAGGTGTTCGATTACCGCAATGGCCTACTGACCAACGAAATCTCGGTCGCGCCGAATGGCGGCTATGGTTTCGGCCCCCGCCATCTCGATTTTCACCCGACGAGGCCGTGGGTCTATGTCTCGCTCGAGCGCCAAAACAAGCTCGACATGTTCGAAATCACCGATCATGCGCTGTCGCCTGCTCCGATCTTCCGCAAGGAAACCTTGCCCGAGCCCGGCAATATTCGCGGCCGGCAGGCGGCTGGGACAATCCACGTGCATCCGAACGGCCGCTTTGTGTACGCCGTTAACCGCGCCTCTGCGATGGTCGAGGTCGCCGGTCGTCGGGTCTTCGCCGGCGGCGAGAATACTCTTGCCGTTTACGAGATCGGTGCGGCGACGGGCGAGCCGGTCCCGATCCAGCATATCGATACCCATGGCATTCACTGCCGAACCTTCCACATCGATCCGAGCGGACGGATGCTAGTGGCTGCGCATATCATGGCGATGCCGGTCAGAGACGCCGGCGCCAGCCGCACCGTGCCGGCAAGCTTGGCTGTGTTCCGGATCGGAGACGACGGCAAGCTCGATTACGCCCGCAAATATGATGTCGATGTCGGCAACAAGACGATGTTCTGGATGGGTATGGTAGGCGTATAATTTCTGAGATTTCCCATCCGACCGAGTGACGCGACCTTCTCCGGAGGCGCACGCCGAGCGTCTGCCAGAAACTGCTTGACTTGATCATTATCGGTGATCAATATCGGCCATCGATAATATGGATGATCGGTTTCTCTACGCCGGTCTGATCCGGCTCCACGTTCTCCATCACGCAGCGAAGGAGCCGATATATGGCCTGGCGATGATCGAGGAGTTGGCGCGGCATGGTTACAAACTCAGCGCCGGTACGCTCTATCCAATCCTGCATGGGCTCGAGGAACGCGGCTATTTGACCTCGACCGAGGAGCGGTCGGGCAGCGCAGCGCGGCGGGTGTATCGGGCGACGCAAGCCGGCAAGAATGCGCTTGCTGTGGCCAAACTCAAGGTGCGCGAGCTGTTCGGCGAGCTGTTCGAGGAGGAATCGGACGGTCCGGTCAGAATCTAAACGCGTCGTCCGATGACATGTTGCATTGGGCTCCGATCACCACTGGAGGCGTCATTCCCGTGACCGTTCGCTGTATCGTGACCAACGTCGACGCGATCGGCTTCTACACTGCGGCGCTGGGTTTTGAGGTCGATGCTCACCCGGCGCTCCGCAGGGCTGTCCGGGGAATCAAGCGTAGGCGAAACCAAGTTGATTTTGGACGTTGGGATGGAGCGGGGCGGCATCTGGAGGCTTGTCAATGGTGGCGACGGGGCGGCGTTCGAACAGGCGCGTTCGCACCAAGTCAGCAAAGCGCAGGGCGAGCAGGCTCGACCGGCTGTTGCGGGCGGCAATGCGCAGGTAGGCGATCATCGCGGCAAAAATTTTGCAAGCGAATGGCGTTTTCGGAACGGCCGAGAAAGCGTCGGATTTTGAGATGTTGTTTGATCCATCGAAACAACAGCTCGATTTGCCAGCGTTTGCGGTAGAGCGCAGCGATCTCGGCGGCCGGTCGCCCGATGTCGTTACTCAGGATGGTGAGCAGACGGCCGTCCTCGCGGCGCAGGATGATGCAACGCAAGAGGATCGGCAGACGGGCGCGTTGCTGCGAGTCGAGATCGACAATCCAGTCGCTTTCAATCCCGGCTTGCTGGCGGTCATGCTCGCTGACTGGGCGCAGGGCGAGGCGACACAGCCGGACGTTGCTCTTGGGACGGGTGACAAAGCCGCAGCCGGCGTCGTGCAACTGGCGCCACCAGGCGTAATCGACATAGGCCTTGTCGAAGACGTAAGTGCCACCCGGCTCGATCGGTTGTCGGCGGCCGGCCACCACGTCGTTGACGGTGGCCGAGGTAATCTCCAGACGTACCGGCCGATCGACATCCGGATCATAGACGACATGGGCCTTCAGTCCCCGCGTCCGACCGTTCCAATCGGCCCATTGATGCAAACTTGTAAGCGGGATCGGGGTGGCATCGATCAGCCGCAAAATCTCCGAGCCATGGCGCGGCAGCGCACCGTCCGCCAACTCGCTCAATGCCGCAAAAGTCTCGGCAAATATCGCGCTGGGCCGCCGCCGATTGGCATCCGACAAAGTCGAGCGGCGAATCAACCCAGTCCCCAAGTGATAATGGTGCACGGCCTGTGCATTCCATACCGCCTGAACCTCTCGCAGGCTCGACAGGCCGCCCAGTTGCGCACAGATCAGCGTCACCAGATGATCCCAGGACGAGAACCCCTTGATGCATCTGTCCCCTTTGTGCCGCTCCACGCTTGCCGCGAAGCGCCGCCGCGGAAGTACTTTCAGCAGATCGCCGAGCACCGTATTTTGATAGCGCACGCCAAGCTCTCCATTCTGAGTCTCGTCAACCAGAAGGATACCGCTAAACACAGGCGGCGCTTGGCGTGCAGCTACTACCAATCGAGTCATTCCCCGGACAGCCCTGCGGCGCTCCGGCAATCCAATCAAACTGTTCAAGGCCTTTCCGGGATGGAAAGGATCGTGGCGTGACCCGTTGGCGCCTCACTCTGCGAACTGATGCATCGGGCTGGACGCTTCTCTTCCGGTTGCTGGTCGGCCTCGTTGTCTTTTTGCCTGAGGGCATCCAAAAGCTTATTTTCCCAGAGATCCTCGGCGCAGGGCGCTTCGCCCGCATCGGCATACCGTTTCCCGACATCATGGGTCCGTTTGTCGGCATCGTCGAGATTATCTGCGGTGCGGTGATCATCCTGGGGGCCCTGACGCGCCTTGCGGCGATCCCACTGATCATCGTGATGGTTGTCGCGATCGTCTCGACCAAGCTGCCGATCTGGGCCGGCCAGGACGTCTGGATTTTTCATCTGCCCAAATTGCCCCGCTATGGGTTCTGGAGCATGGCACACGAAGCGCGCGCGGATTTCACGACGCTGCTCGGATCACTTTATCTGCTGATCGAAGAGGCCGGGGCATGGTCTCTAGATGCCATGCTCGCACGCAGACGCAGCTCTCGACATTTGCGAGAGGAGTAAAGCCCTCATGATCGATCGGCGGTCCCTTCTCAAATATGCCGGGCTGGTTCCCTTTATCCTCACCGAACCGCGCCTTGCGTCGGCTGCCGACGAAGCCACGGAGAAGGCGGGCTACACGCTGCGCATCGCAACCGGGCTGGTTGAACTCGCGCCTGAACACATCGTGTCCACGACACTTTACAATGGCCAGTTCCCGGGACCGCTCTTGCGCTTCGAGGAAGGCCGGCGGGTCGTAGTCGACATCCACAACGATACCGACACGCCTGAGTTGGTCCACATGCACGGTCAAATCATACCGAGCGCAGTCGACGGCGCAGCTGAGGAAGGCTCGCCGTTCATACCTCCGCACGGCATGCAACGTCTTGAATTCGTGCCGAAGCCCGCCGGCTTCCGTTTCTATCATACTCATATCGTGCCCAGGGATGATCTAAATCGCGGCACCTACGCTGGCCTGGCGGGGCCCGTTTACATTGAGCCCGCGAACAACCCCGGGAGGTATGACCGAGAAATTTTCCTGATAATGAAAGAGTTCGAGCCGACGTTCAGCCACGGCGGCGATATGAACATGGATATGCTCGTGGGCGCGCCGATCAACGAGTTGAAGCAAATTGGCGAAGAGGCCGACGAGAAGGCCAACGAGAGACCAAAAGGGTACGAGGTCAGCTACGAGCTGTTCAGCATCAACGGCCGAATGCTCGGCCATGGCGAGCCAGTCCGGGTAAAGCAAGGTGAGCGTGTGCTGTGTCATATCCTCAACGCGAGCGCGACCGAGATCCGCAGTTTGGGGCTGCCAGGCCACGTGTTCAGGGTCGTCGCGCTGGACGGCAATCCTGTTCCCAGGCCGACGAATGTGCCGGTCCTGTGGCTCGGCACAGCCGAGCGCATCTCTGCAATCGTCGAAATGAACCATCCCGGCGTGTGGGTCATGGGGGATCTCGCCGATGATGACCGGCAACGGGGCATGGGAATCGTCGTCGAATACGCTGGTCAGAGAGGCAGGCCACAGTGGGCAAAGCCCAAGCCGTTCCGTTGGGACTACACGCTGTTCGGCGAGACGAATGCATCGCCGCCGACACCCGACGAGACGATTGCGATTACGGTCGTCAAGCACAACGCCGCCGAGAATGGTTTTAATCTCTGGACCCTCAACGGCGAAGCGTTCTCGATGAAGATTATGAGACCGGCCTACACGCTGCATCAGGGTCGCCACTATCGGCTGAAGTTCCGTAACGCCAGCGACGACGTTCATCCGCTGCATCTACACCGGCACAGTTTTGAGCTCACGCGCATCGGGGGCAAGCCGACGTCCGGTGTCATCAAGGATGTGGTGATGATGGGTGGATTTCAGGAAGTGGAGTTCGATTTCGTGGCCGAAAATCCAGGCCCCACTCTCTTCCACTGTCACCAGCAGCTGCACATGGATTTCGGGTTTATGGCTCTGTTCAATTACGCTTAGGGGGTGACCGCGGGACGATGCTCAGCCGAAACGGAGCGGTGATGTCGGCTGCGATTGAAGGGGCCAGCGCAGCGAACCTCGTGGCTCGGCTCTCTCTGCCGGCAGTGGGAACACATTCGGCCTCCGCGGGATCGATGCTCGGTGGTCCGCAAATATGATGTCGATGTCGGCGACAAGACGATGTTCTGGATGGGAATGGTGCGGCTGTAGCACATGATCATCTTACAATTGCCTCATTGGCATCGTACCATGGCGTCTGTGGCCACCTCTACGGTGGCGCGACCACATACAACCTGAATTAGAATTTGCTGCTGATTCGCTGCAGATTGCACAAAGCACGATTTTATATGCAATTATTGATTGCAGTTTGCTCGAGTGAGTGAGATGACGTCGAGGACGGCCGAAGAAACGACGGGCGCGTCGGCAACGGGTGCCGAAGGGGGGCGGTGTGGCTCGCCGTTCGAGGTGCTGCGCATCTTTTTGCGCTTGGGACTGACTTCTTTTGGCGGGCCGGTCGCGCATCTCGGTTATTTCCGCGCCGAGTTCGTCGAACGGCGGCACTGGCTCGACGAAGGGGCTTACGCCGACATCGTCGCGCTGTGCCAGTTCCTGCCGGGGCCGGCGAGCAGCCAGACCGGGATCAGCATCGGCCTATTGCGCGCCGGCCTGCCTGGTGCGCTTTGCGCATGGCTCGGGTTCACCGCGCCCTCTGCGCTGGCGATGATCCTCTTCGGCTATGGCGTGACGGCTTTGGGCAATCTCGCCGATTCGGCTTGGCTGCACGGGCTCAAGATCGTCGCGGTGGCGGTCGTAGCGCAGGCGGTATGGGGAATGGCGAGGAATTTGTGTCCCGACCGCGAACGCGCGACGATCGCAGTCGGTGTTGCAATGGTCGTGCTCGCAATTCCCTCCGCTCTCGGGCAAATCGGTGCAATCGCTGGAGGCGGTTTGGTTGGCTGGTGGCTCTTGCGCAACGGACCCCAGCTTCCGGAGCAGGAGCTGCTCGCGATTCATCTGCCGCGTGCCTGGTCGATTGCCGCGCTCGCGAGCTTTCTCGCGTTGCTGGTTGGGTTGCCGATGCTCGCCGCCGCGAACCCGTCGCATGCGCTCGCGCTTTTTGATTCGTTTTACCGCTCGGGATCATTGGTGTTCGGCGGTGGCCATGTCGTGCTGCCGTTGCTGCAGGCCGCGGTCGTGCCGCCGGGCTGGGTGACGAACGACGCCTTTCTCGCCGGCTACGGCGCGGCGCAAGCGGTGCCAGGACCGCTGTTCACGTTCTCAGCCTATCTCGGCACGGTCATGGGTCCGGCGCCCAATGGTTGGCTCGGCGGCCTGATTTGTCTCGCGGCGATTTTTCTGCCGTCCTTCCTGCTGTTGATCGGCGTCTTGCCGTTTTGGGATACACTGCGCCGCCGGTCCGGGGTGCGGTCGGCATTGCGCGGCGTCAACGCCGCGGTAGTCGGTCTGTTGCTGGCGGCCCTTTATAGGCCAGTGTGGACGAGCGCGATCCTCGGTCCAGCAGATTTCGCGATCGGCATCCTGGCTTTCTTGATGTTGGCGCTGTGGGCGATGCCGCCGTGGCTTGTCGTGATTTTCGGCGCGGTCGCGGCAACAGTCGTTGCGGGCATCTCCTGAATTGCGGCGGCGAGCCGGAAATTGGCTGATCCTGGTGTGGTTTGGGCCGTTGGTTATCGTCACCGATCACCGCCCTTCGGCAAGCTCTCTCGTCGTCAGCGACGACGAGATCATGCAAATCGTCAAAAAGCGTTGCGTGACCTGCCATTCGCAAAACCCGACCCACACCATGTTTCTCAATCAGCCTCCACCCAAGGACCTCGCTTTCGACAGTATCGAGGAAGTGCGTCAGGCGGCAGACCGCATTCTGGTGCAGGTTGTGCAGCTGAAGCGTATGCCGTTAGGAAACGAAACGGCCATGGAAGACGAAGAGCGCGCGAAATTCGACGCTTGGGTTCCCGCAAGCAAAGCCGCAAATCACTAATGTTCATGCCCCGATTACTGCTTTTTTTGTCTGTTCTATTGATCGCGGGGTGGAGCGTGCGGGCCCAGCCGCCCGACACGGTGTTCCTCGAAGAGCTGACCTGGACCGAATTGCGCGACCTGGTCCGCTCCGGCAAGACGACAATCCTCGTCCCGATCGGCGGGACCGAGCAGAACGGTCCCCATATGGCGCTCGGCAAGCACAATTTGCGGGTGCGCTATCTGTCCGAAAAGATCGCCCGGACTCTCGGTAATGCACTGGTAGCGCCGGTGATCGCCTATGTGCCGGAAGGCGCGATAGACCCGCCGACCAGCCATATGCGATTCCCCGGCACGATCACCGTGCCGGAAGAGGCCTTCGACAAGACCCTCGAATACGCCGCGCGCAGCTTCAAACTCGCCGGCTTCCGCGACATCGTCTTTCTCGGCGATCACGGCGGATACCAGAAGGACGAAAAGACGGTCGCCGGTCGGCTCGACAAGGAATGGGCGGCAACTCCGGTACGCGTGCACGCGACTGAGGAATATTACCGGGCCAGCGAGAGCGGATTCGCGGGTTTGCTGAACAGCAAGGGCTATTCCGAAGGCGAAATCGGCGTTCACGCAGGCCTTGCCGACACCTCGCTGACGCTCGCCGTGGACCCTCGCCTCGTGCGTACCGACCGCTTGCAATCCAGTGCCCAATCCGATGACGGCGTGAGAGGCGACCCGCACCGCGCAAGGGCCGAACTCGGCCAGCTCGGGGTCGAGCTGATTGTCGCACGGACGGTGGACGCGATCAGAAAAGCCGCCGCCCACCACTGATATTTCACCCCAGGAGATCGTGTTGCAGCTGCAAGTCCGCCATTGGTTCCGTGTGGCACTATGGTTGAGCCCCGTAGTCGGGCTGTCGGTCCTGGTCGGCAGTTCGGCCCTCCCGTCATCGGGGATTGAAAAGCGGGGTGAACCGCTCTGCTCGACGGGCTTTTCCGCCTTGCGTATGGCCGCGAGCAGCGCGCCGCTGCTCCGGAAGGTGCGCGCGTCCACGGGCGACCCTGTGCAGACCCTGCCGGGAATGCCTCCAGTTCCGGACCCCAACAACCTCTACAGCGAGACCGCCGCCGGCGAGCTGAGCCCGGGAGTGGTTGGGGACCCCCCGCGCGTGTACGTGCCGAACCGCCGGTCGAACAGCGTGTATGTGATCGATCCGTCGACGCTCGCGGTCGTGGATCGCTTCCCGGTCGGTTTGAGCCCGCAGCATGTCGTCCCGTCCTGGGATCTGAAGACGTTGTGGGTAGCGAATAACGGTCTCCGCCGCACCAGCGGCAGCTTGACGCCGATCGACCCCAAAACCGCGAAACCGGGGCAGGCCATTCCGGTCGACGACCCGTACAACCTCTACTTCACGCCCGACGGGCGCTCCGCAATCGTCGTCGCCGAGCGTCACAAGCGGCTCGACTTTCGCGACCCGCATACGATGTCACTGCAGCAATCCATCGAGGCGCCCGGTTGCTCGGGGATCAACCACGCTGAGTTCTCGATCGACGGCCGTTATGCGATTTTCACCTGCGAGTTCCGCGGCGGCGGATTGGTCAAAATCGATCTCGTAAACCGCCAGGTGCTGGGCTATCTGCACTTTCAAAAGCGGGGAATGCCGCAGGATATCCGCATTTCCCCGGACGGCGCGCGTTTTTATGTCGCCGATATGCATGCCGACGGCGTCTACGTCGTCGATGGCAACAGCTTTACGCAAACCGATTTCATCCCGACCGGAGTCGGCACGCACGGGCTCTACCCGAGCCGCGACGGCAAGCAGCTGTATGTTGCCAATCGCGGCTCACACTCGACGCGCGGGCCGCCGCACGGCAAGGGCAGCATCGTGGTGATCGGCTTCGACACCGGCAAAGTTGAGCACATCTGGCCGATTCCGGGGGGTGGCAGCCCCGACATGGGCAATGTCAGCGCCGACGGTAAGCAGCTCTGGCTGTCGGGGCGGTTTGACGATGTCGTTTACGACATCGATACGGCAACGGGGGCGATCAAAACCATCCCTGTCGGCAAAGAGCCGCATGGGCTGACGGTCTGGCCGCAACCCGGTCGCTATTCGCTCGGCCACACCGGCAACATGCGATAGCAGTCCCGTCACAGCCGGACTTTGCGCAGGCGCAGCGCGTTGCTGATGACGAGCACCGAGCTCATGCTCATAGCGGCGCTGGCGATCATCGGATTGAGCAGCAGGCCAAAGGCCGGGTAGAGAACGCCGGCCGCGAGCGGGATCGCCAGCGCGTTGAAAATGAACGCGAAGAACAGGTTCTGCCGGATGTTGCGCATGACCGCGCGCGACAACCGGCGGGCGCGGACGATGCCCTGCAGATCGCCCTTGACGAGCGTCATCCCGGCGCTCTGCATCGCGACATCGGTGCCGGTGCCCATTGCGATGCCGATCTGTGCCTGCGCCAGCGCGGGAGCGTCGTTGATACCATCACCGGCCATCGCGACGACGCGGCCTTGGTTTTGAATCTCATTGACCACCGCGGCCTTCCGGTCCGGCAGCACTTCGGCGATGATCTCGTCGAGGCCCAATCTGCGGCCGACGGCTTCGGCTGTGGTCCGGCTGTCGCCGGTCAGCATCACCGTTCGTATCCCGTCGTCGTGCAACGCCCTGAGCGCGCCAAAGGCGCTCTCCTTGATCGGATCGCCGACGGCGATGAGCCCGGCCGCGCTACCGTCGACGCCAATCAGCATCACGCCCTGACCCTCCTGACGAAGCTCCTCAGCGCGCTCCGCCAAGCCCGCAGTATCGATGCCGAGCGTGTCGAGCAGCGTCTGATTGCCGACGGCGACACGTTTGCCGTCGACGACGCCGATGACCCCCTTTCCCGTTTCCGACACGAAATCGCGGACGGCGACGAGCGCAACGCCACGCTCCTCCGCGCCACTCGCGATGGCCGTCGCCAGCGGATGCTCACTGCCTCGTTCGAGGCTTGCGGCGAGCCGCAGCAGTTCATCTTCACTGAGGGTGCCGGCCGCGACGACGCCGGAAAGCCGGGGCTTGCCCTCGGTCACGGTGCCGGTCTTGTCGACCACGAGAGCGTCGACTTTTTCCATGATCTCGAGGGCTTCGGCGTTCTTGACGAGCACGCCCGCGCGTGCGCCGCGCCCGGTGCCGACCATGATCGACATCGGCGTCGCCAAGCCGAGCGCGCACGGGCAGGCGATGATCAGAACGGCAACGGCGTTGACCAACGCGAAGCTCATCGCCGGCGGCGGACCGAAGAGCGACCACGCGACGAAGGTGAGCCCGGCGACGATGACGACCGCTGGCACGAACCACCCCGAGATGGTGTCGGCCAGGCCTTGGATCGGCGCGCGCGACCGCTGCGCTTCCGCCACCATGGCGACGATCTGGGCCAGCAGCGTGTCGCTGCCGACGCGCTCGGCGCGCATCACGAAAGTGCCGGTAGTGTTGACAGTTGCACCTGTGATCTTGTCCCCCCGAGCCTTCCCGACCGGCACGGGTTCCCCGGTGATCATCGACTCGTCGACGGCGCTCCTGCCTTCGAGCACGACGCCATCGACCGGAACCTTCTCGCCGGGGCGGACGCGCAAGCGGTTGCCTGGAACCACTTCGTCGAGCGCAATGTCGGTCTCGGAGCCGTTGTCGTGAACGAGGCGGGCGAGTTTCGGCGAGAGATCCAAGAGCGCCCGGATGGCGCTACTGGTTTGTGAGCGGGCGCGCAGTTCAAGCACTTGGCCGAGCAGCACCAAGGTCACGATGACCGCCGCCGCCTCGAAATAAACCGGGACCCCACCTTCCGCTGTGCGGAACGACGGCGGAAATATGCCCGGCGCCAATGCCGCGACGAGGCTGTAGGTGTAGGCGACCCCGGTGCCAAGCGCGATCAATGTAAACATGTTAAGGCGCCGGCTGAGAATCGATCGCCAGCCGCGCTCGAAGAAAGGCCAGCCGCACCACAATACTGCTGGTGTAGCTAGGATCAACTCGAGCCACACTGCGGTGCGCGGAGCGAGGCCGACGAAATTCGCGGCCATCGCCAGGACAATGAGCGGGAGCGAAAGCGCCACACCGACCCAGAAACGACGGGTCATGTCGCGAAGCTCGGGATTAGCTGCCTCGCCTTCGGCCGGCAACATCGGTTCCAGCGCCATGCCGCAGATCGGGCAGCTCCCCGGATCCTGCCGCACGATCTGCGGGTGCATCGGGCATGTCCACCGAGACTCGCCTGCGGCTGTGCGATGCGGTTCGGAAACCCTCGGCGTCAAGTAGCGAGCAGGCTCGGCCTCGAACCGCTCGCGGCATCGGCTGCTGCAGAAATAGTAGGTGTGGCCTGCATGATCGCTGCGGTGTTTGGCCGTGACAGGATCAACCGCCATGCCGCAGACCGGATCGCGCGCGTGGCTTGGTTGGCGGTGGCGGCTCTCCCGGTCGAAAAGGGGCTCGGCTGCCATCATCGGCATTGGTTGCTTTCGTTATTAGGTGAAGGGCAGATCTCTGACTTTCTCAGTTCGCCAAGACCGAGTAGGGTAAGCTGTTGGCTCGGGGATCGCGAGTTGTCGTTACGATGCCCCGTGGGCCACAGCAGAGCCAGCCCGAAAGGGAGAAAAGATGCCGAACCAAACCTACGAATTTACGACCGAAGATGTCGAATATCTCCGCCATGGCGACAAGCCGCTGATTGCGCGCCTTTACAAACCCAAGGGCGACGGACCGTTCCCGGCGGTAATCGACCTTCACGGCGGCGCCTGGAACAGCGGCGATCTGACGGGCACGCAGGGTCTCGACCAAACGCTGGCGAGAAACGGCTTTGTCGTCGCGTCGTTGAACTTCCGCCATGCCGCCGACGGCTATCCGAACACGTTGATCGATATCAATTACGCGATCCGCTGGCTCAAGGCCCGCGCCCGCGAGCTGAAAATCCGGCCCGACCGGGTCGGGATTGCCGGCCAGTCGAGCGGCGGTCACTTGGCAATGCTCGCGGCGATGCGGCCGAATGACTCCAGGTACGTCTCGCTTCCGTTACCAGCCGGCTCGTCCTCGGTCGATGCGACCGTGCGCGCCGTCGCGATGTCTTGGCCGGTCATCAACCCGATCTCACGTTATCGCAACGCCCAGAAGCTGGAGAAGGGCCCGAACCCGCCGGCTTTCTCGATCGGCATGAAGGAAAAGCACGACACCTACTGGAAGACCGAAGCGGCGATGATCGAGGGCAACCCGATGCTGTTGCTCGAGCGCGGCGAGAAAGTACCGATGCCGCCGGCGCTCTGGGTCCAGGGCAAGCCCGACATCGTCCACGATTACCACGACGACGATTCGAACTTCCCCGGCAACGAGCCCGAGCGGTTCGTCTCGAACTACCGCAAGGCCGGCGGCGATATCGACATCGTCTATGTCGACAACGAGAGGCGCTCGACCAGCCTTTCCTTCGATCCGATCGCGGCCTTCTTCCACAAGCACCTGTACTGAGCTGTCTCGCTCCGTGGATCCCCCTCTCCTCGCTGACGGGGAGAGGGGTGTCTCCGCGGAGCCGATCGCCCTTGATCCAGGTCGGCATCGGAAGGGCGCCGGCCTTCCGCGATAAAGACGAAACACCCGGGCGGCCAGGCGTGCCACCCGAGGATGGTCGTTTCGACATGCGATGAAGGTTGACTGGACGCAACTGGACAACCTCGAGGCCGACAGGCTGTGGCTGCGCCCCTTGGGGCTCATCAGCGGCCGCGCCGCGGCGGCGGCGATCGCGACGGGGTACGCCCGGCCGCTTACCCGCCCCAACCTCGCCTTCACCGCGATCGCGGCGATGGGGCTAGGGCCCGAGCGGCGTCCCCTCTCGGTCACGGCACCGCTCGCCGAGTTTGAGGAATGGATCGACAGTGCCGGCGCCCGCTTTGCAGGCCGCGGGAGAGACCAGCTCACGGCGTTGTCGGGGTCGCCGGTCGCGTGGGCGGGCTTTGCCCTCGACCGACCGCTTCTCATGGGAGTGCTCAACGTGACTCCCGACAGCTTCTCTGACGGCGGGCAGTGGTTCGACGGCGAGCGTGCGATTGCCCATGGCCATGCGCTTCTCGAAGCGGGCGCCGACATTATCGATGTCGGCGGCGAGTCAACCCGGCCCGGGGCAACGCCCCTTCCCGACGGCGAGGAAATCCGGCGGGTCGAGCCGGTCGTGCGCGCGCTCGTGCAATCGGGCGCAGTCGTGTCCATCGACACGAGGCATGCAGCGGTAACGGAAGCAGCGCTCGACGCCGGCGCGCGCATCGTTAATGACGTGTCGGCGCTGAGCCACGACCCAGGGAGTCTCGCTGTGATCGCCCGCCGCCGGGCGCCGGTCGTGCTGATGCATATGCGGGGCGAACCCCGCACTATGCAGCGTGACCCGATCTATGATTCACCGCTCGTCGAGGTATTGGAGTTTCTGGAAGCGCGCATCCAAGCTTGCGCGTCGGCCGGGATCCCGCGACAGAGTATAGCGATCGACCCGGGCATCGGGTTCGGCAAGCTCGCGCCGCACAATCTCGAGCTCCTTGGCGGGATCGGTGCGTTTCATGCCCTGGGCGGCGCGGTCGTGCTCGGCGTGTCGCGCAAATCGATGATCGCCCGGCTCAGCCGTAATGAAACCCCCGACGGGCGCCTGCCTGGCTCGCTCGCTGCTCTCTTGTTTGCGGTTCAGCAGGGGGTCCAGATCTTGCGGGTGCACGACGTGGCCGAAACCCGTCAGGCCCTGGCGATTTGGCATGCGATTGCGGCAGGCTGAGCCGGATCAGCTGGCCCGCGCTTCCGCCGGGCGAGCACGCTCGAGAATGGCACCGACCCCTTCGGCATCCGGGAAAACATCGAGCTTTTCGACCCAGACGCAGACCCGCTCGACGCGCCGGTCGGCAAAGCAGGCAGTACAGATCCGCTCGGCTAGGTCCTCGCACAGATCGATATGGCCGGCACGGGCGATTTCACGGATCGCTGCGACGATCTTTTCGTAATTGATGACGCGTCGGCGGTCCTCTCGGGGAAAGGCGTCGGCTGCCACAAGGTCGACCGAAATGCGAACTCGTTGCCGACGCTCCCGCTCGGGTGCGCGGATCCCGATGCTGCACATCAGGACGAGCCCGCGTACGGTGACCGTGTAGCGGGCGCCTTCTGTTTGGACTGCGGAATGGGGGTTGGCCGGGCCGCGCTCAATCATTTTTACGGCCTGGCGTCAGCAAGCTGGTTTGGGCCCGCCACGCTTCGGCATTGTGCGCGCGCCGTGCGGTCGATCGGCGGCGAGGCCGGCAAGCGCCAAAGCTGTAAACTGTTCGGCGACTTCCTGCACGCTGAGGCGCCCCTTCGGATCGTACCATTTATAGAGCCAGTTCAGCATTCCCAACAGGCCGTACGAGGCCACCTGAATGTCCAGGTCCGGACGAAACTCGCCGCTCTCGATGCCCTCGCGAAGGATTTGCTGCCAGCAGCGCTCATATTCCTTGGGCGAAAACCCGATCTTTTCGCGAAATCGGCGCTTCACGGCCTCGCGCTCGCGAAGATAGACAAACAGGTGGGGATAATGTCGGTCGAACGCTTCGAGATGGGCAGAGATCGCCCGCCGCAGCTTTTCCGAGGCCGGCACTTTGACCACCGCGATCTCGGCGATCGTGCGGTACATCTGCGCGATCGGCTCCTTGACGACGAGGTAGAGCAGCGCCTCCTTGCTCTCGAAATGATGGTAGAGGCTGCCCTTCAGGATGCCGACCTCTTCGGCGATATCCCGGACGGTGGCGGCATGATAGCCCTTGGTCCGGAACACCTTCGCGGCTGCCGAAACAATGTCGTCAAGCGTGGCCATCGCCTAGCCGTCTCCCGCTCGGCCCCCCTCGGCTTCCATCGTGTCACCGGAACCCGCGACTCCCAGGTGGCTTAGCTGGCACCTCAATGCAAGTTCTTAATGGTGATTGCAGCGAGCACGGTCATTATCCCGCAACCTGACTGACGCCGACCCGTAACACTCCGAGGATAGCGTGCCGCAGCATCGCGCTGTTCCAAATCAGACTCGCATTACGGCCCCGAAGATGAAGGCAGTCGCTTGCTGCGCGGTCGCGGCATTGACAGCGGTCTCGATCGGCCCGCCGACGAGCGCAACCGCACAGAGTACCCGCCGTCACCACGCGCCGCTGATCTTGGATAGGCGTGCCGTTTGATCTACGAGGCGTACGAGGATCTCCTTGGCTCGTTCCCGTGATTTTCGCTTGCTTCGGCACCCGCCGATGCGCGAGGCTGAGACAGCCCTCCTCGGCGCCACCACACAACCGAAGAAACCACACGCGCCTCATCGGCGCTCGACCAAATTTTAAGGAGAGGGAACGTGAAGCGACCCCGCGCTGCCGACGACTTTGCCACGATCCGCGCACGTATGGAGGAACTGCGGCGCGAGCGCGCGCAGGCGCTCAAGAAAGAGTCCGGAGATCCCGACGATACCGTCTCCGGAGGCCGCAATCTGCTTAGGGGATCCGAGGGCCGAGGGCGGTCCGAACAGGAGCGCGCGCTTCCCGGTCTTCCCACCCGGCGCCTCGGATCGGGACGGTAGAAAGGGGCTCCCCTCACCTCACAGAGCCTGGCCATCTTCGCTGCCCCGCGGGATACACAGGGAAAAATTCGCTACCGGCGGCGAAAACCGCGCTCGCGGCGCGATAAAACCGTTTGCGATCAGAGACTTGTGCCCCTCGCGAGGGGTTACCCGGCAGGGAAAGTATTTTCCCTGCCGGGTGCTCGGCAGGGAAACGGCAGGAAACTCGTTCATCGCCAAAATTGCTCATTCATAAATTGACAATTATCGATTTATGATGTAAGTTTCCGCCCTCCAATCGGCAAGAGGGATTGC
>Ga0182040_10000043_pt1 | contig 50632 bp, 54 predicted proteins | sample flu12Cox44000176_FD_125973 | JGI IMG/M metagenome (GOLD analysis project Ga0182040, IMG submission 125973) | Lab enrichment of tropical soil microbial communities from Luquillo Experimental Forest, Puerto Rico - flux8day.12C.oxic.44.000.176 | ecosystem: Environmental > Terrestrial > Soil >... | reverse complement strand
TTCCCCAACCCTGAAGTGACATTGTCTCCCCCAAAACAATTCACGGTCTTAAGCTTTCCGGTATCGTGACCGCAGGTTGAAGAGTCGACAATGTGAAAATTGCTGAAGCAGCGAGGACTTAGGCGAAAATAGCGAGCGTGTTGCGTTGATGACACACTCAGTGCACTGCACCAAAGTGGATTCTTTTATCAATCAATGCGTTGAGCAATTGCCTCGATCGGGTGTCGCGCAAGGTATAAGTGCCGTCGCCGGGCGGCTTGAACGCTACCTTCCAGCCCCAAGTGAAGGCACGCAAGCCCACCAATCAGTCGTGCCCGGCGACCAACGCCATGCTCCTCCGGCCAGGCAACAGGTTGATGTCCCGCGGCTTTTGACTCGCATGGCGCATGTGCCCCTCATGCAAAGGAGGGTTGCCCCCTGCCCCCGGCCATGCATGATGGCGCCCACCTGTCTGCCATTTTTCAAAAACAGAACCGTTCGAGGGAGTGACCCGACTATGAAACTCGTCCGCTATGGCGCGCCCGGCCGCGAGAAACCAGGCATCATCGGTGACGACAGAAAGATCCGCGATCTGTCGCGCATCGTGAAGGATATCGACGGCGCGATGCTGGCCTCAGGCGGCATCGCCAAAATAAAAAAAGCGAACCTCAAGCGGATGAAACCCGTCTCCGGCAAGCCGCGGCTCGGTCCCTGCATCGGCAACGTGCGCAACTTCATTGCCATCGGACTTAATTATTCAGACCACGCAGCGGAAGCCGGCATGGCCATTCCGAAGGAGCCGATCATTTTCAACAAAGCGCCGACCTGCATCTGCGGGCCGAACGATGACACGATCATCCCGCGCGAGTCGGGCAAGCTCGACTGGGAGGTCGAACTCGGCATTGTTATCGGCAAGCGCGCACGTTATCTCGCACGCGACAAGGCGAGGGACGCCATTGCCGGCTATTTCCTTGGCAACGATGTGTCCGAGCGCGTCTTCCAGATCGAACGCAGCGGCGGCCAGTGGAACAAGGGCAAGAGCTGCGAGACCTTCGGACCGATCGGCCCGTGGTTCGTCACCAAGGACGAAGTCAAGGATCCGCAGAACCTCAATATGTGGCTTGACGTCAACGGTGAGAAGCGCCAGCGCGGCAATACAAAGACGATGATCTTCGATTGCGAACATCTCGTCTGGTATTGCTCGCAGTTCTTCGTGATGGAACCGGGCGACATCATCATCACCGGCACGCCACCGGGTGTCGGTCTCGGAATGAAACCTTCTCCGGTATTTCTCAAGGCCGGAGACATCGTGACTCTTGGCATCGACCAGCTCGGCGAGCAACGGCAAAAAGTCGTCGCCGCTAAATAAGACGACGGTTTCGCAGAATTGGTCGGTAGGACTCGGGAGACCGGCCCTGCCGAAAAATTTTGCGACTCAGCGCACGATTTTAACGACCATTTAATCGCCGCAAATCGTATGCGTGCGATACCTCTGGCAGATGCGGGACAAAAAAACCTATAATCTCGCATCTGCAACGAGGCACGCACACACCTCACTACCATTGTGGCAGTGGGTACTTGCCGAATTTGCAACGTATTGCAGCCCCAATCGCAGTCTCCAATCCGCGCCACCAATTAGTTTCTGATCGCGTGCTTGATGCAACGTCGAGGAGGGCAGGCATGCCAGAATACAAATCGACTTCGGTTTTGACCTTTGTAACGTTTGTTTTGCTTACGGGCGTGTTCGCGCAATCGACACAGGGGGTACGCGCAGAGGAGTGTCTTAGCAAGCCAGGTTCGTCGGCTTCACCGGGACAGCATTGGTACTATCGAGTTGATCACGCCAGTGGTCGTCAATGCTGGCGTCTAGGCCCTACAGGTCTTCGCGTGCAAAAGAGCGCGCCGGCATCGCAGAAACATACGGCATCTGCGACGGCAAAGCAGTCAAAGGATCCCGCGCAAGCGCAACGCCCTGTGACTACGGGAACCGGAAGCGTGCCTACCGAGGTTGCTTCGGAGGCCAATGTAACGTCGGCGTCACCCGCCTACTGGCTCGACGCTTACAGGTTGATGAATCAATCCTCCTCCGTTCCGCCCACAGCAGAGCCGGCCTCTTCGATCGAGCGGTCAACCGCTTCACCTGATTCGCCCTCGTCCGGCGCAGATGACTCGGCGACCCCGCCACGCAGTGTGGTAGCGAGCGCGGGCGATGCTCTGCCGCAAGCCGCCGCGCGCTCCGAAGAACCGCAACGTACTGTGCCTGCTCCGCGACCAGCTGCGAAACCCTCGATCGTCGACGACGATCATACTTTTGCGCTGCTGCTGCTCATGTTCGTGACGCTCGCTATTGCCGGGCCAGTGCTTCACTTCACGGAATGGCGACGGCGGCGCGAGGCAAGGCGTGCTCAAACGTCGAGATGGGATTCAGCGATGATCTTGAACGAGCCCGATGTCGACGCTCAGATGCCACTTGCACCGCATGCAGGAGTGGGTGACGGCCCCATCCCCTCGAACGTGTCCGTGCACACCGAACGGCTGGAACAAGCCCTGCACCAGCTTCTCGACCGATTGCAGAAGGACAACTTGACCGGTCAAAACGCAGCGCACTCGGCGAAACCGGTGGAAGTCGAATTGAAGAAGAGCGCCTGAGCGATTGACGCGATTAGGCTTTGCGCTTTTCCCGGCGCTCGGCTTCCTGCGCGCGCTTTTCCCACGCGGATGCAATCTCAAGCAGGGCCTGCTTGTCCGCGGCAGCCATCGTTTGTGCAAGCCGAGTACAATCTGCCGCGTACTGTCGATATTTCTGGGATTCCAGCAACGCCACCTCCTCGGTCCACCTGAGGCAGCAACGTCCTGAGCTGGAACTTCGTTCTTCAACAACTTTGTGAGAAAAATTTGTATGGGAACCAAATATCGAGACGCTGATTTACCGCTGCGTCCGGGGAGAAGTTTGTGCCACCATTTTCTGCCGTCGATTACCGTCGATATGCCGTGGAATTCGTCAGACTTGCCCAGGCGACCTCGGATCCCGTCGACAAAGCCCGCCTTCGCGATATGGCTGAGACGTTTTCGGGGTTGGCCGGCAAAAGCGCGCCAAGGGATAGCGGTAATCCGGGAAGCTGACCATTTAATCCCCTGGTGTGGGTTGCCTTTTTTTCGCCGCGTCGACCATCGACTATTTTCATGGTTTTCGAAGGACGGATTTTACAACATTGGGTTTACCGGCGGCTTGGCCGCGCAGCACACGATGTCTCCATCGATCATTCCAGAGAGCCGAAGATGTCGCACCAGGGCTCGAGAGTGCCGGACGATGGCCGAACGTTTGCGCGTTCAAACTGCCCGCGATCAGATGCTCAAGGCCGCTTCCGATTTTGAGCGCATGGCGCAGGATGCCGAACAGCGCGAAATTGCACAGGGTCTGACCCAGTTAAAGGCAATTGCAACTCCCCGATATCCTCGCTCGGCCGGACGCACTCAGGGTAAAAGGCCCCTCGCCTGAAGTTCGAATGTGTGCGCGAAACAGCACACCGGTCGCCTCTCAGCCGAAATTTTCCTCGGATCGCGGTGACAGGCCCGCCTTGCGAGCGCAACCGTAATCCTCGCACAGGTAGGAAAGGTCGCCCTCGCAGAGAAAGCCTGTAATTGGACAATTGGCGGGTGGATCGCCGCTCTGCTTGGGCGCGGCAAAGAACCAAGGATTTTCCCAAAGCGATTCTTTCAACGCTGCCTCCAACCGAACGCCCTCAATACGCGGTCATTGGGCTGATCACAATCGGCACCTCGGTGACTTTCGTCACCGGAAATCCACCCAGCTTGGCGTGCTCGAATACGAGTGCCTCGCTTTCAGCAAGGTAGATGCAGAACGTCCTGTCGGCGGCCACATACGATTCAAGCCACTGTATATTCGGAGCGAGCTTGGCGATCACGCTGTTGGACTTCGCGGCAACGCCCTTGAGTTGTTCGGTACTCAGATTGCCAATGCCCGAAATATCACGCTCGATCAGATAGCGTTTCATTGTTTCCGTCCTTCGCTTGCAGCCCCGTCATCCCTTAAGTTGTCCGGTGCCATTAGGTGGCTGTGCCTTTCAATCACGCGACGGGCTTCCTGAAGCCGCGACTCCTTCAGTCCGTTTATGAATCGGCCAAAGAGCCACGTACGTGATTTCACTCGCTTGATTTCGACAATGGCAGTGTCGGGAGTGACACCCCCGAAAGTAGCGACATGCATCAGGTTTTTTCCTTCTTGAAAGCTCCGAAATACAACTTGCACAGGTCTCAGCCTGCGGCGGGGAACCTCACCGTTTTACTATGACGATCTCGAGATACTCACTCGGCACGACCATTGTTTTATCGTCGGCCGTGTTCATGTGACCGATGAGATCGTACAGATCCTTCTCCAGCCGAATCTGCTGAGGCACATCCAGCGCGGAGAATGCCTTGAGCGTCGGGCCGTAGTAGGTCCTGAACACGTCGACGAAGTGTTCTGCAGAGCGATAGCGAAATTTGAATTCACGCGGCTCGGTCTTGATCCAGGTTGCACCGGATCCAAACAGTTCGGTGAGACGCGCGCGCGTGCCCCAAAGCAGGGGGGATTTCGCGGCCGGTGGCGGCGGCAGGTATTTGCCGAGTGTCTTGAAGAGCTGTCCAATGAAGCCGTCGGGGGTCCAGTTCGTGAGTCCGATCTGGCCGCCTGATTTGCAGACGCGCAACAGCTCGGCTGCGGCCTGTTCCTGGTTGGGCGTGAACATTACGCCGAACGTCGAAACGACCGTATCAAACGACCCGTCTGCAAACGGCAAGGCTTCGGCATCGGCCACTTTGAATTCGATCGGCAGGCCTTCCGCCATAGCGCGGGCGCGGCCGCGCTCGAGCAGGCTACCCACATAGTCGGTCGAGGTGACCTCGCACCAGCGCCGCGCGGCGGCGAGGCTGACCATCCCGTTGCCGGCGGCTACGTCGAGAACTTTTTTGCCAGCCCGGAGATCGAGAGCCTCGCAAAGTTCCTCGCCGACAATCTGCAGAGTCGTGCCGACCACAGCATAGTCGCCCGAGGACCAGGCGGCCTGTTGGCGGGCCTTTATGGCTACAAGTTCGGGGGATACGGTTTGCGCGGCCTGTTTGGCCGGCTTTTCAGCAGTCAGGGCTGCAGGCATTGATTGCTCCTGTCCAATTTCAACACGATTGGGTTGTGAGTACGCCCCTCTCGCGCGAAAGACTTTGTCCAGAGCTTGATTTGTCCTTTAGACCACCTTGATTATTTCCTGAGGCCGAGGTTGCTATCGCGGGGGGGGGTAGCGACATGCAATTTCTCTTTGGCGACCATACGCTTGACGAAGACAGGCGCGAATTGCGCTGTGGCGCGGGTCCTGTTGCTGTGGAGCCGCAAGTATTCGACCTACTCATTTACCTGGTGCAAAATCGCGACCGCGTCGTCTCCAAGAACGACCTCATCGACGCGGTCTGGGGCGGCAGAGTCGTCTCTGATTCGACCCTCACCAGCCGTATTAATGCCGCCCGGCGAGCGATCGGCGACAGCGGTCAACAGCAAAAACTGATCCGGACGATCGCGCGCAAGGGCCTTCGCTTCGTCGGTGACGTGCGATTGCAACCCTCAGGCGCTGAACCGCCGTCGGCGTTGCCACAAGGCGAGATTGGCGATTCCTTGCGCACCGCGCTTCCGTTGCCCGACCGGCCGGCCATTGCGGTGCTGCCTTTCGTCAACATGAGCGGCGAGCCGGAACAGGAATATTTCTCCGACGGCATCAGCGAAGACATCATAACCGCGCTATCGAAACTACGCTGGTTCTTCGTGATCGCACGCAACTCGTCCTTCACTTACAAGGGCAAGGCCGTCCATTTGAACCAGATCGGCGAAGAACTCGGGGTCGGCTATGTCGTCGAGGGCAGCGTACGAAAGGAAGGGGAGCGCGTGCGCATCACTGCTCAGCTCATCGATGTCGCGACCGGCAGCCATATCTGGGCAGAACGCTATGACCGCAACATTGCCGATGTATTCGCGGTTCAGGACGAGATTACGGAGGCTATCGTCGGCGCCATTGAACCGCAGCTTTACGCTGCAGAAAATTTCCGCGCCCAGCGCAAGGCTCCTGACAGCATGGACGCCTGGGATCTCGTCATGCGCGGACTGTCGCACTATTGGCGTTTGACACGACAGGACAACATGGTCGCGCAGGCCCTGCTCGAGAAAGCAACCGCGATCGATCCAAACTATGGCCAGGCACTCGGCGTGCTGGCCGCCAGCCACACATTCGGTGCTCACATGGGTTGGGCCGACATGGCTGCCTCGGTACTCCTCGCCGAGCGCGCTGCCGTGGCTGCGATCAGGGCCGACAGCGAGGACCCCTGGGCACACCACGCGCTGGGTAATGTTCATTTGTTCACGCGCCGATTCGATGATTCACTCGCTGAGTTCGAACTGGCTCTGCAGCTCAATCCCAACTTCTCGCTGGCGCAGGCCTACTATGGATTAACGCTGTCATATTGCGGGCGCTGGCAGGACGCCGACCTCGCTGCGCGACGCGCGCTGCGGCTCAGTCCACGCGACCCGTTTTCCGCACTCTATTATGGCATCGCCGCCTATTCACAGTTCAACGGGCGCAATTATGAGGACGCCATGCGGCTTGCGCGAGAATCGATACGCCAGCGGGGCGATTTCGTCGGCGGCCACAGGGTGCTCACCGCAGCCGCCGGAATGGCAGGACAGGCCGACGCGGCGGCGGCCGCCCTACAGGAGCTTCGCCGCGTTCAGCCAAACATCTCGATGGCCTGGCTCGCACACCAAATGCCATTCCAGCACGACGCCGATCGGAAGCACTATCTGGAAGGCTTCCGTCGCGCCGGCCTCAACTGATCCGCCATTACGGCGGCTAGTTCTTCAGTCCTGCGTTCAGCAGCCCCTGCAGAAATCGCGCGCGATCGTTCGAATTGACGAAGACTGTATCGTTGGTCACATGTGCACTCGAAAGATCCGGCTGAAGGGCGAGCGTGCGTGCCAGCGCCTCCCTCGCCTCGTCAATCTTTCCGAGTAGTCCGAGCGAGACGGTCATCAACCGCCAGGCGCCGGCATGGTGAGGATAAAGCGCCGTGAGAGAACGGCATACTGCGACCGTGTCCTCGTACTGTCCGAGAGCGAAAAAAGCCATGTACCTGACGATCGGAGCATAGATCGCGAGAAACGGGTCGCAAGGGCTCAGTCGCTGCGCTTCCTCCAGTGATTGCAATCCACGTTCGGGCTGTTCGCCGCATGCATGAGCATAGCCGAGACCGGCGTGGCCCAGCGCGAAATTGGGATTCAGTTCGACGGATTTGGAGAGATGCATCACCGCTGGTTCGGGACGTCGCCTGCGTGAGTGGGCAAGACCGAGCACGAAATGCCCCCAATGGTCCTGGTCATCAAGCGCAACGGCGCGCTCGCCAGCCTGGAGCGCCTTGTCGGTGAATTCCCCAATGGGCATCCGCGCGTCGAGATTGAACATGCACAGATAGGTCCATCCGAGCAACGCATGTGCATGCGCGTAGTCCGGATCGAGAGCGATCGCCTGCCGCAGACAGTCTTGGGCCAGACGTTGCTCCTCAACGCTCATACGCCACATGTGGGGCAAGCCCTGCATCACCCAGTCCCAAGCCTCGATGTTCTGCGGAGGCTTACGCTGAACGCGCGCGGCTTCGGCAACGATGATCTGCGAACCAACCAAGTCAATGACCCGATTAGTGATCTCGTCTTGCAGTTCGAAGATATTTGAGAGGTCGCGGTCGTAACGATCGGCCCAGAGGTTGACGCCCTTGCTGGCATCGATCAATTGCGCAGTCACGCGCACCTGGCTGGACGCCTTGCGCACGCTGCCCTCAAGCACATAGCGCACGCCAAGCTCGCCAGCGACTTTGCGCACATCGACAACTTCATCCTTGAAGGCAAAACTTGAATTTCGAGCAATGACGAAGAACCATCGCTGGCGCGAAAGACCGGTGATGATGTCTTCGGTCAGACCGTCGGCAAAGTATTCCTGAATGGAATCTCCGCTCCTGTTCTGAAACGGCAGAACCGCGATAGACGGCTTGTCGGGCAAAGCCAACGCGGGCTTGGCCGCGTTGTTGTGCGCCCAACCCTCCCGACCGTTTGCTGCAATCGGTCGTCGATCCGCCGCTACCATCTCATAGGGTGGGGAATCCTCGACCTGGCCGACGAAGCGAAAACCCCGCTTGTGGTGCGTACGAACGAATAACTGATCATCGCCATTGTCACCAATGGCACGGCGCACAGCGCTGACGCGCGAACTGAGGGTCGCTTCGGAGATGACTCTCCCCTTCCATACCGCGTCGATCAGTTCTTCCCTGCTGACAATTCGGTTGCGGTTGCGAATCAAATGAACGAGCAGATCGAAGACCTGCGGCTCGATCGGAATGATCTTGCCACCACAACGCAGTTCGTGACGCGCGACATCGATTTCAAAGTTGGCGAACCGGAATGCCGCGCTATTCGCCTGCGAGGCGGCTTCATCCGATTCCAGTACTCCAAAGTATCGCATTGGCTCGCCCCCTGACGTACCGATGTGACGCACTCAACTTCTTCAGAAAGTCTTCATGACCTCTTCTAGCGCGAAAGAAATGCCCTTGACTGTGAGGGCCCTCACAGAACGGAAAGCTCCAATTTTTCAGGAATAAATTTTTGGACGAATCGAGACAGACTTATCCAGCAATTCCGAATTGCCCCCGCGCGGGATCGGCTAGCTCTCCATCTTAAAATTTCGCCGGAATGAGGTGTCGCGACCTTCGCGGGCACCCCGCTTTCGAGGCGATGCTATGCCCCTAATTTACGCCGCTGTCACGATGTCACGATCGCCTATCACGAAAACGTCATGGAACAGCGGCGTAATGAATTACCACACATTCGATAGGGGCAATTCTTGGAGAAATGCTTGAGACCAAGGCCAATTGAGTTGGGCTCCATACTATCTCCACGAAAATTCAAGCTCAGCGAAAGTACTTCTTCAAGCAACACATACCGATCGCTCGTAGTTCTCGTGCACCGCAGACATTCCATCTGCTCCAGACGAGGTGCCCAATTGTGACATGGCGAAAATTGAAATTTATATCGGTAGTCGCGACCGCGTTGGCCTTGATTGCAACGCTCGCCGTCGCGCGCGCTGTGCGTTCCTCGGCTGGCTTTGAAACGAATCGGGCTCAGGCCGCGCCCCTGCACTTGCAGAACAACTTCGCCTGTCCCCCACTCATTTCCTCCTGGGATTGCGAGATTGTCGTAAATACCTTTCCCATGAGCACAGGCGACCGCCGGGTGCCCCCAATGCGGATGACAATCTAGCTTTTCCGTTCGCAAAAGCGTTGAGGCAGCAATCAATCTGATAGCGCACCAAGGCCATATACGACCCTCAGGATTGGACCCAGCGACAGCCCAACCCGGTCGAACCACGCCTTGAACACCGTCACGACCCGGCCATCCCGGTAGATCTGGGCCAGGCCGGTATTGACCGCGAGACGAAATGCCCAATCACCACGCGGCAGAACGATGGCGTAAGGCTCGACCGACAAATCATCCGGCAACATCATCAGATCTTGTGGATTCTTTATGTGAGCACCGACCAGCAGGAGTTTGTCGCTCGCGAAACCATCGGCTTTACCACTTTCCAGAAGTGCGACGGCTTCGCTTCCGTCTTTCACGGAAATCACCGTCGCTTCGATCTTTTGCTGTTTGAGCTGGTTGATGATGGCCTGCTCATTTGTCGTGCCGGATGCAACTGCGATTTTCTTTCCGGCCATGTCCGCAAATGTGCGGATGTTGGATGTTTTGGCGACGATAATGCCGGTGGTTTCGACAAACACGAAGTTTGAAAAATCGACGTCCTTCATTCGTCCCAGCGTTACGGTGCTTGAGCCGCACTCCATATCGGCCTTGCCGCTGGCAACGGTTGTAAATCGCGTTTGAAGAGTCGTCGGCACCCAATCGATCTTGAGATCACCCAGGCCGAATTGCTGTCCGATTGAATTCGCCACCAATCTGCAGAGATCAATCGTGAAGCCTACCGGCTCATTTTTGTCATTCACGAAAGAGAACGGTCGGGCGTCTGCCCGGTACGCTATCTTGATCGTCTTGGTGCTCGTGATGGCCTTCAGGCGGCTATCTGGCGGAAATTGAATTTGTGCGAAAGCCGCTGTCGCGAACAAAAAAGCCAAGCATACCGAAACCAACCGAAACATGATTTTCCCCCGTTTACGAAGTCCTGACGTCTGCAATTCCGCCGACAGCCCTTTCAGTATCGCTAATCAGGCCAGATGAATTGATTGAGATCAACGTCCTTCTTCGCACATCAGGTCATCGTGGGAAGAGCAAGGTCAACCCCTATGCCGTGCCTTGAACTGAGCAGACCTTCGGCTACCTGCTTGAACAGTCGGTATTGCGGTAAACCACAAACAACGAATTCTCTGACCAGTGCATGCGAGTGCGTCGCAGGGCAGTGCGCGCAAGAGGCCGGCCGCGACTGAAATGAAAACCAGCATCAGCAGCAAAGAGCCGGACCGAGCACCTTATCGAACGCCAGGAATTCCGAAAATCGAGTGAGCCACCTTCCGGCAAACCGCGTGGCATGGCTGAGGCGAACACGACCGGGATCAAAAGGCGGAAAAACCCGCCTCGCATCGACACAACGAAGCGACCGAACTACGCGAACGACGTTTGGCTGTGATAGCGTTCGACGGGCATGAATATTCTTCGTCTCTATTGCCGCGTTCTCGCTCTGCTCGGCCCCGAGGCTCCATTGGCCTGGGGATTGGCGATCGCCAACGTAGCCCTTGCAACCGCGCAGTTTGCCGAACCGGTATTGCTGGGTCGCATCATCGATGCACTGACGGGAGCCCAGACGCGAGGCGAAGTTCCGCAGTGGCCGCACCTGGCAACACTGCTTGCTGCCTGGGCGGGCTTCGGTCTTTTCACCATTGCCTGCGGAACGCTGATTGCACTCTATTCCGATCGCCTCGCCCATCGGCGCCGTCACGTCGTTCTGACGGGCTACTTCGAACACGTGCTGCAGCTGCCCCTCTCCTATCACGGCAACACCCACTCCGGCCGATTGATGAAGATGATGTTGCAGGGCACGGAGGCGCTGTGGGGATTGTGGGTTGGATTCTTCCGCGACAACCTCTCTTCGCTCATTTCGTTGCTCGTGCTGCTGCCAATTTCCCTTTTTATAAACTGGCGGCTCGCGTTGCTGCTGATCGTCCTCTGCATCGTTTTTGCTTTGCTGACGACGGTGATTGTTCGCAAGACCGAAAGATTGCAGAGCTCCGTCGAGCGTCATTATTCCGACTTGGCCGAACGCGCTTCGGACACGCTCGGTAACATTGCCCTCGTGCAGAGTTTCGCGCGCCTGGAAGCCGAGGTTGCCGAACTGCGTCTCGTCGTTGAGCGCTTGCTGTCAGCTCAAATGCCCGTGCTGTCCTGGTGGGCTCTCGCCAATGTGCTGACGCGGACCGCAACCACCCTGACTGTGCTTGCGATCATCATCGTGGGCACGCTGCTGACCATCAAAGGTCAGGCGACCGTCGGCGAGATGGTCACTTTCATGAATTTTGCGGGACTGATTATTGCGCGGCTCGAGCGAAGTGTAAGTTTCGCCAACTCGGTGGTTTCGGAAGCGCCACGTCTGCGCGAATTTTTCCAGGTCTGGGACACGGTTCCGTCCATCCGGGACCGGCGCGGAGCAGTCGACCCCGGAAGATTGCAAGGACGTGTCGAGTTCAAGCACGTTTCTTTTTCTTACGACGGGAAACGCACGGCCGTCGATGATCTCAACTTTGCGGCCATGCCGGGCGAAACGATCGCACTTGTTGGCGCAACAGGCGCCGGAAAGACGACCGCAATTGCGCTCCTTCATCGCGCGTTTGATCCACAATCGGGTCAAATCGAGATTGACGGCACCGACATCCGCAAATTCAAGCTTGCCGCGCTGCGGCGAAATATCGGCGTGGTTTTCCAGGAAGCGTTGCTGTTTAACCGTTCGATCTCTGAAAATCTGAAGGTCGGGAAGGCTGACGCGACGGAAGCCGAAATGCGTGACGCCGTCCAGCGTGCGCAGGCTCTCGACTTCATCGAACGCAAGTTCGAGGGCTTCGCGGACAATGTCGGCGAGCGCGGCCGCTCGCTCTCGGGGGGTGAACGTCAGCGCTTGTCGATCGCCCGCGCGCTTATCAAAGATCCGCCGATTCTCATTCTCGATGAAGCCACGAGCGCACTCGATGCCGATACCGAAGCGAAAGTCATGCGCGCGCTCGACGAGGTCATGAAAGGTCGGACCACGTTCGTCATCGCGCATCGGCTCTCAACGGTGCGAAAGGCATCCCGTATTCTCGTTTTCGATATGGGCAAAATCGTCGAACAAGGTACGTTCGACGAACTGGTCAACGCCGGCGGCCGCTTTGCCCGTCTCGCCGAGCAACAATTCATTTCGGCCGCCCCGATCCCTTTTCCGGTCAAGGTCGACTGACTTCTCGCTTATCGCCGCGCCCGACGCTTCGTTTTTCGCCGGGAGGCCGTTTTCTTCCTGGCCACTTTCCTCTTCGCGACCTTTTTCCTGCGCCGCGGTCCCAGACCGATCGCCCGCTTCATCGCCGGTGTGACCTGCTTGACCTTCGTCCGTCCGGCGTCCAGAGCGTTGCTAGTCGATTCAAGAACCACGTCCGCTGCGGATTTCGCGGCCGCACCGGCGTCAATGGCGACGGATCGGACGTTCTCGACGCCACGTTGCGCCACGTCCGTGATCGCGTTTTTCGCTTTGGTGGTTACGCTTCTGACCATTCGATGCCTCTCGGATAACGTTCGATAATGCAGACGACGCCTGCGTAGTTCCCAAAAAAGCGAGGCAACAAAGCAGCGGCCAATGGTCAGATCACATAAATCCGGTCCGGCAATTCATTGCGGCCCGCCGTAGTATGCGGGAAGTGCCTTGCGAGCTCTTCCCCGCACTTTTCGATCGCGGCGATAAATCCCTCGGCGATCCGGGCATTTCGCGTGTGAGCGACCAAAGCGTCCACGGCTTCCTGCCACCGGTTCTGGGGCACCTGGGCGGAGATCGCGGTGCCGGCCACGATGCGCGCATAGTGCTCGGCCAAAGAGACGAAAATGAGAATTCCTGATTGACTTTTGTTGCGCGCGAGGCCGCGACTCACGAACTGCTCCATGGCGAGGCGATAGGCGGCGGCACGGCGTGCTTTACGCGGCATCAGCGCGACACGCACGCGCGGCAGGCAGAGCAACATCAAGAGGGCCAAAAAGACGATAACCTGCAACGACAGAATGCGGAAGACCGTCATCGCGGTGAATGCGGTGAGAAGCCAGGGGAGCGCAAGGGAGATCACAGCAGCGATAAAGACCGGCGACGCCGTCGCCTGCACTGAGGTCTCCGCCAGTACGCAAACGATCTCGCCCGACGTTTTTGCTTCCGCCGCGCGGATCGCCTTCGTGATGTGATCCTGATCCTCTTTTGAGATATTCATCACCAGCTCCCCGAGGCGCCGCCGCCGCCCGAAGACCCACCTCCCCCGGAAAAACCTCCGCCGCCCGAAAAGCCTCCCCCACCCGAAAAACCGCCGCCAGAATAGCCGCCACCATATCTGCCGGAACTGGCCGAGGCGCTGACCAGCGCGTTTATGAAAAGCCAGCGGAAGGTCGGCGAGACGACAACCAATACGATGAAAACGAGAAAGGCGAAGAACAGTATCCAGCTCGTTGGATCGTCCTGCTGGTTCTTGTCGAGCCGCAGCGATGGGCGCTGCTCCCATTCCGGCGCATCCGTCGTCAGAACGGTAATGATGTCATCGACGCCACGTGAAATTCCGCCACTGAAGTCGCCAGCTTTGAAACGAGGCGTAATCGCATTGATGATGATGACCTTGGACAGCGCGTCGGTAAGAGTCTTTTCAAGTCCATAACCCACCTCGATGCGGACGCGCCGCTCGTTCGGTGCAACGAGCAGCAGCACACCGTTGTTTTTTTCCTTTTCGCCGAGCTTCCAGTTGCGAAATAATTCGTTGGCGTAAGGCTCGATGTCCTGGCCTTCCAACGAATTGACCGTGGCAACGACAAGCTGGATGCCAGACTTGCTTTCGAGTTCGGCGAGCTTGCTCTCGATTGCGGAGCGGGTCGCGGGCTGGAGGATGTTAGCCTGATCGACGACACGGCCTGTCAGAGCAGGAAAGTTGAGGGCAAAGCCGGCGCCGATCGCGAACAGCAGCGCGCCAACCACGACAGCCACGCACGCTCCGCTTCTACCGAAGGCAGAAGGGACAGTGCCCGCAGTCATTCTAGTTGCCCTTGTGTCGCGGACGTATCGTCAGAATTTTACCGTTGGCGGCCTGTCCGCGCCATCACTCGCGGTAAATTCCGCCATCGGTTTGTTGCCGCGGAAGAAAGTCCTGGCCCATATGATCCCGGGGAATGTGCGAAGCTCTGTATTGTAGGCGCGCACAGCTTCGATGTAGTCGCGGCGAGCTACTGCGATGCGATTTTCGGTGCCTTCAAGCTGCGACTGCAACGCTAGGAAGTTCTGATTGGACTTGAGATCGGGATAGTTCTCGCTCACGGCGATGAGCCGCCCGAGTGCACCGGTCAGTTGGTTCTGTGCGTCCTGGAACTGCTTCACTTTTTCAGGGTCCGTGAGCTGCGAGGCATCCACTTTGATCTGAGTCGCCTTGGCGCGAGCCTCGATGACTGAGGTGAGAACGTCCTTCTCCTGCTTTGCGTAACCTTGAACCGTTGCGACCAGATTCGGAATGAGATCGGCCCTTCGCTGGTAATTGTTCTGCACGTCTCCCCACTTCGCCTTGGCCTGCTCTTCAAGAGTGGGAATGGTGTTGTAACCACATCCGGCGAGCGTCAGTCCGGCAATGACGGCGAAGGTGAAGCTGCGGATGGACGCCATTGAGATGGTCATGACAAACTCCCAAAACAAAAATCGAAAAGAGCGGCTTACTTTAGCCGATAGTGGACGCCGATGACGAGATGGACGACCTGAGACACACGCGGTCTAGGCGCGTGGCCCCGCTCCCGGATCGGAAATCACGTGTGACGCGACGAGCCTGTTCCAGATGAAAAGAACAAGGATCGCGCCCACGGTCGCACCGATAAAACCGGCACCCTGGTCAGGGCGATACCAGCCGATGGCTTGGCCGAGCCACGTCGCAAAAAACGCCCCAGCAATCCCGAGTACGGTCGTCAGTATGAAGCCTGCCGGCGTATTCGGTCCTGGCGAGAGCCAGCGGGCAATAAGACCAGCCACGAAGCCGATTATAATGATCCAGAGAATTCCCATGCGCCCCTCCTATGGCGGCACCCTCAGCGGCCGGCGGGCGCCTCCGTCGGCCGAAATCAGGCCAGACAACCGAAGCAGCGCATGCGTCAAAGCATGCGCTGCGCTTCCTGGTCAGTCGGCAATCGACCTTGCGGCGTCAGGCGATCAACCACCTGCGGCAGGTACTGGCTGAGCGCGTTTAGCAACTCTTCGCGGGACATCCCGGTCTGTGCCAGCACGGCATTGACCTGTTCCGATCCCAGAGCCTGGCCCAGGTCCTTCGGTGCGATCGACTTGTTTGGGCCGGTACCGACCCATGAATCAACCGCATCGCCGTGACCGCTCTGCTGAAATTGCTTGAGCAGATCGTTCAACCCGCCGGTCAGCACACTGCCGGCTGTACCGCCCGCAAGCAGTCCACCGAGCCCGCCGCGCAACAGGTCGCCCATTCCACCGCCGCTTTCTGGCGCGCTTCCGCTTGGTACCTTCGCGCTGCCGCTCGGCACGTTGACGTCGATTGTCTTTCCACCGGCGGTACGCGAGTATTCGCTGGAGCTGCCGACGGTTGCCTGCCGGCAAGACCTTTCATCGCCTTGTATGCAAGCAGCCCGAGGATCGCCATCGTGATTGGTGACATTCCTCCGCTGCCGCTATTCGGCGTTGCACTTGGATCGCGCTGTCCGCGCGGTCCATTCTGCATGCCGTTGAGGACATCAATCAGACCCATATTCGGCTCCCGTTAAACGCGTGAAATAATTTTCGAGGTTTGTTTTTGAATGTATGACGCAGCAATGACAATAACATGGCGACTAATTGCAGCGTTGTGCCACTCGCGTGAATTTTATCGGTAACCAACGATGGTGACGATGTTATAATCATTACTTCTGCAAGGCGGTATCGAAGTAAAGAAGCGCACGTTAGTTATAAACCGACCGGAGGATCGTTATGAGCATTTTCGGAAGCATTATGAGCAAGATTTTCGGCCACGGCTCCGCGCAAGCGGCAAACGCTTCGCCTTCCCTGGCGCCTGGCGGATCTCCGGCGTCGACTGCAAAACCGGCAAGTGCGCCGGCGCAAACGGTGGATGTCGCCGCAATCGTCGACAAGGCAGCGGCGGCAAAGGGCGAAAAGCTCGCATGGCGAACATCGATCGTCGACCTAATGAAGGCGCTCGACCTCGATAGCAGCTTGGCAGCGCGCAAGCAGCTTGCGAAGGAACTGCACTACACCGGCGACACCAATGACTCTGCGACGATGAATGTCTGGTTGCACAAGCAGGTCATGGCGAAGCTCGCGGCCAATGGTGGAAAATTGCCGGCTGACATCAAGACCTAAACTTCACGCGGAACTTTTTGTGAGGAGGTTGCAATGTCTGGCGTTCTCATCAATCTCATTATTCAGATTGTTGCTGGCGCAATCGGCGGCAATGTAGCGGGCGGGGCATCAAAAGATCTGAGCTTGGGAACAGCCGGCAACACGGTCGCCGGCGCGATCGGCGGCGGCGTTGGCGGACAAATTTTGTCGGCTGTAATTCCGGCGCTCGCTCAGGCCGGCAGTTCCGTCGATATTGGCGCGCTCGTCGGCCAATTTGCGGGGGGCGGAATTGCCGGTGCGATCCTTACGGCAATCGTCGGCTTGATTAAGAACAGGATGGCCGCCTAGCAGCTTTTCGGCACCGCCCACGGGCCGAGCGCCCTCCCCCTGCCGCGCTCTGACCAAGGTTCCGCCCCTGGCGTCTGGCGTCATTCTCTGGAATGTCTCACCCAAGCGTGCCAGCAACTCGGCCGTGCTGAGGACCTTCGCAATCAAATTGCGAAGATCGGCTTCATCGTAAAAACCAATGCTGGACCGAAGGATTGTCCGCTGCTCAAGTACGAACGAGCCGCTTGAACATTCGTCGTACAGACAATCAAGATACTGGGCTTGACCTACGAGCCAATTCATAAATCCACCGGTCGCCCCGGCAGCGGCGGCTTGGGCATCTTCCCCGGAGGATTGATGCCGCGTACCGCAGACCGCTCCAGCGGAAACCCGTGACTTGGCTCCATGGGAGGAAAGTCCACTGAACGTGAAGGACGACGACAAGAGCGTCTATCCTCCGGACACCATGGGGCCATAAGTCATGCCCGAAGGCCAAAGAATTGCAACGGGCGATTGAAGAGATCCTAGAAAAGCACCCGAGTAAAAACCGCGGCACGCTTCTTAAATCTACCTACTTCCCGGGCATCATCATCGGCATTTCTGGCATAGCCGAGCCGCCATCTTGCTCAAAGGTAGGAAGGAGTTGGGGTGACGTAATCACCAGCGCACCATAAAGCACAAGCACGCTAGCCGCAGCGTAAGGCGCGAGCCGAGGCCAAGGCAGCGTCTTCTCGGCGAATATAACGAGAGTGACAGCCGCCATTGCTCCAACATTCATCATGCCGAGCGGAAAGAGGATGACAAAGAGAAGCCAGCAGCAGCCCAGACAATAGGCGCCGTGGAGCAAGCCCATTTCAAGTGCGCTGGTTGCGCCGTCCCGCCATGCCGTCACAATGAAGTCGAGAGGCTCGCGACACTTTGAGAGGCATACGTCCTTTAGCGGCGTGAGCTGGTAGACACCCGCTACCACGATGATTGCGCCGCCGACTTGGGCCGCAGCGGCTGCGGTGAGCGGGATGCGTCTGATAGCGGCTTCGCCGGCTTGCATCCCAACATAAGCGGGCAACCCCGCAAATACCCACACCACCAAATAAGCCGCCACAAACACCCAAGTAGAAACGAATGCGTCACGAGGCTGGCGGTTGGCTGCTTGCACTCGATGGAAAGTGAGGATCATGGGCAACGCGGTCGGCAACATCATTGCCACCATCATGACCAGCCAATCCGCAATGAAGTGCCGTGGATGGCCCACGGCATGTGTCATTATCATTTCCGTGGTGGTGTGGCTGTGCCAGATAAAGCCCGCCCATGCCGCTGCCGCGAGCGCCAAGAGCAAACCTAATATGACGCTGCGTTGACGCGAGAGTAAATCTGGTCGGGCCTTGTGCATCGTTCTATCTCAAATATACAGCGATAGAAGCCAAAGATCATTTCGATTTGGCACGGCCGCTAGCAACTAATTGCCCCAAGTGACAACAGCTAACGTCCTTTGTTGCCAGCGCACTAGCGCATGTCCGATTTGGGTCCAATAGCGAGACATTCGCAATTAGAGAAACCCCCGGCTCATCACCGGGGGCTTTTTCTTACTGTGTCCCTAACACTCAGGTCGCGGCGTTCTCTCGCTTGATGATCAGCAATGCCGCAATACAAAACGCGAGTGCCATCCCCGCCGCGAGGAGCATAGATGCCATATAGGCCTCCAACGTGACGTGATGAGGGCATGGTACTCTTCCACCATGACAAGGCCAAGACACCGGGACGAAAAACCCCGGCACAAGGCCGGGGTTCAAATACTGCCACCAACGGCGTTTTTCAGCGCGTATCAACCCGCTCCATCGTCGGCAATAAACCGACCGCGCTAAAGGCCAAAAAAGCACAAAAAAGGTGGCCCGCCCTGGGCCACAAAGTGCGATTTGCCGCGTTATCCCGCTGGGGCGGCTCTTTTCCCCACCCCGGTTTTGCCAACTAGGCCGAGGCCTAGGTCGCAAAATCTTTGGTTTATCTTTGGTCGGCGTGAGGGCGGAATTTCAAAAGTGGCTGAAAAACACGAACTTCCGGAAAAGGGAAAACGTCGCATGCGGGCGCTTCTCGTGCACAATCCGACGGCCGGAACAAAGGGCCACGATAAGGACAGCATCATCGATGCCTTGCACCTTGCCGACTACAAGGTCGATTACGTCTCGACGAAGGAAGACGGCGTCAGGGACGCGTTGAAAAAAGCGCCCGACCTTGTTGTCGCCGCCGGCGGTGACGGCACCGTCGCATATGTTTTCAAACATATGCAGGACTATTCGGTGCCAATCGGTGTACTGCCGCTTGGCAGCGCCAACAATATTGCTCGCTCGCTCGGCATTGCCGGCACGCCGCAGGAACTCGCCGAACAATGGCACACTGGTCACGTCAGGCCTTTCAATCTGATCGTCGTGAACGGTCTCAAGGAAGAGATGTTGTGCACGGAGGCGTTCGGTGTCGGCCTCATCGCAACGCTTATCGAGCGACGCGCCAAGGGCAAGAAAGCCGACGGTGCCGACGACATCCGCCGCGGACGAAGGGCATTGAAGGAGATTCTGACCGAAGCGGAGCCCCATGACGTCGAGATCAATATCGACGGACAGCCATGGGAAAGTGATCTCCTTGGCGTGGAGGTTCTCACCATTCCTTTCACCGGCCCCGCCCTGCCGCTCGCGCACGATGCCGATCCGAGCGACAAGTTGTTGGATGCAGTGGGGGTTGACCGCGACAACGGCGAAGCCGTCATCGATTGGCTCAAGTCGCCGCACGAAAGCGCGCCACCCGTCATTTCACGCCAAGGAAAAGAGATCGTTGTCCGCTGGCGCGGCGTGGAGAGCCGAATCGACGACAAACTCGTGAAGGCAAAAGCGGATTGGCAGGAGGTCGCTCTGTCGTGCGCCCCGGAACCCTTGCAAATTCTGGTGCCGGCGCCGCATCCAGCCGTTCGGAAGAGCGCCGATGATAAATAAAGCAATTAAACCAGTGACGACGACAGATGCAGATATCCTCGAGGATCTCGACGATATCGAGCACATGGCGGTCGAGCTTGCCACGCTCGCGGGTGCCGAAATCGTCACGACCTATGGCAGCATTTTTACCGTGCGCTACAAAACCGGCGCCGCGGGTGCGTTGAGCAGCCTGCGCGACCCCGTCTCCGAAATCGACCGCCGTGTCGAGACCCTGATCCGGGCGCGGCTTGCCGAACGCTTCCCAGGCCATGACGTCATCGGCGAGGAAATGGAGGAGCGTCCCGGTCGCGGCCAGGATTGCGTATGGGCAGTCGATCCGATCGACGGCACCACTAATTTCGTCAACGGCTTTCCCATGTTCGCGGCATCGATCGGCGTGTTGCACCGTGGGGTACCCGTTGCAGGAGCGGTTTGGTGTTCGGTGAGTCATGCTCTCCGCGTCGGCGTCTATCACGCCTCGATCGGCCGCAAATTGCGTTTCGAGGGCAACGACGTGACTCCCAAGGTCAACGCCGACGTGCTTCGTCGTTTGGCCGGCGTTCCGGTTGCCGCGCACGCCGACGAGGCCGGCTGGGAAACGCGGAAGACCGGCTCGGCTGCGCTCGAATGCGCGTTGGTAGCGGCCGGACTTCTGGAGGTCGCGCGCTTTTCCTCACCGAATATCTGGGACGTGGCAGCGGGCATTGCTTTGGTGCAGGCCGGCGGCGGCGGCGTGCGCGAGCATGACGGAATGCGCTGGATACCCATGCAACGTTTCGCCCCTGCTTCGCGCGAGGGCGAGAAACCCGACTTGCGTGCCTGGCGACGGCCAATCGTCGTCGGAACCAAGAAGGGCGTTGAGACGATGTGCGGCGAGATGCCAACGCGAGCACCCTGACTACCGCTACAACTCCTGCATGGGTGAAAGGTTGGGAACGTGGCTAGACGCGCGCGAGCAACACTACCATCGTGACGACGCCACAGAGTGCTACACCGGCCAGGAGGATCGACCACTCCGAGGGTTTCAGCGCACATACCCTGCCGTCGTTGACCACGTAGGCAAACACTGAGGACACTTTTTGCATTTTTGCCTCCACTCCAAAGGCAAATTCGTTTTTCACAACTTAAGCCTAGGACATGCCCGCTCCGCGCACTGTGATGGAGGTCACAATTGTGCGAATTTGTCAGGGGTGTGGATGGACCTCTAACCCATTTGCCGGATTGAGATTTCCGATTTGAGCGGATTCGGCCCGCGGCGGAACTTTGTCGCGAGAAGGACGTTAAGGATCGGACTGCCGGCCGAATCCCCCCTTCCCCCGCGCCGGCAGGTAAGCTTCAGGCCGCCGTTCCCCAAGAACGCGCGGCCTCTTTTTTGCGTCGATCTAGTTGACGTAGCCAGGCGGAGCCTTTTGCCACGGATACCCTGCTCGGCCTTTTTGATAGCCGTAGTCGTACAAAGACTGCATATATTCCTGATTGAAGGGGCCCTTGTAAGGCACGTCAAAATCATCGCCGATCGATGCGAGATTGAAGTTGACGCCGTCTCGTCTCGCGAGAAGAAACATACGATAGGTGTCGTTGACGCCGCTCGACGCAGTCATGGTCGAGAGCGCTTCTTTTGCGATCGCGATCGTTCGCAGCTCGACGCTTTCTTCGGGACGTACGAAGCGGCCATTGCGGATCACATAAGCGACGCGCTTTCTTTCGGTCCGCAACGTATTCTCGTTGACCCCCGAACGCGCCGCTCCGGTTCTCAACGATATAGATGGCGGGTAGAGAAAAGCCTGCGCGATGGTGCCACCATCGACATGCATCTCCTGATGCCTCTGACCATCGACTGTGACATCCAGCATCACGGGCGGAAAAACGACAGGAATCGCGGCCGATGCGAGCAGAACGTCGATGATAAGGTCACGGGATTTGGGATTATTGCTCGCCGCGATCGCACCAATGTTCCAGATGACGGGACGAGCCTGGTCAAGATTTGTCGTCAGAATGAACAGCAGCCGTCCTTTGGAATACTCTTCCGCGATCCTGCGAATCATTTCGTCGTCCAGGTGCCTCGCAATCATCGCTCGCAAAGGTGCGTTGCTCGTAAGCGAATCGCCGGTCAGAGCGCTGATCAGCGGCACGTTTTTCTGGAAGACATCGTTCGCGTTCGTCTCCGTATAGACGGCCTTCAACTGAGGATCGTAGGCGCGACCGAGAAAAACAAACGGAGCCGAAAGCGATCCCGTGCTGACACCCGTCACCACATCGAATTCAGGTCTGTCACCACGGTCGCTCCATCCGACGAGCAAGCCGGCACCGAACGCGCCATCATCACCGCCGCCGGAAATCGCAAGAAAATGTCGGGTCGCGGTAACCCCACGCGCCAGGTTGCGACGCTGACTTGCCTTTACTGCGAGATTGAGGATCTGCTTGGTTTCACTGACGTAAAAGCGGGCATCGGGAATATCCAGGATGTCGGTCCGCTTCGCCTGCGCGTAAGTCACCGCCGGAAGGCGCTCAAGCGTCGCGCAGCCCCCAAGAGCTGCGCCCACGATCATGCAAATTCCGAGCAAGACACCGCCTTGCAGGCTACGCAAGCGGCAGCCGGCGATCCTTCGTCTCCCGAACATCTACGCCACACCCCCGAATTGCGCAGCCATTATCATAGGCAGCTTTGCCTGACACGACAAAAGGTTGGTCCGAAACGCTGGGCAGCGATGCCCGAGTCGCCAGTGGGGACGGTACCGATGTAAACTTGATCATCCGTCTAGTGTCGCCGTGTTTTGGCTAGTTTCGGAGAGTTTGGGTCCAAAATTGGGGCCGCCGCTAAGGCCATGGCGAGTTAGACCTGCTTGCTGCGACCCTCGCCGCTATATCGGCGGCATGTTGTGCCACCGAGACAGGTCTAAATATCCAACGACGAGTTCATACACGCACGTTGCGACTCACCAGTGGGGTTCCTAAGCTCTCCTGGGCCATTCCTTGAAGAACAGGCCAACCTTCCTATGTACATTCGCGCAAATGCTGCATCGGATAGCCCACATGCTGGTCACATCGAGCTTGATATGTGTGTTAGTGCCCGCTCGATCGGCGGTGGAGTGAGGTAATGCGCGGCATCTCGGTTTTGATTGCTTATTTGCTTGTGCTCGGGGCGATAATTACTTTCGGCATCGCTAGCCTGATGGCACTACAGCCCTCTACAAAACCGACGCCGTCCGCATCAGCAGCTGCGGTTGCACATAAAGAGCAGGCTGCACAACCGGACAAGCAAACAACGCAAAAGGATGTGCAGCCCAATCACAAGCGCAAGACGGTGAAGGCAACTCGCAAGCGAATGGAAGAAGCAACGACCAATCGTTCATCGGGTCTTGATGCGTATGGATCAGCAGACAAACCGCGCCACTTCTATCCGAATCCCTTTCGCTTCTTCGGCCGCTGGCGGCCATCCCCATGACGGTCAAGAAAGCCGGCGGTCAAATGGGACCTCTAACAGTGTCAAAGGCCCAGACATACCGAGCGACCATGGCCAACCCTACGATAACGAACGGGAGCCCAACGACGATAAAGAAAACCAGTGCGCCTAGCCGGTCTGAATTTGAAGGCGGCTGCCAAGTCTTCATTTATTTGTTAAATCGACCGCTTATCTTTTTAAATCAGCGCGGCTTTTTTTCTTCTCTCTAGCAAAATTAATAGCCTGGCTTTTGGTCACCAAGGTAAAATGAGCAAGGACGGTCCTCCCACACACCGAAGGGGACGGTCTGACTTGCGATGTCACAAACTAATCAACCCGATCCTCTGGAAGGCCTCGCTCGTCCACTGTGCCTGAGCTGTCGAGCAGCACGAATGTCGCTCACCTGTGTCAAGGAAGAGTATCCCGGTTACAAAAGGCGAATGTTTGAGTGCCCTGTCTGCGGTGACACCATGACGCAATGGGCTCAAGACGCACTGGATTGAGCCGTCCCGCGCTGCTGCGTCTTGGGGACGAGGATATCTTTGAGCGCCCAATCTTGTCCTTGCGCCCTGGCAAAACGAGCCCTGCTGGCGGGGCTACCGATCAACGTGATCGCCGGCGTGTCATCGCTCAAGTTGCGCTGGCACTAAAACAGCCGAGCGGCGGTTCAAGTCCGGTTTAAAGTGATCGAGGCTCTGACGACCTGACCAGCGCCGTGCGAGTCAATGTCGACGCTTTGCTTGCGGTTACGCGTCACCATGATGAGTTCGGCGGCAAAGCCACCACTTTCGATGTGAAGCTGCAGACGGTCGCCTTGGGCGTTTCCGATAGCAGTGCCGCCGGTGCTGCGGCTGCGTTCGGTCCAACGACCGCTGACCTGGTTTTGGTCGTCGGCCGTAAATTGGCCGACAAGGTCGAAGTTGTAGCTGTCGCTGGCGCACCGCAGCTGCAGCTCGATGTCGCGCTTGCTACCACCCGGACGGTAGGTCGCGTTGCAGCGAATTCGCTCGGCGGTCCCCTTCTCGGGACGCAATTGCCCGCTGCCGGACCAGCTACCGGTGAATTCGGCGAATGGGCCGGCTGCCTGCCCCAGGGCCTGCGGTATGCCAATAGGGAATGCCGTCAACACAGCCAGAAACAAGCCGCCAAAAAAAGCGGCAGGGAAAAACGGAAATGAATGGCCAACTGTGCGTCGCAAGAGCTTATTCCCCTTCAAGTTCGTGTTGAGGATGAAGAACCCCCGCGGTAAAGGCCGACAGGGTGGTTCTGGTTCCCATCTAGAATGCGCGTCTCTACAGGGGTCCGTCTACTGAGATTTCGTCACAGTTTTACGGCTGCTTTCTGTCGTGCGGGAGGAAGCCGCGCAATGGCCGCTTGATGATGCAGGCATCCTGCAGGCTGATGTTCTGGTCGCTAAGCGTTTCACTCCCCTCTTCGCGCGGCAATGATGCAATCCCGCGAAACCGCACGACACGACTGTAACGAACTGCACCTCGGCAATTGTGACTTAGATTGCCTCACGGCTTTGCCGGCGGTGAATGGCAATTTGTCGCAGCGAAATAGTCAGGGCTTGTTGAAATAAGTACTGACTCATCATACCCGCGCTTGCAACGCCATGCGACCATGCTGCACATTGTGTTCTCAGCGCGACATGGCAGGTGAACCCATCATGCTCGGTCCAATCAGAGTTCTCTGCATCGGTACTTTCTTGATCGGCTGCGGATTGGGATTCATGCCGATGGCGGCAGCGGCACCCAAGTTGTCGGAAGCCGACGATGCGGCCATCAAAAGCGCGATTACCTCGTGCAAGGCCGAGGCAAAGGCGAAAAAAATCCGATTTCCGGCGAGCCGGGCATTTCTCAGAGACTGCGTCACCGAGACGATCAGAAACAACGCGACTAAGCACTAGCGCTGGGCGGGGAGCGGCGCGCTCGCCTGCCGCGTCTGCTGCTGGTCCAGTTTCGTCTTGTACTCTTCAACGAGCCCTTCGAGACGCGAAACATTTTGCAGAAGACGTTCGCTGGTCAGACTCAATAGATAATAGCCGAATTCGGGATTCTGGAAATAAAGCTCGAGCAACGTCTCGTATCTGATTGTCAGCACGTCTCCGCTCTCGATGCATTCGACGGTCTGCGTACGTTTGTTCTTTGGCGCGACGAAGCCGAGCTCGCCCATAATGCGGCCAGGTGGAACCTCGACGCCGATTTCACTCACCAGAAATTTCCCCGTGACGGTCAGAAACATTTCGTTGGCGACATCACCTTTACGGAACAGCGTGTCGCCCTTTTTGTACTTGCGCGGCGTCATGTAAGGCCTGAGCCAGTCCATCGAGAGGTCGCCCTGCGCAGACAGGCGCGCCTTTTTGACCAGCGACAGCATCTGACGCAGCCGAATGACGTTGATGGGCAGCGATAGAAGATAAAGCAGGAAAGTCGAAACCGCCCCGGCTACAACGCCGTAAGCGATGAAGAACGCGATGCTGATGATGCCGATCACACGCAGCGGGACGATCGTACGCATCATCAGGGTAGCCACGTAGAAAATAGCGCCGACCAGCGCCAGCATGTTCGCTACGTTGACATTCGCCCAGGCAATTTCAGCGACGCGATGAAAGACTGCATCCCAAGTAAAATGATTAGGGTCAAAACCGAGGTCGATGAAAAGTTTATCGACCTTCAGGTTTTGGCCGATGAAATTGAGGACACGGCCTGTAGTGGAATCAGGATCTACGGCGAGCATGTTTCCCCCGCGGAAAGCTGCCAATGGCCAAAGCTGCCAATTTTCGCGCCATAATAGCCCGCAGGGCCACGGTAATCGAGTGAGAGGGCTCACATTGCACGACACTTCCCCGCAAACAGTGGGAAGCGCGGAAAACCTCGCTCAGCCTGTCGGGATCGCATCAGGGGCAGATGCCTCGCGTAGTCGCCGCCCTCGTTGGTAGGCCGATTCGTGGATCAGGGAGTTTGGCGGGATGGTGAGTCGCCGGCCGGGTTGGGCCGCCGCTCCCTCCCGGCAGTTTCTGTTTCACGGAATGCGCGTTCAGGACGCAACTAGTTGCTGTTCGGGCGACTGATTACTGATTTGTGGAGCTTATCTGGCTGGCCGGGTTTGCCGGGAAATCGCCGCGCAATTTGGCATCGGCGACAGACGAGTAGTTCGACCAGGCCGAGATAATCAGCGCTATCAAACAAGCAGTGACAAGGAGGATACGCATCTGACATCTCCCTTTTCTGCTGCAAAGGCGGTCGTATTCGGAGCCCTTTGCGTTTTCTCAAGTCACGATATGCGCGCCGTCAATCTGCGCTGTGCTCATCATCACAAAAAAGCGCTTTACGGAATTGACCCGTGCCCGCCTCCACTCTTTAACAAGCCATCTGGCCGGCTCGATTAACTGCTCCTTTTTTAATTAAAACCGACACCAATTGCCTTACGGGTGCCACACAGACCGTGCCGGAGCCGCCTGATACCAATACAACGAGGAGATTGCCCGCCCCGCGAAAGCCGGGCGGGCTTTTCTTTTGGCGGCCCCGTGTCCGCAAAAAATCAAGCCCGTCTCAAAGAAAAATCCATATCGTCTTCAAGGTCGCAACGGAGCAACGAGCTATCTGCAAGGCTCCGCGTATGCCCGCTGTCGGCATTCATCGTCTGTCGTGGTGCCTGGTGTTTTAATGAAAGACCCGGTTACGAGGATCGCCACCATCTGTCTCGATATCGGCATCATTGTGTTGGTATTTGTATCGTTGTTTTGGAAATGGCCCCCAATCAAGGCGCAGGAAAGTTCGTCGGCCGCGGTTCCTGATTTACGCGCGCGCGCGCAGCAGTGACCCGCGACGCGGAAAAAAGCGAGGTCGCATGATAACGCGCATTATTGGAATCGCATGGCTGTGTATTTTGGCGCTTGTTTCGGCGCCGGCCGGCAGCCAGACGGCAGCGCCGCAGCCCGAATGGATCAATGCGTTGCGTGATGGCGGCTATGTGATCGTCTTCCGTCATGGCGCGACCAATCAGGATCAGGCCGACACCGACCCTCTCAACCCAAGTAACGTCGTCAAGCAGCGCCAGCTCAATGATGAAGGGAGGGCGCTGGCCAAATCGATTGGGGAATCGATGCGCAAACTCAGAATCCCCGTCGGCGAGGTTCACAGCAGCCTTTTCCAGCGCGCAGTCGATACCGGCGCGCTGATGGGATTCGGCGACGTGAAGGCCTCCGCCGACTTCACTGAGGGTGGGCTCGTTGTCACTCCGATCGAAAACAATCGGCGCGCGGCGGCCTTGCGGAAAATAGCCGGAGCGACATTACCCGCCGGGACCAATATCATCGTGGTCACCCACAAGCCGAACATCCTCGATGCTTTCGGCAAGGACTGGTTCGATGTGCGCGAGGGCGAAGCTTCGGTGTTCAAGCCTGATGGCAACGGCGGCTATAAGCTGGTCGCTCGTATCCAGGCGGGCGACTGGAGCAAACTCGCACAGGCCATGAACTGAACCGGTGAGGCGGACGGTCTCGCCGGGTTATTCGACCACTTCGTCGGCTCTCGCGATCAGGCTCGGCGGCACCATCATGCCAAGCGTTTTTGCTGTCTTAAGATTGATCGACAGCTCATATTTTGTCGGTGTTTGTACCGGGACCCCATCCGGTTTCTCACCTTTGAGGATACGATTCACGTAGACCCGGCCCCGCGCCATTGATCGATCTGATCCGGGCCATACGAGATCAGGCCTCCATCGGCTGAAAAGTATCGATACGGATAGATCGCCGGCAATTGATTTTGCGTCGCCAGAGAACTGATCAATTTCCGGTTCGCGATTGTCTTCGGGTGAGGAAAAAACGATCAGACCGGAATCCGGCTGGTCGCCAAACGAAACAATCGCACGTTCAATGTCACCCTGGATCTCAGCGTTGAACCGATACGTCTCGGGGGATCCGCTGTTCGGGAAGCCGACCAGAGGCGCGCTTGCGGCTTGAGATGTCCCGCCGCTTGCTGCGCATGTGCCCCCAACGGCCAGGCAGCACCGAAAGAAGCGTAATGAACTCGCGCGCCTCATCTTCTCCGCATCGCAGCGCGTCGGGCCAGAGCCGTTAAGAGCTGGGATCGGGATGCCATCCGATGACAGCCAACATCACAAAGAATCCGATCACATAGGCCAGGACCACATGCCAGCCGTGCCTGAGCCAAAGGACAACAGATTTTGCTTCCGGGTACTGATTTGCAAGCGCGACACCCGCCGACGACCCGAACCAAATCATCGAGCCGCCAAATCCCACCGCGTAAGCAAGGTAACCCCAATCATAGCCGCCTTGCTTGAGGGCAAGGGCCGTCAGCGGAATGTTGTCAAATACAGCCGAGCCGAACCCCAGGCCCAGGGCGGTCTGCCATGATGCGGCGGGCAGGCTCTCGACAGGCATCATCGAAGCAGCGGTCACGAGCGCAAGAAGGAAAATCGTGCCCTTGAACGTCTCTGGCAAAACACTCCAATCCGGTCGCCGCAACGGTGCGGTTGCCACAAGCACCGTCCACACTGAGAGCCCGAGCACCGGCACACGAGCAAGTAATTCGGGGAACCGCAGGTTCGTTGCGATATTCACGACAAGTGCGACGACCAGCATCGCGGCAACAATAAAGACACGGATCCAATCGATGACGAGCCCTTTGCGCGCATGCTTTGTGATGGGCGAATAGCGTTGCTGCAGCAATGACGCCGGTACGGCAAAGAGGACTAGCGCCACAATCGCTGCGCAATAGGCTTCGAGCACGCTCAACGCGCTGACACCGGAAACCCACATCATTGTGGTTGTCGTGTCGCCGACCACGCTGCCCGAACCTCCGGCGTTCGATGCAGCCACAATGGCGGCGAGGTAGCCAATATGGACTTTTCCGCGAAACAGATGCCGAGCAACCGTGCCACCGATGATAGCCGCGGCAATATTGTCGAGAAAGCTCGACAGCACAAACACCATGACAAGCAGCACCAGGCCGCCCTTCCAATCGTCCGGAAGCAGCGCGGGCATCTGGTCGGGGACGGCGCTTTCCTCGAAGTGGCGCGACAATAGCGCAAATCCCATCAGCAAAAGGAACAGATTGCCCAGAAGGAAAAACTCGTTGCGCAGATGCAGGCCGAGCCCCGCAAAACCGGGACCATCCCTGAAACCCGTGAAGGCCAGCTTGTAGGCAGCAATGACAGCGAGACCGGCAAGCGCGATCGGCAACGTGTGCCGGTGAAACAGCGCAATACCGAACAATGTCAGGAAGAAAAGAATGAAATCGAACGGAATTCCGAAGACCAGAACGGGTTCAGTCAATTTGGCCTCGACCGTTGTGCCCTCGCTTGCAGGTTACCGGCGTAGTTGTCACCTGGATCGACGCCGACAGGACAGCACCGATCCAAACCACCCTTTTCTGCGCGACGCATGCGAGACGTTGTCCCGCGTCAGGTTCATATAAAAATTTGCGATTTGCAATGCGCCTCGGCTCTGAAGCCGAGGCGCCCGCCCGAGAAATGCGATTTCTGCGAAACTATGCCGCAACCAGTTTCAGTTTTTTCTTGTCCCGATTCGACCTTGCCTTGACGAGCGCGGCGTGGTCGACCGCCGTCTGTCCCGCATAGGCAATGGCAAACGAGGCGAGCGCATCGTCCATCGTTTCGCTCTTACCCATGTAGCCAGCGATGAGAGCCGGATCGCCCGACCGAGCGTGAGCCCGTGCAAGAGTGCGGCCACACACGCGCACGTAATCCGAAAGCGCCTCCAATTCACTGATCTCGCTGATCCCGCCCAGCCTGTGGTTCTTCAGCGTGCGGACGTAGAACTGACGGCCGGTTTCGTCGTCCTGCGTGTGACCAAGAAAAATATCGCTTGCGGCCTGCATCATTTGCTGACCTTCCACGACACGTTGGCCCTGATGCCCGACATAGGCGATCCCCCCGCCGAGACGCTCCAAAACCGAGCGTTGCGCCTGTTTGAGTTGAAGGAAGAGAGGTTCGCTGTCGCCGGTCATCAGCAGCGCGATGTAGCAATAGGTGCCAACAGACCCGACACCGACGGCCTTAAACGCAAGATCCACGATCTTGTGGCGGTCGAGGATGTGACGCCGGTCAGTCCCAAGACACTCGCGGTACATGGCAAAAACGCGATCAGTATCGAGTTTATGTGCCACGTGGGTACTCGGCTCGAGGTGGAAGATCGTCGGCGGTTTGTCGGCAATGCGCAGTTCGCTTCCCTTGATCAGGCGCGGGAAATTGTCATCCTTTTCGAGCCCTTCGCCGCGCGCCTTGCCGATAATCATCGCCAATTTGCGCCGCAATGTCTTGTTGCCGATCAACTTGAGTTGCTCTTCGAGATCGATCCGGCTGTGCCAGATCTCTAACGGTGACAGATCGAGAAGACTGAACACATGCTTGCGATAGGCCCCCACGGTTGCCGAAACCAGAGCGCGCGCGCGGTTCTTGCTTTCACCGCTAGCCAGGGCGGCAACAGCGACACTCGCCGCAAGGCGCTTCAGGTCAACAGTGAAGTCCACGTCTGCGATCGTCTCGTCAAAGTCGTTGACGTCGAACAGGATATTGTCCTCCGGCGTAACAAATGCACCGAAGTTCATCACATGGCTGTCGCCACAGGCCTGAACCTTGATTCCGGGTACCGGTTGGTGCGCCAAGTCTGCTGCCATGACAGCTGCAGCGCCGCGCAGAAAGGCGAAGGAATTCTCCATCATTCGCGCGTAACGCTCGGCGACGAGTTCCGGAACACGCTCAGGATCGCTCTCGGCGAGAATGGCGACCGCGCTTCTCGAACCCACGCCTTTCAGATCGGCGTGTCTCTCTCGTGCGACATGCTGCCGAAGTTTCTTGCCTTGCCTAAATCTTTCGGCGCGCGTCGCCAAATTGACGGCTCGTAACTCTACTGACAGCGGCATTTTGCAGTCTCCTCGGTACAGCCCGTCACAAAAAGAGCGCGCACTCCCGAAGATGCATGTTTGTGTCTGCGCGTTCCGCGGGAGGCTATAAAGGAGCCAACTATTGCGCGATTGGCCCGAGGGCCAATAAATCCTGCATAAACATTGCCGGAAGGCGGGAACCGGTTGGGGGGTTACGCCCGCTTGCCGACCTCGGAAACGGCAATAACCGCGCGCGGCAATGTGACGCTGATTTCCGTAAACTCGCCAGGCCGCGTCTCGACCTCAATTCGACCCGCCGCCCTTCGTTGGTCTAGGCCAGCCAAGCCGCCGCGCTGGCGCTCGCGCACGGCGCTTCACGTTCTTGCGGCCTCTAGCCTTGGCTGACTTACCCCTGTCTTAAGCCGTTTCGTAACGCCCCCGAAACACGACATCTTAGCGGTTCGGGCAAGGCGCGTTAAGAGATGGCCTATCCTCGCCAAGTCACGCGCGAAGAACAGAAATCATGTGTTTTCCTGTGACGCCACGAACCTGCGCCACAACCAGAGCGCACCAAGGACAAGGAGAGATCCCACGACCGCAGAAACAATGTCACGCAGCGAGATCGCGATTTTGTCCAAGCCCGGCCAGATCCCGAATATGCGGAACAGCAGCCCGCCGATGATCGCGCCAGTAAGACCGAGCGCGAGATTCTTCCACAGCCCAAAGCCTCCGCGCTCCCAGGTCATCAAGGCCCCGGCGATGCCGCCGCCGAGCAATCCGACGACGATCCACACAATGACTTGATCGACAGAGAACACGGCAGACTCCTTGATGCATATGGCTCCGACGTCCGCACAAATTTAATGCCCAATTTACGTTCGGTCCAACGCGCGCAGCCGTACAAGATTTTCAAGGGCAACCAGCAAATGCAGGGGCCAACCCAATGTGGATCATGGTGGTCTATACTGTGATTGTCCTGGTCGGTGAGGCCATTACAGTTACGATTGGTCTCGTGCTGGATCGGATTTTTCCGGCCGCCAGCCTCCCGGTTTCATTGACCTTGTTCTTCGCCATCCTCTGGCTCGCCTGGCTTCTAGCGGTGCGCCTGACGGAACCCAGGGGCCCGAAGAGCGCAAAGCACGCAGCCTGAAAAGTGGCCGACGATTGAAGACGACGCCGAGGCGCGCGGTTGGTATTTCAGTCCGTCAAGAAAACAGGACCAACCCCTAGGTCCAATTCACTCTTCGTCTGAGCCCCGTCCTGTGTAGGAGGCCGGTCCCGGTTCGAAAAGCAGACTTGCCTGCCGACGCACCCGCGCGATAGGGGTTTGGGATGGAACCAATCCCAACCCGGCACCATCGTCATGGCAACAAGCGACGCGCTATTTGCTGGATCGATCCCTGACCTCTACGACCGGTTGCTCGTTCCACTTATCTTCGAACCCTATGCACGTGATCTTGCGGAGCGTGTGTCGAGAGCGAAGCCACAGCTTGTGTTGGAAACCGCCGCAGGCACGGGAGCAGTGACCAGAGCACTTGCCTCCTCGCTCGCGGACGCGCGACTTATTGCCACCGATCTGAACCAGCCGATGCTCGATCATGCGAAGGCGCGGCAATCCGGAAACGCGCGCATCGAATGGAAACAGGCCGATGCACTGGCGCTACCGTTTGAAGACCGCACGTTCGACGTTGTAGCCTGTCAGTTCGGCGCGATGTTTTTTCCCGACAAAGTTCGGGGTTATCGCGAAGCGCTGCGCGTCTTGAAGCCGGGCGGCCGATACTTTTTCAACGTGTGGGATCGCATTGAAGAAAACGAATTTGCCGACGCCGTCATCCAGGCTCTCGCCTCATTCTTTCCTCAGGATCCTCCTCGTTTTCTTGCTCGCACGCCGCACGGCTATTGCGATAGGGATCGCATTCGCGAGGACCTGAACGCTGCAGGATTTGATGCCGTTTCAATCGAGACGGTGGACGCTAGAAGCAAGGGTTCGTCACCGCGTGACGTTGCAGCCGCGTTTTGCCAGGGGACCCCGCTCAGAAACGAAATCGAATCCCGCGGCGCTCCCTCTCTGGAAGAAGCTACTCAACACGCGGCAAAGGCCCTCGCCGAGCGCTTCGGCGCAAAAGCCATAGGCGGTCGAATGCGGGCAATCGTCATGACGGCTAGCCGGTAAAACCGCTTGATGGCGACAGCAATGCTCGAAAATTACGAGCCCGCGACGCGCGGCTAATCAGATTTCTTCAGCGATTCAATGCGCCGGTCCGGCAGGAACCAGGCGGCCGCATTAGCAATGTACAAGGCAATGGCAATCCACGGTTGGTAGAACGCGAGCACGATGGCGACTGTGTAAATGCCCAACGAAATCTTGCTTTTCAGATCGTGGCCGACCGCGGTCGCCAACGTCGACTTGGGTCCATTGCAGTTGATGAGCGCCCGCTCCAGCAACATGTAACCAACCGCCGCCATCGCTAGAACTGCGCCATAAGCCGCGGTCGGCAGCGCCCGGAATCCGGACTCATCGATCCAGCGAATGACAAATGGGACGAGGGAGATCCAGAAGAGCAGGAACATGTTTGCCCACAGAACGTTCCCGTCGACCCGCGAGGCCGCGTGCAGCATGTGATGATGGTTATTCCAGAATAGACCCACATTAACGAAGCTCAGCACATAAGTGAGCAGGATCGGAAGAGTTGCGAGCAACGCTTCCGGGCTCGAATCGTGCGGCACTTTTATTTCCAAGACCATGATCGTTATGACGATGGCAATCACGCCATCGGTGAACGCTTCAAGGCGTTGAGTGCCCATGGCTTTGCCTTCCATCCCCGTTCCCCTTCAGTGATCCGCAAACTTGAACAGGCGGTTTGGCGTGTCCCAAAAAAGCTTGCGCCGGTCGGCGGCATCCGGAAAAAGCCGGCCGGCCAGGTGGACCAGTGGTCCATAGTCCTGCCGTTCCCGCGCGCGCAGATAAGGCCAGTCCGACGACCAAACGCAATGATCGAGCGTGAAGGCATCGACCAGCGCGCGCACATACGGCCAGCAATCCTCGAACGGATAAGACGAACGGGCAAATTTCAGGTAGCCGGACAACTTGACGCTCACGCGACCTGTTTCCGCAAGGCGCAGAATGGCCGCAAAGGCTGGCTGGTTGAGGCCTGCCGGAGGGGTCGGCCGTCCGAGGTGGTCGATCAGGACCTTGACCGGGATTTCTTCGATCCAGGGCGCGTACATTAGGAACTGCTCGTTCTCGACCTGGAGATTGAAATACATGTCGAGATCGGCGAGCCGGCGCATCAGGCCGGAGGCATGCCTGTAATGATGATTGCCGTGGAATGTCGGATTGATCGCGGCGCCGATGATGCCGCGCGCCTTGTATCGCTTCAACGTCGCGATGTCCGCATCGAGATCAATGATGGCGACACCTTTGAAACGCCCCTCGCCTGTCTCGATCGCATCGAGCATGCAGGAATTGTCGCTTCCGTAACCCGAATTCGGCTGCACGAGCAGCGCATGCTTCACGTTGTAGCAATCCATGACGTGACGAAATTGCGCGGTCGAGCCGATCTCCTGTCCGGCCGGCTTATACGCGACGTCTTGACGATATGGAAAATTGACCGGATCGATCACGTGGACATGGCAATCGATCTTCGGCTCATCGAGAATAGACATGTCTGTCGGTCGAATGACGTGGCGCACAATCAACTTGCGCGTGTCATAGCATACCTCGTCAAGAAACGCGTCGACCTTGACGCGCCGATGCCAACCGCAGGCTTCACGATTTTTTAGCCCAGTCGCGCCAATGCGTCGGACGCAGATCGATGGGGCACCCGGTCTCCGATTTGATCCAGCCGCCAAGGATACGTCGGCAGGCAAAGCAGGTTGCCCGCGTGCCACTGTCATCGATCACCGCCAGTTCCAGATCGTAATCGAACGGAGCCGTGAGAATTGGATGCCACATAGCGTTCACCACCGGTCGCCCGCCCAGCGTCAACGTGGTGGCGGTCATATGGGGAGAGCGGCATTACGGCGACGTTTCGGACGAATTAATGTTTGGTAATCGCGGAAATTTCGTTTCTGCGGCGCGTCGCACCCCGCAATGAAAAAACCCAAATTGAGTCGCTACTTCAAACGCTGAATATGCGCGGCCATGTCCGGTGTCAGCCGCATCGTGTAGGACTTGTGTTCGCAGCGAAGAACCCAAAAGGCTTCGTCTGGTCGCGACCGTTTTGCGTATTTCCTTGCGCTGATGGGCTTGTCGCAAGGGTAACCTTGGGCCCGCGCCTGGGTCGCCAGCAGACCTTTTGCTGTTTCTTGCGCCGAAGCATCCTGCGCCTGCAGCACAAAAACGAACGGCACAGCAAGGAGACAGAGCATACGGTTTAAGACGGAAGTCATCTCTCACCTCGCTCGAGCACGGTTCATCCGGACGCCCACCACTGGAGTATACCGGCCTGTGGTCCAAGTGTCCCGATATGAGCACCCGCCCTCAGGCGACCGTCATGGCCGCACAGCTGGCGTCTCAAGCTGCAATCCCCGGGCGCGCCACATCAAAAAGAGCTCCAGGTTTACATTCTCAGGCGCGCCATATTCGTAAGCTTCGGCGCGTAATCCGCTCATGCAATTGCGCAGCCGTCGCTGCAGTGAACCAAGGCTTTGCCATTCCAGGCGATAGATCGGATATCCGGTCGGCTGACCCTGTGGGATGAGGCTACCAGCGAGCTTTTTGCCCCAATTGTCGTCGTGACACTGCGCGCAACTCATGTCGATCTGGCCGATCCGGCGGTTGAACAATTTGCGACCGGCTTCGATGAAAGGCACAAGCCGACTGTCGTCGGGCGGCGCGATCGCCATTCCGCGCGACTGCCGTCCGACATAGGCGGAAAGCGCCAGAAGTTCGCGGCTCTCGTAGGCGAGAGGCGGCGCCTGCTGGTGCTCGCCGCGGCACAGGTTGATGCGCTGTTCGAGATTGACCGGACCATTGCGCGCCACGCTGAATGTGGGATAACGCGCGGCAACGCCTTTCATGCTGACGGTCGCGTCCTGGTGACAATCGGCACACGCGCGACTGGCAGCACCGACTTTCTGATTCCACAGCTCTTCGCCATCCTGCACCCAGAGCGTCGCCGGATTGATGGTGTCGTCATCCTGCATCGCCTTGCTGTCGTGACCGAGATCGAGATAGCCGGACCGCCGCTGGTCGAGCGGGATATCGGTGCCATGGACCGTGCTCGCGATCGCGAACAGCAAGCAGACAATGGCCGTCACACGACTAATGATCGAGAGCGCCCGTGGCGTTCGAGGGTTCATTCCACCACAATCTTGGCCGAGGCGGTTTCGGAAAATCCGTTGTCGCCGGCCCATTTGAAGTCGAGCGTGCCGCTTTCGGTCGCCACGGTGAAGAAATCCAAGAATGGATTAGCGGAAATGGCGGGATAGAGATCGGCGCGGAAGATTTCCTCGCCATTGTAGCTGCATGAAAAAGTCGTCACGATATCGCGCGGGATCTTGTCGCCCGTTGTCGTGAAGCGAAAACCCGTCTCCATGATGTGAGAAATCAAGGTTTTGATCTCGAACACCTGGCCGCGCTTGACCTTGGCCGGCACATTGATCAACTGGCGGGCCATCTAGATGCCCTCCACACAAGCCGCCAGCGTCACGATCACATCGGCTGAGGCTGACCAGAATGTACCGTCGCTCATTTCGGCGATGGCTGTGACGATCTGCGAATCGGCCAGTCGAAAGCGCGTTGAAAACTTCGCCCTGCCGGCGCGCGGGCCAAGATGGACCGAGATGACATTGGGCTGAGGATTCTTTTCGTTGAAGACGTGAATGGTCTTGACGTAATCGGTCGTGGTCATCGGGCTGTCGACCGATACCGCGAGCGACACCGTATTGCCGTTTTCGACGAGCGGCGGCACCTCTAGGTCGACCCGCCCCTTGCGGACGGATGCTTCACCGACGACGTTGCGGATTGCCGCTCGCATGCGTTCAGGCGTCGCTTGCGCGGGCTCGAGCCTGATCGTCGCCGCGAGGCTGCCAGCCAAGCCTCCGAGCATGACTGCGCGTCGGGTCGCAACTGGTTTGGTCCTGCCCATGATTATCCCGAATTATCCCGATCATGTCTCCGTTTCAGTCGCGCAAGGTAGCGAGAAAAGCCACCACGTCTTCGATCTGTTCCGCGGTCAATAGCGGCTTGCCAGCGTAAGCCGGCGCCACCCTGCTCAATCCATCAAGCGCATAATAGGCCGGCATGATTGTGTCGGGGTTGAGCTTCCGACTGTCGACCATGCGCATCCGCAGTTGCTCGACGGACCAACGCGCACCGGTGCCTTTGAGGTCCGGAGCCAGATTGCCCTGGAACCGCTCCTCCGGGACCGGACCGGAATGGCACAACAGGCACAGTCCGACCGTGCGATTGAGCACGATCGAACGGCCGCGCGCCGCATCACCGGGCACCCCGGTGAGAGAACCGGGAATGACGTTGCCGACAATCATGAACTGGGCCAATTCGTCGGCCAAGCAACCGTCACCAATTACAAAAGCAATAAAGATTGCAGCGATGGCCGCTCTCATCCGAACACCTCGCCGGTGAGAGATTTGAACCAGCTCTCCACCTCGGCCGCTTCCCGGGCGCGCACATCCTGCGGCGCATCGATTGGGCTTGTTATGGCGGTGCCCTCGACTTCGTTATAAATGCCGTCGACCGGACGATAGCTGCCGCGCTGCGAAATCGCGTAGTCCGGCGCAATCAGGCTGTAGCACTGGCTTGTTAAAGTCGGTGCCGCGGGCGTGCCACCGGTGAGCAGCGTAGCGATCGCGCCGGCGCAGATTCCGGCCTGCGAATTGGCAGCGGAGGCAGATCGCGGCATCGCGCCGCCAATTGCGGCGTCGCCAACGACATGAATGTTCGGCTGCAACTGCGACTCGAAAGTCAGGGGATCGATCGGGCACCAACCGGTGCGGTCTGCGACACCGGCGATTTCGGCGATACGACCGGCTTTTTGTTGTGGAATGATGTTGGCCACCGCCGGAGTAAATTTGTCGAAATCGGTTACGACAGTCCTGTTCGCGACGTCAACCGACGTGACCAGTCCTCCGTCGGACAGCGCGACGTACTCAAGCACGCCGGGATAAAGCGCCTTCCACGCGCCCTGGAACTGGCGTTGCATCGTGAAGGAATCTTTGGCGTCAAGCACGATCACCTTCGATCGTGGTTTTCTGGTCTTGAGCATGTGCGCGATCAGACTTGCGCGCTCATATGGAGCGGGCGGGCACCTCGACGGGGTGACCGGCACGGAGATCACCACCACGCTGCCATCGTCCATTGCGCCGATTTGCTTTGTCAGCAAAGCAATCTGCTCGCCGTCCTTCCACGCGTGCGGCATGACGGCAGCAGCGGCAGGCGAATAACCCGGCAACGCATCCCAGCGAAAATCGATGCCCGGTGCGAGCACCAGGCGCTCGTAGCCGAGTTTGCGACCGTCGGCGAGAGTAACGACCTTCGTCGCAGGATCGATGGCCGTGGCCGCGGCGAATTCCATGCTGACACCGGCCGCGGCGACCTGGTCGTATCCAAAATCCTGCAACTTGAGATCGCGCAGGCCGACGATTGCCGCATTGCTCATTGGGCACGCAGTGAAGGTGCGATTGCTCTCGACGAGAGTAACGGTCAAGCGTGGATTTGTACGCTTGAGCGCACGAGCACAGGCCGCGCCGCCAAATCCACCGCCCACAACGACAACGCGCGCATTACCGTCCTGTGCGACGGCAGGCATTGGAAAAATGGCGGCCGAAGCCGCCATTGCAGTTCTGACGAAGTCGCGTCGAGTTACGCGATTCTTTTTCATAGGCGCATGTCTTGGTGACGCGCTTCGAATGTCGGCGGGGCGGCCGAAAACGGCCGCCCCGAAATCAGACCAAGCTAAGCCCGTGATTCTTGAGCGGGAACGAGCGATAGCGCTTGCCCGTAGCCGCAAAGATCGCGTTGAGCACGGCGGGCGGCGCCACGCTGATCGTCGGCTCGCCGACACCGCCCCAGAAACCTCCGGTCGGCATGACGATGCACTCGACCTTAGGCATCTGCGCGATCCGCATGCTGTCGTAGGTATCGAAGTTGGTCTGTTCGATGGCTCCATCCTTGACGGTGCATTCGCCGAGGAACAGTGCGGACAATCCGTAGACGAACGAGCCGCTAATCTGCCGCTCGATCTGTCCAGGATTCACTGCGTAGCCAGGATCAGTCGCCGCAACGATGCGATGGACTTTCACTTTGTTGTCGTTGACGGAGACTTCGGCCGCAGCCGCAACATAGCTGCCGTAGCCCATGAACTGCGCAATGCCGCGGAATTGGCCGGCCGGCGCGGGTGTGCCCCAGCCGATACGCTCGGCGACGGCATTGAGCACGCCGAGATGTTTCGGATGGTTTGCCATCAGTCGTCGACGGAATTCCAGCGGATCCACTCCCGTTTCCTTGGCCAGTTCATCCATGAAGGATTCGAGATAGATGGCGTTGTGGTTGACATTGACGCCACGCCAGAAGCCCGGCGGCACATGGGGATTGCGCATTGCGTGCTCGATCAGAAGGTTGGGCACCGAATAGCCAATGGCCGCCTCCCCCGACGCGTTCAGTCCCTGGAACGTGGCCGGATCCATTCCGTTCACCAGCGCTTCCGGCCGCAAGGCCGTAAGGATCGACTGCCCAGAAATCCGGACGTGCAACGTGTTGAGATTGCCCTTGTCATCGAGGCCGGCGGTCAGCCGGCATTGCGTCACCGGATGATAGGTGCCGTGTTGCATGTCCTCTTCGCGCGACCACAGCAGCTTGATCGGCGTGCTGGGCATCTGCTTGGCGATCAGAACGGCCTGCGTGACATAGTCAGAGCGGCCGCGTCGGCCGAAGCCGCCGCCCAGCATGTACTTGTAGACTTCGACCTTGCTCGCCGGCAGGCCGGACGCTTCAAGTGCCGCAGCAAACGCCGCCTGTCCGTGCTGTGTGCCACACCAGACCTCGCATCGGTCAGGCGTGTAGAGCGCGGTCGCGTTCAACGGCTCCATGCACGCGTGGTTCTGGTAGGGGTACCCATATTCGGCCACCACTTTCTTCGCAGCGCTCGCGAGTCCCGCCTTTGCGTCGCCGTTCTTGTTGCCGACGAAGGCTTGGTCGGAGTCGAGGCCTTCCTTGAGCCACTTGGCAATCGATTCACTCGATACCTTGGCATTCTCGCCGCCATCCCAGACGATGGGCAGCGCATCGAGCGCGGACTTGGCGTGCCACCACGTATCGGCGATGACGGCGACCGCATTGTCGCCAACGGGCACGACCTTCTTGACGCCTTTCATCGACTCGACCTTGGCGGCGTCGAAACTCTTCAGTTTGCCGCCGAACACCGGACAGGCCTTGATCGTGGCGTTGAGCATGCCCGGCAACTTGACGTCCACGCCGTACATCATCTTACCGACCGTCTTGTCGGCGGTGTCGAGGCGCTTGACGCTCTTGCCAATGAGCTTCCAGTCCTTCGGGTCCTTGAGTGGCACGTCTTTGGGCGGCTCGATCTGCGCCGCCGCGGCTGCGACCTTTCCGTAAGTCGTCGAACGGTTCGACGCCTTGTGCGTGATCACGCTATTCGCCGCCGTGCACTCGGACGCCGGCACCTTCCATTCGTTGGCCGCGGCTTGGACGAGCATCATGCGCGCCGCCGCGCCGCCTTTGCGCACGTAATCTTGCGAGGTACGGATGCCGCGGCTGCCGCCAGTGCCGAAATCACCCCAGGGATTCTTGCGGGCAACACTTTCGCCCGGTGTTGGGTATTCGGTCGTCACTTTGGACCAGTCGCATTCGAGTTCCTCGGCGACCATCTGTGCGAGCCCGGTGAGCGTGCCCTGGCCCATCTCCGAGCGTGCGATGCGGATAATGACGGTGTCGTCGGGTTTGACGACAACCCAGGCATTGACTTCTGGCGCGCCTTCCGCGCTCGTCGGAGATACGAATGGCACATGGAAGCCGAGCGACAGGCCGACGGTTGCCGACCCTGCAAGAAATGACCGGCGGTCGAGTGGCATGTAATTCATGATGCCCTCCCTTACGCGCTGGCCGCGGCATGGATCGCCGCGCGTACTTGCTGAAATGTTCCGCACCGACAGATATTGGTAATCGAGTTGTCGATGTCGGCGTCGGTCGGCTTCGGTTTTTCCTTCAACAGAGCCGAGACAGCCATGATCATGCCGCTCTGACAGTACCCGCATTGCGGCACGTCGAGGTCGATCCAGGCTTGCTGGACCTTGGTGAGAATCCCGTTCTCGGCAAGGCCTTCTATGGTGGTGACATTCTTTCCGACGGCATCGCCGGCCGTGACGCCGCACGAACGTACCGCCGCGCCGTCAATGTGCACAGTGCAGGCGCCGCATTGCGCAATTCCACATCCGTATTTTGTCCCGGTCATGCCGATTGAATCGCGGATAACCCACAAGAGTGGCGTTTCGGATTCCACATCGACATCGTGTGATTTTCCATTGATGGTAAGACGAAGCATTCTGTATCCTCCCGGATCAGATTTTTTGCACGGGCTGTCCGCCGACAATCCGAAGAACCAAAGTTTAATTCTCTGGCCCGCAATGAACAATCGGATTGCGCCGGAAACTCACCTGATCACCAAAAGGTTATCGCGGCGCAGCAAGATTTCGCCAGCGATCGCAATTTCGAACATCATCCGCAGACGAAAGGTATCGGCTCCAAGCCGAAAGCCTGGCATTCCACGATTTCCGGTCGATTGCCGCATATTCCTTAGTCGCTGTCGTCAGCGGCCATAGTTATAATGTGATCGCAGCAGCGAGAGCGTTCCATGCGGATCGATGCCATCAAGATCGGGAACAGTCCGCCGGACGATGTCAACGTCATCGTCGAGGTTCCGATCGGCGGCGAGCCGATCAAGTACGAATTGGACAAAGCGGCCGGTACCTTGGTCGTGGACCGCTTTCTCCACACGCCTATGCGCTATCCGGGAAACTACGGATTCGTCCCGCACACGCTTTCGCAAGACGGTGATCCGATCGATGTGCTGGTCGCCAATACGCGGCCGATTGTGCCTGGAGCGATCATCAATGTCCGACCGATCGGTGTGCTCAAGATGGAAGACGAGTCGGGCGGCGACGAGAAGATCATTGCGGTACCGGTTTCGGCGGTGACGAAACGGTACGCGCATGTCACCAATTACACGGACTTGCCCGAGATCACGCTGCAGCAGATCCAGCATTTCTTTGAACATTACAAGGATCTCGAACCCGGCAAGTGGGTGAAAGTCGTGAAATGGGGTGATGCGACGGAAGCCAAGAAGATGCTGATGGAAGCGATTGCGCGCGCGCGAGCGTGAAACGCCTGTCATTCCGAGCCACTAATGGGAGTCACCATAGTCAGCCAACGAAGCGTTGCGGACCGGGGCCGATTCGGTCACACTCGGGAAACGCGCGGAGCCGTTTATTCGGAGACTGAAAATGATCGCCCGTGTCGCCTCAATCACTTTTGTGCTGCTGCTGTTTAGCCAATCGGCTTTTTCAGATGAACCGGGGTATGCCCGGCATCGCCATCGGTACGCGGCGATCTATCCGCATGTGGTCGAACTCGTTGCTCCACCTTTCAGTGGCCAGCTTGTCGTCAACGGCTTTCGCTACGACGGCGTAGCGCCCGCCTGTCTCGGCTGGGTCCCCGGACAACCGGTCAGGCTTGTCTCGGGCAGCTGGTACGGCGACTGCGCCAGCGCCACCTTTTACAACGGGGTCACTCGCAATACTTGCGAGACCATATGTCGAGGACGCGCGTGGCGCGGGTGGTAGATGACAAACGCAATGCCATTTTGGACTCGACCGGTCGATTTAGCTCCGCGGCCGTCGGCATTGCCTGCGGAATAGGGGCATCCCTCTTCTGGGCGGCCGGATTTGCCGGTGTCCGTCACGGCCTGACCGCCGGATTTTCGCCACTCGATCTGGCAATTCACCGCTACCTCTGGGCCGGAATAGCATTCCTGCCGCTGGTCGTTCGCGGTGGCATCCGCGATCTCAATGGCATCGGCTGGGGCCGTGCGATCCTACTGGCTATTCTCGGCGGCCCCTGCTTCGTACTCATCAGCAACGCAGGCTTCTTGTTGGTCCCGCTTGGACATGGCGGCGTGATCCAGCCTTCCTGTGCAACGCTCGGCGGACTGCTTCTCGCCACGCTTTGGCTCGGAGAGAAGATCACCACGACACGCGCGATTGGCGCGGTGATCATTGTTTGCGGATTGTTGGTGATAGGCGCCGAGTCGGCCTTCGCGATAGGCCTGCACGGCGTCGCCGGCGATCTCATATTCGTTTTGACCGGCCTGATGTTCGCGACGTTCGGGATATTGCTGCGGTTCTGGCGGATCTCGCCGATGCCGGCCACAATGGTCATCAGTGTCATATCGCTGTCCATCGTTCCCGTTGATTGGGCTCTCGGCGGTCTCGATCGCATGATAGCGCTCGGCTGGCGGGAAGTTTTGTTGCAGGCCATTCTGCAGGGCGTTCTGGCGGGTCCTGCCGCAATTTACCTGTTCGCTCAGTCGGTCCACCTCCTGGGCGCGGGACGCGCGGCGGTCTTCCCTTCACTGGTGCCCCCATTTGTGCTGCTGATCGGATGGCTGGCGCTCGGTGAGACACCAACCGCATTGCAACTAGCTGGTGTGATCGTGGTGCTGTTCGGCTTCCGCCTGGCGCAAAGTACATCGCGATGATGTTCGGCAATCCTCAGACTGCTCGCAAAGCGCGGTTGGCAAGCCCGTTGGCTTCCTGCGTCGGATCGTAGAAAATCCGAAAGGATGCGCGGACATCGGCTCATCGCAGATCGCGTTCTATTGGCGGCGCTCACATTCTGGGCGCTGGCGATGATCGTGCCCGACTTCTATCGATTGTATCAGCCGCTGGGTTCATTCGGATTTTACGCCAATAACGATGGCGTCATAACCGATATACAGGGTCCGTTCCCGCACGTAGCCGAATCACCCGCCTTTCAGGCCGGTCTGCGTGTCGGTGACAGGCTCGATCTCAAGCAGATGCGCTGCATCCCTCTAAACACTTTGCGATGCGCGAGTGCGATGGCCGCCTTGGGAGGTTTTCGTCTCGTCACCAATCAACGGCGTGCCGAACTCGTGATGGCTGCCACTCCCGATCGACCGGCGCGAAAAATCGACATCGTTGCAAAACAGCGGCCGTATAACGGATGGGTCCTCGTCGTTCTAGTGCTTGATCAACTCGCCGCGATACTTGTTATTCTGGCCGCCGCCTGGCTGGTTTGGACAATGCCGGGAATTATGACGTGGGGATTCTTCCTTTACGTCATCTGGTTCAATCCGGGCCAGTCCGCGCAATATTACGCACTCCTGCAGCTGTACTCGCCTGTCGCCTTGCTCGCACAGGGTCTGGCCGGCGCCGTGGCGCAGGGCATCGGCCTGGCCGGTTTCTTGTGGTTCGCGCTTAGAGCACCGACCGATGAAACGACAGCGCGGTGGCGATCGATCGAACGGGCTTTGCCCTTTGTGGCGATCTTGCTCGTGCTCCTGCTGGTGTTGAGCTACGCGAACCTCCTGGGGTTTCCGACGGAGATCGTGACGCGCGTCGGTGTAGCCAGCGGACTCATCGTCGCCGCATGCGGTTTCCTGATTCTGCTCGCGCGCCGGCGCGAGCTCCCGCTCAAGGATTATCAGCGCCTGCGTTGGGTGATCTGGGGCTGCGTGATCGGATTGCCGGCCCTCGTCTTCGCGGATGCAGGAACAACAACAACCCTTCTCGACTTTCTATGGCCTGGCTATTCCCCGCCTGAACAGTTGTGGGGCCTGCTGTACCTGGTGAATGGCGTTCTTTGCCTCCTCGTCAGCGAGGCTCTGCGCAAACCATATGTCGTAAAAGTAAGTATTCCGCTTCGTCGTGTAACCATTCTTGGCCTGCTTCTCAGTTTGCCCATACTCTTCCTACACGAGGGCATTGATCACATTCGCGAAGGGATCAGCGAGAAGATAACGCTGCCGGCGTGGGCGTGGGTCGGAATTGCAGCTGTCATTCTTTTTCTGACTTCAAAAATTCACGACAATGCCGCCCACTACCTTGACTGGCTTTTCAACCGTTCGGTCGCGAGAGCCGGAGAGCACCTCGGTGACGCGGTATTGAAGTCAAAAAATTATGTTGAGGTTGAATCGCAGCTCGTCCAAGGGGTGCACAACGCGCTCAGGCTTGCTTCAGCAAGCATCTTTCGCGAGCAGGGCCATGTCTTCCGACGCACCGCAGCCGACGAAACATGGGATGGGGCAACGCATGTACTCGATCCACGTGATCCTTTGCTCGCGCCCGCAAAGGCCAATCGGCCCTATGACGTCGACGCTGCGGCTGCCACGCGGAGCGACCTTCCCGACGGTCTGACACGGCCTATTCTGGCAGTTCCGGTGGGGGACCGGTTGCGCTGCCTGGGGCTAGCGCTTTATGGACCGCACGCGACCGGCAATGCGCTAAGCCATGAAGAACGTTCCATGCTTGCCGAACTGGCCGACAAGGCGGCAAATGTCTTCATGCAAATCAATGACGATCAACTCCGCCGCCGAATTGCAGCGCTGGAGAGCGAACTAGCAGAAGTTGGGCAGCTCGCCACCGTCACACCAAATTCCTCGATGCCTCCCAGGCCTGCGGAGACTGACGGATAACGGCAACGAACAGGGTCTCTGCGCGCACGAAATGTCCCACCAGGGACTCGCAGCGGATCGAAAAATAGGGCCGTACGGTAAGACCGCGCGGCCCAGTCAGTTCGTCGAAGTGGGGTGACACTCCCGACGTTCCCTAGTCTCAACCTGTTTTTAGCGTGATTGCGGAGTCACGCGCGGACATCCAGAGCTCGTGCGTTATGATTGAATGAAAGCCAGCAGGTCGGCGAGACTCAGACAAACAGCGCTGAACGCGGCAGGATGACCCGGACCTCGGTGAATTCCCCAGGGCGGGTTTCGACTTCAATCGAACCGGCGTGCTGCTTGACGATGATGTCGTGGCTGATGGAGAGACCGAGTCCGGTCCCCTCTCCGGCCGGTTTCGTCGTGAAGAACGGGTCGAACATCTTCTCTTTCACGTCGGGGGACATTCCGGTGCCGTTGTCGCGGATCTTGACTTCCACGCGATCACCCAGACTCTTTGTGGAAGCCGCAAGTTTCGGTTCGTAGACGTCGCCGCTGCCCGCCTCCGTCTTGCGTTTGCTCGCTGCGTAGAAGCCGTTCACGATCACGTTTAAAAGCGCCCGCGTCACGTCCTGCGGAAACACGTCGACTTCACCCGCAGTCGGATCGAGCGTTCGCTCGATTGCGATTTCAAAGCCCTGCTTCTGCGCCCGCGCGCCGTGCCAGGCGAGCTTGAGGCTTTCTTCGACGATGCCGTTGATATCGACGCGCCGGTGCTCGCTCGAGGATTCGCGCGAGTGCAGTAGCATGTTCTTGACGATCGCATCCGCGCGTCGGCCGTGATGAACGACCTTCTCGAGGTTGTCGCGCAACGTTTCAGTCAGTTCATTGAGCTGCGTGCGCGCATCGTGGGAGAACGGCAGGCCCTTCAGCGTGTCATTCAACTCATCGACTAGCTCGGCGGAAAGTGTCGAGAAGTTATTGACGAAATTGAGCGGGTTCTTCATCTCGTGCGCGATGCCGGCAGTTAGCTGACCGAGCGATGCGATTTTCTGTGTCTGGACAAGACGATCCTGCGTGGTCCGCAGATGCTCCAGAGATTCGGCCAACTCACGCGTTCGCGTCTGCACGCTTTCGAACAGACGCACGTTTTCTATTGCGATCACCGCCTGGTCGGCGAATGTTTTCAGGAGCTGAATCTGCCGCTCCGAAAAAGAGTTCGGCTCAGCTTTGCCGACCGTTAGCGCCCCTATGGCCTTTCCATCGCGAAGCAAGGGCACGGCGAGCACCGCCCGCCATCCGCCGGCAAGCGCAAATTCACGCGAATACTCCGGATCTTCAAGCACGTCAGGGATGAGCGCGACGGCACGATCCAGAATGGCGCGGCCTCCGACGAACGAGCGGTTGAGTTGCTGGAGCTCCTGGCGTCCGTAAAGCTGATTGGTCGCCTCAGGCGTGAAATTTTTCAACGCCGCAATGCGCATGCGGTCATTGTCGTAAAGATAGAAAACGCTGAAAACGCCGTCGCACAGGCGAGTGGCGCTCTGAACAATCGCCTCGAATACCGGCTGCGGATCGGCCGGCGAACGGCGAATGATACTCAGCACCTCGCTTGTGGCGGTCTGTTGCTGAAGCGCTTCTTCGAGTTCGCGGGTGCGTTGGCGCAGCCGTTCGTCAAGTTTTGCAATGGATGCGCGCGCCAGTACAGCTTTGCCGGGCTTGGTCCGCGCCTTTGGCCGACGCCGGACTTTCTCAGCCTTTGCCTTGCCACCGCGTCGCTGCATCTGGCCCCCGCGCTTTCACGACGAGGGCCAATCCTAGGCAAATACCCGCTTTCGCGCCATGGCACGCCGTTCGCTCGGGTCGTGAACGGATTTGCAGCGAAGTCGCCGGACACAGTGTCCATCGCTCCGAAGGCAATTTACCCCGCTCCCCGCGCAATCGACTCACCGGCAAGCTTGGCCAGGTTGCCGCCACAACCAGAACTGCGCGCACCTGAGTTTGCGATCGCTGAAAGTCGAATCAACTGGCGTCCGTATCAGGCACACCGAGCGGCAACGTGAACTGGAACGCGGCCCCTTGCGCGTGCGCACGCAGAGCCGCGAGGCGGCCACCATGCGACTCGACGATCGAGCGACAGATCGACAAACCCATTCCCATGCCTTCGGCTTTGGTCGTAAAGAATGAACTGAAGATCTTGTCGATGTCCTTCGGATCGATGCCGCTGCCGGAATCTTCGACGGTGACACGGATTTCACCGTTTCCGAGTTCGGACCTGACCAGCATTCTGCGGTTGGCAACGGATTCCATCGCCTCGATCGCATTTGTCAGGAGATTAAAGAGAACCTGCTGCAGTTGCACTCGGTTTCCCGTTACCGAAACGAGCGCTTCATCCAATTCGGTACGCATGGTGATTCCGTGCTTCTGGATGGAACCTTCAACCAATGCCAGCACTTCGCGAATGAGTTGATTGAGATCGACGGAAACGTGCGCCAATTCCTTGGACTTGAACATCGAACGTACGCTGTCGATCACTTCGGCGGCACGCCTGCCCTCCTGCCCGATCTGCTCAAAGCTTTCACGGATATCGTCGAGATGCGGAGGAGTCCGTTCTGCCCAGCGCAGCCCGGCACTGGCGTTTGCCACGATGGCGGCCAAAGGCTGATTGATTTCATGCGCAATTGACGCCGTCATCGCACCCATTCGGCTTACGTGCGCCGAGCGGGCAAGCTCCGTCCGCGCGACCTGCAGGGCGTTTTCAGCACGCATTTTTTCCGTGATATTCACAGTCATGCCGACGGCACCCTGATCGGGAATTCCAAAAACATACAGCTGAACCCAGATCACCTCGCCATCTTTCCGCTGCAACCTTTTCGTGAGCTCGTAATGCTGGCGCTTGCCGCGCTGCAGCTCTTTCAGAAGAACCCTGTTGGCCTCACGATCTCCGGCGGGAGTGATGTCAAGCGGCGTCAGCTTTTTTAGTTCAGCCTCGCTATACCCGACCATCGTCTGGAAAGTCGAATTGGCTGCCACGAAATGTTGCGTTTTGCCGAGAACCGTGATGCCCATGAACGGGTTTGCGACAACGGCTTCCCACCGCGCCTTGTTCGCCTGCAGTTCAGTTTCCAGTTGAGCGAAACGCTTGCCGGGGTCGCGACGCGAAGTCTTTCGTTTGCGGCCTTTCAACGGCTTGTTTTTTCCCCTCACGGTCCTCTTAGACATTGCTGCTGAAAACCCCACTCCGCTCTCTATATCGCTTTGTCCGTCGGCATTTGATCTAACGCAAAACACGATCCCTGGAAAAGTTTTTCACCGTTGGTCGACGTTCTTGTTCTTTGCAAGCAACCGGAAGTATCTGATTAGTGCCGAACTCGGAAATGCCAGCGACGCCTCAAAGCCGATGCCGCGTCATCTGGTCGCTGAGAAGAACTCCTGGCATCATCACTCCCGCGCTGGCCCGAGCATCGTAGCGGCTAAAGCTGGCAATTTGAACGGGGATGGCCGCGCTTTGATGGAGCCCTATTTTGTGCTTGAACGGCGCGTACCAAACAATTCAGGCGATGTGCGCGTGGGGCGTCACAGTGCAATTTTACTTTGGTAACCATAAACTTGACGCCGACCGAAGAGAGCTGCGTCGCGGATCAACTCTGGTTGCAGTCGAGCCGCAAGTGTTTGACCTGCTCGTGTATCTCGTGAAGAACCGTGACCGCGTCGTCACCAAAGACGATCTTATCGCCTCGGTCTGGGCTGGCCGAATCGTGTCCGACTCGACTCTGTCCAGTCGCATGAATGCCGCGCGTCGGGCGATCGGCGACAATGGAGACGAGCAAAGGCTGATCCGCACCATACCGCGTCGGGGCGTGCGCTTCGTCGGGGAAGTGTCGACAGAATCGGTTCAAAGCGAAGCGACGCCTGCGCCCGAGCCGCGCACTCCCGCGATTCGACCGAGCCGGCCTGCTGTCGCGGTTCTTCCCTTCGTCAACGTGAGCGGCGAGCCGGAGCAAGACTATTTTGCGGACGGCATCAGCGAGGACATCATAACCGCACTGTCCAAGGTGCGCTGGTTCCTCGTCATCGCTCGCAATTCCTCCTTCGTCTACAAAGGCCAGCCGATAAACACGAAACGGATCGGCGAGGAACTCGGGGTCAACTATCTGATCGAAGGCAGCGTCCGCAAGAGTGGCGATCGCGTGCGCATCACGGCACAGCTCAATGACACCGCGATCGGTAATCAGCTTTGGTCGGAGCGCTACGATCGCCAGCTGGCTGGTGTCTTCGACGTGCAGGACGAGATCACTGAAGCCGTCGTTGCAGCTATTGAGCCGCAGATCTACGCTGCCGAGAACTTTCGCGCGCGGCGTAAGGCTCCTGAGAATCTCGATGCCTGGGGTCTGGTCATGCGGGCCCTGTCGCATTATTGGAGCGTGACCCGCGAAGACAATCTCAAGGCTCAGGAATTGCTTGAGCAGGCTATCGCCATCGATGCCAACTACGCCCAGGCACTTGCCGTCCTTGCCGTCAGTCACACCTTCGGCGCGCACATGGGTTGGGAGGATGTGCCGACGGCTGTTTCGATCGCCCAACGCACCGGATTGGCGGCTGTCCAGGCTGACAGCGAAGATCCTTGGGCGCATCTTGGGCTTGCCACGGCTTACGTGTACTTACGCCGCTTCGAGGACTCGCTTGCCGAGTTCGAATTGGCTTTGCGCCTCAATCCGAACTTCGCGCTCGCACAAGGCTACTACGGGCTGGGCCTGTCATACGTGGG